>Ga0335077_10003711_pt1 | contig 18555 bp, 13 predicted proteins | sample Lox_Sample_31_FD_207151 | JGI IMG/M metagenome (GOLD analysis project Ga0335077, IMG submission 207151) | Soil microbial communities from Loxahatchee National Wildlife Refuge, Florida, United States - Lox_Sample_3.1 | ecosystem: Environmental > Terrestrial > Soil > Wetlands | place: USA... | reverse complement strand
CCAGCGGAAACACCGCGTTCTTCGATACTGTTCCGGACGGCTTGACGATCGCCTATACCAACGACGGTACGATATCGCAGACCGTTGGGGCCACGGTAGAGTTGGGCCTCACCTACACATTGCTTGTAGACGTCGGCCTGCGCAATGACTGCTGTACTTTTGGGGCGGTAAATCTCATCATTGGCGGGACCCGGATCGCGGCTACCGGAACCAGTCCGGCGGCTGGTCAGTTTTCGACGTTTACGGCGACGTACACAGGGCTGGCTGGCGATGTCGGCAAATCCATTGGAATCGAGTTGTCGGCGGTTGGCGAACAAGGCGATTTCGACAACGTCCGGCTCAGCGACGACGCTAACGTGCCGGAACCCGGCAGTATGATCCTTGTCGGATTGGGTTTGGCCGCAACGCTGGCGGTTGCTTCAAAGCGACGGCATCGCCGCGGCTAAACATCGTTCCAGCCGCTGATTCCAGACACGGACCATTACCTCGCCCGGCAAGAATCGCTCCGCTTGCAGTCCGCACGTAGCGCTTGCTACCATCTCTGTCTACAATCAACCGGTGCAAAATCAACCCTATCTGTCGGTCGTTGTGACGGCGCGCAACGACGATCACGGCGGCAATCTGCTTCGCCGCATGCAGGCCTTCCTGAACGCCTGGTTCGGCCAGGTGAAACGCCATAATCTGTCATCCGAGCTGATCGTGGTGGACTGGAATCCGCCGGGCGACCGGCCGCCGCTCATGGACGCGCTGGCCTGGCCGGCCGATACGGGTCCGTGCGAGGTGCGATTCATACAGGTGCCGCCGGAGGTCCATCGCCGCTACCGTCACGCCGAGTCGCTGCCTCTCTATCAGATGATTGCCAAAAACGCCGCAATCCGGCGGGCGGGGGGCCGATTCATCCTGGCAACCAATATCGACATAATTTTCTCCGACGAGTTGATCAGTTTCATCGCGGGACGGAACCTTCGAGCCGGCATCATGTACCGCATGGACCGGCACGACACGATGTCGGATGTGCCGGTCGATGGAACCCTGGAGGAACAACTCGAGTACTGCAGGACGCACATCATTCGGGTTTGCGCGCGGGAAGGGTATTTCGAGCTGAGTCCAAACGGTTCGCGGCTGCTGGTTGAAGATGACATCGCCGGGCGCGATTCGGGCATCAGCCTGGGCGAAGGATGGTATGCGATCGAGAGATACTCCGCGGACGAGAAATTTCGTTGGGTGGACAATGACGCAGAAGTGAGCGTCGAGCCGCCTTCCAATCCGCCGCCGCCGCTGGTATTCGATCTCGAGCCGGGTCCTGGCGTTTCCCGTCAGCCATTTCTGTTGCAGGTCACCGACGATGCGGGGCGCGTGCTGGCCGAAAATCATGTGTCCGGGCGCTGTAAGCTCGAAGTCGTTCTTCCGCCTTTGACGTCGCGACGGCAGTCGTTTCGCTTTCGCGTTCTCGCGGGAGGGCTCGCCATTCCGTCGGACCCGCGGATCATGAATTTCCGCGTGTTCTCCTGCGGCTGGGAAGTTGCCAGGGCACCGCGAGAGGCCGCTCCAGAAGTGCTTGGTGAGTGCGTCGCCGAGGCTGGCGAACGAGTAGGATTGAGCGTGGATGTTTCGCCGCGCACGCGTCCTCCTGAGTCTGCGTGGGAACATGTCCGGCGTTTTTGCGCCGAGGCCGGAGGCGCGATCGGAGCCGTGGCTGCGTGGCGGCTGCACTCTCAGCGCCGCAGAGCGTTGACTAGGCGTGCCGAATACGGCAAAGATGTTGTTCAGGCGGACTCTGGAATCAGTCTCGGCCCGGGTTGGTACCCGACCGAGCATTTCCTCGGGGAAAGTTTCCGCTGGGCTGAAAATGAGGCGGAACTGATCGTTCGCACTCCTCCAACTCCGCCCGGCCGGCTGGCTCTGCAGATCGAGCCCGGGCCTGGTGTGGGCAGCAAATCATTCGAATTGCTGGTGCACGATGGGGCGGGAGAGCTGGTTACCAAGGCTTTCGTCGAGAAGTTGCGCTATTTGGAACTGGATCTCCCCCTTCGCCCCGAGCGCACACACGTGTTCTCTCTTTCCGTTCGGGACGGAGGACTGCCCTGTCCAAACGGAGATCCGAGGGTTTTGAATTTCCGGGTGTTCTGGTGCGGGTTTTCAGGCATGGCGGCGAAGGACTCTCACATTGCTGCGGAGCCCACTGGCGAGGCTCCCGGAATATCTTTCGGAAGCGGATGGGCAGTCCCGGATTCCGAACGGGCATCGCGCACCTGCCACTCGGGAGGCGAGGTCGTCTTCCGGGCCGTCGATCCGAGAGCCAAGGGGCTGTTTCTGGAGGTGGAGCTTCTCCCCGGCACCCCGCCATTCACGTTGCAGGTTCGCGATAACCAGGGCCGCACCCTGGAATCGTGCCCGGTGGGCGAGGCCACCCAGGAACTCCACATACCCCTACCGGTCAGACTGAATCGGACGAACGTTGTGGAACTGCACGCCGGGGAACACCCGCCTGGGACGCCCCTGTTTCATGTGAAGCGATGGGGCTGGTCGACTGCCGCCTCGCCCACGTCGCTCGATCCTCCGAAATTGAGCAGCCGCGTATTAGGCGATTCTTCGGATTCGCCGGCGCCGCCCGCGGAAGGGGCGAAAGCCGGCCCGATTGGACCGGTCAAGCCCGTCTTTCTTCACACCAATACCTGCGGCGATTTCACCCTGATGGCTCGGGAGCATTGGTTCGATCTTCGCGGCTATCCGGAGTGGGATATGTATTCCTTCCACATCGATTCGGTGTTGTGCTATGCCGCCCATCATGGCGGAGCGGCCGAGGAAGTGCTGAAGGACCCGATGCGCTGTTACCACATCGAGCACGGGCTCGGCTCCGGCTGGACTCCCGAAGGCGAGAAGAAACTCTTCGCACGCCTTCGCGAGCGGGGCATACCCTGGATTGAGTACTCGGACCTGGTGACGTGGATCTCCCAAATGCGCCGCTTCGATTGCACGATGATCTTCAACCGCGAACAGTGGGGCTTGGCCGATTGCGAGCTCCCTGAAACGACGCTCGGCGCCGGCCGGCAATGACTAGCGCTGCTGCTCCGTAAGCTCAGCCCCGTGTTTCAGGTCGTAGGCGGCTGTCACCTCGCCCACTTCGCTGTCCATGACGACCCGTCCCTGGTCCAGCCATAGCGCGCGCTCGCACATTTGAGCCACCAGTCCCGACGAGTGCGAAACAAACAGCAGCGTCTTGCGCGCGCGTTTGAACTCAAACAGCCGGTCGTGGCATTTGGCTTGAAAACCCTGGTCTCCCACGCCCAGAACCTCGTCAATGATGAGAATGTCCGGGTCCACGTTGACCGCTACCGAAAACGCCAGGCGCATGACCATGCCGGTGGAGTAGGTGCGAATCGGCTCGTTGATGAAGTCTCCGATGTCCGCGAACGCCACGATCCGGTCGAACGCTTCTTCCGTCCGCTTCCGGCTGATGCCCAGCAGGGACGCATTCAGCCGAACATTCTCCCTGCCGGTCAGGTCGTGGTGAAAACCTGAGCCCAGCTCGAGCAGGGCGGCCACGCGGCCTCTCACGTTGACTTCTCCCTCGCTTGGCTCCGTCAAGCCTGCCACGATACTGAGCAGTGTGCTCTTGCCGGCTCCATTCCGGCCTACGATGGCCATGGCTTCGCCTTCGGTCAGGCGGAATGAAACGTCCCGCAGCGCAAAGAACTCCCGGCTGTCCTTGCCGCGAACGGCTTCCCGCACGGCTGTCCGAAGCAGCTTCGCACCCATGCCATGCCGAAAAGACTTCGAGACTCCAATGAATTCGATCAAACGGATAGCCTACAGACAATCATAGAACTTGCGCTTCAGCCTGGCGAAGATCGCGATCCCGGCGCACAGGATCGCCACCGATGCAGCCGTCAATTTGACCAACAGTGAGGTGGGAGGCGCAATACCTTCCAGCAGCACGTTTCGCAGCGCGAGCACCACCGCAGCCACCGGATTGAGCATATATATTTCTTTATATTCCTGCGGGACGATCGAGAAAGAATAGAAGATCGGCACCAGCCAGAACAGCACCGCGTTGAACGATTCTACGACATACCTGACGTCGCGAACATAGACATTCATCGCCGAGGTGATCAGGCTGAGTCCGCACACGAAGACTATGAACATCGTCCAGATGTAAGGCAGCCAGAACCAGTGCCAGTTCACCGATTTCCCCCACGCGAAAACAAACCCGAACAGAAGGCCCATCTGTATCAGCAGGTGGAGGCAGTTGCCCAGCACGGTCGCCACCGGAATCACTTCCCGCGGCACCGGCACCCGCTTGATCATGAGCGCGTTGTCGACGATCGAGCTGGTGCTTGTGCCCCAGGCCAGCGAGAAGAAGTTGAAGGGAATCAACCCGCACAGGATCGCAACCGGATAGTCCGCTTGCGTGGTGTGATACAGCCCGGTGAACACAAATGTAAGCACACCCATGGTGACCAGGGGATTCAAGAGGGACCACAATACGCCCAGGGACATATTGCGGTAGCGAACTTTGAAGTCCTTCTGAATGAGATTCGTCAGCAGAAACAGGTAGTCGCCGTTCCAACAGCTGCGCTGACTCATCAGTCACCCTCGGCTGCCATGGCTGACTCGGCACGCTCAACGGCCGTCCGGTTGTCGTCCCCATAACCGAGCGTCAGGTACTCCGCCGCAGTTTCGAAAGACTCGCGGGGCAATATCCGCCAGCAGTCCAAAACCGTGGGCCTTCCCCCGCTCCTCCGCAGATCTTCCGGGCGCAGGTTTCGAAATTCCGCCCACGGGGTAGTGACCGCCAGAACATCGGCTTCCGCCGCGCATGCCGGCGCCGTCGCGGCGTAGGCGACCCGATCACCAAGCTGCGCTCTTGCATTCGGCATCGCCAGCGGGTCATACACAGTCACGCGCACGCCCAGCGCAACCAATTCCTTCGCCAGTCCCACCCCCTGGGATTCCTCGATCACTTCCGTATTGGGCTTATAGGACAGCCCGAGAACACCTGCCGTCCCGCCCGCCGGGAGGCGCGAAAGAATCAGCGCCGCCAGCCTTGGCACCTGTCTTCGGTTCATCTCGTCGGTCGCCTCGGCCAGGAGTGCCGGCACGCCATTGGTGCGGGCCATTGCAGAGAACGCCACATTGTCACGCGGGAAGCACGGGCCGCCGTATCCTAGGGCGCCCTTCAAGTACTTCTGCCCGATGCGCGAATCGCATCCGATGGCAGCCGTCACTACATCCACATCCGCGCCCGGAAGGGTCTCGCAAACCTGGGCCAGCATGTTGGCATACGAGATCTTGGTCGTGACGAACGTGTTGACCGACAGCTTGGTAAGTTCGGCATTCACGAAATTCATCCGCTGGATTCGCGGGCCACTCTCGCAGACGCCGGTATAGAGTGTCTCCAGAATGCCGCCCGAACGTGTGTCCGATTCACCGATCAGAATCATGTCGGGATTCAGCATGTCCCTCACGACGCTGCCCAACGCGATGAACTCCGGGTTGTAGCACAGCCCGAAATCGGGCCCGCATCGCTTACCCGAGAACCGTTCGAGCGCCGGCAACAGGATAGTCTCCATGGATCCCGGCATGACCGTACTGGAGAGCACCACCAGGTGCCATGTGCTCTTCTTCCGAAGGGCTTCACCGATCTTGCCAGCCGCCTTCAAAACGAAATCCATGGAGAACTTGCCGTCGCTCCCCGAAGGCGTGGGCACGATGATGAACGTGACGTCGGTGGCAAGTATCGCTTCTTCGTAGCTCTCGGTCGCGGAGAGCCGCTCCCGGTTCGCCTGGATCATTTGTACGAGACCGGTCTCTTTGACGGGAGCGCGCCCTTGCTGGATTGCCTCCACGAAGGCTGGATTGACGTCAACGCCCACCACTGTGTGTCCTTTGTGAGCCATCACGGCCGCCATCGGCGCGCCAAGCTTACCTAATCCGATAATCGATAACTTCATGCGTGGGTTTATTCCTGTCTAACGATTGGCATTCGCCAACCCGTTCCGAAAGCCCGCGACGTGACCTTCAAGACCGGGGCGGCCTGTTTTCTCTTGAACTCTGCAATCCGGACCAGCCGCAGCACCCTGCGCACGATCTGCTCGTCGTAGCCTTCCGCCACGATTTCCTCGGCACTGCGGCAGTGCTCGACGTGCAGCTCGAGGATCTCGTCCAGCAGGTCGTAGGGCGGAAGAGAATCCTGGTCGGTCTGATTGGGCCGCAGCTCCGCGGAGGGCGCCTTGGTGAGGGTCGCTTCCGGAATCGCCGGGCCCCGGCGGTTGCGCCAGCGCGAAACCCGGTACACCATCATTTTCGGCAGGTCCGCGATCACCGCCAAACCGCCGTTCATGTCCCCGTAGAGCGTACAGTAGCCCACGGACATCTCGCTCTTGTTCCCGGTGGTCAGCAGCAGAGAGCCGAACTTGTTGGAGAGCGCCATCAACAGATTTCCGCGGATGCGCGACTGAATGTTCTCCTCGGTGACATCCGGTTCCAAGCCGCCGAACGGCTCGGCCAGAACCGTCTCGTAGGTCTTCACGATCTCCGAGATCGGCAGGAGCATCGTCCGAATGCCCAAATTGCGGGCCAACTCCGCCGAATCGTCCACGCTGCCCTGGCTCGAGTAGCGGGAGGGCATCATCACCCCGAGCACGTTTTCCGGGCCCATGGCTTCGGCCGCGATCGCCGCCGTGAGCGCCGAGTCAATTCCACCCGATAGCCCGAGCAGAACACTGCGAAACCTCGTCTTGCGGGCATAGTCGCGCACGCCCAACACCAGGGCGTTCCAGGCTTCCGCCTCGGGCGCAAAATCGTCCGGCGCGATCGTCCCCTCTCCACCCGTAAGGTCTAACAGCAGCACGTCCTCCTGAAAGCCCCTGGCGCGCGCGAAGAGCCGGCCTTCGGCGTCGAAAGCGCTACTCCGCCCATCGAAGATGAGGTCGTCATTGGCACCCACCTGATTTACGATCGCGACCGGGATGCCGTACTTTTGCGCCATGTGGCCCAGCATCTTCTCTCGCAATTCCTGCTTGCCCATCGTGAAAGGCGAAGCCGAGAGGTTTACGATCGCCTGCGCCCCGGACTGCACCATGGCTTCGATCGGATCTTTGTGATACCGCCGGCGTTCCCAGAAGTCGCGGTCGTTCCAAACGTCTTCGCAAATGCTGATCCCGAGCCGCAACCCATGCAGCTCCAGGATCTGCGCGCCCTGGTACGGCTCGAAGTACCGGTCTTCGTCGAAGACGTCGTATGTTGGCAGGAGTGATTTGTGGTAAGCCTGACGCACCGCCCCACGCTCCAACAGGACCGCGCTATTGAACAGCGGCCGGCCTACATCGGTTGGATTGTTTGTGGCAACTCCCACCAGAAGAGGCGGCGCATCCTTCAGTTTGGCGGCGATCTGCGTGAGCTTCTCGCAGCTCCGCCGCACAAACCCCTGGTTCATCAGCAGATCGCGCGGAAGGTAGCCCATGAGGGCCAGCTCCGGCGTTGCCATGAGGCCGGCACCTTGTTCCCCGGCGTTTCGGGCAGCCTCGATAATCAGGGCCGAGTTGCCGTCAAGGTCGCCTGCTGTGGGGTTGATCTGAAGCAGCGCTAATCGCAAAATAGTGCACGAACCTCGCCAAGCCGGAATGGGAATTGAGTCCTTTATTATAGCAACAGGCATCACGTTTTTCCTCCTGATATGATTGGGGTTGGCTGTGGATTCTGCGCCTCTCCCCCTGGTGTCGATCGTCACGCCGTCGCTCAACATGGCGCGGTTTCTGCCCGAGACCATCGAGAGCGTCCTGGCGCAGGATTATCCCGGCATCGAATACATTGTGGTCGACGGCGGCTCCACTGACGGGACTAGGGCTATCCTGGAAGGTTATGCGGACCGCATCCGTTGCCTGACCGGCAAGGACAAGGGGCCATCCGACGCCGCCCACCGGGGTTTCCTCGAGGCCAGGGGGGACATCTTCTCATGGCTGAACGCCGACGACATCCTGTTGCCAGGCGCCGTCCGCGCCGCGGCCGGACATCTCAACTCTCATCCTGAAATCGATGTCGTCTACGGCGAAGGGTGGTGGATCGACGAGGAGGGCCGGATCATCAGCCGGTACCCGACCCTGCCCTGGGATCCCCGGCTCCTGCAGCGCGACTGCTTCATCTGCCAGCCGGCTGCTTTCATGCGCGCGTCGTCGTACCGGCGCTGCGGACTCGATCCGGAAGTCAATCAGTCATTCGACTACGATTTGTGGATTCGCATGGCCAAGCAGGGCTTCCGATTCGAGGCCATTCCGCAATATCTGGCCCATTCCCGTATGCACGCGGGCGCCAAGACCTTCCACGAGCGCCAGGACGTATTCGAGGCGTCGATGAGCCTACTCAAACGCCACTACGACTACGTTCCGCTCTCCTGGGTTTTCGGCTACACCAGTTGGCGCCGCGACAGCCGCGACCAGTTCTTTCAGCCCCTGCGCCCCTCGGCTTTAAGCTATCTCGCCGCTCTCCCGGCCGGCCTGCGTCTGAACCGCGCGCAGCCCATCCGCTTTCTGGCGGACTGGCTCTCGGCTCCGATACGCAGGCTGTTGTGAGGGTCTACCGCAACACAGGCGCCGCGCTTTCGACCTGCCGCGAAATCCAGGAGTAGGTTTTCTCCAGGCCTTCACGCAGCGGGCTCTTCGGCTCCCATCCCAGGCGCTCGCGGATCAGATGATTGTCCGAGTTCCGGCCGCGCACTCCCAGGGGTCCCGGAATGTGACGAATCGAGAGCTTCTTGCCGGCGAGTTCCATAATCATCTCCGCCAGCCGGTTGATGGTGACCATCTCCTCCGAACCGATATTCACGGGCCAGGTAAAATCGGATTCCATCAGGCGGCGCACGGCCTCGACGCACTCATCCACATACAGAAATGATCGCGTTTGTTTGCCGTCTCCCCAGATCTCGATTTCACCGCCGTCGGGCGCTTCAGCGACCTTCCGGCAAAGTGCGGCTGGCGCCTTCTCCCGTCCTCCCTGCCAGGTTCCGAAGGGTCCGAAAATGTTGTGGAAGCGGGCAATGCGCACTTCGACACCGCGATTCCGCGTGTAGGCCATGTAAAGGCGCTCGCTGAAAAGTTTCTCCCATCCGTATTCGCTATCGGGCGCGGCGGGGTATGCGGAATCCTCCGAGCACTTGGGATTATCGGGATCGGTTTGGTTGTAGGCCGGATAAATACAGGCGGAGGACGAGTAGAAGAACTTCCTGACCCCGGCTCGCGCGCCGAATTCGAGCATGTTCAGATTCACGGTGGCCGAGTTGTGCATAACCCCGGCATCGTGATCCCCGGTGAAGATGTAGCCGGCGCCGCCCATGTCGGCGGCGAGCTGATACATGTCTTCAATGTCTTCCACGGCCTGCCGTGCTACGCCGGGTTCGCGCAGGTCCCCGAGGATGAATTCGTCGGCGGGAGGCGTCGAGAATTCGTGCTCTTTGATATCGACGCCGCGGACCCAGAGTCCTTCGCTCTTCAATCGTTTCACCAGATGTCCGCCGATGAAACCACCGGCGCCGCAGACAAGCACTCTCTTCATCAGGCTACCTTTCACGTGCAAAGGCCGGAAGACCGGCGAAGCGCTACCCTGTATGCTAGCCCATTTCAGTCGAACGAATCAGAAACGATACGGGTCAAATTCCAGCGGACGCGACGGCCTCCTGAAGCGCCGCGCCCCCTTCCCACTCAGCTTTCACTAAGGTTTGCTCAGGAAGAACTTCAGAGCCGAGTCCCCATTTGCCGTAGTTCTGGCGCCACGCGGGCAACCCGTGGCTCCACAGAAATGCCGGCAACACAAAGTGGCGCTCGTACGAATCCAACAGAACGCCGGGAAAGGTCCGGTCGGTTCGCCGCGGGAAGTTGAGGATGGCGCGGGCCCAGTTCACCCAAGCCGTGCTGGTCGTCTTCCAAAGCAGGTTCTCCAGCCGCTTCGCCGCCGCAGACCACTCCTGCTGTATTCGCGCCGTGGTCTTCATCCCGTGGTTGATCTTGTAGACGCGGCAATCGGCCGGCAGAATGACCTGGGTGTTTCCGGCGGCGTGCGCGGCATAAAGAAGCAGGCTGTCGTAGTCGAGAAAGATCGGGTACCGCCCTTCGCGAAGGCCTGCGAGGCTCATCCAGACGTCTCTGCTCATCAGCAGAAAGTCTCCGCAGGCGTTTGCGTGCAGAGTCGGGATGCGGTACGACGGCGGTACCGTCAGGGGCTTGTGCCAATCGACTATGTGCTGTTCGCAAACGCCGGAAATCAGGTCCGGGCGATCCGGACCCACTACATCCAGGACCGAATGATCCACATCGAAACGGTCGCAGCGGTAGATGCAGTCAGCCAGCAGAGTCTGCCGGCCGAGAAAACTTATCAGGGCATCCGAGTACAAATGATCCGCGGCGCGATAGACAAAGAACCTGCCGCGGGAACGCCGGAGCCCGACATTCACCGCACAAGTCTGGTGAAATGCACGGCGATCCGAATGCCGAAAACGAGCGTGATATTCCGGGGCTACAGCGATTACCCGAACTGTTACATAACGCCCGCGCTCGACCCTGAGCGACTCGTACAGGTGGGGCGCGGACGGGACGGAATTGTACTCCACCACGATGATCTCGCTATCGATCCGCGCAGCCTCCAACTGTTGTTGCAGGATAGAGAGACATTTGTTCTGAACGGGCAGAATATTACTCGGATAGGTATCGTTGCGGGTCGGTATTACGAGAGAAAGATATGGCCGCGCCATATGTCGCTCAGATACGCCGAATCGCGGAGCTCGGACAGCAGCGCTCTCGCGGGTAAGTGTTTACTCTACCACAATGGAACTACTGCGAATAGGCCGTTCGCTTCGGACGCTTCGGAGCCGCGCCTCGGATCGGTGGAAACGAAGTGCTAAAATACGGACGCTGTTCAGGCCGGACGGCCCCAGAGACGTGGTGTGGCCGATGGTGGATCGATGTTTGCTTTAGCCGTATTCTGCGCGATTCTGTTGGCGGTACTGGTATGGTTGGTTTTGCGCCTGCGGGTGGAAACCAATTCCAGGATCTCCGGACTCCTGGAAAGGTACGGCGACCTGGAAGCATCGCTGAACGCGCAGAGGAGCCTTGCTTTGCGTCTGGAAACGGGGACGCGAGAGATTCAGCAGGCTCAAGCCGCGATCGCCTCTTCCGCCAGTGACCTCCGCGTCGGTTTGGAACAGCTACGCGACCCTCTGGTATCGCTGGCATCGTCGCAAAAGGAAGAGTTGGCAGCACTCCGGACCGAGAGCGCCGCTCAGTTGCAGGTCATTTTGGAGCGGTTGACTTGCGGCTTCGAGTCTCTCGCCTCGGCGCAAAAGGACGAGATAGCGGCACTCCGCGCCGAATCGACTGCACAGGCGGAGCGTGCGAACGCCGGCCTGGAGTCGCGTTTCGAGCAGTTGTCCGGCCACCTCCGCCGGGTCGAGTCGTTGGCGTCCGCGCAAAGAGACGAAATGGCAGCGCTCCAGGCCGGCGCCGCGGCCAAGATCCAGTCCGCCTTGCAGGGGTTGTCTGACGAATTCAGATTGTCAGCCTCCGCGCAGCAAGAGGAAATCGTTGCTCTCCGGGCCGCTCTGTCGGCCTCCGAGGACACCCAGTTTCAGGATCCTATGCCGAACCTTGACGCCGAAGCACCCTCCCAGGTGAGCGAGATTGCGTCTCGGCTGGCGGTTCTAAGGCCCCTGGTGCCCTACCCGGACTGGCATTTCGATGCCGATTGGCGAAACACCGAGATGGCGTTTCGTGTGCGGCGAAGCATCTGGACGTATTTCAACCGTCGCAAGCTTGCCGCCCCGCTCACCGTCGACTGGTACTACGGCACCAAGGTCCAGATCTACCTTGGCAACGACCTCAGCCGCCAGCTTTTCATTTCTGGGTGCATCGATCCAAACGAATTTCTTACCCTGGACAAACTCCTTCGGCCCGGAATGACGTTCGTCGATGTCGGGGCCAATGAGGGCATATACAGCCTGTTTGCCTCCGCACGTGTGGGTCCTTCCGGATCGGTCTGGGCATTCGAGCCCAGCGCGAGAGAAGTCGGGCGGATTGACGCCAATGTGAAGCTGAACGGCCTGCACAACATCCGGAGTCTGCCTATCGCCTTGGCGGACGTCAACGGCAAGGGCAAATTACTCGTGGCCGGGTATGAACACGAAGGCCATAATACCCTGGGAGCGTTCATCTATGACACGGTGCTGCAGCAGCAGGAGACTGTTCCGCTGCGCCGTCTCGACAGTATCGTGGACGAGTTCGAGATCGAACGGGTGGATTTCCTCAAGATCGATGTAGAAGGGGCCGAGTTGAAGGTCCTCAGCGGTGCCCGGCAGACTCTCGAAAGGCATCGGCCTATTGTTCTGTTCGAAGCGAATAACCGGGCATTGGAGCAACAGGGTACCGGCGCTGACGAGCTTGTACGGTTTTTGGCCGCTCAGTCGTTCCGCATCTACCTCTACGACCGCGCGACCGGCTTCCCGGCCGTGGCGGGGGACGGATGCTTCAGTGAGAACATGCTGGCCGTGCCGGCGGAGCGTTCCTTGCCTGAGAGTATCTTCGTCCCCGTCCCGGTGGCGGTCCCGGACTTCTGATGACCGGCCAGGTAACAGCCGAATCGTCACTCAGGCCTGCCGACGCGCCTGCTACAATCTTTTCGGGGTGACATGGGCACGCAAGGCGGCTGAGCGCCATTTGAAGCCGGGTTTCGACATCTCGCGCTGCACCCCTGGCCTGAGTGGTTGGTAATCCACGCGTAAATGATAAAAATATGACCGTTTCTCCCGATCCGATATTCGAACAATTCAGGCGTTATAAGGGGCCCGTCCCGGAGGGGTCCATAGCCGTAGATTTCCTCGGAACCATGGTGCGCCGGGAGTTCATTCCGTCGAGCATCGGGCCCAGCACACCAGTCGTAGAGACCATTTATCCTCAGGCCAACGAGGATATCTTCGCCTGGGTGGACCTGTTGAACGCCGTGCTGAAAGCGGGAGATTCCTTCACGATGATGGAATTGGGGGCGGGCTACGGGATATGGAGTGTTCGAGCCGCGAAGGCGATTCAACAGCGCCGCGGGATTCCGGCCAAACTGGTGGCAGTGGAAGCAGAACCGCAGCACTTCGCGTGGCTCCAACTCCATTTTTCCGATAACGGCCTGAGCACCGCCGAGCACACCCTGGTCGCCGCCGCGGTGAGCGACCAGCCCGGAACTGCCCTGTTTTACATTGCCTCTCCCGATGCGGAAGCCTCGAGGCCGAATGAATGGTGGGGACAGTCCCTCATCAAGGATTACGAGTCGGTCGGTGAAGTGACTGACAGATGCCATCAGGGGCATGCCGTGGCGGTCCTGCAGAGCGGTTGGCAAAGCGTGGAGGTTGCCAAGGTCACACTGAACGACCTCCTGATGGACCATTCGCTGGTTGATTTCATTCACATGGACATCCAACGGGAAGAACTGCCGGTGGTCCGGGCCTCGATTGAGGCTCTGAATCAAAAAGTCAAACTCTTGCACATAGGCACCCACTCGGAGGAAATCGAACAGGGCTTGAGGGAGATCCTCAGCTCGCACGGATGGCAGTGCAGGGCAGACTTCGCCGGCGGCGGAACACGCAGCACTCCCTATGGCGACCTCGCGTTCCAGGACGGAGTTCAAAGCTGGGCGAACCCGCGCCTGGGCGGTGCATAAAAAGTGCAGGGCCACCCTATGTCGATAACGCATAAAGTCCCGCTGGCCGCGATTCCCGACACTCTGCCCAACGGCGGAGGTGGCTTCGCCGTTTTTGACGCCGATGATGCCCGGTCGATCAACAAAGCGCGGCTGAACCATCTGGCGTGCCTGGACCTGGATTTGCGCGGAAAGTCGGTTCTGGATGTGGGTTGCGGCGTCGGCCATCTCGCCGGCTTCTTTGAGGAGCGCGGCGCCCGGGTAGTTTGCGTCGACGCCAGGCCGGAGAATATCGAGAGACTTCGAACCCTGTATCCGGGAAGAGAGGCTCACGTCGCCAACGTCGAATGTGATTCGTTGCAGGCTCTCGGCAGCTTCGATCTCGTGTTCTGTTACGGATTGCTCTACCACCTCGAGAACCCGATCGCAGCCTTGCGAAATATCTCTGAGTGTTGCGGGGAACTCCTCTTATTGGAGACCGTCGTGACCGATTACGCCCGGCCCGTCTTGCAGTTGGTGGATGAACCGAGGGAGACCAAGAATCAGGCGGTCGCGGGCTTTGGGTGCCGGCCGAGTCCGGCGTTTGTGGCCATGGCACTCAGCCGGATCGGATTTCCGTTTGTCTACACGACGCAGTCGCCGCCTGAACACGTCGATTTCGTGTTTGATTGGAACAATAGCGGAGAGTGGCAACGGGATGGGCATCTGCTGCGGTGCATATTCCTGGCCTCCCGTGATTTGCTGGATAAACCTGAACTGGTTCTGCTCCTGAAGGCTCCAGAAGCTTAGCCGCATCTCGTGGTGCCCAAGACCTGCGGCAGATCCCCCATAGGCACCGATCCGATCGTTCTGGTTCGATTGACAGAGCCCAGAGGCCGGTCGTCGTCCGGGTCGTAGCCTAATACCGGGGCTATCTCTTGCAGAATCGTGCGGTACCAGGTCCTCTGCGCTGGGCTGAATCGGCCCAGAATCTCGCCGACCGTCATCTGGGGCACCGGCCCCACGTTCACCCGGTGCCGAATAGCATCCTCGATGACATCCGATGGATACCTGACCGTTGTCAACTGCTCCAGCACCTGCCCGCAGTATTCTGGCTCTTGAAGGTCTTCGATTCTCAATACAAGGTCGACTGCTCCGAGAAGCCTCACCTGACTGGCAAAGGTCAGCAGATCGTGTAGGAAGATACGATCGACCGGCGAGACGGCCTCAATATCGATGTCCCACAGCCGCCGGATCGTCAGGCGGCTGGTAACCGGAACCTCGGAATATGAGTTATCAACCGGATACACGCGCAACCGGGTATTGAGGACTCGTGCCGGGTGGCGCAACAGCACCGCCGTAGCAAATTTGCCGCCGAGGACGACGGTGTGAGTCGTCCACGCAGATCCTACATCGCCCGTGGCTAAGTACGCACCATGCATAGTGTCGGCAGCCAGCCAGCGAATCAAGTCCACGATGTCATCCGAGTCGAATGACTGCCTCGGAAAAGCCCTGGAGATGACATTTTCGTGCATGCACTGCACATCCGGATGGCTATTGAGCAGTTTCGCCAGCCACGTACTTCCCGTATGCCCCATGCGGGTAACGATGAACCGGCGATGGTTGCCGCGGAGTTCGATCCGACCCAGCTGCGCGCTAACACGGCGCCAAGCCTCCGCATGGACCTCATCTAGGACAGCGGTAATCTGTTGAAGCCCGTCTGAATTCACTCTTCGCCGTTAGGATAACACGATAACAGAGGACTGAGTTTCCCTCTGACTAAATCATTTACTTACCTATACAATTCAATGGGGGGCACAGACACGGCCAAACGTAGCTGCCCTGTTCACACAGTGGCTAACGCTCACCCATCGACAATATCGGGTAGGAATAGTGGAGGACTCTTCTCGAGAAATTGTGGGAGCACGGCGAGCCCACGGTTTCCCGGCCTCGCCCTCAGACCTGCTACAATCGGACTCTGGGTCACGACGGCCGGGGCCCCTGACGTTCCCGAACTTCTCAACCAAGACCAGATGGGACTCTCCGAGCTCGCTGCACTCCGGGCCGCCGGCAAATACAACTCCAAGTATGGATAACGTGAATTACCAGCCACGGATGACGATGGCACTGGAGAGAGAAGGCACGCTTGCGCGCGAGGCATTTGTCCTCATCGATGTCGGCTGCAGCGGCGGCATCGATGCGCTGTGGCGCTCCTTTGGCGCTCATTTGCGAGCGTACGGATTGGATCCCGATGTGGCCGAATGCAGGCGGCTCCAGAGTCTGGAAGCCAATCCGCGAATCCGTTATTTTCCGGTGCCGATCGGCCTTCCGGACGACAGTGAGTTTCTGCGAAGCAAGAACGCATACGAGCGTGCTAATCCACCCTATGAGCACTCTGTAATGCGGCGTTCCACGAACCTCGATACCCGATTCAGAACACCTTCAACAGTTGCGGGGCAGGGTGTCCCGGCTGAATTCGCCGAAACCGCACGTGTCGGCCTGACGGAGTTCCTTCGGCAGCAAGAATTACCGAGCGTCGATTTCGTCAAAGTAGACACCGACGGACACGACCTTGAGGTCCTCCTTTCGGGCGAACCGTCGATTGAAAACGCGCAGATCATGGGCTTCCTGGTGGAATGCATGTATCAGGGATCCGATCACGACACCAGCAATACATTCCACAATATCGATCGGTTTATGAAGCGGCACGGGTTCATGATCTACGGCATGACGATTAACAAGTATTCCAGGGCAGTGCTGCCGGCGCCCTTCGTATATCAGTTTCCAGCCCAGACAACGTCGGGCCAACCGGCGTGGGGTGATGTTGTGTTCCTGCGTGACCTTGCTGCTCCCGAACTGAGAAAGTACGTGGCTGACTTTTCCGCAGAAAAGATCATCAAACTCGCGTGTCTTTATGAGATCTTTCAGGTCCCAGATTGCGCGGTGGAATTGATTCTGCAACATCGGGACAAAATCTCCGGACGAGCCGACGTCACAAAACTCCTGGACCTGTTAACGCCTCCTCTTGCAGGAACTGCGCTCAGCTACCAGGAATATGTACAAGCCGTGACCGCAAACCCGAAGGTGCTTTTTCCCAACAAGTAGTCTCGGTTGCGCTCTGCCACAAGGGGCTACCGGACATTGTTGACGTATCGCGAAATCTTGAGTTCTTTGAGAACAAACCGGGACGCCGAGCTCTCTTGTTCCCGGTTATTCGTGACGAGAAGCCAGAACTTCTGGCCCTTCCTGAGGTCAGCAACATACTCAAGGTCCATGTCTTTTCCGGAAGCTGGTGCGTCACCCACCTGCCCTAACCAGGAACCCCGGTCTTCGTTGAGCGCCCCGAAGGCAATGTGGCCGTCCAAAAGATACTTTCCGCTTTCGGACGCTACCAAAGGAGCGTAGATGCTCCCGAACGCCACACGACTCGCCGCACCTGTCCGGACATGCAGGCCGTCCTTGGCACGTTCAACTACCGCATCGACGTCAGCCGCTCTCCATTTTTCCAGGGGAATCGTAAGTGCCGAAACGTCTTCCGCTGACGACATACGGCCTTCGTCTCCCGTCGCGTTCCACGACAACATCACCGGCCGGAACAGGTCCGGATCCCGTACCAGATCCAGGCAGAAAACGGTGTAGCTCGCGCCGCCGTAACTGATCTCCCTGCGCGCCCGCGGGCTTACCGCCAGCCCGCGAGGCTTCAGAGCGCGGTCAGCCTGTTCCATGATCTGTGCATCTTCACCCCGGGTCGACAGAACCGCGACGACTTCCCCCGGCGTGACCCGATCGTTCGCCACAGGATCGATGGCCGGGAACGATCTTCCGATCCAGGTATACCCCCACAGAAAGAAAGAGTTGATGGAATCGAATTCATCCGAATGCGGATCCTTGGCGTCAAACCAGAAAACAACGCGGCGGCCCTGTCTGGCTTCGTCGATAGCGTCCACGGCTTCCCGCATGCGCACAAATGCATTCCTGCGCCAGTAAGGGCTCTCAGCTTGTTCTATATAGCATCCGTTCCTCCCGCGCCCGTAGAGGTTTAGAAGGCCGAACCCGGCCAGACAGGCGGCCAGTGCCACCCGATTCGCCGGCAACGCCGCTCGTAGCAGGATCGCGCCTGTCGCGATGCAAAGTATCGCAGGAATGCCCAGTCTCACAAGATCGGTCCACAGCGAGCCACCGATGCCGAACCACGCGAGAAACAGCACAATCCCGCCGCACAGACCAGCTACGACCGGCCTGGAAAGGCCGGTCGTATCGAATAACTCCGCGCCTGCTAACAGGAATGTAGCCGGGATCAGGTAACTTGCGTAGAAGGCCCACTCCAACATATAGAGCCCTCTTAACTCGAGCAAAGCAAAAATCACAACAAACACCACGAAGTGCAGCCGGAAGAACCACGTCGCACGCGCTACCTTCCAGCTGCCGCTGACCAGCCGCCCCACCGAAGCGACCGATGTCGCTGCCAGCATGACCGCTGACACCACGAGCCAATGCGCGCTCCATATCCAGTTATAGTCAGCCGCATGCCATGGCTTCGGGGAATTTGCATTCTGGAGCGTGTACTGGATCGATGGCCAGTAAAACCAAAAATGGCCATCGATGCGATAGTTTACCGCGCCGAGGACTACCGTAAGGGACGCCACTCCGGAAACAAACCAAATCGCGGATTGAATGCTGGCCCTGGCGATTTCACGAACGTCCCGGGGACGCCGGAGAAAGACGTAGAACGACAAAAAGATTGGAGAAAAAAGGAACCACACCGTATTCGAATACATCAATGCCGCATAAACAACTCCGGCGAGAATCAGCCCGGATCGAACCCGACGATTGGTATTTACACTTGTCAGAATGGCAAGTATGAGCAGATAACATGCGATTCCGAAGCCGTCCACGTAATCCGTGCCT
>Ga0335077_10003710_pt1 | contig 18557 bp, 15 predicted proteins | sample Lox_Sample_31_FD_207151 | JGI IMG/M metagenome (GOLD analysis project Ga0335077, IMG submission 207151) | Soil microbial communities from Loxahatchee National Wildlife Refuge, Florida, United States - Lox_Sample_3.1 | ecosystem: Environmental > Terrestrial > Soil > Wetlands | place: USA... | reverse complement strand
GATCTGCCCTCTTGGATTTAAACCTCAGGGCTTGGATTAATTTCGGTCTGTGGGACGCTGGAAAACTTTTGTTGAACGGTCCCGATGGTAGCACATTTGGGGGTCATTGCAACGTCTCTTTCACACAACTTTCGAGCGACTGTAGAGGGTTGCACCAATGCTGGTGAAACTGAATTGCGGGGGTTACCGCAGTCACTAGGGTACTCGTGGATGACGCTATCGTTGTTTGAAACTCCCGGTCCGAGCCGGGTTGCCGCGAGAAATTTTTTTGATGTATTTCCGGACGAATCGCCGGACCCGTGCCCTTGCGACAACCTTGCGCGTCTTCCATCATTGAAGGATAGCGCTGGATTCCTGGCCGCCCTTCCTGTAAACTTAAAACTTGCCGTCAAGGCCAAGATTTTACTTGAGAAACAGGAGCGCATTTCGATGCCCAAGCGCACATTTCAACCCAATCGCCATCGCCGCGCGAAGACTCACGGCTTCCGCGCCCGCATGAAGTCGAAAAGCGGAGCCGCGGTGCTGAGCCGCCGCCGCGCAGCCGGCCGCAAGCGCGTGTCAGTCAGCGCAGGCCACCGCGACTGAGTTCCCGCCGGTCTCCGGGCCCGATGGTTTCCTGTGCGTCGGGCTTGAGCTCCGGGTAATACCATGACCGCCCCCAAGACGCCTGAAGAGATTAAGCCAACAAAACCCCACACGACAGGGAATGGCAGGTCGACAAAGCAATCGCTCGCCGGAGTGCGTTTGCGAAAGCATTCCGATTTTCAACGCGCCTATGCTGCCGGCCGCAAGCGGCAGTCCGCTTCCATGAGCTGGTTCCTCGCTCCTCAGCCCGCGGAGATCGGCAGCCCCCGCCAAGGTGCGCATGGCGAGGCTGGAGCCGCGAGGGTGGGCCTCACTGCAGGCAAGGTGCTGGGAAGGGCGCATGAACGAAATCGCATCAAGCGCCGCATGCGCGAAGCGCTCCGCCGCCACACCGATCTGCTGCCGGAAGGGGCGGATCTGATCCTGCATCCTCGACGCGCGGTGTTGACCATGGAATTCGCGAAACTCGAGGCCGAGATCGTGCGTATCCTTACACAGGCGCGGGCAGATGCTGAGAGATTTGCATCGCCGTCCCAGCTGGTTTCACCCGCATGATGACGCGCTTGCTGCTTGCCCTTCTCGGCTTTTATCGCCGCTGGCTTTCCCCGGCGGTGCATATCCTGAACCCGGGCGGATGCCGGTTTCAACCCACTTGCTCGGAGTACGCCATGGTTGCTATTGCGAATCATGGCCCCCTGCGCGGATCGGTCCTCGCCCTCTGGCGCCTGATGCGCTGTCACCCCTTCAGCAAGGGAGGCCTCGACCAGGTGCCGCCGGCAGTAATCTCCCGCAAGGTCTCCCACGAACCTTTACCATAAACAGAAGCGGGCGCTCACATTGTGCCGCTCGATCAAGACAGGAAGTTTCCTTTGCCCGAATATCAAAACCCAAATCTTCAACAGCAGGGCGGCGGCGGCCCCAGTGGCGGTGGCGGCGGCGACATGCGATCCATGCTGTATTTCGGCCTGCTGGCGATTCTCGTTTTCTTTGGTTTCCAGTACTTCATCAAGCCAAAACCGCCCGCGCCGGCTCCGCAAACCCAGACACAGACCGCGCCCGCTGAATCGCAGACAACGGCTGGGCAACCCGCTGCGGGTGCACCCGCGGCGCCATCCGGAAAGGTCCGGGCGCCCGCTGCTGCTCCGGTCACGGTTGCTTCTTCGGAGACGCAGACAACGATCGAGAACCCCGATTACCGCATTACGTTTACCAACCGCGGCGGTCTCGTGCAGCACTGGATCCTGAAGCACTACTTCGATAGCGCCGGCAAGCCGCTCGATATGGTGCAGGAGCAGGCTTCGCAGCGCTTCGGGTTGCCGCTCTCGCTGTTCACCTATGATCAGAACCTGACGACGGAGCTGAACCAGGCACTCTACCAGGCTTCTGCCGCCGGCAATCTGACCGCGCCGGCCGGCCTCCAGTTTCGCTACGCCCGCAGCGGCGTGGAGGTGACCAAGACGTTCCGCTTCGGCTCGGGATACGTCATTGGGGCCGAAGTGCAGGTTAAGCGCGATGGACAGCCGCTCCGCGCCCTGCTGCAGTGGCCCGCCGGCCTTGGCGACATGGAGGAATTCTTGTCGCAAACGCGCGGCCGCGCCGTTGCCAATATCGGGCGCACCCCGTCGCAGTTCGCATGGTCCCTGGCCGGCAAACAGGATACTCAGGTCGCAAGCAAGGTCAGCAACAACAACACGCTCGAGGGCACCTACGATTACGTGGCAGCGGCGGACCTTTATTTCGCCGCCGCGTTCCTGCCCGATGTGCCCGAACGGGCCACCGTCGTGACGCTGCACCATTCCATCGATGTGCCTACCGACCCATCGAATCCAACCAGCGAGAAGAAACCGGCGGACGTACTGGGCATTGCAGTGGGCGACACCAGCGGCGATACGCATCTCCGGCTCTACGCAGGGCCAAAGCAGATGGACATCCTGGCCGGGATCCGTGCCACAGGTCCCGAAGGCAAGCAGGACGGTCCATCGCTCGAATCGCTGATCCAGTTCGGCTGGCTCACCGTCATCGCCAAGCCGCTCTTTCTCGCGCTCCGCTTCCTTTACAGCCATCTCATTCCCAACTGGGGCTGGGACATCATCCTCTTCACCGTGCTCTTCAATCTGCTGCTGCTGCCCACACGGCTGATGATGATGAAGAGCTCGCTCAAGATGATGCGCATCCAGCCGAAGGTGGAGGCGCTCAAAAAGAAGTACGCGCATCTGAAAATGAACGACCCCAAGCGCGCCGAGATGAACACCGAGATGATGGCGCTCTACAAGACCGAGGGCGTGAACATGTACGGCGGCTGCCTGCCGATGCTACTGCAGATGCCGCTCTTCTTCGCCTATTTCCGGGTCCTGCAGAATACCGTGGAGCTGCGCCAGGCGCACTGGATGTGGCTGAAAGACCTCTCCGCGCCGGACCCGCTGCACATCCTGCCGGTCATCATCATCGTGACGATGCTCGTTACCCAGCTGATCACTCCCTCGCCGGGCATGGATCCGAATCAGCGGCGCATGATGGCCATCATGATGCCGGCCATCTTCGGATTCACCCTCTGGCAGTACGCCTCGGGTCTGGCGCTCTACTGGGGCACCGGCAACATCATCATGCTGGCCATGCAGATCTCCATCAACCAGTCCCACATCGGCAAGGAGATGCATGCCATCGCCGCCAAGCGCGCTGCCAAAAAGCTGGGCAAGGCTCCGCCGACCATCTCAGGGCGGCGGTAGAAGCAGGGACCAACGGACTCGGTCCGCTGCCAACCCTTGGGTGCCCCATCCTTTGTGACGTCTTTGCTCTTGTCGCAAAGGCGGGAGACCCCGAATGCGGGGTGCCCCATCCTTTTCACGGTTTTTATGAAAAGGGTGGGAGACTCCGGATGCGTCTCGGCCCTAGCTAGCTCCGCAAAAGCTCCACGAGCGCATCGTCGATCGACGGATGCGCAAACCGGAACCCCGCTTCCAGCAGCTTGCGAGGAAAGGCTCGCGTGCTTGATAGGAGCGCTTCATCCGCCATCCTTCCCAAAGCAATTCGCAACGCAAACGCCGGCGCCGGTAACACTGCCGGCCGCCGCAGGCATTGCGACAACGCCCGCGTGAATTCGGCATTGGTGACCGGGTTCGGCGATGTCAGGTTGATGGGCCCGGACAGCGATGGCGTATAGAGAACGAATAGCGTAGCCGCCACCAGATCCGGCAAACTGATCCAGCTCATCCACTGTCTACCCGAGCCGAGCCTTCCGCCCAGGCCCATCCGGAACAGGGGAAGCATTCGGGCTAGCGCGCCTGCGTGACGGTCGAGCACAACTCCAAAACGAAGATGCGCCACGCGGATGCCCGCCTCAACCGCGGGGGCGGCGGACTCTTCCCACGCGCGGCAGAGATCGGCGAGAAATCCCGAACCGGGCTGCGAATCCTCCTCCAGCGCTTCGTCGCCTCGATCCCCATAGATCCCGACCGCGGAAGCGACCAGAAGCGAGCGGGGCGGCTTCTTCAGGCCGGCAAGCGCTGTAGCCAATCCACGTGTGGAATCCACACGGCTGGCCGTGATTTCGCGTAGATATTGCGCAGTCCATCGGCGCGCCGCAAGGTTGGCGCCCGAGAGATGAATGGCAGCGTCGAGTCCTTCGAGCGCTTGCGGTTCCGAGAGCGGTGAGGATGCGGTTGGATCCCAGTGCACTTCTTCCCGCCCCGCCGGTTCGTGACGAACGAGTTGAAGAATCGCTGCACCGCGCGGCGCTAGTGCACCGCGTAGCACCGAGCCGAGCATCCCCGATGCCCCGCTGATCAGGATTCGTCCCGCGGGCTCTTTTCTCTGTTCCCTGCGTGTTGTTCGCTCCATTCCTGACAGAGACCTCTTGGGCTGCTCGAGGCGCCGACATCCCCGCGCGCCTCCCCCATATTGCCGGGCGCCTTGTTCATTTAGTAGCATGAGAACAGATTTTGATGCCGGCAACAATTTGAGCCTGTCAAAATAACTTCCCCGGAGGCGCAATGACCGAAACCGCAGCGGTTCGCAGCGAGGAGACTCAGAAGTCGCAGGTGGACGATGAGACCACAGAGCGCTTCATTGCCGAGAAGCACATCGGCGAGCGCATCAAGCGCCTGCGTCTCAAGAAATCAATGGGGCTGGTAGAACTCGGAAAGCACACCGGGCTGTCTGCAAGTTTTCTCTCGCAACTGGAGACCGGGCGGGTGGTGCCGACGCTGCGCAATCTGGCCAGGATTGCGATGGTGTTTTCAAAGGACCTCTCCTACTTCTTCGAGACCGAACCGCATTCGATCTTCCGGGTTCACCGGCGCAAGGACCGCGTGCGCCTGCCCCAGACCGGCGTGGAGCAGCCCAGCTACTTCTTCGAGAGCCTGGGCTACATGGTGCCGGACCGGCACATGGATCCCTACTTTGCGGAATTCGTGCCCACCGCGCAGAACCAGGAATCCAAACCCCACGTGCATCCAGGCTATGAGTTTCTCTACGTGCTAGAGGGAGAACTCGGACTGCGCCATGGCGAACATGAAGCGACGCTCGGGCCGGGCGATGCGGTGTATTTCGACTCCAGCACCGCGCACTCCTACCACTGCGCCGGCCCCAAGCCGGCAAGCGCGCTGATCGTAACCATGCACCAGCCGCTGCCCGCCCCCGCAGCAGGACCGCCGCGGCACATTCCTGGCGCTCCCCTTGCGCGCCCGCTTTCGATTGCTTCCCTATCTGCCTCAACTGGCGAAAAGCGCTGACGGAGTTTCGGTACCTGTATGGCGGGCCGACAGAACTAGCCCAACAGGCCTTCCATTAGCGACCTGCGAAATATTCCGCCACTTCCCGCCAGTTATTCACGCGCGCATATCCCGTTGCCGCCAGGTTATGTGGCGCCGTGAACAGAAGGCCCTGGCCTTCAAAGCGGTCGAGATTCCGCGGCAGGTCGTCGATCAGGTAGTCGGCAAGCAGGATGCACTTGTTGCCGCAGAAGACGTAGTTCGTGGGCGGGATGAACGGGAAGTGGCGCTGCAGCCAGCGGTACTTGGGGCCGAGCGAATTGGGGACCGTCATGGCCTGTGTGGCGATAAAAATCTCGAAGCGGCTGGACAGCGCTTGCAGAACCTCCTGCGCGCCCGGCATGAGCGGCAGGTCCTCGAAGAAATCCTCGGCATCGAGAAAGGCGCGCACCTGCTGCTGGCGGTCCACCGGCGCTACCTGCCAGAGACCTCTGCCGACGAGGTCGGCAGGGGTCAGCGCCTCGTCAAAGGTCTCGTTGTAACGGCGGAGATGCTCGGAGAGTGTGTCCGCCATGACTTCGTCCATGTCCACACAAATGCGCTTCACTGCGGAGGAGATCCCGTTTGCCTTTGATTTGAGGTTAACAAAGGCGAGCGACCTGGGTTCGTAATTTAGCTGCTTCCGTGATCTGGACATGCACCAAGCCGGTCGATTTTGGCCGCGGCCGAAGGATCTGCACGTCTGGAATTTATGATCGATAGGGAGCCGGATACTGTTACTGTCAACGAAACCGTGCGGCGCTAACGCAGATTCCATCAATGGAGATGAGCCAGACCTCGATCTTGCGCGACAGGTCTGGTCTACAGACGACAATGTGTCCTTCATTCATCCGCGAGGCCACGAACGTGGATGGAATGCGATTGAGCACAATTCCTACCGAGCAACTATGGGTGATCTGCTGACGGATAGGAAACTCGTGCCCTATGACATCAGCGTGCGCGAATTGGGAGACATAGCATTGGTCGAGTTCTATTGGCGCTTCGACGCCAGGTTTCGGCAAGATGGAACGCCCCTGCACACGGAGGGACGAGAGACGCAGGTGCTCAGGAGAACAGATGGAGTTTGGCACACCGTGCACGTGCATTATTCAGGCGTGCCGGTCACAGAGGAGCGGCAAGGCTTCTAACTAACGTAACATCGTTCTATTTGAGTTCTGGCCGAATTACCCCGATTCATCGATAAGGAAACAGCAAATAGCGTGCGACGCTGATCCCCGGGTCGTTCAGCTCACACGGCGGGGCTTGGGAATGGCCGGCGGATCTGAGTTGATCGGCTGAGTTTGGGGTTCTTTTGGAGCGGGCACGATCGCGGGGTCCCAGTAGAGGAGCCGGGAGCAACTGTCGCACGTGAGAAGCTCTCCCTCGCGCAACTGGTTCCAGGTCTGCGGTCGAATGCCGATGCGGCAGGCGGTGCACTGCTGGTTCTCGGCGCGGGCAATCCCGGTTCCGCGCGAACTGGCGAGGCGGTCGAAGCGCGTGAGCAGGTCCGGATCGACCAGCTTGCGCAAAGCCTCACGCTCCGCCTGCAGAGCGGCCACTTGCCCGTTCATCTCCTGCTGCCGGAAGGCGACGCGTTCACGAGTCTTGTCGAGGGCGCCGGCGAGGATCTCCACCTGTTCCCGGGCCGCGGCAAGCGCGCCCTCCTGCACCTCGGTGCGTTCCAGGCTCGCGTATTCCTCGTTCTCCAGCCGCTCGATTTCGGATTCAAGAAACTTGATTTCGTGTTCGATGGCATCCGCCTGGGCGGCGGTGGTGACGGTGTCGCGCTGCGACTGGAGACGGCCCGCCTTCTGCGTGTGGCCGGCGACCTCGCGCTCCAGGCGGGTGCGAACATTCTCCTCCCGCGTAAGAGCGTCCGATGCGGCCGTCACGTTGTTCTGCGCGGCCTTCAGGGCGGCATCGGCCTGGGCGATCTCGGCGGGCAGGGCGCGAAGTGCCTGCGACAACCGGACGCGCTCCTGGTCGGCGGCCTGGAGCTTCACAAGATTGACAATCTGTTCCCGCATCCGTGAACAGAAGTCTAACATCTGAATGGCTGCATCGAACTGTGCGGGGGACCATGACACAGAAGCGGGCATCGTTCTGGCGGAGACACCGGTGGCTCACGCGAATCGCGGTAGCGTGCCTGCTGGTTTGGGTTGCGCTGACGGTCACGCTCGCCGTGATTGCCCATCACTTTCAACCATTTCTGCGCGCCCGCCTCGTGCAGGGCCTCGAGGACCGGTTTCACACCCATGTCGAACTGGACGACTTCCGCATGGCTCTAGGCAACGGGCTGAGCGGCGAGTGGGGCATCTGGGCCTACGGGAAGGGTCTGCGCATCTGGCCCCCGCAAAAGGCGGGACGCGACCGGCCGGTCGATAATCTCTCAGCGCAGTCGATTCCGCTGATCTCGCTGGATGAATTTCGCTTTCACGTCCCCCTTCAATACAGGCCCGGCAAGCCGATCAGGATTTCCCGCGTGAGGCTCGAAGGCTTGAAGATCGTTGTGCCGCCGCGATCGGAACGGGACAAAGCCACGGGTATTGAATCGGCAATGACGAAAGAGAAGCCTTCGCCGGTGGGCGCGGGAAACACTGTTGCCCAGCCCACGCCAGGGAAGCCGCCCCACGAGGAGCAGGGCAATCCGACCCAGGCGAATTCCAACCCGTCCGCTACCGGAGCGCTGCCGCCCCTGGTGGTGGATCGGATCGACTGCGAACACGCGCAGCTGATTCTCGAGACCAGCAAGCCCGACAAGCTGCCCCTGAGCTTCGATATCGCCCGCATGGAACTGAGGGACGTGACTGCCAACCGTCCGATGAACTTCGAAGCGGATCTGACGAATCCGAAGCCGAAGGGCGTCATCCACAGCAAGGGGACCGCGGGGCCGTGGCAGATGGCGGATCCGGGGGAAACGGCTGTGAACGGAACGTACACGTTCGACCATGCGGACCTGGCGACGTTCCATGGGATCGCGGGCATTCTGTCCTCGACCGGCGCCTACAAGGGCACGCTGCGCGATATCACGGCGGACGGCAACGCGGACGTTCCGGACTTTCGGCTTCCGCAGTTTGGCAACCCTGTCGTGCTGCATGCGACCTTCCACGCCCGGGTCGACGGGACGGACGGGGATACATGGCTCGACCCGGTGGACGCCACACTCGGCCGCTCGCACTTCACCACGCGCGGACAGGTTGTGCGGGTGAGGCCGTCGTCGCCGGACGGCAATTCAACGAGCGCAAGCCAGCCGCGGCCAGCCGATTACGGGCACGACATCGATCTGAAGGTGGACGTGGACCGCGGCCGGATCGAGGATTTTCTGCGCCTCGCCAACAAGTCGCAGACACCATTCCTCACCGGGAATCTGACGACCAGGGCTTCGCTTCACATTCCTCCGGGCAAGGAGCCCCCGCATGAGCGGCTCAAGCTCGATGGCGAGTTCAAGCTGGAGGATGCACGGTTTACCGACCTGCGGATTCAGAGCAAGATCGAGCAGCTCAGCCTGCGCGGCCAGGGGCACCCGCAGGACATCAAGAAAGTAGATCCGAATGAAGTGATTTCGGAGATGGACGGGGCCTTCCACATGGCCAATGCAGTGATCACATTGCCAGAGATTCATTACAACGTGCCAGGCGCCGCAATCCAATTACAGGGCAGGTATCCGTTGGAGGGGTTCTTGCACTTTGAGGGCACGGCGCGCATGCAGGCCACGGTTTCGCAGATGGTGGGCGGATGGAAGGGTATGCTGCTGAAACCGGCGGACCGCTTCTTCAAGAAAGACGGGGCTGGTACGGAGGTCCCGATCCTCATCCGAGGTCCGCACGACGCGCCGGAGTTCTCAGTGGATTTCGGACGGATGAAACACACTTCTCCGGAGGCGCCGGGAAGCAGGGATCAAGCCACCCCACCGGGCACGAATCGCCCGGCAGGGACAGGGGGACCGAGCCTTGGTCCTTGAGGCGCGCATGAGATGGAGAGTGCCGGCCCCGGAGCCGACAGCAAAAGGCATGCTGGACTCGCTCAAAGCGATCCATCTGGCGCCCTTCGCAGCAGTAGTAACCGAGGTGAAATGAATCCGGTTTACATGCCCGGGCGAAGCCCGATGTGTTAGCTTTTCATCCGGAACACCGTTGCCGAATCCACGAGCAGCGGACACAACAAGGAGACCGCGATGCATTGGACCAAAAGCATTGCGGCGTGTGCCCTGGCCCTGATCCTGGGCCTGATGGCGACAGCCGCTCGAGGGCAGTCCGCCCAATCCAACTCCGAAAATCTCAAGGACTGGTGGAAGAATGCAGTCATCTACGAGATCTACCCGCGCAGCTTCCAGGATTCGAACGGCGACGGCGTCGGCGACCTGAACGGCATCACGCAACGGCTCGACCACCTGAAGGAACTGGGCGTTGACGCCATCTGGCTGTCGCCGATCTATCCTTCGCCGCAAGCGGACTTCGGCTACGACATCTCCGATTACGAGGCGATCGATCCCCTGTACGGTACGCTGGCGGACTTCGACCGGCTGGTGGCGGAAGCAAAGAAGAGAAATATCCGCGTGATCATGGACATGGTCATGAACCACACCTCCGACGAGCACAAGTGGTTCCAGGAATCCCGCTCGTCGCGCGACAATCCGTACCGCGACTGGTATGTGTGGAAGGACGGCAAGGGAGAGACCAGCACCGACAAAGGTGAGCCGCCGAATAACTGGCAGTCGGATTTCGGGCATTCCGCCTGGGAGTGGGACGCAAAGACGCGCCAGTACTACTATCACAAGTTCTACATAAAACAGCCGGACCTGAACTGGAACAATCACAAGGTGCACGAGGCGTTCAAAGACATCATCAGGTTCTGGCTCGACCGCGGTGTGGCGGGCTTCCGCTTTGACGCGATCACAACCCTGTTCGAAGACCCGCAGTGGCGCGATGATGAGGTTCTCAAAGACAAGAATGGCCAGCCCTTCAAGAACGCCTACGGCGACATCGCTCTGAACGACACCATGACCAATAACCTCCCCGAAGTGCACTCGGTGATGCAGGAGATGCGGGTGGTGGCGGATCAGTACAAGCCCAACGAGTTTCCCGGTGCGCGGGTATTCATCGGCGAAACGTACCTGCCCAACATTGCGGAACTGGCAAAACAGTACGGGACGCCGGAACACCCCGAATTCCAGTTGCCCATGGATACCCAGGTGGGATTCATCAACAAGCTGGATGTGGCGCAGTTTCGCGAGAAGTTGAACGACGTGGAGACCAGGATCGGCGACAACGTGCCGCTGTTGGTGTTCGACAATCACGACAATCCCAGGCTCGACGCGCGCTATGGCGACACCTTGCACAACCAGGAGATCGAGCGCGCGATTGCCACCATTCTTCTGGCCAGCCGTGGGACTTCGCTGTTCTACTACGGCGACGAGATAGGAATGAAAACCACGCAGCCCGAGCGTGTGGAGGACGTGAAAGACCCGGTGGGCCGGACAGGCTGGCCGAGAGACAAGGGGCGGGACGGCGAACGCACGCCGATGCAGTGGGACGACAGCATAAATGCGGGGTTCACGACCGGCACGCCCTGGCTGCCGGTTCCGCCCACAAATGCGACCGTAAATGCGAGGGCGGCGAGCGACGATCCCTACTCCCTGCTGAATTGGTACAAGGAACTGATCCAACTCAAGAAGACCAACCCGGTGATGGCGCACGGCGCGAACGTCATGCTCGATCCGGGAAACCCAAAGGTGTTGAGCTGGATGCGGCAAACGGCTGGAGCGGCGCCGATCGTAGTGAGTGTCAACTTTTCAGCTGAGCCTCAGACGGTGAACCTGTCCGGCGGGAACTCCGGGCTGAAGGCCGGTTCCGTAAAGACGCTGATGAAGTCGCCGGCCGGAAGTGACCCGAGTTCACTGGATCACATCGAACTTCCAGCGTTCGGCGTGTACATCGGCCAGGTGCAGTAAAGCAGCGGAGCCGGCACAGCTGGCGGAGCTGGTTTCATGGGTTTGGTCAGCGAGACGTACCTTGCGGCACCCCGGCTCGCCATGGTTGACTGGACCCGAAAGTTCACCCCGGCAACGAAGTCCTGTTGCCGGGGACCCGAAAGCAGGCCCTGACGCATGAGCTATATCCTGGCCCTTGATCAGGGAACGACAAGTTCCCGCGCCATCCTGTTCGACGAGGCGGGTTCGATTGCCGCCGTGTCGCAGCACGAATTCCAGCAGTTCTATCCGCAGCAGGGTTGGGTAGAACACGACCCCAACGAGATCCTGGTTACCCAGATGTCCTGCGCGATTGAGGCGCTGGTCAAGGCCGACGCGCGGCCGCGCGATGTGGCCGCGGTAGGCATCACTAACCAGCGCGAAACCGTGGTGGTGTGGGAGCGTGCGACGGGGAACCCGATCTATCCGGCCATTGTATGGCAAGACCGTCGCACTGCCGCACTGTGTGAGGAGCTCGAAGCCAGCGGCGCGGGCGAAGCGGTCGCCAGCCGCACAGGCCTGGTCATCGACCCCTACTTTTCAGCCTCCAAGCTGAAATGGATCCTGGACAACGTGCCGGGCGCGCGCGCCCGGGCCCATCGGGGGGAACTGGCGTTCGGCACCATTGATACGTGGCTCATCTGGCGCCTCACCAGCGGCAAGTACCACGTCACCGACATGACCAACGCCTCGCGCACCATGCTGTTCAACATCGTGCAGGGCGACTGGGACCCGGAACTTTTGCGGATCTTCGATATTCCCGACAGCCTGCTGCCGCGAGTGGCCTGGTCAAGCGAGCGCATAGGCGAGGTGACGACCAGCCTGGGTTTGAGCGGTGCGGCCATCGCCGGGATTGCCGGCGACCAGCAGGCCGCGCTGTTCGGGCAATTGTGCTGGGACGAGGGCGAAGCCAAAAACACCTACGGAACGGGTTGCTTCCTGTTGCAGAACATCGGGACCCAGTTCATCCGGTCGAAACACCGACTGATCACCACGCTGGCCGCGAGCGCGCAGCGGCGGCTGGAGTATGCGCTGGAAGGCAGCATCTTCATCGGCGGCGCGGTGGTGCAGTGGCTGCGCGACAACCTGCGGCTGATGGGCTCCTCCGCCGAGGTGGAAATGCTGGCCGAAAGCGTGCAGGATGCCGGCGGGGTGGTGTTTGTGCCGGCATTTGTCGGGCTGGGCGCGCCGCATTGGGACCCGCACGCGGGAGCCATGATCATCGGCCTGCGGCGTGACACGAAGCCGGGCCACATTGCGCGGGCGGCGCTGGAGAGCATCGCCTTCCAAGTGGCGGACGTGCTGGCGGCGGTGCACAGCGAAACGAATACGCCGCTCGCCGAGTTGCGAGTGGATGGCGGGGCAGCGGTCAACAACCTGCTTATGCAGTTCCAGGCCGATGTGCTGGGGGTGCCTGTGGTCCGGCCGCGCGTGACTGAAACAACAGCACTGGGGGCGGCGTACCTGGCTGGGCTGGCAGTGGGGTTCTGGGCGGGGCCCGAAGATTTGCGAGCAAAGCGGAGGGGCGACAATCGATTCGAACCGACCATGGATGCGGCGGAAGCGGCGGAGAGAAGGAAGTTGTGGAAGCGGGCTGTGGAACGCTCACGGGGTTGGGTCGAGTAACAGAAAGGAAAATCGATGCAGCGCGAAGCCATGCTGCGCAACATCCGCGAGCGCAGGGACCCGTGGGATATCGCGGTGATTGGAGGAGGAGCCACGGGGATGGGCGTCGCGGTGGACGCCGCCTCGCGGGGACTGGACGTCGTGCTGGTGGAGGCATACGACTTCGGCAAGGGCACCAGCAGCCGCAGCACCAAGCTCGTGCACGGAGGCGTGCGCTACCTCGAGCAGGGCAACGTGCCGCTGGTGATGTCGGCGCTGAAGGAGCGCGGGCTGCTGCGGCAGAATGCGCCCCATTTGGTTCACGATTTGGCATTCGTGGTGCCGAACTACTCCTGGTGGGAAGCGCCTTTCTACGGGATCGGACTTAAGTTGTATGACCTGCTCGCCGGGAAGTACGGATTCGGTCCGTCGAAGCTACTCAGCAAGGAGGAAACGCTGGAGCGCCTTCCGGCACTGGAGCCGGAAGAATTGCGCGGCGGCGTCGTCTATTACGACGGCCAGTTCGACGATTCGCGCCTGCTGATTCACCTGGCGATGACCGCAGCCGATCATGGCGCGACGGTGGTGAATTACTGTCCCGCGACCGGCCTCCTGCGCGACGACGAAGGCTATGTGAACGGGCTGACTGCGCGCGATGCGGAGACGGGCGAGGAGTTGTCCATGCACGCGCGCATCGTCGTCAACGCGACAGGCGTATTCACGGACTCGATACGCCGCATGGCCGATGCCGAGGCGGAGACGCTGGTGGTGACCAGCCAGGGCATCCACCTGGTGTTCGATCGCTCGTTCCTCAAGGGTGACACGGCATTGATGGTTCCGCGCACCAGCGACGGGCGCGTGCTGTTCGTGATCCCTTGGCATGGGCACGCGGTGGCGGGCACGACCGATACCCCGCTCGATGCGCCCAGCCTGGAGCCGCGGCCGTTGGACGAGGAGATCGAGTTCATCCTGGAGACCGCGGGGCGGTACCTGACACGGCCGCCGACGCGGGCCGATGTGCTCAGCGTCTACGTGGGCCTGCGGCCGCTGGTCAAGGGCGAAGGGAAAACGTCGGCGCTCTCGCGCGATCATGTCATCCACGTGGATCCCTCGGGTCTGCTGACGATCACGGGAGGCAAGTGGACGACGTACCGGCACATGGCTGAGGACTGCGTGGACCACTGCATCACGCTGGGGCGCCTGCGCGATGTGCCCTGCCGCACGCGGGACCTGCGAATTCACGGCTACCTCTACAGCCGCGCGGGACAGAGCGGCGCGGAGATCGAGGACTGGCGGAGTGCGTCCGATGCGCTGGCGGTGTACGGGGCCGATGCGGAGGCAATTCGCGGCCTGGCGCAAAGCGATGCGGCCCTGGGCGAGACACTGGACACGGACCTGCCCTACAAGGGAGCAGAGATCGTGTGGGCCGCGCGGGAGGAGATGGCGCGCAGCGTGGAAGATGCGCTGGCGCGGCGAACGCGGGCGTTGTTTTTGAATGCGAAGTCCGCAATAGCAATGGCGCCGGCGGCGGCGCGGCTGCTGGCGCGCGAACTCGGCCGCGGCAACGATTGGGTGGACGCGCAGCTGGCCGAATTCAAAGAATTGGCCAGGCAGTACCAGGTGTAGCCTGAACCCTGTGACCCAGATCCTTCCGCTTCGTTGAGAACGGCTTTGGTATTTCCGTCAGTTCCATGGAGGACAGCAATGGCGGCGACGTGCACACACTTAAAAGACCATGTGAAGCAGGTGAAGCCTCACACAAAGGGCTGCGAGGAGTGCCTGCAGATCGGCGATACATGGGTCCATCTCCGAATGTGCCTGGAGTGCGGCCACGTGGGCTGCTGCGACTCGTCGAAGAATCGGCACGCACGCGCGCACTTCCATTCCACGCAGCACCCGCTGATCCAGTCGGCGGAGCGCGGCGAGGACTGGAAGTGGTGCTATATCGACGAGACCTATCTCTAAAATGCGCTTGATCGCGGTCCGGCGAGGGCCGGGCAAAGGCAACATGCCTCGGCGAGCGTCCAGCGCGGGCGACTGCCCGGAAGATCGGATCCATTTTGTGGTATGCTTTGCGGCATTCAGCGCCGGGACATACTACGATGCGAATTCTCAGGAACAGCGCAGTTCTCTCGTTTCTGGCTTTCTGCTCATCTGCGCGGCTCGGCCGCAAGGCTCGCCCCCTCTACCCTGCAGCGTCGACCAGCCCCCGATTGTAACGGCGGGCGCAAGCATCTTTACCGACGCCCAGGAGCAGGACCTGGGTGACGCGCTGGCCGAGTACGTAGAGTCGGACATGCGCATCGCTCCGCCCGCGATGGACGATCAGATCACGAGAATCGGTGAACGCCTGCTCGCGACTCTGCCGCCCACGGGCGTTCACTTCCGGTTCCGAATCTATGACTCCGGGGAAATCAACGGCTTCTCGCTGGCCGGCGGGCGCGTTTACATCAGCCGCAAGCTGATCGCGGCGGTCAAAACCGAAGACGACCTGGCGGGCGTGCTTGCGCACGAGATCGGCCACATCGTCACCCACCAGAGCGCGGTGGACTTTACGCATCTGCTGAAGATCCGGATCGGGGTGACGCAGGTGACGGATCGCGCCGATATCTTTGCGCGCGTGCATCAGCTGTTCAACACGCCTCCCAAAGACAACGAACCGGAGAGCAACGAAGAGAAGGACCAGATGGTGGCCGACCGGGTCGCTCTCTACGCCATGGTGCGCGCCGGCTACGCACCCAGCAGTTTCGCCTCTTTCCTGAACGAAACCATGCTGAATAAGGGCAAGACCGGCAACTGGTTCACCGACATGTTCGGGCTCACGCACGAGGCTGCAAAACGATACCGCTCGGCATTGAAGCTGATTGCGGCGCTGCCCGCCGGATGCCAGTCACGCCAGCCAGGAAAAAGCGATGCCTTTGGCGCGTGGCTGCGCGCCACGGTGGAAGAGCGCATCCACACCGTGGCCGAGAGAGCGGCGGGCGACAACCCGTTAAAGCTCGATCCGCCGCTCAGGCCGAGTTTGGACTGGATCCGGTTCAGCCCCGATGGCCACTACGTGCTGGCGCAGGATGAGGGCAGCATCACGGTGATCGATAAATACGCGGCCAGGGCGCTGTTCCGCATCGATGCTCCAGACGCAAACGCGGCGCAATTCTCGCTTGACTCGCGTAAAGTCCTGTTCCACGACAAAAAGCTGCGCATTGAACATTGGAGCGTGCCGGAAGGAAAGCGAATCAGCGTAAAGGAACTGGTGGTCTATGACGGCTGCAACCAGACGCTGCTTTCGCTGGATGGGCGAACGCTCGCATGCACGAACGTGAGCATCCACGAAGGCGTTCCGCGGTTGAGATTGCGGTTAATTGACGTGGACAGCGGGAGCGCTTTCTTTGACAAGCCGTCGTTTTTTGAATTCGATGTGAACGCGTCCTATTGGAGCATGCTTGCGTTTGCAATGGAGAGCCTGGAAGGAGAGGAGGTAGCCACCATGCTGCCTTCGCCTGACGGGCGCTATCTGTTGGTCGTGGTGGGAGACAGGGTGCTGGCCTACGATCTGCAGCAGCGGCAGCAGATTGCCGTGAACGGGAAGTTGAAAGAGCTGCGGCAGAGGCGCATGGCGTTTCTTGGTGCGGACCAGTTGTACGTGGTGGGCGAACCAAAAGGCAAAGACCTTTATCACGCGCGCATTCTAAGTTTTCCTGACGGTGCGGTGCTGAAGGAAACAGAAATCGGAGAGCAGCGCATCGGCTCGGCCACCAAAGGACGGGTGTTGATTGCCGGGCCATTAAAGGACTATGCGATCGGCATCCTGGATCCGAACCAGGGGAGGTTTCTCACCGCGTGGAAATTGCCGACGGTGGACTTCTGGGACAACACCCTGGCCGCAGAGTCTCCCACCGGAAAGCTGGTCATTGCCGAACTTGGCGGGAAGACTTTTGCAGATCTCGAATTGCCCCTGGGACCACTTCCGGAACCGCGAGCCGCCGTGTTTTCGCCGGACGGCAAGTACCTTGCAATATCGGTGAAAACGCGCGCGGAGATTTGGGACTTGAGCACGGGCAAACAGGTTCGCATCCTGCGGCCCCTGCGCAGCGCGTGGATGGACTCGACCGACCGGCTGTTCGGTCAGATGCCGAAGCACCTGGACCACGACGCGACCGAGGTGGAACTGACGTTCGATCCGCTGGCCGCGAAGGAACTGGGCAAGTACGAGCCAGAGGATTTGCAGTATCACGATATGCAGATCCGGTTCAAGCCGCTGGGGAAAGACAAGTCCACCGGCCATCACGCCACGCTGGAAGTGAAAAAGATGGATACGCAAACCGTGGCGTGGTCCCGCGACTACCCGCACGAGACGCCGGTATGCTGGCCTGCGGAGGACGACCGCATGGTCCTGGCGTGGGACATGAGCAACGAGACCGCCAGATCAGAGATCAGGAATTATCCGCAATTGCAGCGGCAGGCTGACGCGCTGAAGGACAAGAAGAAGGGCCTCTTGCTTGAAACCGTGGCTCCGCTCACCGGAGCGGCGATGCAGCAGGTGATTATTCCCGAATCGGATCAGTCCGGCGGGTGGAACGACCGGCGGCGCGCCATCATCTCCGGCGACGTGGTGCTGGCGCGCGGCGAGCACGGGAACACGGCCATCTATTCACTGAGCAGCGGGGCGAAGCTCGGCGAGTTCTTCGGCTTCACCGTAGCCACCGATGCGTCCGCAGGCGTGATTGCCGCCGAGAATCGCGAAGAAGAGATTCTCATTGTGGATGAGCACACGGGAAAGGAATTGGAGAGATTCACGCTGGGCTCGCCGGTGCGCGCCGCACGCATTGTGAAAGGCGCAGACAGAACACTGATGGTTCTGACCGCCGACCAGGTGGTACATCGGCTGCCGCTGCCCAGTTCGTCCAATTAAGCCGCACCCTGGCAATGTCATCCTGAGCCGCAGGCGAAGGATCCGCGGTTGCCTTTTCATGGTTTCGGATGGAACACCATTCCATCATTGACTGCGCTTGCTTCTCTCAGGCCACTTCCACTTCGATGGACTTCGTGTCCGGGTCGAGTTTCACGATCCTGAACGTGCGGACCTGCCCCAGCTGGAGTGGCTCGGGCGCGGAAGCCGCGGCCGGAGCGCTTCCCTTCCACCGCGCCTGGAGCATCGACGAGAGCGAGGAGAGATCGGCCTTTGCGGGTTGTGCAGCGGGTTGCGGTGCAGATTTGGCGCCGGCACCGGACGCGCGGCATGCGGCGCGGATGCCTTCGCCGAGTTCTGCCAGCGCGGGCGACTCCTCCACCACGCGGCCCGAAACACGATCGCCAACTTTGTGCTCGGCAATGTACTCGTCAATGCTGGTGGGCACAAGTTGCTTCATGCTGAGTTTCATCTGGCGCTTCTCAGTGTCAATCGCCAGCACTTGCGCCTTGACCACCTGGCCGGCGCGCAACACGTCGGATGGATGATTGAGGCGGCGATCCGGTACGATCTCGCTGATGTGGACCAGGCCCTCGACACCCTCCGCGATCTGCACAAATGCTCCGAAGCCCATCAGCTTGGTGACCGGTCCTTCCACCTGCGACCCGACTGGATAGCGGCGAGTCACTTCACTCCACGGGTCACTCAAAGTCTGCTTCAGGCCAAGTGAGATGCGCCGCTC
>Ga0335077_10003709_pt1 | contig 18558 bp, 14 predicted proteins | sample Lox_Sample_31_FD_207151 | JGI IMG/M metagenome (GOLD analysis project Ga0335077, IMG submission 207151) | Soil microbial communities from Loxahatchee National Wildlife Refuge, Florida, United States - Lox_Sample_3.1 | ecosystem: Environmental > Terrestrial > Soil > Wetlands | place: USA... | reverse complement strand
ATTGTATCCGGCTGTCGATGCGGCCGACGAAGAAAGCTGCCGCCCTGATTTCGCGGTGGCCGTTTATCCGGGGCATCTATCGATGTCTGCGGTGGAGTGGGATGCCAGGCAAGGGACCAAGAGGTTCGTGGTTCCCAATCCGGATCATATTTCGAGTGCCGATGAAGGTCTTGCGTTGAACCCCGACCTCCATGTCACGAGCCAGACTCCGCCTACGTTCTTGCTGCAAGCGGAGGACGACCACGTGGACGGCATAAACCAATCGCTGGTCTATTACATAGGGCTGAAGAAGGCCGGGGTTCCCGTGGAGATGCATCTGTACGCACATGGCGGGCATGCGTTTGGTCTGCGGCGCACAGAGCTTCCGATCACGGGATGGCCTCAGTTGGTGGAGACGTGGCTGGGGACGATCGGAATGATTCCGAAGTGATTCGTGCTTAAAGCGCGCTGTGGGTTACTGCCAAGCGTGCCGTCACCCGAGAATGGCCGCATCGCCGGGGTCATGGTGATTTCCGGCCCAAAGTGGTGCGATGCGCTAATGTATCGGCTATAATCCTGCCCCACATGGCGCTGACCTCTGGAACTCGTCTCGGCCCCTACGAAGTCCTCGCTGCCATTGGCGCGGGCGGGATGGGCGAGGTGTATCGCGCGCGGGACGCGAAGCTTGGGCGCGACGTGGCGCTGAAAGTGCTGCCGGATGCATTCGCGCGCGACGCCGAGCGCATGGCGCGTTTCCAGCGCGAAGCGAAAGTTCTAGCCTCGCTGAGCCATCCCAATATCGCTTCGATCCACGGCCTCGAGGATTCCGGCGCCACCCACGCGCTGGTGATGGAACTTATCGGAGGGCCGACTCTCGCCGAGCGCATCAAGTCCGGCGCGATTCCAATAAACGAAGCCCTCCTCATCGCCAAGCAGATTTGCGAGGCGCTGGAATACGCGCACGAGCACGGGATCGTTCATAGGGACCTGAAACCTGCGAACGTGAAACTGACGGCGGACGATGCTGTAAAGGTTTTGGATTTCGGGCTTGCCAAGGCATTTGAGGGGGATGCCTCCTCCATCGACATCGCGAATTCACCGACGATGAGCCGGATGGCGACACAAGCGGGAGTGCTGCTCGGCACGGCGGCGTACATGAGCCCCGAACAGGCGAAAGGGAAGGCCGTGGATCGCCGCGCGGACATCTGGGGATTCGGTTGCGTGCTGTACGAGATGCTGACCGGGAAGATGGCGTTTCAGGGCGAGACGGTGACGGACACTCTCGCTGCCGTGATCATGCGAGACCCGGATTGGTCAAGAATTCCGACGGCGACGCCGGTCCGAATTCGCGTGCTGTTGCAGCGCTGCCTGCAAAAGGACCCGAAGCAACGTTTGCAAGCCATCGGGGACGCGCGCATTTCGCTTGAGGAAGTTCTCTCGGGCGCGCAGGATCCAGCCCTGGCCGGTGCGACCTCGCGAGCGCCAGGACAGCGCTGGCTGTGGCCTGTGGTAGCGGCTGTGTGCGCCGTCGTTGCGATCGGCGGGTGGCTTGCGTTTCTATATTTGCGCCCGAAGCCCCCCTCGGCACAGGCCATGCGCTTTGAAATTCCGATGCCAGAGAAAACGATGCCGAGGGGATACTTTGCCTTATCGCCCGACGGCCTCAAACTGGCGTTTCTGGCCGCGGACGCGAGTGGAGCGACCCGTGTGTGGGTGCGATCCATCGATGCGGTCGACGCGCGGCCTCTCGAGGGCACGGAAGGCGTGAGTGACTTGCCATTCTGGTCGCCGGACGGCCGCTTTATCGCGTTCCCCACTCCGGGCAAGCTGAAGAAGGTCGAAGCTGTGGGCGGCCCTCCCGTGACGCTCTGTGATTCCATCTCCGTAGTCCTAGGAGGCGCCTGGAACGGCGACGACAAGATCGTTTTCGGAACTGCTGCCGGCCTCGAGCAAGTCTCCGCGTCGGGCGGGTCAGCTACGCCGATCACCACAGGGGGACCTTCGGCAGCTCCGTTCTTCCTGCCGGACGGGCGTCATTTCGTTTATCTCCATCCGACAATCCAGGGGACCGGCATGGGCATTTACGTGGGCTCGGTGGATGCGAAGCCGCAAGAGCAAGCATCGAGAAAGTTGCTAGCCGACTATTCGCAAGCGATATACGCGCCGTCTTCGGACCCGGCTGTTGGCTATCTGCTTTTTGTACGCGGGGCCAACCCCGGCCGGCCACTTGGCACACTGATGGCGCAGGAATTCGATACTCGGCGGCTGGAACTGGTGGGCGAAGCGGTTCCGATTGCCGAGCAAGTTGCGATCTCAGGTTTTTCGGCATCAGCGACAGATGTCCTCGTGTATGTGGTAGGCACGCAATCAGCGCCGGGCGGGGGTGTCAGGGGCATCATGCAGGGTCAACTGACCTGGTTCGACCGGGAAGGCAAGGCTCTCGGAACAGTCGGGGAGATTGGCTCATATCGCACGCTAGCGCTCTCGCCTGATGGGAAGCGCGTTGCCTTCGACCGAGCTGATCCTCAGAACCCGAGCACCAGAAATATCTGGATTTATGAGTTCGAGCGGGGCGTGACCACACGGTTCACATTCTCGACGGGCTGGGACACCAACCCAGTTTGGTCCCCGGACGGCAGCCGGATCGCATTCGATTCCAACCGAGACGGAGCATTCGATCTGTATCAGAAAATTTCCAATCTGGCGGGCGACGACGAGCTGCTCTACAGATCCAGCGAGGCAAAGGCGCCGAGCGGATGGTCGCCTGATGGCCGCTTTCTACTGTATTTCCTGCCCCTTCCACCCAGCCGGGTATCATTGTTGCCCGTTTCCGGCGGCGAGGCGGATCGCAAAGCCGTTTTGCTTACACACTCGGAGTTTAATGAAGCCGCGGCCAGGTTCTCCCCTGATGGACGATGGATTGCATACTCCTCAAATGAATCCGGCAGGGACGAGGTTTACGTGCGGCCGTTCGATGCTGCTTCGGTAACCGGTTCATCCTCTGCGGGTGCGACAACTGTCACCGGCAAATGGATGGCGTCTAAAGACGGCGGCACTACTCCCCTGTGGCGGCGCGACGGCAAGGAGCTGTTTTATCTATCGCTGGATGGATCGGCAATGGCCGTGGACGTCAATACGAGCGGGGTTTTTCAGGCGGGCATTCCGAAAGCCCTTTTCAAAGTGCCGCCCGGCGAGCTCTACTGGGATGTCTCATCCGACGGCAGGCGCTTCCTCATGGCTGCCCCTACTCGCACGAACTCCTCCACGCCGGCGCCTTTCAACGTGGTGCTGAACTGGCAGGCGACGTTGAAGAAACAGTGACGATTGCGGCGGGGCCGGCTGCTAGGCTCCTCGCGGTTTCTTGGGCACGAACGCCAGGAAGCGCCGTGGATTTTCGACCATGATGCCGCGGAGCACTTCGCGGCGCGTCCAGCTCGGCGAACGAGGATTCTGTGACATGACGGTCTCCTTCTCTTAATTGCTGGACGGCGCGACGCCGTTATCCGGGACCAGGTCCACGGGGCTTGCGTCGTACACGTTGGCCAGGGCGGCGATCGAACCCGCGGGAGCGTTGAACGTGAAGGTGGCGGAACCGACTTCATTCGCGCGCATGTTGATGTCTTTGCCCGGGCCGATCAGCTTGCAGACTTTCTGTCCGGGAGAAATCGTGAACCGGAGCGAGACAGCCTTCGCGGAAGCGCCGGAAACGGGCGAGACGCTGAGGATCCCACTGATCTCGTGATTGGTCTTGTTCGTAAAGCAGTAGGATTCCTGTAGGTCCTGAATCTGCTGGGTGGTTTCCACTCCGAAAATCTTGAAATTGCTGAGAGTGTGACGGCGATAGAAGCGCTGCCCGCGGCCCTCGAAATAGACGTCCGCGTCCAGCGGCAGCCAGAGCTCCTGCTTGTGCGTTTGGAATTGCACGGGCCCGTAGTCGATGGCCATGTAGTCCTGCGTGAGCCCGATAAACGGAATCGGCCGCACCATCTGCGACTCGAGGCGCAGGACCTGAAAGGTGGCGGCGTCGATCCAAACGCGCCCCTTCAACGGCATGGGATAGTCGTCATTTGCGATCCTGTAAAATTCGATCCGGCTGGGTCGGTCGATGCGCTGCTCGAAGTGAATCTGCCAGGCCGGATGGCCGTCCCATCGTCCGAGTCCTTCACAGGCAAGGTAGAAATCGGAAACGAACGTCGGATGCAGGAGGAGCGCCAACGCCGATAGCCCCGTTGTGGCGGTGTGGGCCGGAAACTGCGCCGGGTCCGTGCTGTTGTTCCTGTATTCCTCCAGCGCGAATCCGCCTTTTTTCGGACGCGTGATCGTCATAACGTAGTCGAACGTGCGAGTCTCTGGCCTGCCGCGCAAGCCGGAGGCATCGAAATCGAAGTGCTCGACGTTTTCCGTGGCGTCAACCTTCTGGAGGTTGTCCACAAGCTCTTTCATACGCGCGCCGACACGGCTGACAACCTGGGGCAGATGGCATTTGACTCCGCGCTGGACCGGCGGCACGACTCTGTCGACGTCAGGCGGAGGCCACGACGCTCGACTCAAGTCGGCTGCGGACGCGGCGCTCTCGGCGACCGCCGAACTTGCGGGAGGAGACTCCGGCTTCATAAATAGAAACAGCGTCAGGGCGCGGACGCCTTCTTCGATTCGCAACCTTCTCCGGATGGCCAGAAAACCGGGCGCGCTCGCCTCGACCGTGTATGTCCCCGGCGAAAGATCGGCGAAAAGGGCCTCGTTGGGGGATCCCGAAGAAGCGCCCGCGATCTCGTGTCCGTCATTCGGCATCAAGTGAACAGTCGCGGCCCCGGCAAAAGGGGAATCGTCCGGCATTCGCAGGCTGACCTTCAGCACTGCCGCCTGTGATTGCGTGGATGAGCCTGCTGGCAGCTGTTCGATTGAGTTCTGCGGTGCAGCCGGAGCGCTCGCGGGAACCGACAGCAGAAGCAGGAGGGCGATCGATCGAAGGGCCGGTGCTCGGATGATGGAAACCTCCCGCCGCGCTCTGCGAGGCTCTGTCTGCTCCGTGTGGGCAAACCGCGCTGCGCCAAAACTTCAACGGAGAAGATGCTTCCTCGCCCACTCCGCGGGCAAGGAGGGGCGCTCCGAGAGAAAAAGACCACAAAGAATGTAACGTGGATTGCGCGGGGGTACAAGATGACGGTGTTGCACATGCGTTTTCACGCGTTATCTCTGACCGGTATTCTCCCTTGGCGTTCTCGCTCCGAAGCTCTTTTGACTCCGCGGCGGCAAGCCATTAGACTGAGCCCGTGGGCTCCTTTTCCCGCGGCTACGGCTACCGCTTCGACCTGAGCGGATACTTCCCTCGCGCCATCAAGACAATCTGCATCGCCTGCGTAAGCGTTTTCTTCGTTCAAGAAGTTTCGAGGTTGCTCTTCCACGCCGAAGGGTGGAATTTCTGGCCGGCGTGGTTCGGCCTGACGCCGCAAAGCGTAACCCACGGGTTTCTATGGCAGCCGATCACGTATTTGTTCCTTCACGGCGGGATCGGTCACATCTTTTTCAATCTGCTTTACCTCGCCATGTTCGGGGCTGATCTTGAGCGATCCTGGGGGTCGCGCCGATTCTATCGTTACTACTTGCTATGCGGGGTAGGCGCCGGCCTTATCGACGTGTTGGTTAGGGAGTCGTTGGTTGCTTGGAAATTTACCAGCGCCCACACGCTTCTGGATCCGACGATTGGCGCTTCCGGAGCTGTGTACGGAGTCCTTCTGGCCGTGGCGATGGTAATGCCCAACCGCCGCGTGTGGATGTTCCCAATACCCGTGACGATGCCCATGTGGCTTCTCGTCACAATTCTTGGCGGCCTCGAGTTCTTCTTGACGATTGGCGACACCGGAGACGGTATCAGCCACGTCTGCCACCTCGGCGGGATGCTGGTGGGATACCTCTATCTGCGGCGAGGCTCGTTCCTCTACAACTACAGGAACTTTTTCTCCGATTGGAAGAAGCGCCGCATGCGCAGGAAGTTCGAAGTGTACGTCCGCGACCACCGCGACAAGCCGCCCTCGCGCCCCGACAACTGGATCAACTGAATTCTGCCAGCCGATGAAGTCCGCGGCGAAATCCGCCGCTTGTGGACCTACTTCGTGACGGCGAAGTCGTTCACGATGCTGTCGAGAAAATCGACGCCCTTGCGGAAGGAATCCATCGGGATGCGCTCGTTGTCGGAGTGCATGCGCAGAAGATCGTCGTCGGTGAGCGGGAAGGGAAGCAGGCCGTAGGCTTGCACGTTGCGCATGCGCAGCGGCATCGAATCGGTGGCTCCCGTGGACATGAACGGCACCACGGCGGCGCCCGGAAACTTCTGTCCGGCGTCGCGCGCGATCGTGGCGTAGAGATCGGACGTGACGGAGGACGACGGTGTGGATTCGCCTCCCGCCGGCTCGACCTCGAAGTGCACCTGTGGGTCGTTCACCAGCTGCTGCAACTTGCCCAGCAGCGGATCGATCATGTTGCCCGGGAGCAGGCGGATGTTGATCACTCCGCGCGCCTCCGACGGCACGACGTTGGGCCGGATTCCCGCCTGAAGCATCGTCGGAGCGACGGTGTCGCGCAGCATGGCGTTCCAGGCCGGGTTCGCGTCGGAAATCCAGCGCGCGGCGTGCTCGCCGCGGTCGGATGTTTCGAGCGCGCGCATCCACTTGGCGGTTTCCTCGTCTTCGAGCGGCGCGAGGCCGCCGAAATACGCGCGCGTCACGGAGTTGAACTGCACGGGCGCCTCGTACGTCGCGATCTTGGCGATCGCGGCGGCCAGGTGCGCCACCGGGTTGTCCTGCCGGGGGACGGAGCCGTGCCCGGAAGTTCCCTTGGCGATCACATCCACGTTGACCATTACCTTTTCGCTCGTCTGCACGCCCACGTACTGCACCTTGCCGTTTTTCAGGACGACGCGGCCGCCCTCGTTGATGGCGTAGCCCGCGGCGATCTTGTCCCAATGCTTTTCAACCGCGAACTTCATCCCGAAAGTGCCGCCCGCCTCTTCGTCGCCTTCGGCGAACAAGATCACGTCGCGATTCAGCCGCGCGCCGGAGCGCTTCAGCGCGACGAAAACCGCCAGGTTCGCGACGGTCATGGCCTTGTCGTCGATCGCGCCGCGGCCGTACAGATAGCCTTCCTGAATCACGGCGCCGAAGGGATCGACGGTCCATTTCGACTTGTCCACCCCGACCACATCGAGATGGCCCATCAGCAGCAAAGCCCGCGACGGGTCCGGCATGGCCGTTGCGGAGAGGCGCGCCACAAGGAAGCCGCGGCCGGGAGTGCTTTCGAATATTTCGGAACGAATTCCCTCGTGGTCGAGAATACCTGCTAGATACTTTGCAGCGGCGACTTCGTCGCCCGGCGGGTTCGTGGTGTTGATGCGGATCAGGTTTTGCAGCCATCCGACGGCTTCGTTTTCGATCTGCGCGATGTCCGCCGATGATGTACCCGCCGCTTGGGCCACGGCGGCCTGCACAGGGGCCTGGGCCAGAACCTGCGCGCGGTTCTGCGCGCGAGCGGGAGCGGCAAAAGCCATCGCTCCGAGCAGCACTGGAATCAAGATACGCAAGGTTCCGCGCGCCATCTCTTTTGCCTCCGGGTGAATCGGAAACTGCACCGCCATGCCGGTTCCATTGATACTATCATGTGGGCTCGTGCCACCCGGGAAGCGGGGCGAGCGCGGTTTTCTGGATTGCAATCGACCATCCGCGACGGGGCGTGGCAGCATCCAAGATTTGGTGGGGGACTTATGCAAGTGAAGACCTGGTATCGCGTCATCGCGGCGATCGCTCTCGTTGTCGCTCTCTTGTCCGGCTCGCCGTCCGCGCCGGCCCAGCAGGAGGGGCCGCAGGCCCCGGCGCCTGCCCGCACGCCCCAGCCGCCGGCGCCTCCTCCGCCCGGACGACAACCCCAAGCTCCGGCGCAACAAAACCAGGCGCCGCCACCCCAGATCGCGATCTCCGTGCAATCGAATCTGGTGAACGTGGACGCGGTGGTGACCGATCAGGACGGGAATCTGGTGACCGGCTTGAAGCGCGAAAACTTCCGGATACTCGACAACGGCCAGCGCCAGCAGATCACCAATTTCGCGCCCACCGACGCTCCGATCACGATCGTCATCCTTTTGGAATACAGCGGCCGGTACTGGGGATATTTCGGGTATAAGGGCCAGTATTGGGCGGACGGCTTCCTGCAAAACTTGAAGCCGCAGGACTGGGTGGCGCTCAAGACCTTCGATTTGCGCACGAGGCTTCAGGAGGATTTCACGCAGGACAAGCGCGCCATCGATCAGGCGATTCGCTCGCTCGGCTTTCCGACGTTCCACGAAGCCAATCTTTTCGACGCCGTGTACGAGACGATCGACGAGCTGCGCGAGGTGCGGGGCAAGAAGTCGATTCTGATTCTGGCCACGGGCTTCGACACGTTCAGCAAGCACAATCTCAGTCAGATCCTCGCGCACCTGAAGGAGACCGAAGTCACGATCTTTTCCGTCGGAATGGGAGAGGAAGTGGACCTGAGCTCTCCCGAAGGGGCCGGCATCGGCTACATGCAGGCCAAGAATCAGCTTTCCACGTTCGCCAACATGACCGGTGGTTACGCCTGGTTCCCGCGCTTCGATGCGGAGATGCCTTCGATCTTCAACTCGGTCGCGGCATTTCTCCGCAACCAATACACGATCGGCTTTTCGCCTTCGACTCCGCAGGACGGGAGATACCACAAGCTCGCGGTGGAGGTTGTCGACGACCAGGGAAATCCGCTGCTGCTTGCGGACAAGAAGGGCAAGAAAAAGAAGGCGGTGGTCGTCGCCCGCCAGGGATATACGGCTCCGAACGCTCCCACCGGAGATTAACGGCTGCGATGCCGGCTAGCGGCGGGCCGCGTGCTTCACGAATTTGTCGAGCAGCATGCGCGCGAGCCGCGACTCGTCGTGCCGCGCAACGGTCCCCTGCTGTAGCAGGTTGCCGGTCACGTACTTCAGCCCCATGCTTGCGAGCTCCGCGAACGATGGATCGACCGGCTCGGCTCCCTGCGCCCTGTAGCGGCGCAGCAGGCGGGCCGAAACGGGAGCGCGATTGATCACCACGTAATCGAACAGGCCCGGGCGGGTGTGGCTGTAGATGGCGCGGACGTGGTCCGCGACGGAGTAGTGCCGCGTTTCGCCGGGCTGGGTCATGATGTTGGCGATGTACACGCGGGTGGCGTGCGAGTTGGCGATCACCTCCACCATTTCCTCGACCAGCAGGTTGGGCAGGATGCTCGTGTAGAGCGAGCCGGGCCCGATGAGGATCAGGTCCGCTTCGCGAATGGCCTTGAGCACTTCGGGCAGGGGACGCGCGCGGCGCGGGACGAGGCGGAGCCGCGCGATCCGCTTGCGCGACCGGGAAATATTCGTCTCGCCGGCCACTATCTTTCCGTCCTCAAGCTCCGCCTGGAGCGTGACGTTCTGCGCCGTCGAAGGAAAAATCCGCCCCCGGATCGCCAGGACTTCCGCCGACACCTGCACGGCCTTCGCAAAATCTCCGGTGCTGTTCGACAGCGCGGTCAGAAACAGATTGCCGAAACTGTGGCCTGCGAGACCGCGGCCCGCGGGGAAACGGTACTGGAACAATCTTCCCAGCAGATCCTCGTCCTTGGAGAGCGCGACCATGCAGTTGCGGATGTCGCCCGGCGGCAGCACGCGATATTCCCTGCGCAGGCGGCCGGAGCTGCCGCCGTCGTCGGTCACGGTGACCACGGCGGTAAGGTCGGCGATCGGCTGCCTCACCTTGCGTTTTCCGCGCTCCGCGATGTGGCTCTTGAGCCCGCGCAGCACGGTCGAGAGACCTGTGCCGCCGCCGAGCGCGACAACTCGCGCCGAAGGGGAACGGCGTTCCGTACGATTTTTCATGGGGAAAGCAGGAAATCAGCCGGCGGAGCCTTCTCGCTCGGGGTAGAGCAGCTCGGTGAAGCGCGGATCTTCCTGTAAGAACGCGAAGTCTTCGTCGTTGCGGGCGTGATAGCGGTTCTCCGGGCGCAACTGGATGGCGACTTTCAGATTCTGCATGGCCGAATCCGCTTCGCCCGTCAGGCAATCGAGCGCGGCCATCGCGTAGACGATGTGATCGGCTTTCGGCGCGGCCTTGCGCGCGCGGTCGAGGTGCTCGCGGGCCTCGTCCCATCGTCCCAGGTTCATGAGCGCCACGCCTTGCGTGTAGTGGTCCTCGGCCGACTTCAGCGAGGGGACCGGCAGGCGGGAAATCCGCTGCTCGCAGATGCGCAGGTGGACCTTGGCGCGGTCGCCCAGTTCCTTGCTGGGGCCTTCCAGCACGCGTTCCAGAGCCTGCTTGGCGCGGGGAAACTTCTGCTGCTGGAAAAGCTTGAGGGCTTCTTCGTAGAGCTTCAGCTGCTGCTGCTTGGCGGGCGCATCGGGATCGGGCGGCATGACCTTGGCCTTCGCCTTTGCCGCCAGCGATAAACCCCTGCCATTCAGTGACTTACGGCTTGCCTGCGAGGAACTCTTGGTGCGGACCGCTCGACGCTTCAAGGTGCGCTCCGGGGGAATGAGAAAAATCAAGATAGCAAAATCGGAGTAGCGCGTCAATGCGGGTTCGCGGGAGCGAATTTGGACCGATTCGGCGCAGGCCGCGCCCGGGGATGCTGTGGGCGGCTTCCGGAGGCGCCGCTAGCGCAGGCGCGGGCGCAGATCTTCCGCCCATTTCTCGATGCGGTTCAAAGGCACGACCGAAATGTGCTGCTCTTCGAAAAGCCGGACGATGAACTGGTGCCGCGGATTCTCGCGCACGGGCTCGACCTCCGTGATGGCCGTGAATTCCGAATTCGCCGCGCGCGCGCGGATGCGCTCGGCCGTGTACGCGAGCACTTTTGCCTGCGAGGGATCGCGGCCCAGGGCGACCGTCTGCAAATATCCGCGCGTTCCGTTGTAGCGATACGCATAGTCGAGGCGCATGGGATCGCCCGGCTGCGTGAACTCCTCGACGCGCACGCTTTTTTCGAGCTTCCCCAGGATGCGGTGGCGCCGGAAGACGTCGTTCAGGCGCGCGCGAATCCACACCCGCGTGTTTTCGACGATTCCTCCGCGCACGGAAGGCGGCGGGGCGACGTGCTCCCGAAACAGGCGGTCGAGCTCGGCGTCGAAATCCTCCGCGAGCAGCGCCTTCTGCGGGCTGAATTGCAGCACGTTGGAAAGCGTCTGGCCGATTTTTTCCAGATACGTGAGAACCTCCGCTTCGGGCGCGCGCAGCCGGGCGTCGAATTCGGACGGCAGGGCGCGAAGCAGATCTTCGTCGGCGGCCGGATGCAGCCGCCGGACGCGCGCGAGTTCCGAGGCTTCCTCGATCAGCCGCATGGCGCGCCGCGGGCCGTCCACTTCCTCGAGCAGCAGGCCGACATTGACCCATTCGTCGCGGATCAGATTCGGCGTGTAGCGCAGGATTCGATAGCGAAGCGTGTTCTGGCGTTCTTCGGGCATGTTTCACTCCCAGTTCGGAAAAGGTTGGGCCGATGATTTCCAGGCCGAAACGAGCAGATCCCGGACGAGCTTCCGCCGCCGGAGCAGATGCTCCAGCATTTTTTCGAGCGCGCCGTGATCGAAGCCCAGCCATTCCGGCGGAATTTCGCTGTACACCTCGTCAAACACGGTTTCCGTGGCCTTCGACTCGATGCGCGCGAGCCACGGCTCGAACGACTCGATCCCGCGCACCGATTCGTAGACGCGGTGCCGCGGGTAGAGCCCTCGCAGCGGGGCATCCGGAAAATTCCATTCGCCCGCGTTGAAGCAGAATCCCTGGTCGATCATCTGCGCGCGGTAGCGCGATTCTCCCCGGGCGCGAAAGAAGATCGCCTGGCGGCCGTTCGTGTTGCAGGTCCACTTGTCGAAGGCGAGCATCCCGCAAAAGTCCGCGAGGTTCGCGACTTCGCGCAGCTGCTCGTCCGGCAGGAAATCGTGCACCACCGTGTCGGCCGGCGAGCCCGGATAGCGGGAACCGAACTGCATTCCGGCCTGGCAGCGGACGCGCCCCCGCCCGAGCTGGATCACCAGATCCTCGGTGTGCTCGATCAGGCTTTCGCGCACTTCCACCACGGCCGCGGCCGGCAGCGGCAGACCGAGTCGCGCACCCAGCCTTGCCCCAAGCAATTCGTTCACCAGAATTCTCGTGCCCTGAGGATTGTTCTGGAATTTTACGATGTAGTATCCGTCGTCCTCGCAGTGCATCAGTTGCGACTGCGCGCCCCCGCGCATCCTGCGGATCTGCTCGATCGCCAGCGCCATCGAGCGCGTATGCTAGCCACCCAAAGCGGTTTACGGCAAGGAAAACATTTCAAATTGGGAAATAGGGGGCTCGCGGCGGGCGCCATCCTTGGCGTGCGGGAAAAAGACGAGGCCGCGCGAGCCGGATGCGACTCGCGCGGCCTGGAGAAATCCACGTGCGGGAAAACGCGTTTTGAAAATTCCTAGCGCCTTTTGCGTTTGCGGCTCTTCTTCTTCGATCCCGACCTCTTGCGAGCCTTTTTCGCCGGCCGCTTTTTCGCCTTGGCCTTCTTCCTGGCGGCCTTCCTGGGCTTCGAACGGGCCTTCTTCGCCTTGCGTGCCTTCGGGGCGGGAGCGGGAGCCGCCGGCGATTCCTCTTCCGCCGGCTCTTCCTCGACGATGATCTCTTCGACTTCCTCTATGATCTCTTGCGGCTGCTCGAGCCCCTCGTCGTCGTCCTCGAAGCGCGGCAATTCGTCGTCTTCCTCATCGTTCATTTTGGCGTGGAACATTGGGTCCTCCGTGGGGTCCCGGGCTTGCCGTGGGGCTTTACTCCTGCGCCCGCTTATAAACGGAGTGTCGGAACGTTGTCAAGGCTCATTGGATTGAAAAAACAACTGGCTTGCAGGGGGTTGTGATTATGGATCGAACGAGCCTCGCCGCGATCGGCTCGCTTATGCGTATCTAATAGAAAAAGAGTGCCTTAGGGTTAATCGAAGGGCGGTTTAGCGCTGGATGATTAGGACGTCGCCGGCTTGGGGCAGCCGATCCGACAGGAAGGGATTCGACTGGCGCAGGGCGGAAATCGTGGTCTGGTAGCGGCGGGCGATTGAATACAGCGTCTCGCCGGGCGCCACGCGATGCTCAAGGGCTCCCGCCGCGCCTCCGGAGTTCCGCTCCGATACGTTCTGGATCGCTTGCCCATCGGTCGCGTTCCGGGCCGACTTGCCCTTCGCGGCAGCAGCCTTCGGCGTCTCGCCGCCTGCATAGATTCGCAGCCGGGCTCCCCGAGGAGCGCGGCTGCCCGAGAGATGGTTCCAGCGCTTCAGGTCCGTCACCGTCACGTCGAAGCGGCCTGCGATTCCCGCAAGCGTGTCGCCTCGCTGCACGCGGTAATGCACCAGCCGCGCTACGGGCGGCGCCGCGGGAACGTTGAGAAGGAAGCCCGCCGGCACACTCGCGTGAGGCTGAAAATGATTCGCCGCTTCGAGCGCCGGCACGGTCACGCGGTACTGTTTGGCGATCGCGGGAAGCGTCTCGCCGGCTGCCGTGGCGTGCAGGCGCCAGCTCGTCCACTTGTCCGGCGGCACCTGCTGGATGTTTTCTTCAAAAAACTTCGCAGTGCCCACGGGCAGCTTCAATTCGAATCCGGGATCGTTCGGAGTCACGTTGCGCACCAGCTCCGGATTCAGCAGGCGGAGATCGTCCACGTCCGTTTTCGTTGCGTCGGCCACCAAGCCCAGGTTGATCGGATGATCGAGGCGAATCGTTTCCACCGGCGCGGGCTTTTCCGGATCGACCTGCACGCCGTAGAGCGCCGGGTCCTTCGCCACGAATGCCAGCGCCAGAATGATGGGCACGTAATTCTGCGTCTGCTTCGGCAGGGCATTGCGCTTCTGCAATTCCCAGAAATCGGCATAGCCGGTGCGCTGGATTCCGCGAGCCACATTCACGGGACCGGAGTTGTACGCGGCCATCACCAGATACCAGTCGCCGAACATGGAGTAGAGATCGCGCAGGTGACGGGCCGCGGCGCGCGTGGCTTTCTCGGGATCGCTGCGCTCGTCCACCCAGTAGGTTCTTTCCAGGTCATATTCCTCGCCGCGGTAGGGCATGAACTGCCAGATGCCTCGCGCTCCTGCGCGGGAAACCGCCTGCGGCTGGAAGGCGCTTTCGGCCTGCGCCAGATAGATCAAGTCCTCCGGCACGCCTTCTTCCTTGAGCACGCGCCGGATCATGTCGCTGTATCGTCCGGAACGTTCGAGGCCGCGTTCGACGATGGCCCGGCCACGGGCCGTCGTGAAATAGCTGAGGTACTGAAGCACAGACGAATTCACGGTCAGCGGGATATCGTGGTGGACGCTGATCAATTCCTTTTCGGCCTTGAGCGCGAGGCGCGGGTCGCCCGCGGGCAGCGTCATGTCGGCGATCTCGTCGATCGGAGCAGGCTCGGCGGGAGCCTCCGCGTCCGGCTGGTCCTCCTCGTCGCTCTTTGCCGCCACGAGTTCCTGCGACTGGGCGGCTTCGCCGATCTCCTCAAACAGCCTGGAGAGGCGCGGATCGGAGTCGGGCGAGAAGCCGCTGGTCAAGATCACGTTGATCCCGCGGTCGAAGTCAGCCTGGGCCTTGTCGAAATTGCTGGCCTTGTAATCGGTCTTCCCGGCGTCGTAGCTCGATTGCGCGGCTTCCACAACGGCATCGATTGCGGGACGGCGCGCGAACACCAGCGCGGCTGGGTTCGCGGAATCGGCGGGAAACGGCAGCGGCTCGCGGACGTATTCAGGAACCGGGGCGGGAGTCGCGGCCGGAGGCCGCACATGGACCTGCTTCGGCGCGGATTCCTCGCAGCCCGCCAGGAGCAGCGTGCCCGCCGCCAGAATCAGCCAGGTTGTGGTCCAGCGCTTCATGGCAATCCCGTTGACCGCCCGTCGCGAACGATCCCTGCAACTGCGGGACCGCATCGCGACCCGGCCCTGAGTTCGCCGCGTTGCCAGCCGGCTACCCAAGGCTAACGAGAATCTTACGAAGCATTTACAACCCCCGTCAATGGACCTTCCGTTCCAGGCATTGACGGAATCAGGACACTTAGTACTAGCGCTATTTGTGTGCGCAACCGGCCCGCTGCCCCGCGCCGGCACAGCCCGGAGGCCGGGTGGGGGATTGCCTTATACCACCGTATGACCAGAAATTGCCAGCGCTCTGGACGCTCGCGGGGCGAAGACAGGCGAAGCCTAAGCGAGGGCTTGCCGCAGGTCTTCGATGAGGTCTTCGGGATCCTCGAGGCCGATGGAGACGCGCACCGTTCCCGGCCCGACGCCGACGGCGCGGAGTTCCGCCGGCGACATTTTGTAATGAGAGGTGTAGATCGGCAAAATCACGAGCGATTCGACGCCGCCGAGACTCGCGGCCAGCAGGAACACGCGCACGCGGTCGCAGAAACGGCGCGCGGCGGACAGGCCGCCCTTGCAGTCGAACGCCAGCATGGCCCCGAAGCCGCGCATCTGGCGCTTCGCCAGCGCGAAATCCGGGTGCGACGCGAGGCCGGGATAGTGCACGCGGGCCACTCTGGGGTGTTTTTCCAGGAACTTCGCCACCGCCAGGGCCGATTTGCACTGGCGCTCCATGCGCACCTCGAGCGTTTTCATTCCCCGGATCAGCAGGAACGCCGCCTCGGGATCCATCGACCCGCCGAGCTGAATCACGTTCTCGCGCACCTTGCGGATCAGAGCAGCGCTCCCGGCAGCGGCTCCCGCGATCACGTCGGAGTGTCCGGCGAGATATTTCGAAGCGCTGTGCAGGACGATATTGAAGCCGATTTGGAGCGGCTTCTGAAGCACCGGGCTCGCGAACGTATTGTCGATCATCGCGACGAGGTCCCATTCCCGCGCGAACGCCACCGCCTTGTTCAAATCGACCAGCCGCAAGGTCGGATTCGTCGGCGTTTCGATGTACAGCGCTTTCGTCCGCGGATTCACGAGACGCTCGATGCCTGCCAGATCGTTTTCGACGTGGCGCACGACGATCCCGTAGCGCGGGAAAACATCGCGCAGCAGGCGGTAGCTTCCGCCGTAGAGCTGCCGCGTCGCGATCACTTCGTCGCCCGCGTTCAGCTGTGAAAACAGCGCGGATGAAATCGCCGCCGAGCCCGAAGCCGTGACGACCGCATCCTCGGCGCCTTCGAGCGCTGCAATCTTCTTCTCGGCGATGGCCAGCGTCGGATTGCCGTAGCGCGTGTAGATGTACGCCGGGCTTTTTCCCTCGGCCCAGCGCTTCATCTCCTCGGTCCCGGAAAACGTAAAGTTGGCGGTGCGAGCGATCGGCGTTCCCACGCCCGAGCCGATGTGGAAGTGTTCTTCGCCCGCGTGAATCGCGAGCGTGGCGTCGCCCCACTTTTTTGTCTTTTTGGACTTCTTCATCATCGCAGCAGCTTGACGCAGTTCTCGCCGGAATCGCAAGCGCCAATTTGGCGACGAACGAAAGCCCTTGCGGGGCGCGTGCTGAAATCCGCCCGGCGACGCTTTCGCCTTTCATTCCCTGTTGGCGTTGGGTACGATTTCGAACGAAAACGGAGAAGAGGCCGATTCATTCCGTGCCAACATGGAGCCAAGCAACCCAGAATGGTTCTGGGCGGCGAGGGCGCTTTCGAAAGGGGCAGCCGATGAAGAAAGCCGGAAGCGTATTGATTCTGTGCCTGTCGAGCGTGTGTCTTTCGGCGTGCGCGCTACGAAACGCCGGCCCCTGCTACGGCATCGGATGCCCGGCCTTTACGCTGAGCAAAAGCGCCCAGGACCAGCAGCCCGCCACCAGCCAGCACGCCCAGAATCACAAATTCTGGCATCGCAAAGCGACGAACGCCGTTGCCGCGCAGCCGCAGGCAAAACAGGGCGACTAGTTTCGCTTTATCCGGGCGGCGGAAATTTCTACGCCGTCGCGGCTTCTCCCTCTTCCTCGGCGTGATGCGGCTTGTGTGCGGCGATCACTTTTTCGGCCAGCTCCTGAGGGACGAAGTCGTAGTGCGAGAACTCCATCGTGTAGCTGCCGCGCCCCTGCGTCATGGAGATGAGCTCGTTCGCGTAGCTGAGCATTTCCGAGAGCGGCACCTGGGCCTTGATCACGACGCTCCCGGCGCGCGTTTCGCTGCCGCTGATTTTTCCGCGCCGCCCGCTGAGATGCCCCATCAGATCGCCTGAATACTGGTCCGGCGCATAGACCTCCACGTGCATGATCGGCTCGAGCAGCGCGGGCCGCGCCTGCTTCATCGCTTCCTTGAACGCGAGCGAGCCGGCGATCTTGAACGCCATGTCGCTCGAGTCCACGTCGTGGTACTTGCCGTCGTAGAGGCTCACGCGAAAATCCACCACGGGAAAGCCGGCGAGATAGCCGCGCTCGGCGGAGTCGCGGATGCCTTTCTCGACCGAGGGAATCCAGTTCTTCGGAATCGCGCCGCCGAAAACGTCGTCCACGAATTCGACGCCCTTGCCGCGCGGCAGCGGCTCCATCTTGATGCGGCAGAGGCCGAACTGCCCGTGCCCGCCGGTCTGTTTCTTGTGCTTGCCCTCGGCGTCGGCTTTCCCGCGAATCGTCTCGCGGTAGGGGACCTTCGGCGGCTTGAGCGTCATCTCGACGTGATACCGCTTGCGCAGCTTGGCGACAACGACTTCGATGTGCTGCTGGCCCGCGCCGCTGAGCAGGAACTCTTTCGTCTGCGGATCGCGCCCGAAGCGCAGCGCGAGATCTTCTTCGAGAATTTTGTGAATGGCCACGCCGATGCGGTCCTCGTCGGCGCGCGTTTTCGGCTCAACCGCGAACGTGATGGAGGGCTCGGGGATGCGCGCCGGCGGGTAGAAAATGGGCGCGTTCTTGTCGCCGAGGGTTTCGCCCGTGGTCGTTTCCTTGAGCTTCGCGATCGCGCCGATATCGCCCGCGTGCAGGTCTCCCACCGCCGTGGCCGTTTTCCCCTGCATCACCTGGATGTGCTGAAAGCGTTCGGACGAGTTGCGATTGAAATTCTGGAGCGTCGCGTCGTTTTTCAGCACGCCGGACATCACCTTGAAGTACGTGATGCGCCCGGCGAACGGATCGGCGACGGTCTTGAACGCGAAGACCGAAACCGGCTCGGAATCGGCGATCGCGCGCTCGACGGTGTCGCCCTTGTGGTCCGGAGTCTTGTGTCCGGCGGCCTTGCCGCGGAAGGCGGGCGAGGGAAATATCTCCACGAGAAAATTCAGGATCGCGTCGCTGCCGATGTTGTGCAGCGCGGAGCTCAGCAGCACGGGGAAGATTTTCTTGTCGCGCACTTCCTCGTGCAGGCCCTTTTTCAGATCCTCGACCGGGAGCGTGCCCTTGTCGAAGAATTCCTGCATGAGTTCGTCTTCGCCCTCGGCGACCATTTCAACCAGCTTTTCGTGCGCGGTCTTCGCCTGCTCGGCCATGTCCGCGGGGATCTCCTCGATCCGGGCTTTGCCGTCGCCATCGGGCGTGTAGATCAGCGCTTTCATCGCCACCAGATCGATCACGCCGCGAAAATTCCGCTCGGCGCCGATCGGCAATTGAATCGGCACCACGCCGCGCCCAAATACCTGCTCGATCGAGCCGAGCGCGCG
>Ga0335077_10003708_pt1 | contig 18559 bp, 15 predicted proteins | sample Lox_Sample_31_FD_207151 | JGI IMG/M metagenome (GOLD analysis project Ga0335077, IMG submission 207151) | Soil microbial communities from Loxahatchee National Wildlife Refuge, Florida, United States - Lox_Sample_3.1 | ecosystem: Environmental > Terrestrial > Soil > Wetlands | place: USA... | reverse complement strand
TGAAGTGCAGGCTGTTTTGCATCCCTGGTCCGGTTTGTGCAGGCTACAGCTTACTCCTTCGGGCTGCGGCTGAAAACCAACTTTTGCGGATTCCAGCTATGCACGTCTTTTTCGAAATTGCGTTCGTCCGAAGCGCAGGGGGCTTTGGATTCGCCGACGTGCTGAGTCAAACAGGCTTCCAGTTTCTGCCGCAAATTGCTGTCGTTGATCAGGCCCAAGAGTTCTGCCCGGTGCATGGCGTCGAGCCCTTGCAGCAAGGGGCACTTAAGTAAATCTTTGTCATCCATGGTTTCTCCCGACTGGGCCGGCATTTGTCAGCCACTGTCATTAAAAGTCGCTGGCGAACAAAGTGCCGTGACTCATCGCACAGGCAGCTGTGAGGGAAGTCACAACAGGGTTCGTGTACGCCACGGGTTTTGAGCGACCACGCCTGGTAACAACACCTATGCCGAGCGGAGCGGCACTTTCAGCAGTCGTTGGGTTTGCCAGACCTCGTATAAGCATCCGTCCGGCCCGCGGAAATACGCCCAAGCCTCTGTGTCATCGCCAAACACATCAGTTACGAAGCCGATGCCTTTTGATTGCATTTCCCGTTTGGCGGCGCGCACGTCCTCAACCCCGATGACAGGGCAATTGTGGAATTGGTTCTAGCGACTTTCGGAGTTGAAGACCTCAAACAGTTGCCCCGTCGGCAACTGCACCAACCCTTTGCCATCGTGAACGCGCCGAAGTCCGAGAATCTCGGGGGATCAAGATTGAGTCCAGGAAGGCTTGGAGGTATGGCGGCGAGGCGCTTTACTTTCGCGACCCCGATGGTCATCTGCTGGAGGTGGTCACGCCGGGCGTATGGAGCATCTATTGAGGGGGGCTCTCGCATAAGTATTGAAAAATCGCAATAGGACTCATTGATCTTGTAGCTGCTCCAATCTGGCGAGCTACCACGAGCCGGCTGTCAGGTATTCGTGAATGGATTTCGCGGCGCGGCGGCCAGCGCCCATGGCGAGAATCACCGTCGCGCTGCCGGTCACGATGTCGCCGCCCGCGAAAACGCCCTTCCTGGATGTCCGTTGCGTGACCGCATCGGCTTCGATGTAATTGCGTTTGTTGGTGGCAAGACCGGGCGTGGTGCTCTGGATCAGCGGATTCGCGCTAGTGCCAATCGCGATCACCGCAACCGACAGCGGTATTTCGAATTCCGATCCTTCGATTGGCACCGGGCGACGGCGGCCCGAGGCATCCGGTTCGCCGAGTTCCATCCGCATACAACGCACGCCACTCAGCCATCCTTTGCCGTCGGACAGAAACTCGATGGGATTGGTCAGCACACGGAACTCGATGCCTTCCTCTTTTGCATGCTTGACTTCTTCTTTGCGGGCGGGCATCTCGGCTTCGCTGCGCCGGTAGAGAACATAGGCCTTGCCTGCACCTAATCGCAATGCAGAGCGAATCGCGTCCAGCGCCGTGTTGCCTCCGCCGATCACGGCAACATTCTTGCCCCGGAAATCCAGCATTGGCTCGTCAAAATTCGGGAACTCATAAGCGTGCATCAGGTTGATGCGAGTCAGAAATTCGTTTGCCGAGTAGACCCCGTTGAGGTGCTCGCCGGGAATGCCCATAAATACTGGCAGTCCTGCGCCGGTGCCGATGAAGACGGCATCGAATCCTTCTTCTTCCATCAGTTCGTTGACCGTAACCGTCTTACCGATGACAACGTTGGTCTCGAAGTGCACGCCCATCGCCCGCATGTAATCGATCTGCTCGCGGATGATCTGCTTGGGAAGACGGAATTCGGGAATGCCGTAAACCAGCACGCCGCCGAGTTCATGCAAAGCTTCAAAGACATGTACCTCGTGGCCTTTCTGCACGAGATCGCCGGCTGCTGTCAGTCCGGAAGGGCCGCTGCCCACAATGGCCACTCTCTTTCCGCTCGGCTGGGCTTTGCGGATCGTGCTGCGGTCCATGTGCTGCTGTTCGTAATCAGCGACGAAGCGCTCGAGATAGCCGATTCCGAGCGGCTGCACTTTCTTGCCCATCAGGCATCCGCCTTCGCAATGGTCTTCCTGAGGGCACACGCGTCCCGTAATGGCGGGCAGCACGTTGTCTTCGCGGATCTTGGCGGCTGCGGCCATGAAATCGCCGGCCACAATTAGCTGCACGAATTCCTTGACCTTCACGCCAACGGGGCAGTCATTGATGCAAACGGGTTTGGCACATTCAAGGCAGCGCTGGGCTTCGCGGCGGGCCAATTCTTCGGAGTATCCGAGGTTCACTTCCTTGAAATTTGCTGCGCGGAGCACTGCTGCCTGTTCCGGCATGGGCTGCCGCGGCACCTTCATGCGCTCTTTGATCGGAACCGGATTCAGCGACTTGGTCGGGTTCACCTTCCGTCTCCTTGCAAGGCACACTCCGCCTCTTGCTCGGCATGAACCTTTGCCAGCAACGACTCACGTTCGCGTTGAAAGTCTTCAAATGATTTCTGTTCTGCCGCGCGATACATCGCATTGCGTTGTACCAGGACATCGAAGTTGATGCGATGCGCATCGAATTCGGGGCCGTCGACACAGGCAAATTCGCTCTTGCCGTCGATCAGCACGCGGCAGCCGCCGCACATGCCGGTTCCGTCGATCATGATCGGATTGAGGCTGACGACAGTACGAATTTTGTGACTGCGCGTGAGGTCGGCAACCGCACGCATCATGGGAATGGGACCAATGGCAAGGACGAGGTCAATCTGCGTGCCGCGTTCGATCACTTGTCGCAACTTGTCGGTGACGAAGCCTTTTTCAGCGTAGGTGCCATCATCCGTCGTGATCAGCAGTTCATCGCTGACCTCGCTCATCTCGCGTTCGAGGATTACGAGCTCCTTGGTGCGAGCGCCGACGATCGCGATCACGCGATTGTCAGCACGCTTAAGAGCCGCGGCGGTGGGATAGGCCATGGCTGTGCCCACGCCACCACCCATAACCACCACTGTGCCGAAGCGCTCGATTTCAGAGGGCTTGCCAAGCGGCCCAACTACATCGCGGATGCTTTCGCCGGTTTCCAGCGAATTCAGAAGATGTGTGGTCTTTCCGATGGACTGCACCACGATGTTGATGGTCCCTTTGCCGGGATCCGACTTCTCGATGGTGATAGGGATCCGTTCGCCTTCTTCATAAACTCGCAGAATGACGAACTGACCTGGTTTTTGTTTGCGTGCAATGCGGGGCGTCTGAATGACGAACCGCTTGATGCCGGGCGCAATGAACTCAGCGTGCAGGATTTTGAACATGAGCGCGCATGACTACGTCCTTATTGTCGAAAACGAGGATACAAACGGCTGTGACACGGGTCACAACGCAGGGAAATGGCGGTCACGATTCTCGTAGGCCCAGACGCCCTCATCTGGAAGGCTGAGCGAAGCTCGACAGAATGGGTTAGCCGGGCGTTGCCTGGCCGTGCAGACGAGGGCGTCCGCCGCTACGTGGTCCCTTCAGGTTTAAAAATCATGCCATTACTTGTTTTGCCGTTCATGACAACCGCGAGCGGTTTATCAAATCGAAGGTGGCGAACGCAGTCTTGCTCTTCTACGGCGGGTTGGGATGCGAGCCATGGCCAGTCCACAAAACCTTCACCAGCATCAGGATTCACCGTGAAATATCCGACTTGAAACGCGGTCAAGTTCTGGAAGAAGTGGCTGCCTTGCGACGGCGTAACGCGGTAATCGCGAAATCCTGCTTCGACGATGACACGGGCTCCAGAAATTTCGTCCCACTCTACGGGAATACCAAGCCAAGGGTCATTCGATCCCCACCGGCCAACACCGATCAGCAGATATGGCGTTCCGCTCTCATTCAGCTTGGCATTCAGCTGCGCGACGCATTCCGCGACTTCCTGGCTGCGGACCCGTTCAAAGCGGTGGACATCAACGACGACGACATCGCACAAGTCCTGAATCCTGCCGTTGCCCAAAACCTGCGAACTCTGGCATACGAGCTGATCGGGAGCAACATCCTGCATTCGTAGTTCTTCGCCCTCTCGCGAGAGAACAAGTGGGCGAATTTGCAGAAAACCAAATTCCGCAGCGTCCTCCGCATCCTGCGGCAGGCGTACCGCGAATTCCATTTCGACTGCTCGGCCAAAGGCATCTTCGCCGATCTTGGTGAGTTGTTCGAGAATTGCGGCAAGCGGGAAAACACCGTGTTTCAAGATCGGAGCGAAACTTACAATCCGCGCGCCCGGCCGGCCAATTCCGTCGTAAACAGCGTGATTGTCCACCGAATACGTCGAGCCAAGTTTGGCCAGCGTCTGATCGCTTTCTGCGATCTCCAGTCCGAAGCGGACCTCCCGCAACTGGGCCACGGAGTTTCTTGGTTTATCGCTGTGCTTCAACTCTAAGGCCCAGAATTCCCGCTGGGAGTTTGCCAGAATATCTTCCACGGACGAGAACTGAATGATATTTCGTGGATACCGCGGACAGAAAGTCAGGCACTTGCCACCATCGACTACCATGCGGCCCATCCCCAGCGCCACTGCGGCGATACCGTCAGCAGCCTTCATTGGCAACACTGGATAAAAATTGTGTGAGCGTACCACTCCAGAGAAATCCGGATAAAAACGATTGCCATGGATCGTGCCCACGACTTGCTGGACAATCACGGCCATCTTTTCTTCTTCCAGTCGATATGGGGTGGCCCTCACATAGGCTTTGGCATGCTGGCTGAAGGTCGATGCGTACACGCGCTTAATGGCCTCCATCAGCTGCTCGAGGCGAACCACTAAATCGGGGTGCCGATTGCCTAACATAAAGGTTTCATAAACTCCTGTAAACGGCTGATACTGCGAGTCTTCCAGAAGGCTAGAAGAGCGGACGGCGAGCGGATAATGCACTACCGAGAGAAATGCCAGCAGGTTGTCTCGTAAAGAAGCCGGCAATGGAGACGCAAGGAATCGTTCCCGAATTTGCGTGTCGTCAGCGCAATGCATGGCGAAATCGAGGAGATTGTTTTCGGCCAAAAAGCGGTCGAAGAAATCCGTGGCTAATACCAGACTTGGTGGCACTGCGATTCGCACGCCGGGAAAACGGCGGCCGAGACGGTTGTTGTGGAGAAGATGGCGGATGAATGCCAAGCCACGCGCTTTGCCGCCGAGCGAACCGCCCCCGATGCGAAGAAAATAGTTATCGTTGGGCTGGAACGTAGTGGGATTAAAATCGCCGATCAGTACCTGGCTTTGTTCAGCGCGATACTCAGTGATGGAGTCAATAAGATCGTGGCGTAAGTCGTCAACGGTAGGGAAGTCAGAAACTTTGCGCGGCCTCAGCTTTTGCGCTAAGGCAAACTCGGTTCGCGCGCGCAACCAGCGCGAGAAATGGTTGCGCTCGCTGTGAAAGGCAATGCTCTCAGCGGGAACTTCGGCCAGCTTGCTTTCCAGTTCGTGCAAATCGCTCGCCCGGGCGACTTCGGTGCCATCCGGAAGACGAAAAATGAAATCGCCGAAGCCCGCCTGATCCATGAGAAAACGACGAAGATCTTTGAGCAGAGTGGGCGAGCGTTTGCGGAGGAAGGAAAATCCTTCGGTTTGAGCCCGGCCGCGGAACTCGGTACGGCTTGACTGCAGAACGATAGGAACGTCGGGAACTTCTTCGCGTACGAGATGCGCTAACTGGAATCCAGCTTCCGTGCTCAGTTCGCCGCCCATGGGGAATTCGATGTCGGATACCACTCCCAGCAGATATTCCCGGTACTTCATGGCTTCGCGAACGGCATCTTCATAGGTTGAGCTGAGGAGAATTTTTGGCCTGGCGCGCATCCGCATCAGCTTGTGAGCTACATTCAGGCCTTCTCGGATCACGCGCTTGGATTGTGTGATCAGTTCGGTGTAGATGGCGGGCAGGAAAGACGAGTAATAGCGGATATTATCTTCCACGACCAGGATAACCGGCACGCCGATGGCATGCGTGTCGTGCATCACATTGCGTTTATCTTCGATGTACTTGACGATTGAGATCAGAATGCGGATGTTGCCTTGCCAGAGGAAAATCCATTCGAGATCGTTGACCGGAGTGCGCTCGATAAAGCGCTTGATCTGGCGATAGTCGTAGGCAAGGACAACAACAGGAATGTCCAGCCCAGCCGCCTTAACTTCAGCAGCGAGTTGAGCGGCATCCATGTCGCCAACTTCGAGATTGGTGACGATCAAATTGAAACGCGGCTGAGCACGCGCTATGGCTATTGCTTCCGCGCCGCTGGAGACGTGAGTAATTCCGGGAATCTGCTGCAGGTTTAATTCGAGCGATTCGCCGATCAGCAACTCATTGAGGCGGCCGTCTTCGCGCAGGATAAAAGAATCGTAAAGGCTGGAGACGAGCAGGATGTCCTGAACCCGGAAGGGCATCAGGTTCTCGAAGCCCTCGAAGAGGCGTTCGGCATCAACGATTGGATCGGGGGTGTAAGTTACCGCCATAGCTACTTTCCGCCAAATCAGCCCAGCGTGGATTAAAAGCTTCAATCAATGCGATCTTCTTCTCGCGTCGCCAGCCTTTTAATTGCTTTTCTCGATCGATTGCGTTCGCACATCATCGAAGCTCTCGAAATAAACCAGTCGATCGCGATGGTACTTGCTTGCGAAGCCTTCAAACTCGGCGCTCTTATGCTCGGCCATACGACGTTCAAGGTTGTTACACATGCCGACATAAAGGGTGCCAGATCCGCTGCCGACAATGTAAGTCCAATACTTCTTATTCATCACTCGCACACCTTGTCATCCTGAGCGAAGTTTTCGTTCGCATTAGCGAACGAAAACGCAGTCGAAGGACCCTATACTCGCTAAGGTTATAGACGGTTTTGCAAGGCATTCGGCCTAATGCGTCTCGTGGAGAATGCCTTGCGGCGTTAATCTTTATCGCTGCCAACGTGCGGTCCTTCGACTCCGCGACCGCTTCGCTCCGCGAAGCACTTGCTGCGCTCAGGATGACAATACAAACCATAAAACTCGCGGGGTGGATTGCTCCACCCCGCATGATACTGCAACATCGCGGGCGAGGGCGCCCGCGCCACGCGAACTAGACCAGCCCCTGATCGAGCATGGCATTGGCGACTTTCAGGAAGCCGCCAATATTGGCGCCATTAACCAGATTGCCCGGTGTGCCATACTTCTCGGCTGTCTCGTAGCAAGTGTTGTGGATGGCGATCATGATCTTATGCAGACGATCGTCCACTTCCTCGCGAGTCCAGCTCAGCCGTTGGCTATTCTGCGACATTTCGAGTCCCGAGGTCGCAACCCCACCAGCGTTCGCGGCTTTTGCCGGCCCATAGAGAATGTTCGCATCGAGGAACGTCTTGGTAGCTTCGAGCGTGCTTGGCATGTTCGCGCCCTCGGCGACCAGTTTGCAGCCGTTCTTGAGCAGATTCTCCGCGTCTTTCTTTTTGATTTCATTTTGCGTCGCGCTCGGGAATGCGCAATCCGCTTTGATGTTCCAGATTGGGTTGTGGTCCAGCTTGATATCCGTGGGCATGAAGACGGCTTTCTTGAACTTGTCTGCATACTCGCGGATGCGTCCACGACGGACATTCTTCAGCTCCATGACCCACGCCAGCTTCTCCTGGTTGATGCCGTCTGGATCGAAGATCACGCCATCGGAATCCGAGCAGGTAATCGGCTTGGCGCCGAGTTGCAGCAGCTTTTCGATGGTGTACTGAGAGACGTTGCCGCTGCCGGAAACCAGGCAGAGCTTGCCTTCCAGTTTGTCCTTGCGCGTCTTCAGCATTTCAGCAGCAAAATAGACGCAGCCATAACCGGTCGCCTCAGGACGAATCAGCGAGCCGCCCCAGGTCAGTCCCTTGCCGGTCAAAACGCCGGTGAATTCATTGCGAATCCGCTTGTACTGGCCAAAGAGGAATCCGATTTCGCGTCCGCCCACGCCGATGTCCCCCGCGGGAACGTCAGTGTCCGGGCCGATGTGACGTGCCAACTCGATCATGAAACTCTGGCAGAAACGCATCACTTCGTTGTCACTCTTGCCCTTAGGATCAAAATCCGATCCGCCCTTGCCGCCGCCCATGGGCAGAGTCGTAAGCGAGTTTTTGAAGACCTGCTCGAACGCCAAGAATTTCAAAATGCCCAGATTGACCGACGGATGGAAACGTAGCCCGCCTTTATAGGGGCCGATCGCGCTGTTCATCTCGATACGGAAGCCGCGATTGACCTGGATTTCGTTGCGATCATCGAACCACGGCACACGGAACATCAGGACCCGCTCGGGTTCTATGATCCTCTCAAGGATCTTCGCGGAACGATATTCCGGATGTCTCTGCAAAACCAGACGCAGGGATTCGAGCACTTCCTGTACCGCTTGGTGAAATTCGGGCTCGGCGGGGTTTTTGGCTTTTACGGTGGTTAGAACTTCTTCAATATAATCGCCCGTTCTGACATTGGGCGGTGTCATAACGCTCATGATAGTACCCTCCTTATGTATACAAAGACTCTCCGATGAGGCTGGCTGCTACGCGTCTTCACTGTGTCTGGCGACACCGGTTTACAGTCCATTTAAGGCTTCTGCAGCGATTCGCTGCGGTGACACGAATCACCGCGAATCGTGACCATCGTACCCCCAAACTGTGCCCAGAAATCAAGTTTATTGCTGGGAGCTGACGTATCTATCGCTCCAACTCGGCGATCCTGCCTGGCGTAAAACCCCGACACAAAGGCGAAACTTCTCGACACTTAAATACACGCTGCACCAAGAGGATAAACACAAATCGCAGACAGGTAGTTCCGAAATGCGTTTTCCAAATTATGTTGTCACTGATGGCGACGAAGAGTCCTGCAGTTACTGCCCCGGAATCTCTGATCCGTCCTCATATGCCCGAACTAGATTCGATCCGAGGTATGGCCATTCTGGCGATTAGCTGGCACTTGGTGGTGGCAGAGGATAGTTTTTCCGCATGAGGTTTGGGCTATCTTGGCGATTTCTATGCTTTTGCTTTTCACTTTACAGTTGAAAAAAAGAAGATTCCAGGTGTATGACTCGGCAGAAGGCGTTACTCAGATCAGCTCCTCTTAAAGAATTCTCCAACCGTAGGTTTCACAGCGCGAATGAATCCGCTCAGGAACTTGCCATCAATGTGCAACCGAAGCCTTAAGTCACGCTAGAGAGCTCATACCCCAGCTGCTTGGCCTCGCTATTTTCGAACGGCGCACACTCACGTCGACAGCATTTGTTTAGCAGGTTCCATTTCTGCCGCTGGCACAGCCGGATAATATTGGCGCTGCAAATAGAAAGCTACGTTAACCAGGGAGATCATCACCGGCACCTCTACCAGAGGACCGATGACTGCGGCGAACGCGGCGCCGGAGTTGATGCCGAATACCGATACTGCCACCGCGATCGCCAGTTCAAAGTTGTTAGAAGCGGCAGTAAATGAAAGCGTGGTTGTTTTTGCATAGTCCGCGCCCAGCATCCTCCCCATATAGAAGGAGACTAGAAACATCACTACGAAATAGATCAGTAAAGGAAGAGCGATTCTCAGTACGTCTAGCGGCAGCCGAACGATGTATCCGCCTTTGAGCGAGAACATTACGACAATCGTGAACAGCAGCGCGATCAATGTTAAGGGGCTTACACGAGGAACGAAGCTTCGCTCGTACCATTCACGTCCTCGGGTGCGCACGAGGGTTGCGCGAGTCACAAATCCGGCGAGGCATGGTATGCCGAGATAGACGAAGACACTTTTCGCGATATCAGCGATCGAAACATTGACCACCGCACTCCGAAGCCCTAGCTTAGCGGGAAGCACGGTAATGAATACCCAGGCATAGACGGAATAAAAAAAGACCTGAAAGAGGGAATTGAAGGCCACCAAACCAGCTGCATATTCCGTGTCGCCTTTGGCGAGTTCGTTCCACACAATGACCATCGCGATGCATCGCGCCAGGCCGATCATGATCAGGCCGGCCATGTATTGCGGGTATCCATGGAGGAACGCAACCGCGAGCACGAACATTAGAATCGGCCCCACGACCCAGTTCTGTACAAGAGACAGACCAAGCACCTTCTTATTACGAAACACTTCGTGCAATTCTTCGTACCGCACCTTAGTAAAAGGCGGATACATCATGACGATCAGGCCAACCGCGATCGGAATCGAAGTTGTGCCGACGCTGAACCGGTTCAGAAACGGGACAACCCCGGGTACAAGCCAACCAAGTCCCACTCCGACCGCCATTGCAGCGAAAATCCACGCGGTGAGATACCGGTCAAGAAATTTGAGGCGGTTTATTCTCATGGAAAGCCCTGTACTCATTTTTCTTGGGCGACTGGCGAAGTCGATTGCGCGATCTTGTCGAGTTCTCGTTTGAGCGCCAGATTGTCGAGAGCTTTGAACGGCAAACAGAGAAACAAACTGATCCGCCGATCCAGGATGAAAAATGCATCGCGAAAGGCTCGCTTGATATCGGCTTCGTCGCCACAAACTTCTGCCGGGTCAGGGACGCCCCAATGAGCCGTCAAGGGTTGCCCCGGCCAAACAGGGCAAACCTCTCTTGCGGCGTTATCACAAACCGTGAACACGAAATCCAATTTGGGAGCTCCCGGCAGGGAGAACTCATCCCACGCCTTGCTTCGCAAGCCGGTGGTAGGAATGTGCGCCTGTTCGAGTTGGCGTAAAGCTTCTGCTCGAACTCTTCCCGCGGGATGGCTGCCTGCGCTGTAGGCCGTGAACTTGGGCTTTCCTTTAAAGTTCAGGATCGCCTCGGCCATAATCGAGCGCGCTGAATTTCCAGTGCAGAGAAATAAAACGTTGAAGTGTCTTTCCATCTTGGATCTCCACTGCTATTTGCAGCACGTCGGCGCACAACAGTTCGTCGCTATCTTTGTGGGCTTCACCGCACGAACGAAGGCGCTCATAAATTTCTCGTCGACCTCTGATGCTATTTCGTCGACGTTGACTCCCGCGGAGGAGAGAAACTCCCGGGCTTCCTCGACACGGTAAATCCGCGTAGGTTCAACTTCGATCTGCTCGAAACCGGCTGCCTTCAGCTTCGAGCCGTATTCGCTTTCATCGAGCGCTCCTGCCATACAGCCGACCCACAGCAGAACCTTCTGTCGGATTTCATCAGGGATAGCGCCGCGCGTAACCACGTCTGAGACGGCAAATCGTCCGCCGGGTTTCAAAACTCGAAAAGCCTCGTGCAATACACGATCTTTGTCGGCGGAGAGATTGATAACACAGTTGGAAATGATGACGTCTACAGAGTTGTCAGGCAGCGGAATGTTCTCGATCTCGCCCTTCAAGAACTCCACATTCTCCGCTCCCGCCTTGCGTTTGTTCTCACTGGCAAGCGCCAACATCTCATCAGTCATATCGAGACCGTAGGCCTTACCGGTGGGCCCTACACGCAGGGCGGAGAGGAGGACGTCAATGCCGCCACCTGACCCCAAGTCGAGCACGACTTCGCCGGGATTCAGTTTGGCGAGTGCCGTAGGATTGCCGCACCCCAGCGACGCGAGCATCGCTTCCTCTGGAATTTGTGACGCTTGGGCGCTGTCATAAAGATTCGACGTAATCGGATCGGAGGATAGTCCGCTAGCGGGAGCCGTGCTGCAACAGCTACTCCCGCCGGTTTTCACGCGGAGGGCGGCCTGACCATACTTTTCTTTGACGACTTCCTTGATATCTGTCGTACTCATTGATCCTCCTATTTGCAAATCTGCACGATATCTCGTGGTTTGACTGCATTGTTCCGAGTGCAGCACTCGGCATAGAGGAATTGCAGTATCTCTTGCAGGGCTTGGGTATTCGCCGTGTATCGCAGGAACGTGCTTTCTCGCTGCACTTCTACCAGGCCCTCGTTCTTGAGCTTATCGAGATGGTGAGAGAGGGTTGAGTGTGGGATATCCAACTCCTCCTGGATCTCTCCGACTACCAGACCGTCCGGGTGAGCCGACAAAAGCAATTGCATGATGCGCAGCCTGGGCTCTGTTCCCATAGCTGAGAACATGTCCGCATAGCGCGCAACGTTCCCGTCCCCCATATTTCGATATTTGCAGAAATATGGACGCAAGTCAAGGCGGTTTGAATCTGTCGATAGTGGGTTAGTTAAATCAGAAAGTTTTGTCATCTTGAGCGGAGCGTTCCGATTCGCAGTGCGAATCAAAACGTGCAGTCGAGACATCGCTTTCCGGCCAGAACCTAGAGGTAGTGTCTTGGGGAATTCTTACGGTTTCCTTAAGAGAATGCCTTTCTGATTCCCTACATGTCCCTGAGGGGATAGAGATCCGTCGACTGGGTAGCTGCTTCGCTGCGCGAAGCAGCGACTTCGCTCAGGATGACCGTGCTGTTTTCTTCAAACTGACCCGCCACTAAGTGGCCCACTAACCCCGGCGCACGGAGGCAGAAAAACCATATGTAACTTCTATTTCTGTGGTGTGCGATTCGCAGCGGTTGCTGTGCCGGCTGAGCTGGGATTCTCCATACGGCTCAGGTGCGGGAAGAACGGTGTGACTTCAAACGGCATCTTGTCGCGAGCGGAGACAATCGTCACCGGCGCCGCCTTGACCAGTTCAACTTGATCGTTCCAAGGGTTGACTTTCAGGCGGCCGCCTAGCGGGAGCGCTGCGATCTGATCGAGCTTGTCCGGTTTCAGCTCGGGGCCAGAGCTGGCCAGAGCCGCCATGCGGACGAGTTGGCCTTTGTCGTTCACGAAGCTGTTTCCCAGGTGAGGAGTTAACAGGGCCGAAATCTCTGGTGCGCGTGCTGATAGTTCCTTAAGAAACAAGCTGGCGGAATCCAGCTTACTGGCGTACGGAGATTTCTTAAGCAGCTCGATTGCTTTCGTGTCAGCTGCAGTTTCTTCTTCAGGGCTGTGGCGGAATCCGAAATTCTGGTATGTGGCTTGATCCGAGAACAGCATGCGGTCCGTAAAAGCGAACTTACTGCCGAGATTGTGGCCGAGAACTATGTGCGCCAGTTCGTGCGATAGAACCATCGCCAGGCAAGTCTCATCGGGAAGCACATCGACTAAGCCGCGGCTGACAGCGATGGTATTGCCGACACTGAAGGTCTCGAGCGGAGAGGTCAGCATGGTGCGGGTGCGCACCTGGCCGGGAAGATCAATGTTGTTAGTGATCATCAGATTGTTGACCACGGTTAGCAGAATCTTGTCGACGTCACCCGCAGGGGCGAGCAAGCCAGCTGATTCCAGGCGCTCAATTACGTTGTCTTCCGCCTGCTGCTGCCATTCACGCTGCGCGGCGAGCGGAGATGGATCGGCCGCGGCGACGCTTTCATCCTTCACTGAATCCACGGTGATCTGGGCCAGTTCGTTTTCCTGGGACTTCTTCTTGATGTCATAACCCCAAATGCGGCTTTGGGCTTTGAATGCGAGCTTGTCTTTTGATCCGTAGCTGAAGTCGCCTTCTTCGCTGTAGATATAAGCCGGCAGCCAGTAGCCGGGGATCATATTCAATCGCCAGCTGTCCATGTGAAAGAAGTAGGCGTTCTTCGGCCGTGGAGCGTAGGTGCCGTTCAAGCGCACGATATTGAAATCCTGGTCTTCCACCCAAATGCGGCCAAGGAAGCGGCCTTTACCGGCATCTTTCTTGGGCGTCACATCGAACACCAAACAGCGCACATCCCCCAAAAATTCACGGCGCACGAACTTGAAGTCGTAATGCGCTCGATCAAATTCGTCGCGATCGGCGAAGATCATCCAGGAAAATCCCATTGGGTCGTATTCCAACTTGAAGAGCTTGCCGAAGCCCCCTAGCAGGTTTTTTTCGAAGCTTTCATCCTTCGAGAGATAGTCGCGGCGCTCGACCGTGCTGGAAAGATCGAGCCGTCCCAGAAAATACCGATCATCTTTTGGAATAGCACCGAGTTCTGGATCGCGCTTGAGGTTCTGCAGATAGGTTTCGACCAGCGGCGTTCGTGTGCGGAGAAAGCTCATCAGCGCGTGCTCGCGTTGAATCATATGATCGACAACCTGATCGAGAGTCAGAGCCGAGGAAGAAGCTGCTTTCGCAGCAGAGACAGGCGCGACATCGGCCGCCGGCTGGACTTTTGGCGGTTGCGGAGCTTGTTGCGCTATGGCACCGCTGCTCACCAGCGCCGTGGCCACTACAAAGAATTTCCAGTTCTTCATGTGTTCGCTCTTCCTGTTGGCAAAGTTCTCAGTACGCCAGTTGAAATATGACGTGTACGATCGAAGTCGAATCCACTGGCGATCCATTACGCAACGCGGGCTTGAACTGCATTTTGCTGGCGGCGGCGACTGCGGCCTCGTCCAGGCCGTGGCCCAGACCGCGGACCACGCGATTGACGTGCAGCTGTCCATTCGCACCAAACATGACTTCCAATAAAACTTCTCCTTCGATCTTGAGTTGGCGGGCTTCGTCCGTGTAGACCGGGTTCGGTTTGGAAGTAATTTCAACCGGCGTGGTCGGCGGACCTTCGTCAGTATGCTGTCTCGTAGTGTGGCCGAGTTCCTGCGCGCCGAAACCGGCGCTCTGCACGGTGCCGCTGTTGTTGCGGCCGTCTCCGATGGCGACGCCGCTTCCGAAGCCGGCGCTCGCGATCACGCCGGGCACACCCTTTACGCCACCAGTTCCGTTACCTTGGCCAGCGCCGGGCGGCAGATCAAATGAACCGAGAGTCGCCGAGGCGAGATGCGAATTTTCTTTACCGGAACCCGGTAAACCGTTTGGATCACCAAAACCGCCGGTCTGCACTTTTTGGATTGGGGCGTTGACGGTTGCAGGAGCCGAGCTCCCAAACGAACCCGTGTACACAACCTTTGGCACGACCACCTTGGCCGGCTGCAACTGCGGCGCTTTGAATTCCGCTTCAATCTTTGGAGGCTCAGGAAGCTTCTTAGGCTGGGCGATGACTTCCTTTGGCACCACGAGCTTCGGGGGTGTTACCGGCACAGGAATCCTTGCTGGTGCGGGCAATGGCTTCTGCGCTTCAATCTTGATGGGTGCTGGTTCAGGTGCGGGAGGTGGGATCAGTTCAGTGATCTGAGTTCGCCGGAATTGCAGGTTGTCTGGAAACACCAGCCTGAGACCGAGAAGAAACAGAATTAAAAGGATTTCGATGCCGTAGCTGGCGGCAAAATTGCGCCAATTTCGCTTGCGCTCCGGCAGCAGGCCGAGAGTCAAGTTGTCAGGCATAGATATTCCCGCTCCCGAAGGAACCCGCACTCCGGGGAGGTTCGCGCGCGGGTAACCTCAAGGTACGAGAGACGGATTTCCGCGTAAACGTGACTACTGCCCGTGTACTTCGGTAACCACGGATGTTTGGAATATGAAAGCCTGTCAGGGCATGTCTAGGCGGTGCGTCGCCGGGCAAAAGCGTAAAAAACCGGTACGCCAGCCAGAATGACAAGGCAGCCCAGGGCGGAATTTCGGAGATTATCGGTGAAGGTGTAGTAAAGCAGGACACCCGAAGCAAGCACGAACAGAGTTGGGACGACTGGGTATCCCCAAACCCGGTATGGCCGCCGAGCTTGCGGATCGCGGCGACGAAAAACAAAAATCGTACTGGCTGCGATCATGTAAAAGAGCCATTCCGCGAAAATGGCCAGCGAGAAGAACTGTCGAAAGTTGCCTCCGAACAACAACAGAGTGATTGCCAGCACCGCCTGGGCGATAATGGCCACGGAAGGCGTGTGGTATCGAGGATGGACTTCGGCCAAGGCAGAGAAAAAGTATCGGTCGCGAGCCAGGGCGAAAGGGACGCGCGCACCACTCATCGTGGTGCCATTCAGGGTGACGAGCATCGACAAGGCCATTGCCGCCGATACAATTGCGGCTCCCGCAGCGCCTACGACCAAACCAATCGCATCTGAGGCAACACGCGGGGAAGCGGCAATTGCATTTGCTGGAAGGACGTACTGAACCGCGGCATTCACCAGCATGTACAACGCTCCTACGGTGGCGACACCGACGATCAGAGCAATTGGGATATTGCGCTCCGGTTCGCGAATCTCTTCCGAAACCATGTTGAGATCATTCCATCCGTCATATGCCCAGAGCGCCGCGACTAGCGCCGCCATGAATCCTGCGATACCGCCTTTTGCTCCGGCATAGCTGCCTGAGAAATGGCCCCAGTCACCCGCGCCGTAAGTGAATCCTATGAAGACAATCGCCAGGATGATTGCCACTTTTAGCACGGTGAAGACGAGTTGGAATTCTCCCGCCCTCCGAATTCCGATGTAATTCAGAAACGAGATCAGCAAGGTGGCGGCAATGGCGACGAACTGTCCGTAGGTAATCGGGCCGACCGCGCTGTTCGAGAAAAAACCGAAAATCGAAAATGTCCCGAGGATACGGACCAGTCCGGTGGTGATCGTGGCGATTGAGGCGGGCTTTGCAATGAGGAACCACGTCCAGGCGTATAGAAATCCGGCTAACGGCCCGTAAGCATCACGCACGTAAACGTACTCGCCGCCGGCTTGAGGCTTCATGGCGCCGAGTTCGGCATATGTGAGCGCGCCAAAAAATGACAGCAGGCCTCCGACCAGCCATACGACATACACGAGCTTTGCCGAGCCGACGGCCTGCATCATTTCGGAGGGAACGAGGAAAATACCGCTCCCGATGATTGTGCCGACAACGATTGAGCATGCCTCGCTTACACCGAGTGCGCGGAGCAGATGGGCACGAGGCTCGGCAGCATGGGCGGAGGTCTGCATAAAGATGAAAGAGTATAAGCGAAGAGAGGGAAGTTGGGGCCCTAGACGTCGAGGCTTTCAGGATTCAGCTGCCCACAGCAGCCTTGCCCAAGCAGGGCTGAGTATCAAACAATTCGGTCATGTCATCCCGAGGAACGCAGCGACGAGGGACATACGTCATCTGGGTCTGCCGGTGCTGTCAACGGGACGTCCCGTCCATGTCACGCGCGATGCATGCATTCGTACGATCCCTCGCTTCGCTCGGGATGACATTTCTTTCAAAGCGAGTTGTTGGGCGAAGCCCACCGCTGACTATTCTTTACCCGGAACCCAGTACGACTCTTCTCTCAGATGTTCTTTCTGAAAGCCCACGCGCCGCAGGATGCCTTTCACGTGTTCAATCATTTCGGGATTGCCGCACAGATACGCAACCGTATTCGATGCGTCGAGACCCCACTTGTCGGCGTATTTGCGAGTGATGTCGTCGACGCGCCCGGTTTCACCCAGCCACGAGCTATCCTCCCATGGACGGCTCACCGTCGGCACGTACTGAAGCCAGGGCACCTCGGTCGCCACTCTTTGCAGTTCAGGGCAATAACCGAATTCGTCAGAGCGGCTGGCTCCATTTAGCAGAAACAGCTTGTGGTCGCCGGAGGATTGGCCTTCATTCCATTGCTTTCGAAGAGTGCGGGCAAAACTTACAAACGGCGCGACCCCGGTGACGGTGCTGACCAGAAGATGATTGCTCCGGCTGGTTTGAGTGTCAAGGGTGAAGCGGCCCTTCGCAGATTTCCGCACCAGCAGCTCGTCACCAATCTGGAGGTTGTAAAGCCGAGGCGTCATCTCGCCATCTGGAACCAGCTCCAGGAAGAACTCAAGTTCCCGTTCGAACGGTGCAGATGCAATTGAGTACGGACGTTCGTAACGCTTGCCGTCCGGTTCTTGCACGCAGAGGGTTGCATATTGTCCGGGATTGAACTTGAAATCTCCGTCGACAAGGAGGCGTACCGTCCACAGGGTGGGGCCCAGATCAACGCGCTGTGCGACTTTGGCGCGATAGAACTTTTCGTCGAACGCGCTCATGGCGAACCTCAGTTTTAGGGATGAGTGCGCGTGAGGCTAGTGTAATGGGAAAAATGCCCGAAGTGAGCACACGACTTGCTTTGCCATGCAACTAACGCCCTAAGTTCGTTGCGGATAAAGGTGCTGCCTCAATTTGCGAAGCGTCTCAGCCGAACACGATAAGCCGCCGCGTGTGAGGGACAATGCCGATCACAACCATGGCGAGCGTGACAATGAGTAGTGCAAGGAGAGATCCGTTATAGGTCGCCATTATGAAGGTATACATCGGGAGCAGCGACAGGAGCAGAACAGATGCCGTTGTGTGCATCCCTCCGGGGGCCACGAACCCACCTCCGGAAAAGCTAGCACCTGCGGCCATAAAGACGCCTCCCAGTACCCAGATTCCTAGCAGCGCAAATAATCCACTTATCGTCTGTGTGCTTCCTCGGAGGGTTTTCTTTGCAACGAGCATAGCGAGGAACAAGGTTAGTGGCGCGAGCGCCGTTATCAGCAGGACGTCCTTTCGGGCGAATTCGTTCCTTCGAAATGCGTGTAGATGGGTATCCGGCAATCAGAATCCGAATGCCCCAATGATCATTAGCTTCAGCCTAGCCATCCACCTTTTAGTCGGAGCGGACATTCAAGCACAACGCGGGGGGATAAAGAACAAGCCGACCCACCGAGCCGTGTGGCGGGCCGAGAATGAACCGTCGTAAGACGTGTGGGAACCCTCCGCGACCCTTTAGGCGTCTCCGCGTGGCGGAGCATGGCACACCGGATCTAAGTAACGAGTCGGGCCCCCGTTCATTCAGGTGTTGGTTCAAAAATCGGTTACCACCATCACCAA
>Ga0335077_10003707_pt1 | contig 18559 bp, 16 predicted proteins | sample Lox_Sample_31_FD_207151 | JGI IMG/M metagenome (GOLD analysis project Ga0335077, IMG submission 207151) | Soil microbial communities from Loxahatchee National Wildlife Refuge, Florida, United States - Lox_Sample_3.1 | ecosystem: Environmental > Terrestrial > Soil > Wetlands | place: USA... | reverse complement strand
TCAGCAACGGACCGGACCGCGCCATCGGCCCTCCTTCGGCGCTGCTGACTTTCCTTATCTCTAATTTCCCCATACTCAACCATAGTCATTTCAATGGCTTGTTCAAAGTTGTGCAACAGCTTCTAGTGAAACTCGCATTCCCCCGAGCCGATCTCTTCCACTTTTCCGTTCGGCAGCCTAACTGTCGCCGTTGTATTCGCGGGAATCTGCACTTTGACGGTCAGCTTGTCGCCCGCTTTTTCCCAGCTCGCGGCGACCAGTCCGTACATCGTCTCCACCGAGGCCTTCGCACGCGTCAATCCGCCGGCCGGACGCGGCTCGATCACAATGTGTTTGTATCCCGGTTTAGCCTCGTCGATCTGGATTCCTGCCACCACGCGATACATCCAGTCGCCGATGGCGCCGTAAGCATAATGATTGAACGAATTCATTCCCGGATTCTGGAAGCTGCCGTCCGGCTTGATTCCGTCCCAGCGCTCCCAGATCGTTGTCGCGCCCTTGGTTACCGGATACAGCCACGACGGATACTCTTTCCGGTTCAGCAACAGGTACGCTTCGTCCAGATAGCCGTTATCGCTCAGAGCCTTGCACAGCACCGGCGTGCCCAGAAATCCCGTCGTTAGATGGCCGAACTTCTTGACATCCGCTGCCAGCCGCGCTGCCGCTTCCTTGCGCATCTCCGCCGGCAGCAAATCAAACTCGAGCGCCAGCGCGTAAGCAGTTTGCGTTTTCGGTGAGATTCGTCCATTCGCGGTCACAAATTCCCGCAAGAACGCGGCTTTGATTTTTCCCTCCAGCGCCGCATACTCCGCCGCATCTTCTTGCTTCCCCAGCACTGCCGCGGTTTTGGCCAGCAATTCCGTCGAATACGCAAAATACGCCGTTTGCAGGAAGTCTTTGTCTGTCGTCGCACCCGGATAATCGGAATCTGTTGTGGCAAATGCCAGCCAATCCCCAAAACTGAATCCGCTGCTCCAGATATATTTGTCGCCCGCTTGCTTTCGCATGTATTCGACCCAAGCTTTCATGCTCGGGTATTGCTCTTCCAGGATTCGTTTGTCGCCAAAGGCCTGATACACGGTCCAAGGCACCACCGTTGCTGCATCCGCCCAGCCCGCCGATGCCGATTCGCCCTTGCGTGTCGTGTGCGACAGCGCGTTCGGAATCACGAACGGCACCGCGCCATCGTCTTCCTGGTCCAGCGCCACATCCTTCAGCCACTTCGTGTAGAACGCCGCCGTGTCATGGTTGAACGACGCCGTTGCCGCAAACACTTGTGCGTCGCCCGTCCAGCCTAGCCGTTCATCTCGCTGCGGACAATCCGTCGGTACATCCAGGAAATTCCCTTTCTGCCCCCAAAGGATGTTGTGCTCCAGCTGGTTCAGCAAATCGCTTGAACTCTCAAATGTTCCGGTTCGCTCCATCGCCGAATGCACCACCACACCGGTAAAATCTTCGGGCTTCACCTCGCCCGGCCATCCGCTGACCGCCACGTAGCGGAATCCCTGAAACGTGAAATGCGGCTCGAACACTTCCACGCCTTGCCCCTTGGTGGTGTAGCGAATGGTCTCCTTCGCCGACCTGAGATTCTCGGTATAGAAATTCCCGTCTTTATCCAGCACTTCCGCGTGGCGCAAGGTGATGGTCGTTCCCGCCGGCGCCGTCACTCGGAAGCGGATCCATCCCACCATGTTCTGGCCCATGTCCAACACGGTGTCGCCAGCAGGCGTTTTGATCACCTGCACCGGCTTGAGCTCTTCGATCGGCTTCACCGGCGGACCCGCTGGAGCGACGGCTTTCGCTTTCACGGAATCCACCGCGGTCACGGCTTTCCACTCCTTGTCGTCGAATCCCAATTCGCTCCACCCCGTCTTTTCCAGCCGCGCATCGTACGTTTCGCCGTTATAGATGTCCGACTCCAGCACCGCTCCTGTCGACGCTTTCCATGTCTCGTCGCTCGACACAATTTCTTTTGCTCCGTCCGTGTAGGTCACTTCCAACTGCGCCAACAGCGCTACTTTCTTCCCGTACACATTTCGCCGTTCGTTCCAGGCCAGCCGCCCGCGATACCAGCCGTCGCCCAGCATGGCCGCCAGACAGTTCCCGCCGCTTTTGAGCAATGCTGTCACATCAAAGGTCTGGTATTGATAGCGGAAATCGTACGCGGTCCATCCCGGCGTGAAATATTCGTCGCCCACGCGCTTTCCATTCAACTCCATCTCGTACAATCCCATCGCACTCGCGTACAATCTCGCCTTCGCTACTTTCTTCTTCACCGTGAATTCGTGGCGCAGCAGCGGCGATGGATTGGACTTTTTCTCATCCTCCACCAGATCGGGCGTAATCCATTTCGCCTTCCAGTCCGCTGTTTCCAACAGCCCCATTTCCCACTTCGCCGTGTTGCTCCAGTCCGAAATGTGCCCGTGATTGTCTGCGACGCGTACCTGCCAATAGTAAATATGGCCGCTCTCAAGCGCCGGCCCTCCATACTCCACATGCGTCGATTCGTCGGACATCTGCTTCACGCTGGCCCAAATCGTTTTACCTTTTAGCAGAGCCGCTTCCGACTCCGCCACGCGCACTTCGTAACTTGTCTGCAGCACATTCTTTTCGCTACTGCTCAGTTGCCAGCTCAGGCGCGGTTTGCGCACATCGATTCCCATCGGATCGGTCTTGTATTCACACCGCAGCTTCTTCACTTCGAGTACGCTGTTCTGTCCGAAGGCGCAACTCAGGCACGACAGCATCGCCGCCGCAAACCACACGCATCTCCTCATCGTCCTCTCCTCACACCTGCCCTACGGCCTCGCTCCAGACTCTATACCTTCCGCGCCGAATTTGGCGCGAGTTTGATTCACAGTTGGAAAATGTTCATAAGAAATTGGGCTCTCGAGAAACACCCACTCACCACTCGCGTTTCGACAGGGAAACGCACGATCGATTCTTCCTTCTTGCTGAACGTTACGCCGCTCCGGCTTTACTTTTCAGCAGCGCGCTGATATTCGCGGGATTCATGGGCAGTTTCCGCGGCCACACGCCGGTTGCGTCGAAGATGGCACCCGCTACCGCCGGCGGTACCAGCGCGTTTGCCGCTTCAGACCCGCCGCCGAATCCCTTGTCGTCGCGCGAAAGTTGCACCACCTGGATTTCCGGGGTTTCTTCCATGGTCAGAATCTTGTAGCGGCTCCAGTTCGTACTGGTTACGCGCGATTTGTCGAAGGTCACTTCTTCCTTCAACGCCTCGCTCAAACCCATCACCACGCCGCTCTTCATGCAGCGCTCCAGTTGCCGCGGGTTGATGATCTTTCCCGGCTCGCTGCCAATCGTGAATTTCGCTACCTTCACTTCACCCGTCGCCGGCACCACCACAACGTCCGCGATTCCCACCCAATACGCATTCTCGCGGATCATCACGCACACGCCGTGGCCCTTCACTTCCGTAGTTCCCGTGCGCCGCGCGCCGTGATGCGGCGATGGCCGCGTTTCCCATCCCGCCGCTTTCGCCGTCGCTTTCACCAGGTTGATCATCCGCTCGTCCGTCGTGTGCGCCAGGCGAAACTCGATAGGATCCGCTCCTGCCGCAGCTGCCGCTTCGTTCATCAGCCCTTCCAGCGCAAAGTCCTGCTGCCGCTGGCCAGGCGTGCGCATGATGTTTCCGCGTAAACCGCCATTCGCCGAATCGCCCGCAAGATTCGGCATTCCGTACACCTCTTCCAGGCGGTTGGCGATCTTGTCGTACGGCCATTCCGTCGCCACCCAGTTTCCAGGCTTCGACGTTGCTGTCGGCATGCCGGCCAGCAGCGCCCCGACCGGACGCGGGTCGAACATGTGCGGCGCGTAGTTCGCGCTGTGCAGCGCCACAATGTGGCCCTTCGCGTCCGTCGCTGCCTTCATATCCGAAACCCACGCGGGCGAAACCGTCGACCACTCCAGATCTTCCTCGAGCGTCCACTGCACGCGCACCGGTTTCCCGATCAATTGCGACAGAATCGCAGCATCGGCCTCCGCTCCATCGCCGCCCAGCGTCGTCCGCCCGTATTGCCCGGAGTGCTCCCTCCAGCGAACAACCACTTTCTCCACGGGCGTACCGAGCGCGAACGCAATGCGCGCGCGCAAACCCTGCGACTGCGCCGAGTGCGTCCACACCGTCACGCTGCCATCGCCTTTCACATCGGCGACCGCCACAAACGGCCCGATCGGCGCGTGCCGCACGTATCCCTGCTCGTAGCTTGCCGAAACCGTTTTCGTCGCACTCGCCAGCGCGGCTTTGGTTTCCTCCGCCTTGCCTTTACTCCCCGACGGCTTTTCCCATGGGTACGCGCGGATCGCCTTGGTCACGTTGTCGCTGCCCGGCAGTCCCGCCCACTTCGTCCATTTCGTCGTCTCTGCCACCGCCAGCGCTGCACGGACTGCTTGGTACTCATCCGGCGACACAACGGCCAGCAGGTTTCCTTTGCGCACGACTTCCGCAGCTGGAAATTTCTTCTTGTCGAGCATTCCCACCGAAACCAGTGTCGATCCCAGCGCCGCCGGACGCACCATTCGGGCGTGCAACATTCCCGGCAACACTACATCGCAACTCCACTCCGTCTTTCCGGTAACCTTGTCCGGAATGTGTCCCGCGGGAAACGAAGTTCCAATGACTTTGAACTCGTTCGTCGCCTTCATCGGTGGATCGCCCGTAACCGTCACGCCGTCCAACGAAGTCATGCCGACCCAGCCGGCCGGATCAGGCTGTGCAAACGCACCCTTCACTGGAATTTTCAGCTCGAGGTGTTGCCCCTGTACCAGTTCACCATAAGTGATTTTCTTTCCGCCGCCCGACACCACGCCATCCGCAACGCTCAGCGACGCTGCTGGCACGCCGAGTCGCGTGACAGCCAATGCCAGCAGCGCCTGATACGTGTACGCAGACACCTTCCGCAGATTGCTCATCCCGGTCAGAAATCCGGCCGAGAATCCGCCGTCCGGGGTGCGATCCGTGTCGCCCATAATCAGCGTGATGATCTCGGGGCGCACGTTCAGTTCCTCCGCAATCGTCTGCGGATAGTAGCCGGTGATGCCCACTCCGGTTTCTGTTCGGCCCGTGCGCGCCACAATGGTGTTGTCCGCACGAATCTCGAGCCACGATTCGGGCAACGTGGCGTCTAGCGAAGTAGGGGCTTCGGCGGCCCCTGCTTGCCCCGCGAATCGCCATGAAATCGCCAGCGATACGAAGAGCGCACCGCCGGTTTTCACGAAGCCGCGACGCGAAATCATTGTCGGCAATATCGGAGCGTCAGTGAGATTAAGTCTTCCAGTCATCGCGCCGCTCCTTGCATCAGTTTCGCTGCGCGCTGTACGGCCTCAATAATGGCGGAATAGGTTCCGCAGCGGCACAGGTGCGGGGAAGGCGGCGTGTTCGTAAACGCATCCTTAATCTGTGCCACGGTGGGATTCGGATTCTTCGCCAGCAAATCGATGGCGGCAATCATCATCCCGCTCTGGCAATAGCCGCACTGTGGCACCTGCTCGTCGATCCATGCTTGCTGAACCGGATGCAGCGTCTTTGCGGCGTCGCCGGCGCTCAGGCCCTTTTGCGCGGCCCAGACGTCCGGCAATCCTTCAATTGTGACGATCTTTTTGCCCGCCGCATACGATACGGGAGTAACGCAAGTGCGAATTTCTTCTCCGTCCAGCAATACCGCGCACGCGCCGCATTGCGCCATGCCGCAGCCCATCTTCGGCCCGGTCAGTTTCAACTCATTTCGCAACACAAACAGCAGCGGCATATCGCGATCAACCGTCACCGACTCTTTCCGGCCATTCACGGTCAGGGTCACTGGTTCGGACACAAGTCCTCCTCGGGCAGGCGCACCAATTATTAGCACAGTTGGATGCGCGGTTATGCGCCTCGTTAGCGAGTTTTTACAACTTTTCACAACTGCGAGGCCGCTTCAGCTACCGCACCGGGCGCGTCGCGGTTGACAAATAATATGGCGACGCCACGGTAAAGATTCTGCCGTTCCCTTTAGCGAGCAGCGTCCATTCCAGCAATCTTGCGCGCTGATTGTGCAACACATATTCGTACCACTTTTCTTCCACTAGCTCTGGGATGACCACGACGATTTGCCGCTCCGGATTTTGCTCCGCCAACTCAAGGACGAATTGCACCACGGGAACCACCACGAACCGGTACGGAGGCGCGAGTATCTTCAGCGTGGGCCTCACCTCGCCGGATTCCAGGCACGGTCCCGCCACATAGCGCTCCCAATCCGCCTCCAGCAGCGCTGCCTGCTCTTTTTCCCCAGGCTCCACGTGGACGCCAATTACTTCCGAGGAAATGCGTCGCGCAAACTCCAGCGCCTGCTTGCTCTTGTTCCAATGCTCCAGCGGCACCACCACAATCGGTGGCGAACCAGCTTTGCGCGGCTCCAATGGCACTGTGCATTGGCTCGCTACCGCTACACTGTGATAATGCCGCCGCACCCAATAAAACAGGCTGATCACCAGAGGAAGGAACAGCAACGTCATCCGCGCTCCATCCGGAATTTCGCCACCAGCACCACGACTACAGTAATGCCGGTGACGAACGCACCCGATCCATTGATCATTGCCGACTTCACCCAGCCGCGCCCTCGCATCTTCCACCAGTGCCGCACCATGCCCGCCTGCGACAATGTGAATGCCAGAAACGCGCCCACGGCATACAACGGAATCAGCCGATCCGTCACGCCACCAAACACAATCAGCAACACGGCCGACAAAAATGCCAGCGCCCAGATGCCATGCCCGTACACCAGCCTCCGCCCGCGCTGCCCGAAGCCATGCGGCATGTAGTTATTCGCCGCCAGCGCGCGGCCCAGCCGCGGGAAATCCGCAAAAGCAGTATTCGCCGAAAGTGAAAGCACCAGCAGAATCGAAGCGATCGCCACGTAATAGAACACGCCACGCCCGAACACCGCCGCAATCAGCATCGAGAGCACGCTCTGGTAACCCGGCTGGCCCGGATCGGTGGCCATGATGCCGTAAGCCTTCACCAGGTACGAGATTCCGGCCAGCAGCACACCGAGAATGGCGATGATGATGGTGAGCGTAAGCTGCGCGTTTTTCACGCGTGGCTCGCGGAAAGCGCGCACTCCGTTGCTCACCGCTTCGACGCCGGTCAACGCCGTGCAGCCGCTCGAAAACACGCGCAACAACAGCCAGTAACTCACCGTCGCCGTCGCGGCGAGCATCGGTGGCAACAGTGCCGCCGGCGCCGGATGTCCGCCGCTCATCGTCGCCCGGATCAGGCCGCCGATAATCGTGACTCCGAGGCAGCCGACAAATAAATACGTCGGCAACAGGAACGCCGTGCCGGCATCCTTCACGCCGCGCAGGTTCACAATCGTCAAAACCACCAGAATGCCCAGGCACAAACTCAGCGTGTGTGGCAGCAGTCGCGGAACCGCGGAGACCAACGCGCCCACTCCGGCCGAAATGCCCACGGCGGCCGTCAGGATGTAGTCGGCCATCAACGCCGCGGCGGCCAGCAATCCCCAAAATGTGCCGAGATTGAAGCGCGCCACTGTGTACGAGCCGCCGCCCGTTGGATACGCCTCGATGGTCTGCCGGTAAGAGAAATAGACGATCACCAGCAGTGTGATAATTGCGGCGCTGACTGGCACGATATATCGCACGCCCAGCAGGCCCAACGGAATCAGCAAGCTCAATGCCGCTTCCGGGCCGTATGCCGCCGAGCTCAGCGCATCCAGGCCAAAAATGGGTATCCCTTGCGCGGGACCAATCTGTTCCGCGCGCTCCTCCGAACTCCGCAACGGCTTGCCAACGATCAGGTCTAAGAGGTTCATTTGCGTCCGCACACCTCTCCCGCGTCATGTTTTGGTCTCAAACGTTTTCTCGCGAATGCGCTCAAGCTGTCAAATGAACGCGGGATGACTGTCTTGGCCAGCATGGCCGGCTAATGGTTTGGCGCGGCGCTCCACATTTCCTGTTTGATCTTCCACGCGCTGTTCGAGTCTTTGTGCAAGATCAGCAAGATATTCCCGCGCCCGTCGAAGGCTTCTTTTCCCGGGGGCGGTTCCAATACCTGGTGCTCGATTCCCCATTCATACGCCCACTCGCCCATCACCTGAATCTCACGGAAGTCAATTTCCATGGTCTTCATGTGATAGCCGGCAATCTGCGTCACCGCCTGATCGAAGAACTTTCCGATGGCCTCCTTGCCCTCAATCGGGTCCATACCTTGCAGCAGGCTCACGCCATCTTCTTGCCACATCGCAAGAATCGCCGCGTTGTCCATCCGTAAATGAGCCGCGATGTATTTCTGGTTCCACGCTGCAATCTCTTTTCGTGCTGAATCGGCCTGCGCCCTGGTCTGGCACGGCAGAACGGCAAAGCTGACCAGAATCAACGTCAAAATTCCTCGCGTAACGGAGAACAGGCTCATAAGTTTCTCCAAAACCGCCTTATCGTCTTACCCAACTTCTAGCGGAAACGCCATCCTCAAATCGTTAACCCCGTTAAGTTGACCCCTAGTCCTTCTCCCTCTACCATTTGATTTGGCCCGCACCTGCGCCCCGCGGCCCAGGAAGACGATAATGCGAAAACTCCTTCTGCTCGCCGCCTTCACCCTGCTGGCTCGCTCCCTTCCGGCACAAACCGCAGATGACGTGGTCAAGGGCTACATCGAGGCTCGCGGCGGGCTTGCGAAAATCAAGGGCGTCAAAACGCAGCGGGTCACCGGGACGGTCTCTTTCGGGCCGGGCGCGGAAGGCCCTTTTCTGGTTGAACATGAGCGGCCGCTCAAACTGCATACCGAACTGACCATCAACGGTCAGACCATGATTCGCTCCTACGACGGCAAGGACAAGGGCTGGGTCTACAATCCGTTCACGCCGAATCCCGCCGTCCTGCCTATGTCGCCCACCGACCTGGCGGCGATTTATGACGAGACGGATTTCGACGGTCCCTTCGTCGATTACAAATCCAAGGGCAATCAGCTCGAGTTTATCGACAAAGAGGAAGTGCTGGGCAAGACCACCTACAAAATCAAACTCACCAACAAATCCGGCGACGTCAGCTATTTCTATTTCGACGCCGATACCCATTTGCTGCTCAAGTGGGAGGGTACACGCAAAATCGCGGATCATGAGGTGCAATGGGAAGAAGTGTTTCACGACTTTCGCGATGTGAGCGGCCTGAAATTCGCTTTCCTCATCGAATCCCAGCAGCCGGGCACGGATCAGATCCAGAGGATCACCGCAAACAAGATTGAATTGAACGTTCCGATCGACGAATCGCGTTTCAGCAAACCGAATCCGCCACCTTCCACAGCGCCGCCTGCCGATGCTTCGGCGCCACCCGCAAAGCCGAACTGACGGCAGCTATGCCTGAGCGGCATCACGAACCGACGGACTCCACCGCTCTGGGCTTGTGCGTCAGTTGCCTTCACGCGCACCGCATCGAATCCGCTAAGGGCGCGCAGTTCCTTCTCTGCCAGCTCTCGCAATCCGATCCTTCGTTCCCCAGGTATCCGCGCTTGCCCGTGCTTCGTTGCTCCGGCTACGCGCCGCAGTCTGACCGTTAAACCAAGGCCATCGTTACTTTGTTATTTATCTATCTAAGAGTATACTGTGCGTATTAGGGAGGCCCCCTGCGATGTATCCCCTCTCTCGTCGCTCCCTCCTCGCTCTGCCGTTTGGCCTGTTCCTTTACGTCAATTCTCTGTGCCTCCCTACTACCGCCGCCGCGGACTCGTTAACAATCACCAGCAATCCGCCCGGCGCCGCCGTCGAACTTGACGGCATTCTCATCCGAGTTACCCCGCTGGAGAAGAGTTTCCCGGGCGGCTATTTTCATCGCACGCACACTGCGCTCGGCCAACGGCTGGAGCATCCCATGGTGGCGCGCGTTTCGCTGCCCGGCTTTGCCACTCGCGAAGTCGCACTCACCGAAGGGCCAATGGATTGGATCGATCTCCACGGCCGTCATCACGGCCAATATTGGGTGTTCAAGTCTGACCATTTCCATGTCGACCTCGAAACCATTGCCGGCACATTCACCGGCGCGGTTGCTGCCGTGCGTTCCTCGGACCCAGTTCTCGATCTATGGACGCTTTTCTGCCCGAGGCATTTCCGATCAAGCCTAGCGACTGCCAGGAGTTGACCGGGCCGATTATAAAATCTTGGTGTCTAATATGCGTATGGTCAGGTCAAACCGCTGGTTTGCCACACCTCCACTATTTGTGCTCACATCTTTAGTTCTCGCTAATGGCATGCGGGGTCAGGCTCTCGCGGCACCAGAAACACCATGTACATTGTGCTTTTCGGCCCTTCCTGAAAAGCAATTCTTTGTACGAGGTGAGCCTGTAATTCTCGTGATGTCAATTTACAACTGGTCAGCAAAACCAGCAGCACCGGTGTTTGTGAGTAGTCTGAAAGTCGATGAATTTGTGGACCTCAAGGTAATTGGGCCTGATGGCAAGGAAGTGCCATGGCAGGGAAACGGTCGAATCCCATCCAGAGAATACTCTCCCGCTGATTTCTCTGTGCTTGCGACGTATCAGCAGATTTCTGCAAAAGAGTGATTTCCTTCAAGGACGGAGCGGGATTTGTTTTCGACAAGCCTGGTGAATACTTCGTCACAGGCGAATACTCTCTTGGCCCCCCGGAATACCTTGTGCCGTTTGCAGGCGAAGCCAAGATTCCGACCGGTACGTTCCGTTCGACGAGAGCAGGGTTCTGTATAGAGGCGTGCATACGGGAACCTCTTCGGGTACACAGAAACACCTCGCAGGCCCCGCTTGACGCCGTGCGTGTTTTCTACACCTACATTACCCGATACCGACCATTGGGGATTCCCTACCCAAAGAGAGTCCTCTGGCCACTTCTGAGCGGACGACTCGCGCAGGAACTTGACAGCCTCCAGGCGTGCGACGACGATTACTACCGGCGTTACGGCGATATTCTCAAAGCAAACCAATACAAACCCGCGACTCCATGGTTGGAGGAAGGCCTCTTCTCAGGGCCAAACGAAGCGGCAGGACCAACAAAGTTCTCGATTATCAACAGCAGAGCCATCGGAGAGAATCGAGTGGACGTTCACGTCAAGTTCATCCTCAAAGAAGCGTGCTGCGACAAACTCGTGGCGCAGGAGCGTTATGACCGTGATTCTAGAGAGCAATCGGTGGGTCATCGATGACTTTGTATCAATGTACGAGAACGATGAACTGCTTCGCCTCTCCGACGGATACCCGCAGTGCAAAGATGGTCAGTGGGTGGGAGAAAAGCCTTACTGACTGCAAAGAGATGATTCGCTGGCGGCCGATTAACGGCGGGTGGCGGCACCCACACCGCCCTTTGTTGTCATAAGCATGGGCCACACGTCCTTTCACTCCGCGAGTTGGTCGCCTATTGATGGATAATCGAAAAAGCTCGCAAGCCGTCTAAATCGATTAGATTCCCTCGTGTGGAGAGGCCGATGTGGTATGCCATTCCGCTTGCCGCCATGGCCGTTGCTTACTGGGTAGGACGAGAGTTAATTCTTGACACCTTCAAGAATGCCAGCAAGAGGATACCGTACATCATTGGTTTCGCCGTGGTCGGATTCTCGCTTGCCGTTATCTTTGTCGTCGCCGGTCACTTTATGCATCCAGACCTCGGAATGCTTATACCTCGATATGGACCGCTTCAAGTACTTCAACTGATTCTCTGTCCCTCAGCACTTCTGGGACTAGCCCTCATGGACGTTCCTCATCCTTCGCTGAGTTCGACGGTTGTCTTGGGTCTGTTGATAGCCGTGATGAACTCAGCTCTGTATGCGGTGTTTAAATCACGAGCCGTCAGGTCCTGATGAACGCGCTTCCCGTTCAATACGTGTCAGTGCCTTCGTCGCTCTGGTTGTAGCTACGTTCGTGCTTTTGGGAGCGCCTCAAGCACCTTGCGTGCGGTCGCTACATCGTCTTTATCCACGAGCAGCTGATAATAAGTGCCGTCATACCGGACCGTTGCGAAAATGCCTGCGGACAAAAGCGCACCTTGCAGAATTTCCACTTGAATCTCCGTTGCATTCTGAAGCAGCTCAAGGTCATCGTTTTGGGGTAAGGCAAGGAGGCTTCGCGCCGCTGCTGCATCTTCTTCGCGCACAAGCACTCGATGTCCCAGGCCGCTCCATGCTAGATGCTCTCGCATGCGACCAGCCGTATCCGCCTGAATCATGGCATCGATGCCTGATGACTCAAGGATACCTTTCGCAACCTCCGCCTCGCATTCAGTGGCGTAAGATTGAGCAACAACTAAATCAGTTTGCGACATGCGCTCAGTATACCCCTTGAAGAAGGTCTGTACTTCGGCACTCGCAACGCTACCAGCCATCACCAACCGATCACCGCAATTTTGTACACCAGGAGAAGGATCACGGCCGCGAGCGTAGTCCCCACGGACAGGGTGTAGCGTCGAAAGAAGTAGAAGGTTACCGCTGCCCAGCAGAAGCATGCGGCGATCAAGGCGCCGCCGATATAGGGTGCCGCGGCGGCGGCCGAGAAGCTCGCGCCTTGGACATGCCTCAGCCGGAAGAACTCACCGAGTGTCCTCGCCACGATGAGAAATTGAACCGTGATTCCTACCTGGGCCCAGCGTTCTCTAGTCACGTGGGATAGTTTAGCTGGCTGAGCAAAGCTATGGCGACAAATCGCACACTTTGCGGGCCAGCCGCTTCGCTAGTCATCGGCGAACCCTTAGGAACCGGCGCGTTCCTTGCCGGGCCCAATTCGCTGTGCTAGCATCGCGTCGTAAAGAAGAGCGGACCAGGGATTTTTCGTTTCTCCTTCGCCCCGCTTGCCGGGACCCAGGGTAGGGCCGCGCTCTCCTTCAAGAAACCTTCATCCTCGCCAGGCGCAGGCCCGCGCCTGCTTTTTTGTCGGCGGACCATCGCCTGGTGACCTTGTTGGTCACACCTTCGCGGAGGTCTGTAATGAAAATCTATCAAACCAAGGACATCAGAAACGTTGGCATTGTAGGTCACGGCGGCACCGGAAAGACGCAACTGGTGTCGTCGTTGCTCTTCACGGCCGGAGCCACCCCGCGCTTCGGCAAAGTTGCGGAAGGCAGCACCACCACCGATTGGGACGAAGAAGAAATCGCTCGGAAGATATCCATTCAAACCGGTCTTGCCTCCGCCGAGTGGGCCTGTACGCTCTGCGCCGGCAACACCGTCAAGATCAATCTGATTGACCTGCCGGGTTACTCCACCTTCATCACCGAAACCAAAGCCTCCCTTATCGCCGCCGACGCCGCTCTGATCACTGTCGACGCGCACGTCGGCCCGCAGGTCACCACGGAAAAAGTTTGGGACTATTGCGCCGAATACGACGTTCCCCGCGCCTTCATTCTCACCTGGATGGACCGCGAGCTCTCCGATTTCGGGCGTTGTACGGAATCGCTGGTGGAACTCTTCGGCCGCAACGTCGTCGCTCTGCAGATGCCCATCGGCACGGAAAAAGGTTTTCGCGGCGTGATCGATCTGGTCTCCATGAAGGCGCATATGTACACGCCGGATGGTGACGGCAAGGCTACCATCGAAAATATCCCCGATGCGCTGAAAGACGAGGCTGCGGAAGCCCACGAGAAGCTCGTCGAAATGATCGCCGAAGGCGACGACGAGATGATGGAAGAGTTCTTCCGCGAAGGCACCATTCCGATTCACGACTTGATTCCGGCAGTCCGCAAGGCGATCGTGGCGGAAAAGATTGTTCCGGTGCTGATGATTTCGTCGACGCGCAACGTTGGCAACGCCAGCCTGCTCACCTTCCTCGCTGATGTGTTCCCGCATCCCGATGAGCACGCGCAAGTGGGTTACACGGAACCGGGCGGCAAGGGCGATCGCATCGACCGCAAGTATGACGACAGCCAGCCGGTTTCCCTGTTTGTGTTCAAAACGCTGGCGGATCCCTTCGCGGGGCGCATCAACTACTTCAAGATAAAGAGCGGCGTGCTGAAAAACGACGCCACCCTGCACAATTTCAACCGCAATATTCCGGAGCGCCTGCAACACACCATGCTGGTCCAGGGCAAGCAGCTTACGGAAATTCAGGAATTGCATTCCGGCGACATTGGCGCCATCGCGAAATTAAAAGAAACGGTGACGAGCGACACGCTTGGCGATAAGAATTCCCCGATCTACTACGCGCCGGCGAGACTGCCTGAACCCTCCATTACTTTCGCCGTCGAGCCCAAGACGCGCGCCGACGAAGACAAAATCGGCGTGGCCATTCACAAAATCATGGAAGAAGATCCGGCGCTGCGCTTCTCGCGCGATCCGCAGACCAAGGAGTTTTTGCTGGCGGGCAATGGCCAGCAACACGTCGAAGTCGTGGTCGCGAAATTGCAAAAGCGCTACAACGTCCAGCTCACGCTTAAGCCTCCCAAGGTTCCTTACCGCGAAACCATTCGCGGCAAGGCCGATGCCGAGGGCAAGCACAAGAAACAGTCCGGCGGGCACGGGCAATTTGGCGTATGCCGTGTGAAGTTCGAACCCATCGAGCGCGGCAAGGGTATCGAGTTCGTCGATGACGTTTTCGGCGGCGCCATTCCCAAAAACTGGATTCCTTCCGTCGAACGCGGCATCCGTGAATCGGCGGCCAGGGGCTATCTTGCGGGATTCCCGGTTACCGATTTTCGCGCGACTCTCTATGACGGCAAGTATCACGACGTCGATTCGTCGGATATGGCCTTCAAGATTTCCGGCTCCCTGGCGTTCAAGGAAGCCATGAAGCAGGCGCGTCCGTCGCTGCTCGAACCGGTCATGCATGTGGAGGTCTACGCGCCCGACCAGTTCTCGGGCGATTTGATGGGCGACCTCAGCTCGAGGCGCGGACGCATCGAAGGCAGCGAATCGCGCGGGCACAACGTCATCGTGAAAGCGCTGGTGCCGCTGGCGGAAATGCTGTCCTACGCCACGGACCTCACGTCCATGACGCAGGGCCGCGCTACCTACTCCATGGAATATTCGCACTACGACTACGTTCCCAGCGAACTGGCCGACAAAGTGATCGCGGCGCATAAGGCCGCCCACGGCGAAGCCCTCGTCGAGGAAGAAGCATAGAACGATCGCAGTTCAAACGCCCCGCTGGTGCATCCTTCACCAGCGGGGTGTTTATTTGTGCGGAAGAGTCACGCCGGCAAGGTTTGCCCCTTCGTTTCGTGGCCGGACGGAAGCGCGAGCAATCCAAAAACAAAGGCGATTGAGGTGAGCGCAACGGGCGTGCCGATGGTGTGGAAGTGGGCCACGCCGGCGCCCACGAGGAAGGTGAACCCGGCGCCGAGGAAGCGGCCGACGGAAGTGGCAAAGGCGAAGGCGCTGCCGCGGCATTCGGTCGGATATTGTTCCGGTAGCCACAGCGTATACATGGCGAAGTTCGCGCCACCCAGCCCAAGGAAAAACAGGCAGACAAAAAACGCCTGCAGCGCGTCATGCCGCAGATAGAACGCGTATCCAAATCCGCTCGCGATCGATAGCAACATCAGCGCGAAGTACATTCCCAGGGTTGCGCGGCGCCCGAATCGTTCTGCGATTCCCGGCAAGAGCAGGCATCCGAGAATGGTGGCAACGGACAGCAGCATGGTGGCCAGAGAAATAAGCGTCGTAACCGGAAGCGCGGCGATTTTCTCGCGGCCGGCAATTTCGGTCACCGCGGCCGGCACATACACCGATCCCGCCCACAAACCGATGATCGATACGAGCACATAGAAGGAATTCAGCAGCGTGCGTTTGCGGTATTGCGCGGAAAACAGCAGTTGCAGCGGCTTGCTGACCGACCATGCCTCCAGCTCGCGCGCCCTCTCTTTCCAGCGCGCCGAATCCGTCACGCCATAACGAATAAATCCCACCAGCAGAGCGGGCAACCCGCCAATCGCGAACATGGCTCGCCAGCCATAACGCGCGCCGACCACGTAATTTGCGAGGGCCGCGAGGAAAAACCCGACGTAGTAGCCCGTGTGCATCCACCCCGCGGCGTTCTTGCGGCGGTCTTCGGGCCACTCTTCCGCCACAAACGTGCCGCCCATGGCCCACTCGCCGCCGATGCCGATCCCCGCAAGAAAACGAAACGCCGCAAGCTGCCAGATGCTGCTGCTGAAGCAGCACAGGAACGTGAAGATGGAATACCAAAGGATGGTGAGCATCAACGTGCGCACGCGGCCGAACTTGTCGGCGATGGGCCCCCATAAAAACGCGCAGCCCCAGCCCACCAGAAACAGCGCGAATAACAAACCGCCATAAAATCCCACGCTGGCGAGATCGTTCTTCAATCCGGAACGCGGCAGCAAGTCCTTCATCGCGGGGACAAGCACCAGCGCGAAGATGTACGAATCCATGCCGTCGAGGGCCCAGCCGCCCCACGCCGCGAAAAATCCGCGCCACTGATTGGAAGTGAGAGGCGTCTTCATCGGGCTAAGCGTTGGTTAACAGTGGTGGAAGATGATCCCGCGTCCACGGTACCGCCCGCTCGTAAGCATGCGCCATCTGCAGAACAGCCAAATCCGCGTGCGGCTTGCCGATCACCTGCATGCCCATGGGCAGGCCCGCGGCGTCAAATCCCACGGGAACATTGATGGATGGCACTCCCGCCATCGTCGCGGGAATCACCACCTCCATCCAACGGTGATAGGTGTCCATCTTTTTGCCGTTGATCTCTTTCGGCCAGTGTTCCTGCGCGTCAAAAGGGAAAACCTGCGCGCTCGGCAGAAGCACGCAGTCGTATGTCTGAAACAGCTTCACCAATGCCCGATACCAATCGGAGCGAATCTGCGACGCGTGCTGAAATTCGCGCGCTGTTGCGTTTAGCCCGCCCTCAATTTCCCACTGAATTTCCGGCTTCAGCTTCGCGCGCTTTGCCGGGTCGTTGTAAAACGCGGCCAGCCCACCAGCGCTCAAGCTATGTCGCAACGTGAGCCACGCTTCCCACAGCTGGGCAATGTCGAAATCCGGTTTCGCGGGCTCCACGTTGCATCCGAACGACTCGAACGCCTTGAACGATTTTTGGCACAACTCTAAAACCCCGGGCTGCATTTCCAGGTATCCGTCGAAATTGCCTAGCCAAGCAATCTGCGTGCCTTTGAAATCGCGCTGAAGAGATTGCTTGAACATCGCGGGATCCTGTTCGATCGCAAATGGCGCGCGCGGATCGGAGCCTGCCATCACGCTCAGCAGCATCGCCACATCCGCAGCGGAGCGCCCCATCGGACCCTCCACGCTCAGTGTGTGCAGAAACAGTTCCCCGCCAAGACTCGACACTCGCCCGAAGGATGTTCGAAAGCCAAACACATTGTTAAACGCCGCCGGATTCCGCAGCGAGCCCATCATGTCGCTGCCGTCCGCAACCGGTAGCATGCGCAGCGCCAAGGAGACCGCCGCGCCTCCACTGCTGCCGCCCGCGCATTTCGTCTGGTCGTACGCATTGAGTGTCGTGCCGAACACCGGATTGTACGATTGCGACCCAAAGCCCAGCTCCGGAACATTGGTCTTACCGATCAGGATGACGCCGTTGCGCCGCAGCCGCTCGACGAAAATCTCGTCGTAATCGGGAACGGAATCGAACAGCGGCGAGCCGTTGCTGGTTCGAATCCCTTTGGTCGCCGCCAGGTCCTTCACGGCGTGCGGGAATCCATGCATCCAGCCGAGGTACTCGCCGCGCGCCAGTTGCGCGTCGCGTTCCTTCGCCTGTTGAAGCAATGTATCGGCAGGCTGCAACGACACGATGGCGTTTACTTTGGGATTGAATCGCTCGATGTGCTCCAAATACGCCCGCATCACCTCGACGCATGACACCTGCTTCGTTTTGATTTTCTGCGAAAGTTCCAGCGCGTTCAGCGACACCAGCTCCGGCAGTGCCCCTGTCGCGCTACTCTGTGCCGGGGACATCAACGAACCCAGCATCGCCGCTCCCGCCGCGCCGCCCGTCTGCTCCAGAAATTCCCGGCGCGTCACGCCCGCCACATTCCGCTGACCCATTCCCGCCTCCGACAATCCACCATCTTCGCGGCCCTGACTCTAACACAGCGATTGCCTCGTGCCGCATTTTCGACTAACCTCCCTGCCATCAAGCACAACTCATTTTCAAGAGCGGAGAATTTCTGCATTCGGAGACAACCATGGACAAAAAAACAGACTCGCAACGAAGGAGCTTCCTTCAAAGCGCAGGCGCAGCTGCCACAGTCGGTGCCGTTTCTCTGGCCCTTCCACGTTGGAGTTGGGCCCGGCCGCCGCTCCCGCCCGAAGATACAGCTGCGATTCGCGCGGAGATCACCAAGCGTCACGACGAATCGCTGACGCGCCTGCAAACCTGGATTCGCCAGCCCTCCATCGCCGCCGAAAACCGCGGCATGAACGAAGGCTGCCAGCTGATGATTGAGATGTTGAATGACGCTGGCTTCTCAAACATCACAAAGGTTCTCACCGATGGCCAGCCCGGTGTTTACGCCACGTTCGACGCCGGCGCGCCAAAAACACTCGGCATCTATTACATGTACGACATAAAACAGGCCGATCCGAAGGAATGGTCTTCGCCGCCCTTCGAAGC
>Ga0335077_10003704_pt1 | contig 18568 bp, 10 predicted proteins | sample Lox_Sample_31_FD_207151 | JGI IMG/M metagenome (GOLD analysis project Ga0335077, IMG submission 207151) | Soil microbial communities from Loxahatchee National Wildlife Refuge, Florida, United States - Lox_Sample_3.1 | ecosystem: Environmental > Terrestrial > Soil > Wetlands | place: USA... | reverse complement strand
GGAATCGTCGGGCTTCAATTAAGCTTCTGAAATTCCTTTAAAGAAAATCGCGCGCGTGGAAAAACGAGGAAATGAGCGTTCCTAGAGACATAGCGGTGGAGCAGGGTGTGGCTGCGACCGACGAGACCTCAACATTCGAACGCGGCCTCGGCCTGTTCGACTCGGTCATGGTGGTCGTGGGAGTGATGATTGGCTCGGGAATCTTTATTGTCTCAGCTGATATGAGCCGGCAGATCGGCAGTGCCGGATGGTTGCTGGTAGCGTGGGCGTTTGCGGGAGCACTGACCATTGCGGGAGCGCTGTCCTACGGAGAGCTCGCAGCGATGATGCCGAAAGCAGGAGGCATGTACGTTTATCTCCGGGAGGCATTTTCACCGCTGTGGGGATTTTTGTATGGCTGGACATTGTGCACGGTGATCCAGACAGGAACCATAGCGGCGGTGTCGATTGCGTTCGCGCGATTTAGCGGGGTGTTGTTCCCGTGGGTATCAGAGAACCACTATCTGAAGGAACCCATTCACATCTCCAGCGGGTATGCTCTTTCCCTTTCCACGGCGCAGATTGTCGCGATAGTGGTGATCGCCATATTGACCTGGACGAACAGCCGTGGCCTGCAGTATGGGAAAGTTGTGCAGAACCTGTTTACGTTGGGTAAGACCGCGGCGCTGCTGGCGCTGATCACCCTTGGACTCGGCTGGGGCTGGAATGCTGCCGCGGTGCACGACAATTTCAGTCATCCGTGGAGCGCCCGCGGAGTGTCCGCCATTGCCAAAGGGCTGGATGCGACTTCCGCGTTTGGATTGTTCGTGGCGATTTGTGTAGCACAGACCGGATCGCTCTTTTCGGCAGATTCCTGGCATGACATTACCTTCACGGCGGGAGAGGTGCGCAACCCGCGGCGAAACTTGCCGCTGTCTCTGGCCATTGGAACGGGCATCGTGATCGCGTTATATCTACTGGCGAACGCAACGTATCTGGTGACGTTGCCGCTTTCTGCGATTCAGCATGCTCCTGCCGACCGGGTGGCGACAGCCATGCTGCAAACGATGTTTCCGACCGTCGGCGCGGCTTTGATGGCTGGCGCGATTATGATTTCGACGACAGGTACGGTGAATGCGCTGACGCTGGCGGGCGCGCGCACCTATTACGCGATGGCGCGCGACGGTTTATTCTTCCGGTCCGCGGGGAGGTTGAATAAGGCGCGAGTACCGGGACATGCACTTCTGATACAAGGACTTTGGGCAGCGTTTTTGGTCTTGCCTCGCACCTATGACGTTTCGACACAAACTTACGGAAACCTATACAGCAATTTGCTTGACTATATTATTTCCGCAGCGTTGCTGTTTTATATCTTGACGATCGTAGGGCTATTCCGCCTGCGATGGAAAAGACCGGATGCGGAGAGGCCATATCGCGCGTTTGGATATCCGTGGGTTCCGAGTCTCTACATTGTGGGAGCGAGCGCGATTTTGTGGGCGTTGTTCCGATATCGCGCTTCGACGACGTGGCCAGGACTTGTGATCGTGATCGCGGGTGTGCCGGTCTACTACCTGTTGGCGCGAAAGGCAGGAACGAGGCGCATGCCGGATGTGGAAGCTGCGTCTTAACTTGCCCAGATCGGAGGATTCTTGCGATTCGACCGGATGATTTGCGCGGTGGACGCACACGCTTGCGGGGAGCCCGGACGCGTGATTGTTGGGGGAGTGCTCGACGTGCCGGGAAAGACGATGTTTGAAAAAATGAAGTATCTCGAGTCGCAGGCGGACGATTTGCGCAAACTGATGTTGCGCGAGCCGAGAGGATACCCGGCAGCGAACTGCAATTTGATCTTGCCGGCGACACATCCGGAGGCGGACGCAGGGTTCGTGATCATGGAGCAAGTGGAATATCCGGCGATGTCGGGGACGAACACGATCTGCGTGGTTACCGTACTATTGGAGACGGGAATGGTGCGGGCGCGCGGAGAGATCACGAACTTAAAGTTGGAAACCCCTGCGGGATTGGTGGAAGTGCAAGCGCAGATGCACAACGGCAAGGTGAAACGCGTAACCTTTGAAAATGTTCCGGCTTTCGCTGTGCACCTGGACCGCGCGATCGAGGTGCGGAACCTGGGAACGGTAAAAGTCGACGTAGCGTGGGGTGGCATGTTCTATGTGATCGCGGATGCCGCGCAATTCGGTTTGGAGCTGAAGCCGGACGAAGCGCGGGACATCGTGCGCATCGGAGAAATGGTCAAAGCGGCTGCGCGGGAGCAATTGCCCGTACTACACCCGGAGAATCCGGGCATATCCGGAATTACGATTGCGCAACTGTCTGACGCGTCAACGAATCCGGGAGTACATCGCAGGAACACTGTGATTGTCTCGACGGGGAAACTGGATTGGGAGAGACCGGCGACGTGGACAGGAGCTCTGGATCGCTCACCCTGTGGCACGGGGACTTGCGCGAAGATGGCGGCGTTACATGCAAAAGGGGAGTTGCCGCTGCATCAGGACTTTGTGCATGAAGGCATTCTCGGCACTACCTTTATAGGCAGATTGATCCGCGAGACTCGCGTCGGGCCTTATCGGGCGGTCGTCCCCACGCTCAGCGGATCCGCCTGGATTACAGGATTTGCCGACTATGTGGTCGATCCAGAAGATCCATTTCCAACAGGGTTCACTGTAGGAGATATTTGGGGTGCTTCCGACTAACATTCAACGTAAGTTTCTTCCAGACGATATCGCTCCGGACCATCCAGCGATGAAACGGTTCCGCCGCGGCGCTATGGCTCTAGTTTCCGTTTGTTTTGTGGCATGCCTCTTGGCGCAGGCCAGCAAAGCGGCTACACCTCAGCAATCCGGCACTTCCACAAGCACGCCGCAGCAGCTTGTCAGTTCGACCACCACGCAGCAGGCGACTCCAACGCAACCGCCGGGGCCGCATCCACCGACGGAGGCGGACATTCTGAAAGGCGCCTACGGACCGTACCGCGCCAACAATCATCTGCTTTACTACCACCTGAATATTCGCGTGGATCCGGACAAGAAATTCATCAGCGGCAACGTGACCACGCGATTCAAGATGTTGAAGGACGACAACCGGATTCAATTGGACCTCACGGAAGCGCTGAACGTGGACAAGATTTTGATGGGGGCGGCCCAGCTCAAGTATGAGCGGAAATTCGGCGCGGTGTTCGTGGATCTTCCGGGAACTTTGAGGAAGGGGCACACTTACACCATCGACTTTTATTACTCCGGAACTCCGGTGCAGTCGGGAAGGTTCGGCGGATTCACGTTTGGGAAGGATCCCCAGGGAAGGGCGTGGATTTACACCGCGTGCGAAGGGCAGGGAGCAAGCATCTGGTGGCCGGATAAAGATCAATGGCGCGACGAAGTGGAGAACATGGAGATTAGCGTCGCGGTTCCGAACGGTCTAGTGGACGTCTCAAACGGAAAATTCATGGGCAAAACGGATTTGGGAGACGGCTACACGCGATGGGACTGGTTCGTTCACTACCCCATCAACAATTACGATGTGTCGCTGAACGTCGGGAACTACGTCCATTTTTCCGACGTGTTGGGTAACCTGCCGCTAGATTTTTACGTGTTGCCAGAGGATCTGGAGAAGGCCAGGTCACAATTTGCGCAAGCGAAGAGAATGATTGAAGCGTATCAGCACTATTTCGGCGAGTATCCCTTCAAGAAAGATGGCTACAAGCTGGTAGAAGTGCCGTATTCGGGGATGGAGCACCAGAGTGCGGTGACGTATGGAAACTTCTTCGAGAACGGATATCTGAGGCGCGATTGGACGGGAGTGGGGATCAGCCCGAAATTCGATTTCATCATTATTCATGAGAGCGGGCATGAGTGGTTTGGGAACAGCATCACGGCGGCGGACCGCTCCGACATGTGGATTCACGAAGGGTGGACGACGTATCTGGAAAGTCTCTACGTGGAATACCGCTGGGGCAAAGAGGATGCGATCAAATATCTCAACGGCTACAAACCGAAAGTGCAGAATCGCTATCCGATTATCGCGGAGCGCGGCGTAAACGCGAGTCCGCCGCAGGATCAGTATTTCAAGGGAGCGCTATTCATTAACACCCTGCGTAGCGTGACGAATGACGACGCTCGATGGTTTAAGTTCTTGCACGATTTCTACCAGCACTTCAAGTACAAGAACATCATGACGGAGGACGTCGTCGCGTATTTCAATCGACAGATGCGAATGGACCTGACGCCAATTTTCAATCAATACTTGCGGCACACGGCGATTCCAACGCTGGAGCTGAAGTTCGATGAGACGGCGACAACGGTGACGTACCGCTGGAAAGTCGACGAGACGGGGTTTGCGATGCCGGTTCGCGTGGGAGCAAAAGACAACTGGCAGATGATTCATGCGACCACGGAGTGGCAAACCATGAAGACCTCGCTGAAGAAAGACGAATTCGCGGTGGACACGGATCATTATTACGTGAATGTTGAGAAGCAATAGAACAGGCCTTCTGTCGAGAGAGTGGAGTGCCTGGGAAAGAAGACTTCTCGGACCAGAGCACGACCCTAAGCCGGTCTCTGGGAATTTTGAATTGGAGCGGCTTTGCTGGACGGCCTCGTGAGTGGAACACAGCATTTTTCCAGGCGTGAATTCCTTCAATGGCTTGCCGCGGCCAGCTTGGCATCCCCTTCCACATGGGCAGCTGGTACCGCTAACACCTCGCCAGCCTTCAAAGACATTGCCCGCATCGCTGGCATCTCTTTTGTTCACAACAACGCCGCCAGCTCCGAAAAATATCTCATTGAAACCATGGGGGCCGGCTGCGCGTGGCTCGATTACGATCAGAACGGCTTGTTCGATCTCTACCTGGTCAATGGCGCGGCGACGCGTCTTTATACGCCGAAACATTCACTGCGCAGCGCTCTGTATCGGAACAACGGCGACGGCACATTCACGGATATCACCGCAACCGCTGGCGTCGGTGCCGAAGGACTATTCGGTATGGGCGTAGCTGTCGGGGATTACGACAATGACGGCTTTCCTGATCTATTCGTTCTCGGTCACGGCCGCTGCATTCTCTATCACAACAATGGCGACGGTACGTTCACCGATGTGACCGCGAAAGCTGGCGTCGCAAACACCGGGAAATGGGGCTCCAGCGCCGCTTGGTTTGATTATGACAATGACGGCAAGCTCGATCTGGTGATCGCGAATTACATCGATTGGTCCCCGAAGAGCAACTTTTATTGCGGCGGCAAAGGCCCTGGCCTTCGCAGCTACTGTCATCCTGACGTTTATCACGGCCAATCGCCGACGTTTTATCACAATAATGGCGATGGCACCTTCACGGATGTGAGCGAGCGTTCTGGCCTTGCAAAATCACCGGCGAACGGTCTCGGCATCGTTACCTTCGACTACGACGATGACGGCTGGCAGGACGTTTTTATCTCCAACGACTCCATGGCCAATTCGTTGTTTCACAACAAACGCGATGGCACCTTTCGCGAAGTCGGCTATGCTGCTGGCGTTGCCGTGGGACTCGAGGGACAGTTCGAGGCCGGAATGGGCACGGATGCCGCCGACGTCTCGGGCACCGGCCGGTTCGATCTGATCGTCACGCATCTCGACCAGCAGCTCGCCCGCTTCTATCGCAATCTCGGAGATGGCGCTTTCGACGATGCCACCTACTCTTCAAAGCTTGCCTACGCCACATTTCACTTCAGCGGCTTCGGCACTCGATTCATGGATTACGACAACGACGGCTTCTGCGATCTCTTCATCGCCAATGGCCATGTCCTGGACAATATCGAGCGCTACCATGCCGAGACGCGATACGCCGAGCCCAAGCTCATGTTTCGCAACTTGGGGAAAGGAATTTTCCAGAATGTCAGCGATCAGCTCGGCCCGGATTTCCAGCTTCCGCGCGTCAGCCGTGGTGCGGCGATCGGAGATTTTGACAATGATGGAGACTTGGACATCCTCATCAACAATAACGGCCAGCCGCCACAGCTCCTTCGCAACGAGGGCGGCAATGCCAATCACTGGCTGCAGCTATTCCTCATCGGAACTCGTTCGAATCGTGACGCGGTAGGTGCTCGCGTCAAACTCACCGCCGCCAACCTGGTTTTGTATGACCAGCGGAAAGGCGGCATGAGTTACCAGTCAGCGCAAGATCCCCGGCTTCATTTTGGTCTCGGCCAGCGCACGCTGGTCGATGAGTTGGAGATCAGATGGCCCAGCGGGGAGTTGACGAAACTGAAGAATCTGCGATGTGATCAGATTCTTACGGTCAAAGAAGGTCAGGGTATTGTTGACCGCGCATTCCCTCGTGTCCCTTCCAGTTAGCGGCTCACGTCTCGCTTAACGGGCGGGCCGATCTTGCCAATCTCAAGGTTGCGGCGCCGAGCCCTCGGGCCTCGCGGCTCCAGGAATCGCTTTACTATCGCCAGGTGCTGTTTGAATCTTCTGCGCCTGGTCCTGATTCATTTTTGCAAGAGTGGCCAAAACCGCCGCCGCCTTTTCCGTCTGCCCCTGCTTTTGGTACGCCTTTGCAAGCAGCGGATAAGCAGAAAAGTTCTGCGAATCCAGTTGTCGTCCAGCCTCCAAATGTTCCACGGCTTTGTCCACGCTGCCTTCTAACAAATAAAGATGCCCTAGCGAAATCTGCGAGCTGGCATAAGTTGGCCTCGCGGCCACCGATTTTTCCAGCGCATCCTTCGCCTCAGTGAATTCCGCGTCTCCCGGCTTGGCGCCGGAGCGCAGCAAGCTTTCGCCGAGTGCAGCGAGCAATTGATAATCCTCGCGTCCCTCTCGAATTCCGGCCCGGGCAGCTTCGATGGCTTGCGAAATATTTCCGGCTAACAGGTCCTTCTCTACTTCTGCCAGGTAACCGATTACGGAATGCGGTGCCAGCCCAACGGCGCGTTCGTATGCCGCCTTTGCTGCATCCGTCTCATCGAGCCGTGAGAGCAAGTAACCGCGCTCGTAGTGCAGCCGCGCCGAATCTGGCAGATGTTTCAAGCCAAAATCGACCGCTTGTAAACCTAGCTCGTCCTCCCCGCGTTCGAGAAATGCGTCGGCCACGTAGATGTACAGCTTTGCGTCCTTGGGTGTAAATTGCGCCCCGCGGCGCAGCGCTTCCATTGCTTCTTTCGATAGGCCTGCTTTTGCATCTGCTTGTGCTAGCAAATTCTCTACACTTGCGTTTTCGTGTCCCTTCTTTTGCAACTCGCTTAGGAGGCGGATCGCTTCTTCTGATTGGCCCGTGCCGACGTAACAAAGCGCAAGATTAAACTCCGCTGCGTATTCGTTCGAAACGCCCCCTTTTGCCGCCAGAAAATGCGGTATCGCCTCCGCGAATCGGCCATTGCGCGTCAGCTCAATCCCTTTTTGGAGTTCAGCTTCTGCCTGAGTCGAGGACTCTTGCGCCGTTTGTTCCGCGGGCGAAAGACTTGGCATTCCGAGCTTTTGCGCTAGCGCCGCGTTGCCTGCGCTGCTTGCCCAGGCCAAGGAAGCAGCGATAGCCAGGCGCCTGGTTTGCGAGAGAGAGCTCTTTTGGGGCATTTCGATTGCTTACTCCCAATTACCCGGGCCTTCCACAATCTTGATGTACCGGTCGACCGGCAGCTCTGTAAATCGTTCGGTCTTTGCGCTTGGCTCCGGCCACTTCACTTCCAGCCAATCAATCTTTGAGTGTTGTCCCAGTCCCAACACCACGCGCGGGTCGTGCGAAGAGAGGTAACTGCCTCCGCCGACCTTCCACTGGTGTCTGATCAAATCTCCCGCCTGATAGCTCAGCTTCGCTCCAATCGCGTCGATGTTTGCCTTGCGTCCGATCAGTTTGATCCCGAGCCAGTGATTTTTAGTCCCTGCATTGTTTTGCAGCAGCGCCGGCGGGCCGTCGTTTTGCGCCACTAGCACATCCACCGATCCATCGTTGTCAAAATCTCCCAGGGCCATTCCGCGTCCGGCGAGTTCGCGCGAAAAAATCGGCCCGCTTTGCGCGCTCACGTTCTTCCAGTCGTTCCCCACGTTTCTGAGGAGCAGTATCTTCTCGCGGTACCGGATGTCCTGCAGCCGCTGTTCGACCATCAAGTCGGGATGGCCGTTGCAAAGCAGCAGGTCAAGGTTACCGTCGTTGTCGAAATCGAAGAACTTTACTCCCCAGCCGCTCATCATCTTTGTCGCCGCGGCAATGCCGGCCCCCGGCGCTGCATCATTAAACGTTTCGTCTTTGCTGTTGTGATAGAGCGAATATTGTTCGTGGTCCACGTTCGTCACGAAAAGATCGATCCAGCCATCCTGATCGTAGTCTGCTGCGTCCACTCCCATTCCCGAGCGCGCCAGGCCGAATGGGCTTAGACCCACACCGGCAAGCATTCCGATTTCTTCAAAGCGGCCGCGCCGGTTGGCGAACAGAAAGTTCGGCACGGTGTCGTTGCCCACGAACAAATCCATCCACCCGTCATTATTAATGTCTGCGGCCACCACGCCCCAGGCCTTGGCCAGTGGCTTGGAGATTCCCGTTTCCTTGCTCACGTCGGTGAACGTTCCGTCGCCGTTGTTTCGGAACAGCCAGCACGGCATCGGCTTGTAGGCCGTCGGCTTGCAATACCAGCGGTTGTTGGCTGCTCCGTATCCGCAATAGAGATTTTTTGCCTTGCTGAAGTCCGCAAACCTGCACACAAATAAATCCAATAGCCCGTCGTTGTTATAGTCAAACCACACTGCGCTGGTTGCCCAGCCCGGCGCGGCGACTCCTGCCTTCGCCGTCACGTCCGTGAAGGTCCCGTCGCCATTGTTGTGATACAGAATGCTCTGCGGATACTGCGTCAAATAGATATCGGGTAGGCCGTCCCGGTCGTAATCGCCCACGGCTACGCCCATGCCGTACGCGGTTCCGGGCACGCCTGCCTTTTGCGTGACGTCAGTAAATGTGCCGTCGCGATTGTTCCGGTACAGCGCGTTTCGCAGCGGCTGCCGCGGCGCATAAAAATCGCATGGCCCGCTGTTTACCAGATAAATGTCCATCCAGCCGTCGTTGTCGTAGTCCAGAAATGCGCACCCTGGCCCAACCGTTTCCGGCATGTACATCTCCGGCGATACGCCGGCGACGTGCGCCCACGTTATTCCAGTTTTGCTCGAAGGGATTTCTTCAAACGCAGGGAGGAAACCAGCTTCCGCAAGTGGTTCGAGCGCCTCGGAACCGGTACGGCAGCGCGCAGGCCCCAATACGGTTCCCACTCCCGACAACCCGAGCAATTGCAGCCATCGTCGCCGTGAAATCATCGATACCGTTCGCAGCAATGCTCCGTTTCCAATGTCAATGTGGAATATCGCCTCCCGGAGCTTTCGCGGCGGCCTCCCGTTGCAATTGCATCTCCCGCGCTGCAGCTTCCTTGTGCCCAGTGCGATCGTAAGCGATCGCGAGCTGGTAATGTCCTGCGGGATCGCCCGGCACTATTTTCACGTATTTCTCAAGTGGGCTTACGGCTTCCGCAAATCGTTGCGCCGACACCAGCGACATGCCCAGCGCTAAAAATGACTCCGCAAATCCCGAATCAAGCTTTGCCGCAGTAGAAAAATGCGCTATGGCGTCGTCCCATTGGCCGGCGCGGCGAAAAATTTCGCCGAGCGAAAACTCCGCCGCCGCATTTGTCGGATCGATTTTCAATTCCTGCTCGAACTCTTTTTTAGCTTCTTCCGTGTTGGCCTCGGACTCGCCACTGGAAAGCGCCACACGCCCCAGCCGGAAATGAATCCCCAGCACGTTGGGATTTTGCTTCAGAATCTTCTGATATTCCGCCGCTGCCTCGGCCCATTCCCCCTGCGATTCGAATGCCTCGGCTTCCAATTCGTGCGCCTGGTACGAATTCGGCGCCGTAGCTGCAAGCTCCTGCGCCGCGCGGTTGCCCATCTCCGAAAGGTAGTGCGTGCTGATGTACAGGACTTCCGGATCGTGCGGAAATTCGCGCCGCAGCAGGAACAGCGCCTGCACTGCCGTCTCTTCTTGACTGAGACTCATCGCGCATTTGACCGTTGCCATCACCACGCGATATTTCACTTGTTTATCTGTCAAACGCGCCGTTGTTCGCTTCAAAAGCGGCAACGCTTCAGTGCACTGCCCCTTGGCGGCGAGATCGATGTCGCGCTCCGCAGCGGCCGAAGCGTCCGCCGTGGAGGTTTTCGGAACGGTCTGGCTGAGACAGGGAAGTGCGGCTACCCCGCAGAGAACGATGACCAAGAGTGAAGAAACGAAATAATTAGACATGAAGGAGCGCCGCAATTTCTCCCCGGAATCTCACAGAGTATATCGCGTCCATCGTCGTGGAGCACGTTCCAGTGGACGCCGTGCTCATCTTTCATTCGAATCACGTGCGATTCGCACTCCTTCGCTCATGCCCATGAAATCCCTTGCCGTTCGCATCGTCCGCTCTTGGGCGAATCGGTAAGAAAGCCCGCCAAAAACGAGATGCATTCACCGGAGCCAGAACTTCAGGCATCCGGTGAATGCATTCGAGGGGTGCCCGGCTCCACGGGCAGGGGTCAAAACGTGATATTCGCGCGCAATTCAATCAGTCGGGCGCTATCGTTTGGCGTAAGGTTTGTAAAGTGGAGCAAGCCGGCCTGTCCAAAACCGCCTGACTGCACGTTCGTGCTGCCTGTGTAAAATGGCGGCTGACCCGGCGTCGTCCAGTTCGGATGGTTGAAGAGGTTCAGGAATTCGGCTTGCAAGTTGAAGCGCACCCTTTCGGTAATCGGCACGAGTTTGCTGAGGGACATGTCAGCGTTCCACACATGCGGTCCATAGAGCCAAGGATTGATGCCGAATGTTCCAGGAGTTGTGTTCTGGCAGACGCCAACAAGCACGCTGCTGCAGGCGCCAGACGGAACCCCCGACAGGAGTTTCGGATTAATGAGATCGACGTATGGGCCCGACGTATGGTAAACGCCGACCGCGTTTTGCAATTGTGATTTGGTGATGCCATTTAGGACCAAGCCCCCATCACCGTAATCATTGAATGTGTTGTATCCACCGAGCAATTGGAAGGGCAATCCTGTCTGCCAGGTGACAATCGTGCCCAGGCTCCAGCCACCAACGACTTTATCCACAGCGCCGGTACGATTCACCAAAGCCTTGCCGTGCCCGAAGGGAAGGTCATAAGTCCCGCTCGCGTGAACCACGTGGCGCAGGTCGAAGTTGGACGGCCCATAATTCAGCCTTAAGTTGCGAATAGTAAACTCATTAAGGGTTCCCAACCATTGCGAAGCCGCGCCAGTGTTGCTCTCCGGCGAAAGCCCAAGTGTGTGGCTGAAAGTGTAGTTCACGTCGAATTGCATGCCATGCCATTGTTTCTGGCGGAAGTCGACTTGGAGCGCGTGGTAGCTGCCGTATCCCCCGGCGGACAACCAACTCTGCGTCACACCTGGAAACGAAGCAGCCAGGGGATTCGCCTGGAAAAAGTTGAGCGGGTAGGGCCCGAGGGCTGTGTAGCCAGATGAGGCGCACGGGCTAATTGCGTCTCCTATCAGATTGCAGATGTAATTGGTAGTTCCAAACGGATAAGCCAGTTGCGTTGCCAATGCCCCGGCTGCGCCCTGATTCAGAAGAAGGATGAAGGTGGAGTTCGTGTAATCTGTGTATGTTCCGGGCCCCCCCGATTCACCAACACCGGGGTTGTTCGAATTGAAGAATGCCGCGTCGAAGATTGGCAGAACCACCTGCCCAGGCAGTCCTTGATTCCCGAAGCTGGGATTGGAAGCGCAACTCGGTGTGGCCATGCAGATCTTGAGGTTGGCCTGCGCCGCCTGGAACTGTTTCATGAACCCATTCTCGAAGATATTGACTTCGTTGGTATTCACCTGGATCCATTGATGCACACTACGGTGCCCGAGGTAGCGCACTTCGAGGACGTTGTTCTGGCCAAGCTGTCGCTGAACACCGAGGTTCCATTCCTGAACGTACGGCTGTTTGATGTGCGGATCAATTCCGGCGGCTCCCCAGTAGTAATTCCACGTATAAGTGGACTGAGGAATGCTCGCAGCGTATGCCGCGGGCGAATACTGGAATTTGTTCGGATCGATGGTATCCCCGACGGCCAAACTACCCGGCGTAAACGTTCCGGGGCTTCCACCAGTGGCCGGAAGGTAAGAGAAGTATTGAAAGAAAGCCAAGCCGTGGTTTGAGGCGTTGTTCCAGAAATATTGGTAGGGCTCGGTGAAGCGCTTGATATCGAAGCCAGCACGAATGACCGTGTTGCTCCCACCAAATAATTTGCCGAGGATACCTTCCGAATAACTTGGATTCCACGCCAGGCCAACTAGGGGTTGAGGCGTCACGTTCCAAGGAGCGTATTGATGACTGGAGGCATCATAGGTCGGATTTGCGATACCCGTTAGCGTGCCGGGCTTGAATAAGTTCCCAACGCCGGACGGCCCATAAAGCCCCGCCAGCGTCGTACCATGGTAGGCACTGGTCAGATCATGGTTATCTCCGATGAAATCCCAGCGTAGCCCGTAGTTGAATGTCAGATGCGGGTTCAGACGGAAAGAATCCTGACCATACAGCGCCCAACCCTTTGAGAGTTCATCCAGGTTGTATGCTGACCCCGCCTTTGTCGCGTACTGCTTCGTCTTGGGATCATAGGGGAACCCGCTGCCTGTGGGCGTAATGCCGGAAATCCTCCCGACCAGGCTGGCATAGAGGTTTTCGGCTTCGGTCCGGTCTGTAGCGGAAGCCCCGCTAAAATAGCTGTTGAAGTCGCTCAGAGCTGGGTCGCCAGCAGCCAACCCCAAAGCTAGATTTTGAATGCCGTCAGGCGGATTCCAGTAGTGATCCTGTTCGCGATAGAAGTTAAAACCAAACGTGATAGAGTGAACCCCATGCACCCACGTCGCGTTGTCCGAGGCGTTGATAATTGGGTAGTACGTGGTCACCGGTAAGTTGAACCCTTGGCCGGAACAACTTCCGTAGTGTGGATTGCCCTGGCACATTGCCGAAGCTATGGCCGGCAGCGTATCCCAAATCGGTTTTGTCCCAACGGCATACCAAAACGCGTTGTAGTAATAGCCACCCCGGAACTGGTTGATGAGATTTGGTGTGACTGCCCAATTCAACCCCACGGACGAAATATAATTCTGTGACTTGAAGTCGCCTTGCTGGTTCGCGAAAGCCGAGCCAGGAAAGATGGGAGCCGTTGCACCTGGCTGGGTGACCTTGGTGTCTTCCAGCGACAAGTCAATCTTGAACTTTTGCGTAGCGTTGTAGTCCACACGGAACGCCGGGTAGTAGCGGGTGGTGGGCGAATGAACGAGCCAGTTCAGCGTAAGGAGGTTCGGGTCATCAGCTCCATTGGGTCCGGGCGAGATGGTACCCAACGAGGTTATGCCGTTGATGCTGTTCTGAAGAGCGGCGATCTGGGCGTTCGAGGTAGGCAGTGTATTGGGTTGCGCGATTTGTGTGAAGAGATTGACCGTCTGTCCTTTCTGTGCCCCTTGCGTATAGGTGAAGATTCCTTGTTGCGCCTGGGATGACAGAATGACGTTGCTCGTGTAATAGCCGCCTGGCTGCTTCGCCATGGCAAAGGAGCCAAAAAAGAAGAGTCTGTCCCTGATAATGTGGCCGCCAGCGTTGCCGCCAAACTCATTCAAGATGATGGGAGTCCTAGGATTTCCGAGCGCATTGTTAAACCAACTGTTGGCATTCAGTGCCGTATTGCGGAAATCTTCGAATATCCGCCCATGGTAATCGTTTGAGCCGCGGCGGGTCACGAAATTGACCTGCATGGCCGCCAAACCCATTCCTTGACTTAAATCCGTCTGGCCTGACTGCACGGTCATTTCCTGAATGTCTTCCAAACGTGCTTCCAGTCCAGGCTGGACGTTACCGGCAAATTTCATGCGGCTTGTTGAGGAGACAATCCCGTCAATCGTGTTGCTCTGGGCGATCAGCGGCAAACCGTTCCAGGTGCCACCGCCTCCCTGTGTGCCGCTGAAGCCGGGCGTCAAGAAGGCGAGCGCGCTCACGTCGCGGCCTTGCAACGGGAGGTCCTCGATTTGTTTCATATCGATCGTCGTCGAAATCGAGTTAGATGTGGTCTCCACCAACGGCACGGCTGCTGCGTCCACTACCATTGTCTCCGTGGCAGCCCCAACCTTGAGCGTGACTTTCACGTCGGTCACGCGGCCACCTTGCACCACAACCGAACTCAGCACCTCAGTTTGAAAGCCGGCCTTGGTGACGGTCAGCTTGTAAGTGCCAAAGGGCAAACTAACAAAGGTCGCCGATCCAACCTCTTGAGTCTCGGCATTGTGGACGGCGTTGGTGGCTAAATCCTGCAGTACCAACTTGGCCCCTTGAACGACACCGCCGCTCGGATCCAGAACGAGCACATTCACAATTCCCACGGAGCTAGTCTGTGCCCAAGAGGGCGTGCCCAAGCCGAGTACAAGTGCCAACGAGCCTAGAATGCAACCCAATAGACGGATAAGAGATTTCTCTTGCGCCATAAGTTCCCCCTTGCGCTGAGATTACTCGACATTTTGCTTACGCCTCGACAGGCACCCCGGACAATCACGAGCCGAGAACCAGGAGTTCTCGGATAAAATATGCAATGTGCGGCCTTATAGCGCAGGGGCAGGTGTCTGTCAAGCATTTTTCGCAACCGCTTACATTCAAGTTTTGCAACCTTTTCGGTTCGGAGGACTGGCGGCCCGGTACAAAAGCTGAAATCGCATGCAATGCTTGCTTTTGCAAGCAGATACAAACGGGGAGCGGCGAAGGTGATGCACGTCACTCTGCCTGTGACAGTCGCGGGCCAGGCTCTCAGCAGCACTGCGAAGCCAAGACAATTTGCAAGCGCTTGCACTTCTTTCTTGACACCCCTTCCCTTTTGCGTTTCACTCTCCTCCGCCCTTCCCAGCAAAGGAGATCTCATGGAAGATAAAATCTCCCGACGCGCACTGCTGAAAAAAACGGTTGCTGGAGTATCCAGCGCAGCGCTGTTGCGCTCTGCATCATGGAACCTCCCGCCCGCAGCGGCGGCGGGGCCCCCGGCTGGCGCTGTGGCGGTAGACACGTCCGCTATTCCCGCGCCTTCGGCCATCCTTCCGCTTACCAGCACCAGCGACGTTTTTGTGCCACCGCGCGGCAACAGCTTTTTGAAATTCAGCTTTGACTTTCCAGAGCCATCGGTGGCGTTTGAAAACCTGCAGTTTTCCTTTCGCGTGTTCACGTTTGAAAACACGTACGCTCCCGACGCCAGCGTGATGAATGCGCAATCCACTGAGAAAGGGCTGGAGGTTCACTGCACTGGATTTGTGTGGGCGGGCGGCCAGATGAAAGCCCCGGGCTCTCTTACTGCGCATCTGGCACGAAATGGATCCTTCATCGAATGTCAGGTCGCTGCCGAAATCGAGCAACCGATCAAATCGATTGCCGCGATTGTGCGGGGCGTGCCTCGAGGGAAAATATCCGTCGCGGGAGGCAGATTTCTTGATCCCAAGGACGATGAACTGCTATTTGGCTATCCATTTGGAGGAGGATCTCTATTTACCGCCGGCGGAATGGACTCGCCCATCCTTGTCATTCAATCCGGCGACAAGAATTTCTTTTTCCTTTCCACTCTGCTGAAGGAAGTGCGCGCAAGCCGCTTTTACTTGCAGCCCGGAGAAAAGAGTTACCGGGTTGAACTGATTCACGAGCGTGAGGGCTGGGCAAAAAGCAACCGCATCGAAAGCGCGACCTGGCGGCTGGGCCACGCCGACAGCGTGGCGGCCGCTTACCGGCCGCATTTCGAGCACGTCGAAAGAGCATTCAGCATCCCGGATTGGGAATCGCGCACCGATGTGCCGGCGTGGTTTCGCGAAATCGCCCTTGTCGTTTCCATCCATGGGATGCACTGGACGGGGTACATCTTCAATGACTTCGCAAAAACCCTGAAGATTCTCGACTGGGTGGCCACACAGATTCCCGGCAAGCAGGTGCTGGTTTTTCTTCCCGCGTGGGACGGGCGCTACTACTGGAATTATCCCATCTATAAACCCGACCCACACCTTGGAGGCGAGCAAGGTTTTCGAACGCTCATCGAAAAAGGCCACGAAATGGGATTTCATTTCATGCCCATGTTTGGGATGAATGCCGCGAACAAGGCCCTTCCCGAATTTGCCAAAATCGCGGATGCCACGACGGAGCAGATTGACGGCGACCCCTTCAATTTGAATTGGGTGGACTGGGACAATGACCGCCACAATGAGGGCCAGGGCGGTTACATGAACCTGGGCGTTCCTTCCTGGCGGAATTGGCTGACAAATCGGATTTCGGAAACCATTTCCAAGTATCACGCCGACGGCTACTTTCTGGATATCGCGGGGGGATGGGAGAACAATACCAAAGCCGACATGCACGAAGGCACGCGGTTGATGGTGGAAGACTTGCGGAAAAAGTTTCCCGGCATCCTCGTTTGTGGTGAAATGCCGTACGACGCGCTGATGTCATTGATGCCTCTGTTTCATGTTTTTTCCGCGGGCGGATATCATCCGGCAATGAAAAAGTACGTGCGCGCGTTCCAGCATTTGAGCCATCCTGCGCCGGGAAGGGGAAGCAGCGGGGTGCACGAGTCGGGGTTTGGTCGTTTTGATCCCGAATCGTTGTCTTTGGGGAAGGAGCAAATCCCAACCATCACGATCGTGGATGACACGTTCGAGAAACAGCGTGACGTCCTGGCGGAGATCATTCAAAAAGCCAAGGAGCGTGCCGCCGGGTCGTGAGGAAAGCGAACGTAAAATGGCGTGTTTAATTCTCCTCATGCGGCGGACCGGAATGAAACTACCACCTGGACGGCAATAGCGGGAACTTTACGGTGCAACGAGCAAACCCGGCTCGGCCACGAAATGTGACGTCAGTTTTTGCTGGCGGGGCCGGTAGAGTCGCGAAGGACGAGTTCGGGGTCAATGACGATTTCGCGGCCGGATTCGTAGTCGCTGCGGCCTTCGCCGAGGACGTTGTCGAAGATGATGTGGCCGATCTGCTCGCGGGGAATGTGCACGGTGGTAAGAGGCGGCGAGCAGAATTCGGCGAGGCGGATGTTGTCGAAGCCGGTGACGGAGATGTCACGGGGGACGTGCAGGCCGCGCTCGCGGAGTTCGCGCATGACGCCCACAGCCATGAAATCGTTCACGCAAAGAATAGCAGTAGGGCGGAAGCCGGAGTCAAGCAGTTCACGAGTGGCCTGGCGGCCGCCTTCGAGACCATCCGGGGCGGTGAAGATTTTCGCTTCTGCGCCGGGTGAGCAGCGGTGGACAGACTCGAGGAAGGTCTGGCGGCGTTCGCTGATGGGGCCGAGAGTGGAGTGGTGGCCGATGAAGGCCATCCGACGGTGGCCGAGCGAATTGAGATAGCCGACCGTTTTCCGGATGCCCTTGCGGTAGTCCACACGAATATTGGTGATGTTTTTCTTCGGCGTGCCCACGTCGTAAAATGCCGCGGGAATGTGACTATTGGCGACAGTCTGAATCAGGTGATCTTCCATTTCGGAAACGATCACCGCAAGCCCGGCGACGCGCAGGCCAATCATAAGCTGAACGCTAGCAAGAAGCTGTTGCGATTGATAGTCGGTGTTGGCGACGACGACTTCCAGGCCGCGGGAATGAGCGTCGGATTCGAGGGTGCGGTAGATGTCCAGGAAGAAGGGATTTTCCATGTTGGAGACAATGATTCCGAGAATGCGGCTCTTGCCGCGAGCCAGAGAGCGGGCATGGAGGTTGGGGTGATAATTGAGTTCCTCTGCAGCGCGGAGGACACGGGAACGCGTGGAGCTTTTGACGATTTCGAGATTGTTCAGGACGCGCGAGACGGTGGAGGTAGACACGCCGGCCTTCTGGGCAACAACATCAAGATTCATGGCCAGCGAACGCCGTTTGCGCATCTCGGGTACCTCGCCTATTGCACGAGACATTCTACCCAATTTGGGGTATTGAAATGCGAAGTAAGCGGCCGGCCGCGCCAGCGTGTCCGGCGTCGAGAAGTCAATTACGCGGAAAGGTACAGAACGAGTGATAAACTGTGCGGAATCAGGATTTATGAGGAGAGGAGAAAGGGCAACGTGCGCTTGACAGGATTGCAGAAAAGGCTATAAGGTCTGCGCTGCAAGCGTTTGCAGAAAAATGCTCCAGAGTGAGGCCATGATCCAGCCGGACGCGAAAATGGTGCTTGGAATCATCGTTGGGAACCGGGGATTTTTCCCGGATCATTTGGCGCGGTCGGGCCGGGAAGAGATGATTGCGGCGCTGACGGCGAAGGGGATTCGGCCGGTGGTGTTGGGGGAGAACGACTCAAAGCACGGGGCGGTGGAGACGCGGCAGGAAGCGGCGAAGTGCGCGGAGCTGTTCAAGAAGCACCGGGAAGAGATCGATGGAGTGGTGGTGACGCTGCCGAATTTTGGAGACGAGCGGGCTATCGCGGAGACGTTGCGGATGGCGAACCTGGGAGTGCCGGTGCTGATGCAGGCGACGCCGGACACGCCGTCAAAGATGACGATACGCGACCGGCGGGACAGTTTTTGCGGGAAGATGTCCGCGTGCAACAACCTCGCGC
>Ga0335077_10003702_pt1 | contig 18570 bp, 15 predicted proteins | sample Lox_Sample_31_FD_207151 | JGI IMG/M metagenome (GOLD analysis project Ga0335077, IMG submission 207151) | Soil microbial communities from Loxahatchee National Wildlife Refuge, Florida, United States - Lox_Sample_3.1 | ecosystem: Environmental > Terrestrial > Soil > Wetlands | place: USA... | reverse complement strand
ATATACCAGCGCATCTGCGACGATCTGGACGCACTGTTAATGGCCGTGGGCCTCAAAGTCGCCGCGTGAATTGCCCCAACGTGTACAAAATTCGCGTTGGGGCCCCTATAACGGGAACTAACTAGCGAGTTAGCGCAGTGAGCCTATCCGCCGCGCGCCGCGCCGAGGTCAGGTCCCGCGAATTGCCAGAGGCGCCATCCAGCGATCCGCCGCCGTCGGAGACCAAGTCGTCGGCGTCGCCAGTGGCGCCGCAGTTGCGGCACTCGAACCGCTCGCCGGCGTCGTGGTATCCGGTTTGCTGGCACGTGCCGAAGTCGTACGGCCGGACCTCGACTTTGTCACTACCGCATTCGGGGCTCATCCAGTCAAAGCCCTTGCGTCGCCAGGAAGGTATGCCGACTGGCGCCTTTACGTCTGCCAAGCCCTAACAGCATGGCCGGCGCGATCACCGGGATGTTAGCCAGATCAGCCAGTTGCGCCATGCCGCTGCCGGCCGCGCGGTCGTACCAAAAGCGCGTGGCATCCACAGACCGTTGCGCGGATTGGTGGCGATGATCCGATTCTAGGAAGCGGATCGACACGCCGTACTCAATCCATTCCGCGCGGCCCTTCTCAACGAAGCGATTGGCGCGGTTCCGCGAAGTGAACGGACAGTCGGAAACCGGATTTACAATGCGGACTGGTTTTTGCATAGTTTTGCTGTTCAAGGCCCAAGTGGGATTGCGGGTATACCCGCAAAAGAAATGCTTCCGGGCTCGTCTACCAGCAGCGCCGGTCCGATGGACTGGTGCTTGGTCCAAGCCTGCAAAATCCTGGCACAAGGGGATTCGCTGCGTCAAGAGAAAAAACAAAAAAGATGCGATTTGTATTAGCCGCCTGGAGCATGGTAGCCGTGGTAACCACCATCGCAATCTCCCCGTTCTAACGAGACGAACTTGCTGAGATCGGAACACGCGAAGGATGGATACCATCTCTACCACGGCTACCACACGCGGCATTTTCACGCCTCTGGGGGAGATGGTAACCGAGGCCCCCTATATGGCAATTTCCAAAATCTGTCTGAGCAAGATTGCTGAGAACAAGACACGGAAAATATGGATACCATCACTACCATGGCTACCACGGCAGCGTGTTGAATCCGACTTTCACGTGTGGCAATCTGATTGCTTTCATGCGTACGCGCGCGGTCGTTACGGCTTTTCCAATTCTTCTTCAGCAATCTTGCTCAGACAGATTTTGGAATTTGCCATATAGGAGTTCCCACCCAAAGCCCCCAGCCATGTGGAGACAACGAAGCCGGGCAATGTGGCGGTCGGCGGCGATGGATGGGACCATATGGTTATGCCTTTGCCGATGGGCCTTGCCCGCGAGACGATCCGATTTCAGGTTAACCATGCAGACCGCCGATTGCTCGAGGCCAAGGCGCGTGAGGCCGGCATAAGCGTGGCGAATTATCTCCGCGCCAGTGCCGGTCTGCCGGAACGTGCCGCCGGTCGGCCCACCGTCGAGCAATTGGAGGCCGAGCAGGATCAAGCGTGGGAAATCCTCCGCGGCCTCGGGTTGGACCCGGCTGGCTACTTTCCCGCCGACGATTCCTGGATCGACGACTATCGCTGATCCGCAACTTAGCCGGCTACACTCTCCGATTGTGTGCGCCAGACAGAAATTGGTGCGCGGAATAGTTTAGCCAAATCCTCGTGTCGTTTTCGTTGCGCGATTTTCGCAAGCGCTGAGCGTTTTAGCGGTGAGGGCGAGTCAACGCCGCGCTCCCAGCGACTCACCGTTACCGAGTGCGTCCGTTGTCCATGTTTGGCCATGGCCGTCGCCAATTGTTCCTGAGACCATTCCAACCGACGCCGGAGCTCGCAAATGGCCCTGCCAATTTCTGCGTGCATCAGTGCGGTTACATCTTTCCCAAGATCCTACCGTCCTTTTTACGGAAGCGAAGGTGTTGGCCCAGTCCGTCCAGCAATCTGTCGGGCAACACATCGAACGTCTCGCAAATCCGGAGCAGTGTCAAAAGCGTTATCGGTCGTCCGGCCTCTATCATTTGCCAGTGGCGAACGCTGAAACCACGCGAAAACATATCCTCCTGCGTCCATTGCCGCTCAATTCTGTAGCATCGGATTTTGTGACCCAAGGCCCGGAAAAAGCGAGCGTAGTGAGACGGGTTCTCGCGGCTGGCGCCCACACGCCACGCGTATTCGTATACGAGCAAAAACACCACGAGCAAAACTACGCTCTGGCGTTCCGGCATGCAATTCAGCATCGCGGGAGATTGCGGCAAATTCTCGTGGGCGGCGAATCGAGCTTTAACGCAGACCGAGACCTAGCGCGAGTTCCCTCACTGCCGATTAGAATGCAGTCCCTTCTGACCGGGTCGGCCTGGCCGTGGGGCGCCCGTGTTTTCAGCGGGTTACAAGGTCAGCGCTTTCCTTTGGTTAGTTTCCTAACGCTTCAATTTCTGATATAAACGTAGTCGCGCTGGTTTCCGACGAATTCTATCGGCTCATCCAGTCGACCCCTCCGATAGGCGCGACTTCCGAAAAGGAGTCGTTGTTCAAGGGAATATGCGCTTATCGGCTTCAAGCGTCAAGAATTGGTTTCAATATCGTTGTGAGCGTCAGTTGCGCTATATGGGCGCGGACAAGGTCGAACTCGCCGCAATTCCAGTTACGGTGCCCCCCTTGGAGAGCAAATGGGCGCAATTCGGTCATGAATTTGAAAAACGTGTGATCACCGAGTTATCCGCCACTGAAAGTATCTATCGGCCGTACGGCGACGGAAAACTGACAGAGCAGGAAACCAAATGGTTCCTGACGGCCGATCACAATTTCAAATATGCTTACCAAGCTTCACTCGATCCGAGCCTACTCGACGCGACAGGGGGATCGGCGTCCTCGCTATCGCTTTCTATAGGATATCCGGACCTTCTGAGGCGCGACGCCACGCCTGATGGTGGGCGAAAGTTCTCGCTTATCGACATTAAAGCAACGAGAAAGGCCGCGCAGTTTCATAGGATTCAGGTTGCTTTCTACGCATTGATTCTACAGAACTTGCTTGCGCAGGACGCGTCAGCAACGGCGGATGAGTTTGGGGAAATCTGGCGGTTGGCTGACGACGGGGATGCCAAGAGCTATTCGCCAGAACCATTCAAACTGTGAACGCCGCGGGAGTCGAATCGAAATCTGCGACCGGTTCTGGCCGTATCAAAAGGTCGGCACAAGCGCCGCCGACCCGGAAGCAGACTTCGTTAGGCAGGTACGAGAGGCTTTCCTGAAACCGGCAGGTGTGCGCTCCGCATTCACTGCGGCCGACGAAAAGCTGGCCCTGCACCTCTGCCGACGGGCAGTGGAATTGGAGCAAGTGCGCAGGGCCATCTGGTTAGGCTGCGCGCGCAAGTACGTGGCCATGTTGAATGGCCAAACCCGGCAGCCCATCACCAGCCTGGCGTATTTCACATCCTTAATAGATGAGGTCGCCCAGCCCCAGATTCCCGCCAGCTACTGGGAACATGTACGGCGCAGAATGGAGGAAATGGAAAAGCGCTGGTTGCAAACCGGGAATCCAGTGGCGGTTGAGGAGACCGCTCCGGCAGAACCATCGCCGCCGGAAATGACCTGAGCACCTTTCACAGGGCAGCCGATTCGGCTGCCCCACTTCACCGGAATCGTGCCCCACTTGCCCGCGGAATCGCGCCCCACTTCCAACGGAATGCCAGCACACAGAAACGAGATGATGGAAACGAAATGATGCTGCCGATCCTCACCAAACAACTAAAAACCTTGACTCAAGTGGGGCACTTCGGAGATCATAGATATAATCAGCGTCGCTTCGCTCCGACGCTGCCCCACTTCACCGGAATCGGTGCCCCACTTCAACGGAATACGCAGCCTGTTCTCTTTCATCAGTCAGAACTGGCGGGGTAAACCGCTCATCAGCCATGAGGTCATTATCAATCTGATTGCCGCCACGACGTCCAAAACTGGTCTGATTGTCAAAAGCGATCTGGATCCGAACGCCTATCCGGCGGGAGTCAAGGTCTCCGATCAACAAATAGCGGAACTCCGGCTCAAAAGGGACACGTTTCATGGCGATTGGAACTATGCTCTTCTGCCCAGAAGTTGATACAGTTATTTCCTGCCACTCCCTTAGCTGAAATCTCTCGCTACTCAATAAAGCGAAGACTGTGAGTCTTTTTAAGAAAAATCCGCTAGGGTGCACTGTGGCGGACGCTACGCCTTGTTCAGCACAAGGCCATGCACTTCATTCTGGCCCTTATAGCGCATCCGGTACTTATAACTGCCTGAAGCATACTTCGCCGTGTTCCACGCCGCCATGTGGTAGCCGGGTTCACAAACGGAATTGGAGATGACTTCCAGATTATTGCCGGCTTGATCGAGGATCTCCACCAGAACCCATCCGGCGTCCGGCACGCTGAACTCGATGGCTAATTGAGGATTGTTGGCACTCGGATAGTGCTGGTTCAGCGGACGGGTAGCCGGCTGGGCGGGAATGGCGGCCTTCTTCTCGCTCACCGTGGTGTAGTCGAAGGGTTGGTTGCAGAGATGCCACAGCGGCTCCTGGTGGCGCTGGTGCAGGTAGAATGATCGCAACGGCGTACGCGTAAAGCCGATGAGCGGACGGCGGACCGCCACACCATCCTGCCACTCATATACCGGAATCTTCATCGGATCCAGCACGTCGAGTTTGCCGCGCTCCATGGCAATGTGGAACAACCCGAAATTTCCGGGCTCATGTCCACCGAGCCAGTGGCCCACAATATCGACGAGATAGGGGTTCTTGCCAAAGATGACGATGTTCGTCATGTAGTCCCAGGCTTTGCCGTCGTAGTTGTCCTCGTTGCCGAACGGATTCGGCCCGTTGCTGAAGTCGCCGTCATGGCCGTAGATGCCTTCGATGATATGCAGGCCCATGGGCGACGCGGCGTGATTGTCGATGGTCCGGTGCGCCCACAACTCCATGCAGGTGGCGGTGTAATAGTAGGCCTCGATGTACGCGGGATCGTTGCGCGGCACGTCCGGGGTGTTCCAACGCGGAAGCGTGCGCTTATGCCGCTCGAAATCCGCGCCGACGACTTCATGAACTTTGGGATGGATAAACTCGTTCCCGGTGAGTTGTTGCAACTTCTCCAGCGCGCCGATGTCCGGCCATGCGCCGCAGTACTGCTGAAAGGGAGCCGCATGGGTACCCTGCCAATTCTTGGCGGCGAGGGTCAGCCCCATCTCGTGCGCCTTGAATTTCGCCACATTCAGGTTCCAGGAATCCGGCGCATTCAAGGGCCACAGATACGGAAGTTGTGTATGCACCACGCCTCCGGGAACCTCTTTCCAGACAAAGGCACCGGCATTGCCGGCGTCCTCCCGCGTTTCGATCTTGTTTTTCACCGGGATCACCGTCGCGCCCACCCGCCGGCCCATGGCGACGTACCCGCGCGGTTCGATCACGCCGCCGCCATTGGTATCGCGGGTATGCATCCGGTTGCCCGGGATGCCCAGTTCCTTCAAGGATTCGAACAGGCCCTCGACGAAGAACACATCGGTATTAATGCCCATGGTGTCCTCGAGAGTCAATCCCCTCTTTTTATCGACGGGATCGTGTGCGGTGAGGTTCGGCTTGGCCGCAATGTTGTGAGTCACCGGAGTGCCGGTATTGTCCATGGGAACGAATACCGAGCGTCCAAAATCGAGCCCGGCGCGCTGGCAGGCGGCGGAGTCGGTCTTGCAGTCCACATGCGTCCGCAGGATGAAGACCGCTTCCGGGTGCTGATCGACGAACGGATGCACTCCAAAGTACCCGGACGGTTTCGACGCCAAGGTAAAAACAGAAGCCGGGCGGCCCAGACTGACGCTTCCGCACAGCCATGAGGAAGACGCGAGGAAACTTCTTCGACTGAACATATGGCCCTTCCTTTTCAACGCTCGCTCTCAGATATGCAGGTCTGATTACACCGAATTGTAGTCCAAGGAAAGCGCGGTGGCAATCGGGAGGGGGATTTTTATCCCTTGTACTTCCCAGCATGTTACCTTAATCCAGCCATGGCCAAACCACCCGCCGTCTGCCTCGGCATCGCGACCATCCTCATTTCCGCCTCACTGGCTGCCGCTCCGTCCAGCCCCATCTTCCCCACCCCCCGCGAAACGACGCCTTCCGGCAACGACTTTGTCCTCGACAGCCGCACAGTCATCGCCGTCCCTGCCTTCCCCTCCGATCAGGACCTCTTCCTCGCGCAAACCCTCGCCGACGATCTCGGCGATCGCTTTAGCCTGCACCTGAAGACCGTCCGCGTGGAACGCCTGTCCGCCGCACCGCAGGCGATCCTCATGGGGTCCGCCGCCAACCCTCTCGTGGCGGAATACTGCGCCGAGCACGACTGCCGCGTCGATCCGCGCGAACCGGGTCCCGAGGGCTACATCCTGCGCGCCGATGCCGGCCTCGTGCTGGTCGCCGGCAGCGACGACCGCGGCGCCTTCTACGGCCTTCAGTCCTTGCGCCAACTCGTGGCGCGCGACGGCAGCAGCCTGCGCATCCAGGGCGTGCAGATCCGCGACTGGCCGGCCAAGCCTTTCCGCGGCATCAAGCTCTATCTGCCGGGCCGCAACAACATCCCCTTCTTTAAGCGCTTCATCCGCGACTTCATGGCGCTCTACAAATTCAACACCCTCATCATGGAGATGAACGCCTCCATGCGCTTCGAGCGCCACCCCGAGCTGAACTCCGGCTGGGTCAGGTTCGCCCACGAAACCAACTACTGGCGCCGCAACTATCCGCCCGGAGCGCCGCACGATTGGGAACAGAACTCCACCCATCAGGACACCGCCGACGGCGGCTATCTGGAAAAGGAAGAGGTGGCCGATCTCGCCCGCTGGGTCAAGCGCTATCACATCGAGCTGGTCCCGGAGTTACCGTCGCTTACTCACAGTTACTATCTGCTTTCCGCGCACCCGGAGCTGGGCGAAGTCCCCGGCGTGAAATGGCCGGATACTTACTGCCCGTCTAACCCGGCAAGTTACAAGCTGCTCTTCGATGTTTATGACGAATACATCGACCTGCTGCACCCGGCCATGATCCACGCGGGCCACGACGAGTTGTTCCTGCCCGTCGGCCTATGCCCGCGCTGCAAAGACAAGGACATTCGCGAGCGCTACGGCGAAGACGTGCGAAAGATCCACGACTATCTTGCCAGCCGGGGCGTCGCCATGGCCATCTGGGGCGACATGCTGCTCGAAGGCGTGCGCGGCAAGGGCCTGCAAAAGAAGAAAGCGCCTGACCGGTTCGAGTACCTCGTGCCCGGCGGCATGACGCCGGAACAGGTCGCGCGCCTGGTGCCCAAAGACATCCTCCTGTTCAACTGGTTCTGGGCCGGCGAGGAGGGCGTGTCCACCGAGGCGCAGGCCGAAGGCTACGAGGCGCAACTCGAGCAGATGGGCTTTCGCGAAATCTACGGCAACCTGGTGCCGGAGGTGAAGAATTTCGAGCGACGCATCCAGCGCGCGTCCATCCTGGGCGGCGCGCCGTCGGCCTGGTTCGCCACAAACGAGGTGGGCTTCGGCAAGGATCTCCTGAGCGACTTCCTGGGCAGCGCGCACATGCTGTGGCGCGGCGACATGCTGGCTGGCCGCGACCTGTCCGCCGCCGTGCAGGAACTCGTGCCGTCGATCCGCGCGCGATTCCAGGGCGAAGAGCCGCCCAGCCACACCGAAAGCTCTATCGTGCCCCTCGATATCTCCGCCAGCTTCAACATGGGCCCGCGCGAGCCGGGGCTCGGCGTCGATCTGGGTGCTGGCGCGAAGTCCGTGGTGATGGTGGGTACGGATGGTCCCGAAAAGACCGGCCTGCCGCGCGAGGCCACCATTAAGATCGGTGTCGATCCCACCAGCCTGATCTTCCTGCACGCCGCGGCACGGCCCGCCACCAACAAGGAGTCGTACCGGCTGATCTACGATCCGGACGACACCGCCGATCTGCTCGGCTGGTACGAAGTGGTTTACGAAGACGGCTTCGTCACCACGATCCCCATCCGCTACGGCGTGAACATTCAGGAGTGGAACTGGCAGCAGCGCACCTCCGCGCGCGATTACTGCTATGGCGCCGATGCGGTGGCCGTGGGCGGCGAGGGCAAATCCGCCATCACCTTCTTCGCATTCGAATGGAAGAACCCGCGCCTCGGCAAGGCCGTCCGCGAGATCCGCCTGAAAGGCACCACCGGCTTCCGCGGCGGCAGCCCGGACTTTGTGAACGATTTCGGTCCCGTGATCCCAAAAAACGCCGTAATCTTAAAGGCCGTCAGCGTAGTGAAGAGACGCAGTTAGTCTCGACGCCCTTATTGCGATCCGCCGCCAGGCTCCGCCACATCCGAAAAGTCGGACTTCGTAGACAAGCGCACAGGCAGTTTCGACTCGAGAATCGCATTAAAGACCAGCATGGAATTCGGAGCAGGCTTGCCGGTTGAGTTCTCGCGGTAGTACCACACCACGGAACCCGAGGTCCGGCCAGCCACCAGGAGCCCGTTCTTCAACTCATCGATCGTGACTGTCCGGCCGTTCAGTGAGATTACACCGTCTTTGTTCACCATGATCCTGACTGCGCGCCGCGGATCCATGGTAGTTTCACCGGTGTTCCGCTGCCTAGTGCAACCGGGAGACACTCCCGCGCCGAGGCAGACGAGACCCGCAAGCATGGCTATACCCGTGAGTCGACTCATCTGCTTATCGTATCCAAACGCCGGCGCGGACTGGGATACTCCTTGAAATTCACGCCAACGCGTGCAATTATTAATGCCATGGCGGCCTCCAAATCCCCGGCTTTCCAGACATTGAAATTCGAGGAAATGCTGCCTCTTTTAGCCAGCCGTTATCAGGCCGGGCGCTTGACGCCGTTCATCGGCGCCGGAATGAGCAGGACAAAACTCGCCGATTGGAAAGGTTTTGTATCCAAATTAGAGGCGCACGTGGGAGCCCCTTCAAATTCCGGCACGCACCTGGACACCCGGGCGCAACGGGCGGTGGCGACCATTAGAAACAGCAGCACCGAGGAGGAGTTTTGGAGATCAATTAACAGCGCCTTGGAAGGCGAAAGCTTCAATACACCGGATACGCCTGGACAAACCAGAGCATTAGCCGCGATTTACTGGCCTCTTACCATTTCCACGAACTATGACCATCTGTTCTATTGCGCTTGCCGCCAAATCTTCGAGGACCGCCTGGCCCCGTTGGTGCTCGGCCGCTCTCCCGAAGACTGTAAGCAAGTCATGTCCGGGCTGGTCAGTCCGTTCGACCGCGAAATCATCTGGCACATACAAGGCTTTTTGAGCGAACAGTGCCCGGCTTGTGCTCCGGACGCGGTCCAAGACCCGGCTCACCTTGCTCACCTCGAACAATTGCGCGGCGAAATCGTAATCGGGCACGCGGAATACCGGCGGGCCGCGAACACGGCCATTCATTTCCGCAGGTGCTTCGGGGATGTGTTCCGGTCGCGCTCATTTTTGTTTTTGGGCTCCAGCATTTCCGAAGAGTATTTCTGGAATCTCTTTGGCGAGACGATCGAGCTCTGCGGCCCGAGCCCGGTGCCGCACTTCGCTTTTCTCAAACGCGGCCACATCGATGTCCGCTTCCTGGCCGAAGAGATGAACATCACGGTGTGTGAATACAGCGGCCACGAGGTCCTAGTCGAGTGGCTGGAACGCCTGAAAGACGCCATCGACGCCCCGAGCGTCCGCACTTCGCGGTGGCAGGTTGAACTCCATGGAGGTTCCAGTCTCGCGGTCGAAAGGCACTGCCATCTGCCGCTGCCCGAAGCAAATTCCGATTGTGCGGTGGCGCTCGTAACACCGGTCACTCCCGATGGCCGCCCCCGATTCGATCCTGAGGCGCAGGGCCAACTCTCGGAGTTGCGCCCGCTATTTGAAAACAAGACCTTCCCGGATGGCGAACATGTGCTGTGTCCCAGCCCCGACTGTGGCATGTTTGCGGTTCGGGCGCGTACCAAACCCGAGGATGAGACCGAGAGCGATTCGGTAGGCGCGGCAATCAGAGAGCTTATTGAAAAGGTCGGCGACCGGTGGAGCATTCTGCACCTGCACCTGCCCGCTGCCGGCGGAACCGTCCCCCCGGTCTATGGGTTCATTGAATCCGTCCGCGCCTTCGGTAGTTGCGCGCTGGAGAGTAAGAGACCGTTGCACCTGATTGCCCACGTGGGACCGCAGGTGCTCTTGAACCTGACGTCTCGTCAGATCGACTTGCACGAGCTGCTGACTTCGAGGCTGATCCGGTTCTGGACCGAGGTGAACTCCGAACATGGGAGGGAACCCGCGCGGCGGGTGCTGTACCGCCCTCCCCTTACCAGCCTGAAAGAAGTCGCCATGGATGTGCTCAGCGTACGCGAAGAAGCCCTCAAGGATTGGACGGTTTCTCTGTGCCCGAGCCCCAAGCACACGGTCGGCCCTGTCAGCGCTAAAGATCTCGGCAAGCCTCTGTGCGACGTCGGCGTCGTTTTTGGATCGGTACTGACGCTCTACCGCACGCGCTCCCAGCCAGCAGGTAGTGACACGGCCGCGCGCGGTGCGATTGCCGGAACCTAGCCTGTTGCCTCCGCCCGGCCAAGATTTTCAGTTTCAGCGTCTCAAATCATTTGCGGTAAACTCGCTTACAGTCCCGAGCAGGAGGAAAACGAATGTCTCCCGCAAAGCCCGCAACCGCACCGATCTCCGTGAAGCCCGCCGCGGTTCCAGACACCGCATTCCTAACTGTCAGCGTGTTCGATGGCGCCCGGCAGCCGGTTCCGCGAAGCACCCCTATTCTTCTGACCATTCGCGACGGCGCGCAGAACCAGCTTCTCAGAGACTTTGTCAACGGTCCGGCGGTGAAGCTGGAACTGCCATTCCACAACAACTTCGCGGACAATTACTCCATTATCGCGTTCGCCGACGGATATGAACAAGCGGGCTTCCAACCGGTCGCCGTGTCTCCGCAGCTCCCCGGCCAGCTTGATTTGATGTTGCTCCCGAAGAACGGCACATTTCACTTTGCGCAGGCCCAGTGGACTGACGTTGTGGCGCGCAAACCGTTGCTCTCGCGCATATTCTCCGCCAGCGTGACAGGGTCTGCCGCCGATACTTACGGCGACTTAATGGAAGATCATCCGGATCGCCTCGCCTGTCTGCTGAATATCACGACAGCCATGCAACAGATCTCACTTCCTCAAAGTACCCCGTTGGACTACTTCAAGGCCTTCGATCTGGCGGCGTTGGCGCCTGACCGGATCTTCGGCTATGCGGACACAGTCTTGGTCGGCCAGGTGCGGCTGGCGGCGCAGCAGGGCGAATTCGATATCCAGCCGGCCATCGATCTCGCGTTGCACGGGGATGCCACCAGCAGCTTTAAACAGAATCAGTTCGGAGAAGCGAATGTCCAGCTCACGTTTCATGAGAAGAACCGGCGAACGATCGACGGAGTCGATTGTGTATATGTGGAACCAGATATCGACTACTACAAAGACCCCGCCGCCCATCTCCTGCTGGAGGTCATTCCCAACGCGTTGACAGGCAATGAGAGCAACCCGCGAGTTGCTTATATACTCCGCTGGATTGCGGGGCGGCATGCAGGAGTACCAGAGTTCGATCCGCTTTATACTATCGAGTAAGCCGTCCCTATTTGAGTTCACTTTCGATCAGCGGCCCGCGGTATTGCTTCCCCATTTCAAGCGCAACCCTCAACTCCATGGCGGCAGCGTTTTTCACGTTTGCAGGCCATGCACGGCGCGTTTCAAAGCTGTCAACGGGCTCGCCCGCGGAATTCTCATTGTCCGGTGCGCGGCCCCCCGGTACTGCCAGTCGCTACGGACGGACTATGGGCGTGGAGGCCCGCGCATGCCGTCGCCGCGGGCCTGCTATCCTGAAGCTTATCCCCCTAGATGCACAAGCTGTTAGCACTGAACCGCGGCGAAATCGCCATTCGTATCCTGCGCGCCGCCAATGAACTCGGATTACGCACCGTCGCGATCTATTCTCAGGAAGACCGTCTGGCGCTGCACCGGTTCAAGGCTGACGAAGCCTATCTGATTGGTGAAGGCAAGGGCCCTGTCGAAGCCTATCTCGACGTGGATGGCATCGTGAACCTCGCGCGGGAGAAGGGCGTGGACGCCATTCATCCGGGCTACGGATTTTTGTCGGAGAACCCGGCGCTGCCCCGCGCCTGTGAGCGGGCAGGCATCGCGTTCATCGGGCCGAGCGCCGTATTGCTGGAGTTGCTGGGCGACAAAACGGCCGCCCGGCAGGTGGCGGAGCGCGCGGGCATTCCCACGGTGCCCGGCACGGCGGAACCGGTCAGCGACTCACGCGAAGCCGAGCGCATCGCACGCAAAATCGGATATCCGCTCATCATCAAAGCGGCGTTCGGCGGAGGCGGGCGGGGCATGCGCGTCGTGGGCGCCGCGGCGGACTTCAGCGAACGTCTGGCCGAGGCGCGCCGGGAGGCGGGCGCGGCGTTCGGCAACGACGCCGTGTTCCTGGAACGCTATGTGCAGCGCGCGCGGCACGTGGAGGTGCAGATCCTGGGCGACCGTCATGGGAACCTGCTGCACCTTTACGAGCGCGATTGCTCGGTGCAGCGCCGCCATCAGAAGGTTGTGGAAGTCGCGCCGGCCGTGGGCCTGGCGGAGTCCATCCGGCGGGAGTTGGCCGAAGCGGCCGTGAAACTGGCCAAGGCGGCGGGGTACTTTAACGCCGGCACGGTCGAGTTCCTGGTGGACGCGGACTCCGGCGCCTGGTACTTCATCGAGGTGAATCCACGCATCCAGGTGGAGCACACCGTTACCGAGATGGTGACCGGTATCGACCTGGTGCGCTGCCAGATCCAGGTGGCGCAAGGGCTCGATCTGTTCGCCCCGGAGATGAGCCTGCCCCGCCAGGAGCAGATCCCGATCTACGGCTTCGCGCTGCAATGCCGCATCACCACCGAAGACGCCGCGAACGGTTTCGTGCCGGACTACGGCAAGATCAACACGTACCGGTCGCCAGCGGGTTTCGGCATCCGGCTGGACGGCGGCTCGGCATACGGCGGCGCGGTGATCACGCCCTATTACGATTCGCTGCTGGTGAAGACCACGGCATGGGGCCGCACCTTTCAACAGGCCTGCCAGCGCATGGACCGTTGCCTGCGCGAGTTCCGCGTGCGGGGCGTGAAGACCAACATCCCGTTCCTGGAAAATGTGGTGAACCACGCGGATTTCCAGGCCGGGCGAGTGACCACCGGATGGCTCGAACAAACGCCGGAATTGTTCCGCTTCACACCCCGGCGGGACCGCGCCACCAAGCTGCTGACTTACTTGGGCGAAGTCATTGTGAATGGGAACCCGACGGTGGCGGGCAAGTCTCCGCCGGCGCGCATTGACTCCGCCCCGGTGCCGGCGTATGAGGTTGCCCAGCCGCCCAAGGGCACGCGGCAACTACTGGCGGAGCTGGGGCCGGAAAAGTTCGCCGAGTGGACCCGATCGCAGGAACGGCTTCTGCTTACGGACACCACGTTTCGCGACGCACACCAATCGCTGCTGGCCACTCGCGTGCGCACTTACGACATGTTGCGCGTCGCACGCATGATAGCGCACCGCTTGCACAACCTGTACAGCCTGGAGATGTGGGGGGGGGCGACGTTCGACGTGGCCATGCGATTCCTGCACGAAGACCCGTGGCTGCGGCTGCGCGAATTGCGGGAGGCGATTCCGAACATCTGCTTCCAGATGCTGCTGCGGGCGTCTAACGCAGTGGGGTACACGGCATATCCGGATAACGCGGTGGAAGAGTTCATCTACGAGGCCGCAGGGCAGGGAATCGACATCTTCCGCATCTTCGATTCGCTGAACTGGCTGCCAAACATGAAGGTCTCGATGGAGGCTGTGCGCAAGACCGGCAAGATCTGCGAGGCGGCGGTGTGTTACACGGGCGACATCCTGGACCCGCGGCGCGACAAGTACTCGCTCCAGTATTACTTGAAGATGGCGAAGGAACTGGAGCGCATGGGCGCGCACATGCTGGCCATCAAGGACATGGCGGGATTGTGCAAGCCATACGCCGCGGAGAAGCTGGTGAGCGCGCTGCGGCAGGAGATCGGGATTCCGATTCATTTTCACACGCACGATACCAGCGGCATCAACGCGGCGTCAGTACTGAAGGCGGCGGAGGCGGGAGTGGACGCGGCCGATGGCGCGGTGGCTTCGATGAGTGGAACCACCAGCCAGCCGAACCTGAACTCGATTGTGGCGGCACTGAGGAATACGGCGCGGGACAGCGGCGTGGACCTGGATGCGTTGAATGAGTGCGCGGATTACTGGGAGACCGTCCGGACTTACTACGCGCCGTTCGACAGCGGGCCGAAGTCGGGGACGGCTGAGGTCTATATTCACGAGATGCCCGGCGGCCAGTACACAAACCTGCGCGAGCAGGCCGAATCCATGGGACTCGGCGCGCGGTGGCACGACATCGCGCGGACCTACGCCGAGGCGAACACGGCGCTGGGGGACATTGTCAAGGTGACGCCGTCGAGCAAAGCGGTCGGTGACCTGGCGATTTTTCTGGTGAACCACAATATGACCGTGCAGCAGTTCGAGCGACTCGGGCCGGATCATAATCTGACGCTGCCGGCGTCAGTGATCGAGATGCTAAGCGGCGCGCTGGGAGAGCCGGACGGCGGCTGGCCGAAGGCTTTGCAGCGCACGATTCTGAAGGGAGCCAAGCCCCTCAAAGGGCGGCCGGGCGCGCATCTGACGCCGGTGGATTTGGAAGAAACCGCAGCCACGCTGGAGAGCAAAATCGGGCATAAACCGTCGCGCGACGAGGTGCTGAGCTTTGTCATGTATCCGGATGTGTTTCTGAAGTTCGCGCGCGCGCGGCAGAGTTATGGCAATTTGGATGTGCTGCCCACGCCGCAGTTTTACTACGGCATGGAGCGTGGCGAAGAGGTCGCGGTGGAACTGGAGCCGGGCAAGGCATTGGTGATCAAGTTTCTGACGGTGGGCGAGCCGCACCCGGAAGGCTTCCGCACGGTGTTCTTCGAACTGAACGGGCAACCGCGGGAGGTCAACATCCGCGATAAGAGCCTGGAGGCCAAGGTCGAAGTGCGGCCCAAGGCCGACCCGGCGAAGCCCGGGGAGATCGGCGCGCCCATACCCGGCGTGGTCTCGACCGTCGCCGTGGAGTTGAATCAGGCGGTAAAGAAGGGCGACCGCCTGCTGGTGATGGAAGCCATGAAGATGCAAAGCACGGTGTACGCGCCGGTGGGCGGTAACGTGGCCCGGGTCTCGGTGCAACCCGGGCAGCACGTCGAGGCTAAGGATTTACTCCTGGTGATCGAGTGATCCGGCAGGAGCTAGGCGGCGCGTTGGCCGCGGATGTACGTGCTGTACGCCGTATCCGACTTACTGATGTGCGCCGCAAGCCACTCTTTCAAGCCACTCTTTGAGGAACTGCATGTGGGTGCCCGCATTCGGATATTTGTACTCGCCCATGAGCCGTTCCTAGGTGGCGAAATGGGTCATGGTATATTCCACCAGTTGTGACAGCAAGCGGGAAAGGAGGGCCTGTCCTTTTCCTTGCATCATGGCAGCATGCAATTCCTCCGCCAGGGCGAACAGCCTGGGGTGTTGGGCGTCGATATCCGGAATCTGACCACTTTGTTTCCCCTGGCCGGAGAACTGAGAATTTACTGGACAAGTTTTGAAGGACCTGTTAGTGTTGAGTTATGGACACCGCAACAAAGCGACTGAACGAATCGCGACGTTGTACCCACCTGTCCAGCCTATCCTTATCGTATTTGCTTTGGTACTAGTCGCGACTTCTTAGCGTCGCGGAGAGCATGGGCAATGGCAACCCAGGAGCCCGCTAAGATCCCGTCGCTTCGGCACATCGGGGTTCGAGTCCCCGGCTCTCCGCCAAGTTCTTTGAAAATCAGGCTGTTGCGCGTGTGAGTGAGCGGCAAAACTGACCGGCCGTAATCCGGTTGCCCGATTGGGCTGCGTAGGTTCGAGTCCTACCGCGCGCACCATATGGAACACGGGCCGGTGGTGGAATTGGCAGACACACGTCGCTCAGAACGAGACGCCGCGCGCATTGGGAGTTCGTGTCTCCCCCGGCCCACCAGTTTTACTCCCGTGGCGGAATCGGTAGACGCGGCTCGCTTAAAACGAGTGTCAAGGTGCAGGTTCGACCCCTGCCGGGAGTACTGCTCGGTTAAGCCGAGTTCACACACCCGGCCGGACGGCGACGGTAGCAGCCTCCAAAACTGCGATTCGGGGTTCAATTCCTCGCGGGTGTGCCAGGTGAGAGATGCCGAAGAGGCCGAGGCGGCTGTTTGCAGAACAGCTCTTACCGGGTTCGAGTCCCGGCTCTCACTCCAAGCGGAGGGCGCGAAGCGACGGCAACGCTTACTGGTCCCGAAAACCAGCGCTCCCGGAGAGACCTGGATGGAGGTTCGACTCCTCCGCCCTCCGCCACATTAAAGTCAGAAGAAAGTTCTTGCTTTTTTCGCGGGCCTGACTTAGAATCGACACAAGTCATGACGCTGACTGTCCATCTCGGGAATATGCGGCAACAGGCGAGACCAGCGTTTGTCATCACCGGTAATCCGCGTGAAGGCCCGAGCTCCGTATGAGATAGTACTTAAGAGAAGTCTCATTACGGGGCCGGTCGCAAGACCGGCCCTTTTGCTTTTTACGGGCACTTGGGAAACGGTTTAACCCGCATGCTTTGGGGTCATGAGAGTCCCGGTTCGAATCCGGGGTGCCCGGCCAGTGTCTTCGTGCGGCCGAAAGATCGGGTAAGAGCGCAGAAGGCTGCAAGGATCTAACCGTCCCTGCGCTGCCGCAGTAGTGTGTTCATTGACAACTGAATATAAGTCATGAAATTTCAAGCGAGTGTGACTTATTGGCTGAGTTCCAGCCTTCCAAGCTGGCCAAGAAAGTTCGATTCTCTCCACTCGCTCCAAAGTCGAAGGCAAAACCGGGCTCTCGCAAAGCCCAGATGGCGGTTCGAGTCCGCCCTTCGGCTCCAAACAGAGACCCGCGAGCATTGCGGCGATGCGCCGCTCTTGTAACGCGGGCAAGCCAGTTCGACTCTGGCGCGGGGCTCCATCTGCAACCAAACGGGGGACTAGTGATAATGGCAGCACACTTGGCCTGCAACCAAGTAGTCGGGGTTCGAACCCCCGGTTCTCCACCAACCTTCGCCTGTGTAGCTGAGATGGACCAGCGCCGGTCTGAAAAGCCGGATACGGAGATTCGAGCGCTCCCGCAGGCACCAGATGTGACCGTGGCCGAGTGGCTCAGGCGTTGGATCGTGGCTCCAACCACGGGAGTTCGATTCTCCCCGGTCACCCCAATCGCAGGGGGTTCGGCTAATGGCAAGCCGCCAGTCTTTGAAGCTGGCTTCGGGCGTTCGATTCGCTCACCCCCTGCCACTGGCCGCTGGCGTAATTGGCAGCGCGCCGCGCTCTGACCGCGGAGACTCCAGGTTCGAATCCTGGGCGGCCATCCACTTTATTGCGGGTATCGTTCAAAGGACAGGATAGAACGCTACGAACGTTCAGATTGAGGTTCGACTCCTCATATCCGCGCCATTCTTCCGGCTGGTGAACCCGCCGCCCCGTGCTAGGATTCGGGCTATAAGTTTTGGCGGCGAAGCACTCGACTTTTAATCGAGAGAGCACAGTTCAAGTCTGTGATGGCCCACCAGATTCTGGGGTCGCAAAACTGGCAATGCGCCTGGCTGTTAACCAGGAAAATGCAGGTTCGAGTCCTGTCCCCAGAGCCAATTCACGCCGAATTGGAGAGGCGCCTGACTTTTAATCAGGACCAGTCGGGTTGCCGCCTTTTGTTGGGCTATGGAGTCGTGTTGATCAATAGCCAGACGGAGTTGCCGAGTCCGGAGGCGGAAACCAAGTCCAGAATTGCCGTCGCCATTGAAGTCACCGGCGGCGAGTTGGTAGGCGGTGTAGCCGACCGAAATGACATACTCCGTCGTTTGGGTGGTGAAGGTACCGTCGCCATGGCCGAGCTGGATCGATGCGTTTCCGGATTCGCCCGTGGTCGATATCAGGTCCTAGTTACCGTCACCGTTCATGTCGGCGGCGAGCAAGGGCGGGTACATGTAGCCTCCCTGTAACAAGGGCGGTTGGAAGGTTCCGTCACCGTTTCCCAGGTAGATCGCGGCCGAGAAGTTGTATCCCGTGGCGATATCCGGAATGCCGTCATTATTAAAGTCGCCGATAATGGCATCGATTCCAGCGGTGTTCAGAAGAAGGGGAGAGCCGAAGGTGCCGTTGCTATTGCCGAAGAAGATATATACGCCTCCTCCGCTGTTCTTAGTTCGGATTTGGGAGACGACGACATCGAGGTTTCCGTCACCGTTAAGGTCGGCGACGGCGATTGACGAAAGCCTGTAAAATGAATAGATCGAAGGCTTCTGAAAGGTGCCATCGCCGTTACCCAACGAGACGGCGAGACCCAGGCCGGATCCCGTGATCACGTCCAATTTACCGTCGTGGTTGACATCCGCGACAATGA
>Ga0335077_10003699_pt1 | contig 18573 bp, 19 predicted proteins | sample Lox_Sample_31_FD_207151 | JGI IMG/M metagenome (GOLD analysis project Ga0335077, IMG submission 207151) | Soil microbial communities from Loxahatchee National Wildlife Refuge, Florida, United States - Lox_Sample_3.1 | ecosystem: Environmental > Terrestrial > Soil > Wetlands | place: USA... | reverse complement strand
AGATTCGAAGTCTTATGGCTTTCGATCGCCGGGTCTTTCCGCAGTCGGACCGCTTCGATGCCGTTTATTGGAAAATCTGCGAGCCGTACTGGATGGTGGTGGACGGTATCAAGGCTGGCTGCTGTGCGTTTGAAAGGCACGTCGATTTTCAAGACGACCTAAATGACGACGGTGTGAATCCTCGCCTGCGAGGTTCCCTGTACATCTGCACGACCGGCATCCTGCCCAAATTCCAAGGCAAAGGCTTCGGCCGTCTGTTGAAATCCTGGGAGGTCTCCTTTGCCCGGCATCATGGCTTTGACCGGATGGTCACCAACACGCGCCGGCGCAATAACAAGATGATCGAGCTCAATCGAAAATTCGGATTTCGCGTGATTCGAACGACTCCAGGGTATTACTCCGATCCGGCGGACTCAACAGTGGTGATGGAACTTATCCTTTGACCGTTTGACTCAAGAATTCCCCGGCCTGCTGGATTAACTCGCCCGGCGTTTGCCCGGTCACGCAGATGACTTCGATTTTCCCCTTCCCCCAGGGGCGCCAGCGGGCGAACATGCGCGGGGACGCGAAGCCGGCGAAGATGCTCAGGAGCGGGATGCCCGCCGCCGCGGCTACGTGCTGCCCGGCGGAGTCATACCCAATGTATAGATCGCTGCGCGCGATGGCGGACGCAAACGTCGCGAATGAGCCGCGGAACGTGCGAACGCGCTTGGATGGTGCGCCCGACCTGGCAATGGCCCGCTGCACGCATTCCGCCTCCTCGCCCCCGGCGCCCTCATCGATGAGGACATACCCATTCCGTGCAGCGTGGCTGACGAGTTCGGCTTCGAAAGGATCGGCAACGCGTTTAGCGGGATTTTCGCCGACACCGAAGCTGATGGTGACGAATGGACGGCCATGGATTTTGATAGGTTCAGCCGGCTTGGGTGCGATCCAGGGCGCGGCATCGGGGATTCCAAAAGTGTCGCGGGCCCATGCGGCCGCGAGGACCGGCAGCGGATCGTCTCCTTCAGATCCACACGCGCGGCTTTCGAAAAAGTAATAGCTCTCTTCCGGACACACCGGCAGGAGCCCAAGCTGCGTGAGCCGCGAATCGGGATCGATGACGATGCTGTGGGGCGACGCCAGCACCCGTTTCAGTTCCTGCCATGGCGCCAGCCGGTCGCGCACGCTGCCGGACCGGCGATAGGAAACCGGCGCGTGCTCGATGCTCCGGTCAGCCGCGAACAGCTCCCATGACTTTTGACTGCCCACGAGAACGATCCGCGCCTGCGGGAAACGCTGCCGCGCGGCATCCAGCAACACGCTGGTGACGGCCACATCTGCGCCCAGCGTCACGCGGGATAGCACAAACACTCTCTCCACCTGCTTGGCGTCGCCCTGAAACTTGTGAGGCCAGCGGACGCGGTCGTAGCGCACCCGCAAATCCTGCGCGTTCAGTTCGGGGATCGTCCGCGCAAGCACCTGAGAGAAGAGGTCCGCGTACACATCGCACAGGCGGGGCTCGAACAGGTCCGCCAGCCGTTCCACCACCACGCGGAACAGGGCATCCGAGCATACAGGCGTCAGGAGCTGGTCGAGAAGTTCGTCCGGCCAGCTCTCACCTTTCAGGCAAAGGGCGAGCAACTGCTCGGCCAGCGAGTTACACGAAGTACTTGCCAATGATCAGGTCCAGTTTCTTGCGAGTGGATTCGGGCACCAGCTTTCGGTCGGTGATGATGGCGTGCGCCAGCGCGGAGCCGCACTTGCAGGTGCGTTCAGCGGGCATCGCCGCCACCGCAGCGGCCACTACCTTGCTGGCGTTCTCGGCATTCTTGGTGAGGTTGGCGATGATATCGGTCACGGTGACGGCGTCGTGGTGGGGATGCCAGCAATCGTAATCCGTCACCATCGCCACGGTAACGTAACAGATCTCGGCTTCGCGCGCGAGCTTGGCTTCCTGCAGGTTCGTCATGCCGATCACATCCATGCCCCAGCTTCGGTAGACATTGGATTCGGCCTTGGTGGAAAACGCGGGACCTTCCATGCAGAGATAAGTGCCGTCCTGCTTGGCGGTCACACCCACGTCGTGCGCGGCGCGCCAGACTACGCTGGATAGCTGTGGGCAGATGGGGTCGGCAAAACTGATGTGGGCCACCAGTCCTTCGCCGAAGAAGGTAGAGACGCGCCCTCGCGTGCGGTCGAAAAACTGGTCGGGAATGATGAAGTCGAGCGGGCGGTGCTCTTCTTTGAGCGAGCCGACGGCGCTCAGCGAGATGATACGCTCCACTCCCAGCGCCTTCATCCCGTAAATGTTGGCGCGAAAGTTCAGCTCCGTGGGCGAAATGCGATGCCCGCGCCCATGTCGCGCCAGAAACGCCACTCGCTTGCCGGCCAGTTTGCCGACGACGTAGTTCTCCGAGGGCGGACCCCACGGCGTAACAATCGCGACTTCCTCTTGAGCCGTGAAGCCGGGCATGGAATACAGTCCGCTGCCGCCGATGATGCCGATTTCAGCGTGATGCAATAGAACCTCCAAAAAAATTGGTCGCGAATGTTTATTTTACTTGGGGGCTGCCGGCCACGCATTAGGTGTGGCGAGGGCGAAAAAGCTAGAATTGGAGCAGAATGACGTTGGACAACTACAAGGTCGTCCTGTACCGGAATCAGCCTGACGGCTGGGTTGCGGAGGTACCTGCGATTTCGGGCTGCTATGCCCTCATGCCGTCCCGCGAAGAAGCACTCGCGGAACTGTCCCGCGTATTCGAGATGATCGCGGCCGAGTACCGCGAGAAAGGTCAGTCTCTGCCAGCCGACACCACCGAAATCCTTCATGCCTAGCGCGCGAGCCGATGAATTTCGGCGTGCGGCGTTGCGACTGGGATTTCGAAGAGTGCGTCAAACCGGCAGTCATGAGCGTTGGATACACGAGGGCGGACGCGCCGTAACAATCCCGATCCACTGCGGCCGAGAAATTGGCCCGCCGCTGTTCTTTCGAATCCTCCGTCAGCCCCGAGAATCTAGCGAAGCGCCCATTCTACTTTGATAACTTGACTTCATGCCCGTCGTGCGCCTGATCTGCTGGAAAGAGGACCTCGCCAGGGAGCGCGCTCGCGCACTCAAGACGGCCGGTTTCTCCGTGGATGCGTCGCCGCTCAACCCTGCGGGTTTGATCGGACATTTTCGTGCGAACATGCCGGCCGCGGTCCTCATCGATCTCGACCGGCTGCCATCACACGGCCGTGAAGTGGCGGTTGCCCTGCGGCAGAGTCCGTCAACCCGCCATTTGCCGATCGTTTTTGCCGGAGGCGTGGCCGAGAAAGTGGCGCGCATTCGCCAGGAATTGCCCGATGCTTTTTTCGCCGACTGGACGAAAGTGGGCCCCATGCTGGCGAAGGCGCTGAAAAACGCTCCAGCAAATCCCGTGCAGCCCGTCTCTCACATGGCGCGCTACGCCGGATCGAGCCTGGCCAAGAAGCTGGGATTCAAGCCGAACATGAAAACCGCCCTGCTAGGAGCGCCGGAAGGTTTTGAAGAATTGCTGGGCGATTTGCCTGAAGGCGTCGAACTCCAGGTCAAACTGGCGAAGCAGACCGAACTCGTTCTGTGGTTTGTTCGATCGCGCAGAGAACTGGAAGGCGAAATGGCTTATATGAGCGCGCGGCTGCCCGAGGGTAGCTCGGTCTGGATCATCCATCCCAAGCAGACCAGCCGCTACAAAGTGGATTTCAATCAGAATGACGTCCGCGTGACGGGCCTGGCGGCGGGCCTGGTGGATTACAAGGTTTGCGCGGTGGATGCAGACTGGACTGGCCTGAAGTTCGCGCGAAAGAAATCGTAGGCGGCAGCTACGCCGGCACCGCTTTGTGTTCCGCCACGTACCGGTCGAAGTATTTCGAGAATTCGGCCTGCAGGGCGCGGCTCGCCTCATCGCGTCGCTTCAGCGGCTGGTGCTCGATTTCCAGTACGGGGAGCAGTTCGCGCGTGGTTGAGGTGATAAACACCTCGTCAGCCGCTTCCAGATCTCCGGGCATCAGCACTTTCTCGCCGACGCTGTATCCCGGCGCCTGGATTTCCGAAAGGAGCAGTTCTCGCGTCACGCCCGGCAGGCATCCCGAGCTGAGCGGCGGCGTCCAGACGTCGCGGCCTCGCACGGCGAAGATGTTGGCCGAAGTACACTCAGAGACCTCGCCGCGCTCGTTCAGGAGGATCACCTCGTCGAAACCCTTCGCGTGGGCATCCTCAATCCACGTCAGGTTCATGGCCCACGAGAGAATTTTGGCGCCCGCGAACATGGAGGCCGCATGGCGCGCCTGCGGAACGTACGACAATTTCACCCCGCTTCCCCAATCCTTCAGACTCGCGGTCATGGCGATCAATTCACTGCGGCGCTCGACGGGGCCGCCGTAAGGGCTGCCGTCGTTCCGCACCACATCCACACGCAGCGACGCGTTGTGCGCCTTGTTGGCTTCAACCAGCGCCAGCAGCCGCCGGCGTCCCTCTTCCTGGGTGCACGGCATGGGAACGCGGAACAGCGCGGCGTCCTTGCACATGCGCGCCCAGTGTCTCTCGAAGGCGAATAGCACGCCATCGGCGACGCGCAGCGTGCTGAACACTCCCCAACCCGCCAGCAAACCAACCTGCCCGGCCGTCAGGATTTTTTCCGTTGAATCGCGAATCTGATCGTTAAATAAAATGTGCCGATGAATCACAGAATTTATTGTAGCTCCGGGCCGAAGCCCCATCCCTAACACCGGGCGCCTGCCTTAGCATAGTAATTGACCATGTCTTCCCGCTCCCCCGATGCCATCGTGATCGGTGCCGGAATCATCGGTGCTTCCATCGCATGGAAACTGGCGCACGCCGGGGTGCGCGTTTGCATGTTGGACGCCGCATCGATGGGCGGTGAGGCCAGTTGGGCCGGCGCGGGGATGCTGGCCCCAGGGGGCGAAGTCGAGACGCGCGATCGCTGGACGGATCTTGCGCTCGAAAGCTCGCGCATGTACCCGGAATATGTCTCCCAGCTTGAAGCCGAATCGGGCGTCTCGATCGACTATCGCCGCTGCGGAGCGGTCGAAGTTGCTTTCGACGGCGCCGAATACCAGGCCCTCGCGCGCCGCGCGGACTTCCAGCGGCCTCTGGGCATTCCGTCCCTGGCGCTGGATGATTCGGAACTGCGGAAGCTGGTTCCGCTTTTCAATCGCGAGTCAGCCGGTGCGCTCTTCTATGCCGGCGATGCGATCGTCGATCCGCGTGACGTCATGCGCGCGCTGCGCACGGCGTGCTGCGCGATGGGGGTCGAGATTCGGGAAGGCTGGCGTGCGGCGCGAATCCAGCTGTCCGCGGATTCCGTTCAAGTCGAAAACGAGCGGGGCGACGCGCTCCACGCCGCCGCGGGCGTTCTGGCGGCTGGCGCCTGGTCGAGCGAGATCGCGGTTTCAGGCATCAGCCTCCCGCCATTGCCGCGCGCGTTTCCCGTTAAGGGGCACTTGACCGGTTACAATTGCTCGCCGCGGACGCTGGGCCCGATCCTGCGCCGCGGCCACACCTATCTGCTGCAACGGTCGAATGGATTCACCATCGCGGGCACGTCATCCGAGCATGTGGGCTTCAATCGCTCGATAGACGCCGAGATCGTGAACGACATCACGGCACGCGTTTGCGAGCTGCTGCCCGCGCTAAAAGGAGAGCGCCCGGTTGCTGCCTGGACCGGCTTCCGCCCGTCGGCCGAGCCAACAGGCCCTGTGATTCAGCGCGCTGGAGATTCACCCTTTTGGCTCGCCTACGGCCACTACCGCAACGGTATCCTGCTGGCGCCCATTACAGCCGCAAGAATCAGCCGGGAAATTGCCCGCGGCGTCATTTCCAGTTCATAAAGGGACTTTGTTTCGAGCGCCGGGCGTCGCTCACCAGGTCCGGCACCCGCTTCCGCCGGCGCATCAGGGCCTCCAGCACCCGCTCGAATTGATCCTCGTCGCCCCGAATCCATTCCGGCGGCACTTGTTTGTAGGCTTGATCCACAACGGCTTCGGGAAAATGAGTCACGCGCTCGAGCCAGGGCTCGAACTGACGGAGGGAGGCCACACCGTCGTACACCAGCTTGCGCGCGTACAGACCTTGCACCGGGGAATCCGTGAAACTCCATTCCGGCCCGTTGAACGCAAATCCCTGGTCGATCATCAGTGCGATGAACCCCATACTGAGTGCCGGCTCGTGAGCGGCGCCGGGGAGCCATTCCTTCACCCGTGCGCGGAAGAATACCGCCTGGCGGCCGTCGGCATTCGATACCCACTTGTCGAAAACCAGTGCGCCCAGGAAATCCGCGAGGTTGCGCACTTTAGGGAGCAGCGCGTCCGGTACGAAATCGTAGACCGCCATTCTTGCCGGGTCGCCCGGATAACGCGATCCGAACTGCCAACCCATCGCCACCGGTGTCTTGCCCGCGCCCAGTTCGATGCAGACATCCGGATTCTCGCGCAAGAACTCGCTGGTGACGTGAATCAGAGCGGTCTCCGCCGTGGAGATTTCGAGATAGCGCAAGAACGTCGAAGCCACCAGTTCGTTGACCAGAATTCTGCGGTGCTGCGGATTATTTTGGAACTTGACGATGTAGAACCGGCCGTCGTCGGCTTCCAGCAGGTGCGATTGAGCGCCTCCGCGCATCTTGCGAATATGGCGGCGCGCCATGAGAGGCATGGGAAATGAAGTAATCTAGAGTTGTATCACATCATTCAGGAGAGCACCCGATTATGGCGGACGAACCAACGGGTCCGGTTGTGGACGGACGAAGCGCGGATGCGGCGAACTCGCGCGCGCAGGGACGCAGCAGCGACGAAGTCGCGCTGGAGCTTATGAAATTTATCGCCGTAACGACCGGCTACGGCAAAGGTACCGCCAGTTCGGCAGGCTTCTCCGGCAAGCCCACAAAATCTTCGGAAGAGTACGCGGATGCTTTGATGCAGTTATTCGAGCGATGCCGCACGCTCGTGACCAAGGAACCGGAAAAATAAACCCAGGGCGCGCCAAAACAAAACGCGCCGAACAGTCTGCCTCACGTGGCGGACCGCCCGGCGCGATGGATGTCAATAATTCTCGCGGCGCTACTACTTTTTCTTCTTCCCGCCGGCTTTCTTGGCGGAGCCTTTTTTCGCGCTCTTCTTGGCGGGACTTTTCTTTTTGGCGGCTTTCTTTGGGGCCTTCTTCGCCGCCTTCTTCGCGGGTGCCTTTTTCGCGGCCGCCTTGGCCTTTACTTTCTTGGCAGCAACTTTGGGCGCGGCTTTCTTCGGCGCAGCCTTGGCTTTGGGTTTGGCCGCGGCCTTTTTCTTGGCCGCCGGGGCAGGTGGCGCGGGAGCGGGCGCAGGTGTCTCCGGTGCGGTCACGGCCGCAGGCATCACCGGCGCGTGATGCTCTTCCTCCATCTCTTCCTCTTCCTCAGTGTCGCTATATTCGTCCAGCTTGGAGCCAGCCTCGGCGTTCTCGTCGTCGTAGTCGCGAAAATCTTCCATCTCGTCCTCGTCCCTCGGAGTTAGCTGATAATGATTAAACATTCCGAATGCCTCCTGTTCCGGTCACGATCAACAGACATAGCATACCTCGTTTTGGTTCGGAGGCAACAGGGAAAAGCAAGAAAATTGGCGGATTCTGCGCGGTTTCCGGGGGTCTGAAAAATGACGCCCTACGGGGTTGCGAGCGCCACTCTGCCCGGAGTTTCGGCGAACGCGGCAGCCCGGTTCACCCGGCTCCTGGACCCGGCGGCCTGCCGGTGATGCGTGGTGGCCTTCCGGCTTTTGGCCGTCGAGGTCTGGTGACTCTTGGACCTCTTGGCCGGAGCGGCTTGCATGGGGGCGGTTTCGTGATAAGCCGCCGGGATCAGCAACCGGTCTCCCACCGCAGGCACCGCGGATTGCATATGATTAGCCGCGGCGATCGTTCCAGGTGTGGTCCGGTAACGCTTGCCGATGACAGCCAGCGTCTCTCCGTCCGCCACGATGTGCATGCGCCACGACGCCCGGCGCTCTTCCGGCACCATCTGCAAGGCTGCCCTCAGGTAGCTTCCTGTGCCCTTCGGTACATGGAGCGAGTAACCTGCTGGCGCCAAACCTCTTAGCAAAGCCGGATTCAACGATTGCAGCTCCGCAACCGGGGTATTCGTCAGATCGGAAATCAGCGCCAGGTGGGTGGGCGAGGTGACTTCCATGCTGTCGTATTCGAGCGGGGTATCCGGGACGATGCCCTCCAAACCATACTCGGCGGCATTTTTGCTCATGATCGTCATGGCCAGAATGATGGGGACGTAATTGGTGGTCTCGAGCGGCAGCACACGCCGGTTCCGCATTTCGAAGAAGTCCGCGTACCCGGTGCGCTCCACGGCGCGCTCAATCACCCCCGGCCCGCAATCATAGGCGGCGATCGCTAAATGCCAGTCTCCAAACTTTTGGTATAGGTCGCGCAGATGTCTCGCCGCGGCACGCGTGGCCTTTTCCGGATCGAGGCGATCATCGGAGTATCGCGTCTGATTCAGGCCGTATTCCCGTCCCCGCCAGGCAACGAACTGCCACATACCGCCCGCGGCCTTCCTCGACATGGCTCGCGGCAGGAATCCGGACTCGGCCTGCGCCAGGTGAATCAACTCCTGCGGAACCCCTTCCTCGTCCAGAATGCGCTGGACCAACGGGCGGTACCGCCCGGCGCGCCGCAGTCCCGCGATGAGCGTGTTGCGCCCCCGACCCGAAAAGTAATGGATATAGCCTAAGACTGCGTCGTTAACAGTAAGGGGAAGTTGGGAAACCGTGGCCTGCACTTGCTCGCGGACCTTCGATTTCAGCTTCGGGTCCACTGGGAAGGTCATGGGCAGAATGTCTTCGAGGGGAGCTTTCTCATACTGCGGCTCTTCTAGACTGGCGGCGCTGCCCATACCAGTGAGATCGTAGCGGTGGATCGCATCCACCATCTCCTCGAGCTTGGAATTGTACGCCTGCCTGTCCGAAGGGTTGTCGGACGCTTCCAACATCAGGTCTACAGCCTGATCAAATTCGTTTCGCGCCAGCTTATTTTCATCTTTGGCCTGGTAATATTTCTTCCCTTGCTGGAAATGTTGCTGCGCTTTTTCGATCAACAGGTCGGAACGAGTGGCTGCCCCGGGCAATTGCGGGGTGCGGGAAACCACATTCGGGACTTCACTTCGATAGATACTAGAGTCGACCGGAGGGGGTTCGGTGGAGGCGAGATCGAAAGCCGGTCGTGCTACCGGGGGCAGAAAAGCGCTCCGGAACCTCTGTTGTTGCTGGCTCACACCGCAGCCGCACACCAGGGTCATCGGAATCGAGGCAAGCAATAGCGAAGTTTTTATGCGATAACCCAAGAATCAAACCTCGGTAAAAAAAATTGAACCGCAAACTGCTACTGCGCTACTTCGGTCGGGGCGTTGACGCCCGGCGTAAGCGAACTTTGGACTGTATAACTATCGGCCCTCTAGTGTCAACTGGCTTCGTGCCTAGTGAACCGGCCAACATTGTTACAAATTATACCGTAGAATCCGGGGCGGGTCGACCCTAAATCTACCCTAGGACTACCCCAGAATACCCCGACTGTTAGACGTATCTTATTCTTCCTCCTCCTCTTGGCCCGTTTTAGCGGCTTTGGCCGCCGCAATAATCTTATCGGCCTGGGGGCCAGGCACGAAATCATAATGATCGAACTCCATGGTGAAACTGGCCCTGCCTTGCGTCATGGAAGTCAAGTCGTTTGAATAGTTTAGCATCTCCGCCATAGGGACTTTGGCGCGAAGGATCTGGGTGGGGCCCTTGGTATCCATGCCCGCGATGCGGCCTCGCCGCCCATTCAGGTCGCCCATCAGATCACCCGCATATTCAACAGGCGCTTGGATTTCCACGTTCATAATGGGTTCCAGCAGAGCCGGCTTCGCCTCCAGCATGGCGTTTTTAAAGGCTTTACGGGCCGCCAGTTTAAAGGACAGTTCGGAGGAATCGACATCATGGTACGAACCGTCGTAGAGTACCACCCGGAAATCGACCATGGGGTAACCCGCCAGGAAGCCGTTCTGTGCCGCCTCGAGGATTCCTTTTTCCACCGCCGGGATGTAGTTCTTGGGAATTGAGCCTCCGAAAATCTCGTTGACGAACTCGAACTGAGCCCCGCGCGGGAGGGGTTCCATGCGGATCCAGCAGTCACCAAACTGGCCGTGACCGCCGGTCTGCTTCTTGTGCCGCCCCTGTACGTCGGCCTTGCCGCGAATGGTCTCGCGATACGGGATTTTGGGAGCCTTGAGAGCGACATCGACGCCGTAGCGCTTTTTCAGACGTGTGACGATGACCTCGACATGCTGCTGCCCGCTGCCCCCCAGCAGAAATTCCTTGGTTTGCGGGTCGCGAAAGAAGCGCAGCGACTGATCCTCTTCCAGAATGCGGTGGATGGCATGACCCATGCGATCCTCATCCTGCCGCGACTTGGCTTCAATGGCGAAGGCGATCGACGGTTCGGGCAACTTCACCGCCGGATATTCGATGGAAGAACTCTTGTCGGCCAGAGTATCGCCGGTTAGAGTGTCCTTGAGCTTGGCTACGGCGCCGATATCTCCTGCGTGCAGATCTGTAACCGGTGTCAAGGTCTTCCCCATGGGGCAGGCAATGTGCGAAAGGCGCTCGGCGGTGCTGTGCTGGACGTTGTACAGGTTGGCGTCGTTCTTCAACACACCCGAATAGACTTTAAAGTAGGTGATGCGCCCGGCGAAAGGATCGGCCGTGGTTTTGAAGACGAACGCCGAAACCGGCTCGGAATCGGCGATTTTGCGCGTCGACTCGTTGCCATTCAGCTTGCCGGTAACGACTCCCCGGTCGGCGGGCCCCGGAAGGTTGTCGACAATCAGATTGAGGATCTGGTCGGACCCGATATTGTGCAGACCGGAGGCACACAGCACCGGAAACAGGCGCATCTCGCGCACCGCGACGTTCAGGCCCTCCAGAATATGCTCGATGGGAAGCGTGCCTTTTTCGAAAAACTCCTCCATCAGGTCATCCTTGCCTTCAGCCACCATCTCCACCAAGGCCTCGTGAGCCTTCTGGGCGGCCTCGGCCATCTCCGGGGGAATCTCGGACTCTTTCCCCCTACCATCGCCATCGGCAGAATAGCTGTAAGCCTTCATCCTGACCAGGTCAATAACACCCTTAAAATCGCGCTCCGCGCCCCAGGGAAGCTGAATGGGGATAGCCGTGCGGCCAAAAAAAGTCTGAATACTTTCGAGGGAACGGTCGAAACTGGAGCGCTCGCGATCCAGCTTGTTAATGATCAGGGCGCGGGGCATCTTATAGTCGTTGGCAAACGACCAGACCTTTTCGGTTTGCACTTCCACTCCGGCCACGGCATCCACCAGGACCAGGGCGGCGTCGGCGGCGATGAGGGCAGACCGCGTGTCATTGATAAAGATGTTGTATCCCGGGGTGTCCAGAAAGTTGATCTTGACTTTCTTCCACTCGGCGTAAGCCAGAGCGGTGGTGATGCTGATTTTTCGATGAACCTCGTCCTCGTCGAAGTCCGTAATGGTGTTGCCTTCATCGACCCGCGTCAACCGGTTGGTGGCGCCTGCGGTATAGAGCAAGCCGGCGGTGAGCGAGGTCTTGCCGGAATCGCCGTGGCCCACCACACCGACGTTCCGGATGTCCCTGCCTTCGTAGATTTTCACTGAATAGCTCCCGAATGAGAGTGGTTGAAATCGGATGTTAACACAACTAAGAGCGGCCGGCGTTTAGGCCGGTGCACGCGCGCCAACGCCGGCGCGGACCGAAAGCGAGCAGGGAAACTATAGACGGGTGGCGTTGCAAGTCACGCGCTCAGCGAGGCACCAGATGGCTGTGGGAAAACGGAGCATGACACGCACAGCGCGACCGTTTAATTTTCGCTTTCAAACAACGATCTCGGGAGTTCAGACTGGCGGACAATGCTCTGCAAGGTACCACGTCGAACTGGATCATGTAACGGAACTGGAACAGTTATCGTCGTTTCTGCCACGCGCTTTTGCATGATCCGATGGCTGCCTCTCTGGCGGATTGCAGCAAATCCGTTCTTTTCGAGGATGCGACAAATCTCCAAGCCAGAAAGAACTCGGAGCTTACCCAACCGGAACCTCAACCTGTGTCACGAAAACCTCGTTGTGAAACCGACGGGCGACTTCGGAGGGGTCTGCCGTTTCAAAAAACAGCGTGAGCGCTTCGATGAGGTTGGTTCGCGCTTCTTCGATCGAAGCACCCTGGCTCGCAATATCGAGTTCCGGACACAACGCCACGAAACCGTCGTCCTCACGTTCGATGATAGCGGTTAAGCGCTGCGTTGGCTTCATGCTTCGAGTTTACAGCAGATCGCCTGGACGGTCGTGGACTCGGCAGGTGTTCGCGACGATCAACGAGAAGGGTTGCAAAGGTGGAAGCGCGCATTCATCGTCACATATATAGAATGAAAGGCAGATGTCAGTCCTCAAGGACATCCGGCTGGGGTTTCGGCTCTTTCGCGGCACTCCCGTTCCAACCGGCATCGCCCTCCTGTCGATCGCGTTGAGCGTGGGCGCGACCGCGGTGGTCTTTACGGCCATCAAGTCTGTGTTGATCGATCCGCTGCCTTACGCTCGGGCATCGGAGCTGGTGCAGATACGCAGCGAGTTTCCCAAAATGACGGAGCAGTCCCATGGGGACTGGGTCTTTTGGAATGACACGCGGGAGTTGATCAGGAGAACACGCACGCTGGAGTCGGTGGGCGTTTACAGGAATGCAATCTTTGACCTCGCCGGAAGCTCGAATACAACTCCGGAGGCGCTCTACGGTTTAAAGGTTACCGCCGGCCTTTTTCCCACGCTGGGTGTCGCGCCCATGCTGGGACGTAACATTCTTCCGGAGGAGGATCGGCCCGGCCATGCCGACGAGATGATTCTTAGCTACGGCCTATGGGTGCGCCGGTTCAACTCGGATCCTGGTGTGGTGGGACGGTCCGTCACCGTCAACGGGCACTCTTGCCTGGTCATCGGCGTGATGCCGCCGGGCTTTAACTTTCCGCTACGGAGAGAAGCGGCTCATACGCCGTCGCCTTACGTGGAGTTCTGGGCGGCGCCGTTTGGAGTGCCTGATGCGGGCGCCGGGCTCGGGGCGGTCGCCAGACTGCGCTCAGGCGTTTCGTTGACCCAGGCGCGGCAGGACCTCACTTCGATCAGCGACGCACTGACTCATGACTTTCCCGAAACGAACCGCGACCGTGTCCTAAGACTGAACTTCCTGCGCGACCGGAGCGTAGGAGTCGCCACGAACGCCCTGCTGCTTCTCCTGACCGCGGCTATCCTATTTATGCTGATCGGATGCGCGAACGTTGCCAACTTACTACTGGCGCGCGGGCTCGCCCGGCAGAGGGAAATCAACGTGAGGCTGGCGGTCGGCGCGGGAAAAATGCGGATTGTTCGCCAACTCCTTACGGAGAGCTGTCTGCTGGCTGTGCTGGGCGGTCTGGGCGGCTACATTCTGACGGCGGCAGCGTGGAAGATCTTGCCGGCTGCGGCTCCTGTGAGTATTCCGCGGTTAGCCGCCGCTCGTCCGGATGCGGCGATTTTGGGTTTCGCTCTTGCGCTGGCGATGGCGAACGGAATCCTGTTTGGAATTGCACCCGCGCTTCGCCTGACCAGAGGGCAGGTGATCTCGCTAGGCGGGTTTGGCTCGCGCGGCGCTGCATCGGGGAGGCATGACCGCAGCCGTTCTTCACTAGTGACAGCGGAAGTGGCCGTTTCCGTGATTCTGGTGGTGATGGGCGGACAACTGCTGGGAAGTTTTGTCCGGTTGATGAGCACTGATCCCGGTTTCCACGCCGATCGCATTCTGGCGTCTGTAGTGCTGCCCGCGGTGGAGCGGTATCGCGATCCCGAAAAGCGCGGGCTATTCTACAAACGAATTCTGGATTCCGTGCGCGCGCTTCCGGGGGTGGAAAGCGCTGGAACGGTGGACGCGCTACCTTTCAGTGGCGAGAATCATGGTGGAGTCATCAGCGGAGCGGAGGGATCAAAGGTCGAGGGCGAGATAGACGTGGTCGGCGGAGAGTATCTGCAAACCATGGGGGTTCGCCTGCTGGAGGGACGGTGGTTCCGCGAAGAGGAGATGGCGGAATCGAACGACGCGGCGATTGTGAATGACCTGATTGCGGCGCGCTTGTGGCCCAACTCCCACGCCGTTGGACAGCGAGTCTGCGTCTGGTGTGCGCCGGAGAATCCGAATAACTGGAAACGAGTGATCGGAGTGGTCACTAGCGCCAGCCACGCTGCTCTTAACGAAGCAGCGAAGGGGAATGTCTATCTGGCCGCGGGAGCGATGCAGACGTCGGCTTTTCTGGTGGTCCGAACCGAACGGCCCACGGGGGAGATGGAGAAAGCCATCCGGCGGACCATTGCGGCGATCGACCCGAATCAGCCCGTGTTCCTCAGCGCGCCGATGACGGCTCTGATTGCGGACTCGGTCGCCGACCGGCGATTTATCATGATGCTGCTGGCCGTTACGGCCGGTCTCGCCCTGGTGATGTCGACCGCTGGTGTTTACGGCGTCATTTCGTATACCACTTCACAGAGAACGCAGGAAATCGGAGTTCGTGTGGCGGTCGGCGCGATGCCTCGGGACATCCTTGCTTTGGTATTCCGGCAAGGCTACATGACGGTCGCGATCGGGCTCGCAATAGGACTCGGCGCGGCACTGGTGGCGATCCATTCGCTGCGTAGTTTCCTGACCGGTTTGGAGTTCGGGAATCCAGCGCACATTTGGATCGCGACCGGTTTGGTGGCGGTGTCGGCGGGAATGGCATGCGGGATACCAGCGCGGCGGGCAACGAGGATTGATCCGATGGCGGCGCTGCGGGAGGAGTGAAAGAGAGCGGGAAGATCGCCCGGGCGCTATTCTTCGACTTCGGGGAGGGGAACCTGATCGGCGGGAACGTGGACGATTTTTCCGTTTTCCCAAAAGACCATAGGAACGCCGGCTCGACGGTGTTCGAGGACGGCGTTGCGAAACGCGCGGCGGAAAGCGCGCTCGATACGCTTCTCGTCGTTAAGCGCTTCGTCGACTGACTTTGGCGGCGCCTCAATCACGATTCCATTCTCGCTCAAATCGGTCCCACATTTCCAAGTCGGCAACGATGTCAGCCTTTTCGGCGCCACCACGGGCTATGAGCCGAAGGCCGGGAGAGTGCTCGTTATCGTACAATCGCCACGTTGTCGCCAGAGGCCGATATAACTCGAAAAAGTTCCTCAGCCCAGCTTTAAACCGGCGCCGGATTGTTTCGTCCGGCACAGAGTGTCCGCCGCGCTCAACACGGCTGCGTACGCGGTCTATGGCGATTTCCGGTGTTGGCAACGAAATGAAGAACAGATGGAAATCATAGCCGGAGGCTTTCAAGCCTCGAATCCAAGGCGCGAAACTGCGGCTGGCGAGGGTAGTCTCGAAGGCGACGTCGAGCTGCTGAGCGGTGAGGTGGTGGAGGCGCCGGAGCATCACTCGTCCGGCTTCAATCGCCGCCCCTTCGGGCTTGAACTCCGATAGCCCGCGCGCAATCGTGTCGGCATTGACGAACTCGTGCACGCCCAGGGCGCCGCGGAGGAGTTCGGCGGAGACGGTTGTTTTGCCGGCGCCGTTGGGCCCGGCAAGCACAATGAGGTGCGGTCGCTCTGGAGGCATCGGGCGTCGTCTAAATGTCCGGGTCCCAGATCTCCGCGAGGTCGAGCACAAAGCCGGCGACGGGGCCTTCGCCTTTCAGTTTTGGCGGCGCGTTCAACTTCTCCGGTTGGCGGCTGGGGCGGAAGGTGTATGCGGTGCGGCGATCGGCATCGATCAGCCAAGCGAGTTTGACGCCGTTGGCGATCCAGGATTCCATTTTCTTTCGCACGCGCGGCAGTCGGTCGCTCGGCGAGGTCAGCTCGACGACGAAGTCGGGCACGATTGGTGGAAATTTCCGCTTCTGCTCACGGGTCAGGCGGGCTAGACGCTTGCGCTCGACCCAGGACGCATCGGGAGACATCGCGGAGCCATCCGGCAGCAGGAATTCGGTATTGGAATCGAATACACGGCCGCGTCCGTCTCGCCGGGCCCAGTTCCCAAGCTGTCTGGCGATTTCGTTGTTTCGGTAGCCGGTCTCGGCTCCCGCTGGCGCCATCTTAACGATTTCGCCAGTCGAGGTCAGCTCAACGCGGAGGTCGGGATGAGCAGCGCAGAAGTCGTAGAACTGTGCCGCGTTCATGCCTGCTTTCTATCTTCCCACCACACCTGCCATAGGACTCGACGCACTGGCGTAGAGGCGTTTTTGCATGCGGCCGGCTTCGAAGGCCAGGCGGCCGGATTCAACCGAGAGCTTCATGGCGCGCGCCATCTTCTCGGCGTCTTCGGCTTCGGCAATGGCGGTGTTCATGAGCACGCCATCGGCGCCGAGTTCCATCGCAATGGCGGCGTCTGAAGCCGTGCCGACTCCGGCGTCGACGATCAGCGGGACGGTGGTGATCATCTCGCGGAGGATGCGCAGGTTGGTCGAGTTCTGAATGCCCAGGCCCGACCCGATGGGTGCTGCCAGAGGCATCACGGCAGCAGCGCCGGCATCCACCAGCTTGCGCGCGTTGACCACGTCGTCATTGGTGTAGGGCATCACGACGAAGCCTTCCTTCACCAGGACGCGCGTGGCTTCGAGCAGGCCTTCGTTGTCCGGGAACAGGGTCTTCTGATCGCCGATCACTTCGAGCTTGACCCAGTTGGAGAGGCCGACTTCCCGGCCGAGCCGCGCGGTGCGGATGGCGTCGTCGGCGGTGTAGCAGGCGGCGGTGTTGGGAAGGATGAAGAATTTCGTGCGGTCGATGTAATCGAGCAGCGATTCTTTCGATTTGTCGGTGAGGTTGACGCGGCGCACCGCGACCGTCACCATCTCGGCCCCGGAAGCGGCGTGGCAGCGCGCCATTTCCTGGAAGCTGCGGTATTTTCCAGTGCCTACGATCAGGCGCGAATGAAACTCGCGGCCCGCAATGATTAAGTTGTCCGGCATGCCTCTATTCTAGTCCCGGGTCTTGGAGCGCGTGACGGGGTAGTCGTGCATAATAAAGGAAGCATGGCAGAGCAGCACTCGCCCAACGACCAGCGAATTCGCCAAATCGTGCGCGAAGAGATCCAGGAGAATAATGCCCTGCTTCGCGGCGAGATCCGGGCGGAGATCCAGGCGAATAACGCCGTGATTATGGAGGCGATGCGCGACATGCAGACCGAGTTGCTGCGCGGCATGGAGCGTTTTGCACGCGGCAACTTCTCACGGATGCACCGGCTGGAGACTTCCGACAACGACTTGAACGAACGGATCAACGTTCTCGAAGAGCGTGTCACTGCCCTCGAAACCAGACCCCCGCGCAAATAAACCCGCCGATTCACTTATTCCAGTCCCGGCTCTTCTAGCGCGTGACGGAAGGGATTGAAGCTGATGGCGCGGTCGAATGTGTCGACTTCCTCGCTGCGCTTGAGAAAGTTGACGATGGCGTAGGTCATGGGGGTGGCGAGCACTTCGTAGGTCACCTTGAAGAGATAACCGGAGAGGATCAGGTTGGCGATGAGCGAGGGTGTGAGGGAACCGCCAAAGGCGAGCGTCATCAGCACCGCGGTATCGACGGCCTGGCCGACGACGGTGGAGCCGACGGTGCGCGTCCACAAATATTTTCCGTTGGTCCAGAGCTTCATCTTCGCCAGGACGAAAGAGTTCGCAAATTCGCCGCACCAATAGGCGATCAAACTCGCGGCTACCAGGCGCGGGATGAACTCAAAGACTTTCGCAAACGCTTCCTGGCCGTGCCAGTCCGGGGCGGGCGGAAGCCACACCGTGAACAGGCCCATCGCCGCCATCAGGGCCGAGGCGAAGAAGCCGATCCAGATAGCGCGGCGAGAGGCCCCATAGCCGTACACTTCGGTGAACACGTCGCCGAAGATGTAGGTGATGGGGAACAGCAGTTGCGCTCCGCTGACGCGAAAAGGACCGACGGCGGTGATTTTCTGGCCGACCAGATTTGAAATCAGCAGCACGACGACGAAGATGTGGACCAGAAGGTCGTAGTAGCGGAACTGGCGGGCCTTCATCCGGCCGCTTTGCCTTCCCATTTCACGCTGTGATCGGAGGTGACGGCGAGGGTCTCAGCGGGGGAGTCGATGCGGAAGAAAGACCAGGGGCCGGGAATCCAGGGATAGCGGTCGATGATGGATTCGTTGATCTCGATGCCGAGGCCGGGTTTGCGGGGCACGACGAGATCGCCGTGGGAAATCTCGAGCGGCTCTTTGAAAATTTCCTCGGCGAGCGGGAAGGGATACATGCCGGCGCGCACTTCGTTCGAATAGCACGGATACTCCAGCCATTCGACCACCATCTCCGGCCAGCAGATACCGAGGTGAGCCGCCGCCAGGACTTCGAGGGCCGTGCCCCAGCTATGAAAGGCGAATTTCAAACCTTCGTGCGCGACCTCGCCGAACAGTCGTCGCGCCATGGCGAAGCCGCCCTGGCAGCAGACATCCATCTGCACGTAATCCACGCACTGCGTGAGGACCAGGTCGA
>Ga0335077_10003693_pt1 | contig 18584 bp, 20 predicted proteins | sample Lox_Sample_31_FD_207151 | JGI IMG/M metagenome (GOLD analysis project Ga0335077, IMG submission 207151) | Soil microbial communities from Loxahatchee National Wildlife Refuge, Florida, United States - Lox_Sample_3.1 | ecosystem: Environmental > Terrestrial > Soil > Wetlands | place: USA... | reverse complement strand
AAGACGGCCTCACCAAACTGGTGGCCGATGGCGCCAACTACTGGATGGATCCGACTCTCAACGACCTCGAGCAGCGCCTGGACCCGGCGCGCTTCTTCCGCATCTCGCGCGCGGCGCTGGTGAGTCTGAGCGCCGTGGCGGAGGTGTATCCCATGCCCGGCGGGTCCGGCGAAGTGCGTCTGAAAAATGGCGAGCGCCTGGAAGTAAGCCGGCGCCGCTTTCGCGAGCTACTCGAGGCCTTGGGAGGGTAGAGACTCGCGCTTGAGTTCGAACCCCTGCTCCGGAATCGTGCAGAACAGCGTCTCCGATTCGTGCCCGTGCAGGCGGAAAATCTGCCGGACCAGGTCGCACACCGGCTCGTGGCCGCGCTCGAAGAACACCAGAATCGACGGGCCGGCGCCGCTCAGGCAGCAGCCCAGCAGGCCGGGAGCGCGCAGCCGGAGAATCTCGTGCAGCCCGGGAACCAGCGCTTCCCGGTAGGGCTGGTGAAAGCGGTCCTCCACCGTTGCCGGAAAAGCGGACGTCGTGCCCGTGGCCAGCGCCGCGATCAGCAGCGACGCCCGCTGCACGTTGAACACGGCGTCTTCCCGGCTGTATCCGCTCGGCAAAACCGCGCGCGCCTTCACCGTCGGCAAGTCGAAATCCGGCACCACGATCGCCAGCCCGAAACTCTGCGGCAGCGGGATGCGGATGGCCCGCGTCACGCCCCCGGAATCGATAGCGCTGGCGCAGATCGAGCCGAGCGTGCACGGCGCGACGTTGTCGGGATGGCCTTCGAGCCGCGCCGCCTCGTCGAGAATGCGCAAAGGCTTCCAGTTCAGTCCCAGGAGTTCGTCGGCGATCACAACCCCCGCCGTCAGTGCGGCCGCGCTCGAGCCCATTCCCTTCCCCAGCGGAATCTCGTTGTGCAGGTGCAGCTCGATCGGCGGCATCTTCAGTCCATGATCGCGGGCCACGGCCTGCGCGGTCTGCCAGATCATGTTTTCGCTGGTGGTCGGAATGCTCGCGGCGTCGCGCCCCTCTGCGCAGATGTGTAGGGTCTCGGCGCGGCGGAAACGGCAAGTGAGATACACGCCCAGCGCCAGGCCGAGCGCGTCGAACCCCGGCCCCAGGTTGGCGCTGGAGGCGGGGACGCGGAGCGTATACCAGGCGTGGGGTTCGGGCATGCTTGTGGGGCAGGTTTCCGGCCTGCCCAGCGCCTGGGCAGGCCGGAGGCCTGCCCCAGCGGTCTACTTGATCTCCAGAATCTCTTTCTCTTTGGTCTTCACCGCGGCGTCGATCTTGCCCATGTACGCATCCGTCATCTTCTGGATTTCGTCGTGCGCCTTCTTGTCCTCGTCCTCGGTGATCTTTTTGTCCTTGAGAAGTTTCTTCACGGCCTCGTTGCCGTCGCGCCGCACGTTGCGCACGCTCACGCGGTGATGTTCCGCTCCGGCGTGCAGCTTCTTGACTATCTCCTTGCGGCGCTCCTCGGTGAGCGGCGGGATCGGCAGGCGGATCGTCTTGCCGTCGTTGGCCGGATTGAGGCCGAGGTCGCTGATCCGGATGGCCTTCTCGATCGGGCCGATCTGCGACACGTCCCAGGGCTGGATGGTGATCAGGCTCGGCTCGGGAACGTGCAGGTTCGCAACCTGGTTCAGCGGCGTCGGAGTACCGTAGTAATCGACGCGGATGTGGTCCAGAATCCCGAGCGAGGCCCGGCCCGTGCGGATGGCGGCCATTTCGTGCTGCATGTCGCTCATCGCCTTCTCCATTCGCGCCCTGATGTTGGCTTCGACTTCCTTCACCGAGCCAAAGGTGTTTGTGGCTACTGCTTCGTGCTGTTCAGGCTTCATGGCAGTGTCTCCGGTGGGAGTTAACGAATCACCGTGCCGACGGGCTCGCCCATCGACATTCGCATTATATTTCCTGTCGTATTCAAATTGAAAACAAGTATCGGGAGCTTGTTGTCCCGGCACATCGCGATCGAGGTCGAGTCCATGACCCCGAGCCCCTTGGTGAGCACGTCCGTGTAGCTGATCTCGCGATACATCGCGGCATCGGGATACTTGAGCGGGTCCCTGTCGTACACACCGTCCACACGCGTGGCCTTGGCGATCACTTCGGCCTTGATTTCCAGGGCGCGCAGCGTGGCCGCCGTGTCCGTGGAGAAGTACGGGTTGGACGTCCCCGCGGCAAACACCACGATGCGGCCCTTCTCCAGGTGCCGGATGGCCCGGCGCCGGATATAGGGCTCGGCCACCTGGTGCATCTCGATGGCGCTCATCACCCGGGTCGGGATGCCCATCTGCTCCAGAGCATCGCACAGAGCCAGCGAATTGATCACCGTGGCCAGCATGCCCATGTGGTCGCCGGTCACCCGGTCCATGTTGCGCGCGGCCAGCGCGATCCCGCGGAAGATGTTGCCTCCGCCCACCACCACCCCGATCTGCACGCCGGACGCGGCGACATCGGCGATCTCGCGGCCGAGCGTTTTGACGCGCTCGGCGTCGATCCCGAAGCCCGCGGCGCCGGCCATCACCTCGCCGCTCAGCTTTAGCAGGATGCGCTTATAAGCCACCATCTATTAAGAAGCAGTGCTGTCGCCCGCGTCCGCCCCCTGGGAATCGCCCACTTTGAACCGCGTGAAGCGCGCCACGGAGATGTTCTCCCCCAGCTTGGCGATCTTCGTCTTGACGAGCTGCCCCACCGTGAGCGTGGCTTCCTTGACGAACGGCTGCTCGAGGAGACAGATTTCCTCGTAAAACTTGTTCAAGCGGCCTTCGACGATCTTGTCCACCATCTTCTCGGGCTTGCCTTCGCCCAGCGCCCGGGCCCGCTGGATGTCCTTCTCTTGATCGAGCACATCCTGGGTAACGTCTTCCTTGCGGATGAACTTCGGATCTGCCGCGGCCACGTGCATCGCGATGTCGTGGACCAGCTCCTTGAAATCGTCGGTGCGAGCTACGAAGTCGCTCTCGCAGTTGACCTCGACCATCACGCCGAGCTGCCCGCCGTGATGAATGTAGGTCCCGATCAGGCCCTGCTTGGTCGCGCGCGAAGCCTTCTTGTGGGCCGAGGCAATCCCGCGCTTGCGCAGTACGACGATTGCCTCTTCCATGTCGCCCTTGGCTTCCACCAGGGCGCTCTTGCATTCCATCATCCCCGCGCCTGTGCGCTCGCGGAGATCCTTGACTAAGGTTGCGGTGATTTCCGCCATATGAATTCGGTTTCCTTGCAAATGAACGGGGCGGGTCGCAAACCCGCCCCACAAAAACTAGCCTTCCGTGGCTGCCGGTTCCGGCGCGGCAACTTCCGCCGTCTCGGACGCGGGACCCTTGCGCGGCTGTGCCTGCGGCTCTTCGGCCATGCTCAAGCTCTCCGCCATGATCTTCTCGGCATACTTGGGATCCACGTACTCGGTGTATTCCATCATGCCTTCTTCGGCCGGAGTTTCGTCGCTCACGATCTTGTCGGCGGCAAACTCGGTCTCGGTAGCCAGCGCCCGGCCCTCGATCACGGAGTCGGCAATCTTGCTGGCGAACAGGCGGATGGCGCGCAGCGCGTCGTCGTTGCCTGGAATCACCCAATCGACTTCGTCGGGATCGCAGTTGGTATCGACAATCGCAACCACCGGGATCCCCAGCCGGCGGGCTTCCTTCACCGCGATGGCTTCCTTGTTGGAGTCGATCACAAACAGGATGTCGGGCAGGCCCGGCATGTCCTTGATGCCCGAGAGATTCTGCTCCAGGTGCTTGCGCTCGCGCTCCAGCCGGATGATTTCCTTCTTCGGCCGGCCGGCATATCCGCCCTCGACCGACGCCATGCCTTCCAGTTCCTTCAGCCGCTTGATCGACTTCTGCACCGTGGCCATGTTGGTCAGCAGTCCGCCCAGCCAGCGCTGGTTGACATAAAACATCGCACAGCGGCCGGCCTCTTCGGCAATGGCCTCCTGCGCCTGGCGCTTGGTGCCCACAAACAGCACGTTCTTGCCCTGAGCCGCCATTTCGCCGACGAAGCGTGCGGCGTCCTTGAACATCTTCAGGGTCTTCTGCAGGTCGATAATGTAGATTCCGTTACGTTCGCCGAAAATGTATTCCTTCATTTTCGGATTCCAGCGCTTGGTCTGGTGCCCGAAGTGAACGCCCGCTTCGAGCAATTCCTTCATCGATATCGCAGGCAAAATGCCTCCTGGTCAAATGGTCCTGCGCTGCCGGCTGCGCGCGGTCCAAAGCGAGATTTGCGCGCGCCGGAGCGAGACCGGCTAAGTTGGGTTGAAACATTGCAGCGCCGGGAGGCGATCCAGCATTGCCTCCCCGGCTCCGCCGGGACTAACGTTTGGAGAACTGGAACCGCTTGCGGGCGCCCTTCTGACCGTACTTCTTACGCTCATGCGCGCGGGGGTCGCGCGTGAGATAACCGAGCTTCTTCAACCTTCCGCGAAGTTCCGCGTTAAACTCCACCAGCGCCCGGGAGATTCCCAGACGGGCCGCGCCCGCCTGTCCGGCGACGCCGCCGCCGCCGGTGAGAATCACGAGATCGAACTTCTCCAGGGTCTCCGTCGCCAGCAACGGCTGGCGCACCGTGGCGCGCGCGCTCTCCGTGGGAAAGAAATTCTCGAATGCGCGGCCATTGACCTCGATCTCGCCCTTTCCGGGCCTCAAGAACACGCGAGCCACCGAAGTCTTGCGGCGGCCCGTACCCAAATACTGCACCATCGTTGCTGCCACTAAATCTGAACTCCTATTTCACGGCCAGCGCGGCCGGTTTCTGTGCCGCGTGCGGATGCCGGTCACCCGCATAGACCTTTAGTTTCCGGTACATCTGTTTGCCGAGCTTGGTCTTCGGAAGCATGCCGAAAATCGCGTCTTCCACCAGGCGGACGGGCTTTTCCTCCCGCACCCGCTTCAAGCTCTTCTCCACCAGCCCGCCGGGATATCCCGTGAAATGGCGGTACATCTTATCGCTTTCCTTGCGGCCCGTAACCTTGATCTTGGCCGCGTTGATGACGATCACGTGATCGCCGGTATCCAGGAACGGGGTGTACGAGGGCTTGGTCTTGCCCATCAGCAGCATGGCTGCCCTGCTGGCCAGCTTGCCCAGAACCACATCCTGGGCATCGATCACATGCCACTGGCGCGCAATCCCGTTCTTGGAAGGGAACTCAGTCTTCATTGACACACACTTCTCCAGCTATGCTCTCAGTCTGCAAAATACTTAGCTTACGGGGTTTGACACGGGATTGTCAAATCCCGCCCACATCCCCCAACTCCCTCAAACCGATCCGCCGAAAGCGCGTCTTTCCAGGGGTACAGTGAAGAGAGGAGCCTCGCCTTGCTGAAGACCGTTTCCTTCGTCCTTCTCGGCGCCTGCGCGTTGTGCGCCCAAACCGCGCCGCCCAATGCTTCCATGATCCGCTTCGACGTCAAAGCCATGGACAAGACCGCCGACCCCTGCCGGGACTTCTACCAGTACGCCTGCGGCGCCTGGCTGAAAGCCAATCCGATCCCGCCCGACCAGCCGCGCTGGGGTCGCTTCGACGAGCTTGCCGAACGCAATCGCGATACCCTCCACGAGATTCTCGAGGAAGCCGCCAAGCCTGCCCCCGGGCGCGACGCCGACACCCAAAAGATCGGCGACTACTACGCCTCGTGCATGGACGAGAAGGCCATCGACGCCAAGGGGCTCGCCCCGCTCCAGCCGGAGCTCGATCGCATCGCTAACCTGAAGGACAAAGGTCAGCTCGCCGAAGAGATCGCCCACCTGCACCGCATCGGCATCCCTTCCCTCTTCGATTTCTCCAGCGGCCAGGACTTCAAGGATTCCACCCAAGTGGTCGCCCAGCTCGACCAATCCGGCCTCGGCCTGCCCGATCGCGACTACTACTTCAATACCGACGCCAAGAGCGTCGAGCTGCGCCAAAAGTATCTCGCGCACGTCCAGCGCATGTTCGAGCTCGCCGGCGACAAGCCCGACTTGGCGAAAGCGCACGCCGAAACCGTGATGCGCCTGGAGACCGCGCTCGCCAAAGGCTCGCTGGATCGCGTCTCGCGGCGTGACCCGGAGAAAATCTACCATCCGATGGACAAGGCCGAGCTGGCCAAACTCACGCCCGCCTTCCAATGGGCGCAGTACTTCACCGGAACCAGGGCGCCGGCCTTCAACAACCTGATCGTCTCGTGGCCGGACTTTTTCACAGCCGTGAATTCCGAGATCCAGAACGCGCCCCTCGAAGACTGGAAAATCTACCTGAAATGGCACACCCTGCACAGCGAAGCGCCGCTCCTGCCTACCACCTTCCTCAAGGAGAATTTCGATTTCTACGGCAAGACCTTGAATGGCATCGAACAAATGCGGCCGCGCTGGAAGCGCTGCGTGGATTTCACCGATAACCAGTTGGGAGAAGCCCTCGGTAAAAAGTACGTCGAGAAAACCTTCGGCGGCGATGCCAAGGAGCGCACGTTGAAAATGGTGCGCGCCCTCGAGACCGCCATGGGCCAGGACATCGAAAAGCTGACCTGGATGACTCCCGCCACGAAAAAGGAAGCCATGGTCAAGCTGCACGCCATCACCAACAAGATCGGCTATCCGGACCAGTGGCGCGACTATTCCAGCGTCGAGATCAAGCGCGGCGATGCCATCGGCAACGGCTTCCGCGCCGACACGTTCGAATTTCAGCGCCAGCTCGACAAAATCGGCAAGCCCGTGGATCGCAAGGAATGGAGCATGACGCCTCCGACCGTCAACGCCTACTACGATCCGCAGATGAACAACATCAACTTCCCGGCCGGAATCCTGCAGCCGCCCTTCTTCGACAACGGCATGGACGACGCCGTGAATTACGGCGGAATCGGCGTGGTGATCGGACACGAGCTGACGCACGGCTTCGACGACGAAGGCCGCCAGTTCGATGCCGAAGGCAATCTGAAGGACTGGTGGACGCCGGTGGATGCCAAGGAATTCCAGGAGCGCGCGGCGTGCATCGCCGACGAATACTCCTCCTTCACGGTGGCCCCCGGAGTGCACATCAACGGCAAGCTGACCCTGGGCGAAAACACCGCCGACAACGGTGGCGCGCGCATCGCCCTGATGGCCCTGCTGAACACCATCGGCTCCGACACGAAAAAGACCGATGGTTTCACTCCGGAGCAGCGTTTCTTCCTGTCGTTCGGCCAGGTCTGGTGCTCCAACGAGCGCGAGGAAGCCCTGCGCCTTCAGGTGCAGACCGATCCGCACTCGCCGCCGAAGTTCCGCGTCAACGGCGTCGTCCAGAACATGCCCGAGTTCCAAAAGGCGTTCTCGTGCAAAGCCGGCCAGCCGATGGTGAAGAACTCGGCGTGCAGAGTGTGGTAACGCGTCAGACAGCGGCGGCTGCCTGAACTTGCCGTCGCAAATCGGCCTCGGCCCGGAACCAGTCTTCTTCCGGCGATCCCTCCGGGCAGCCGCGCTCCTGCCAGTACGCGTATGCCAGGCTGGCCACTTCGTCTTGGTTGGCAAGCGACGCCGACTGAATTTCCGGATCCAGTGTTGGTTCAATGTCAGAAGCTGCCGCGGCAGCGGCTGCCCTCGACTTCATCTTCTGGATATGATTTTTTGCCACGTTCTCATTCCTCCTATGGTCAGTAGCCGCCCCCGGCGGCACGAGCCCGCGCCGCGGGTGCGGGGCCTGGCTTCACGGATTTCGAATCCTTCCGTGCCGCGATCGACTCCTGGTGTTGCCGCCTGCTGCAGGCGACAGTCACCGCATGCAAGACTTCCCGCGCCTCGTAGGGCTTCGCCAGAAGGTCGAAAGCACCCAGGTTGAGAACCTCCGCCCACAGTCGCTCATCCGCAAGGCGGTCCGCGACAATCAGTGGCGGCGGATAGATCATGTCTTGAATCACACAGAGAAGATCCCTCCAGCCGCGGCCGTCCGGGAACGACGATTCGGTGATCACCACGAAAGATGCGTCCAGCTTCAGACGCGCCTCCGCGAATGTTGTGGCGATATGGAGGCTCCAGGACGGACTTGCCAGGATTTCCTTCAGCGCTTGTTCATCTTCCTCGGGGGGAAGCACCGCTAAAACGAGGGGATTTGAGATGCCGGTGTCTGTCACACTATACCTCTGCGCAGAGCCCGGACATGTCCCGGGGTTTTCGTGGCTCGGCATCGCCCTCTGGCCTCGAGCCGTCCACGGATGACTACTCAGCACGCCGGCAGCGTCTCTCCGCCCCTGGCGCACCTATTCTGCGGCCTCCACAAGACCGCGCCGCCTCATCGAGATCTGATCGGCAAGGCGGCCAATTTTCGTATCGGTAACCCCTTTATAAAAGGGCCGCTCGCTCTTCGTCAAGTGGTGCAATTTTGCACCCTGTTCAAGCGCTGCCCAGAGAGGTATCCTATTTAACAGATAAGCAGACTTGATTATCATTTGATGACATCTGCTGAGATGAGGCGCGATGCCGGACCTCGTTCATCGCCGCAATCAGCCCGGGCGAATGGAGAGGGGAAAACCAGTCAGGTTTCCAGCCGGAGCAACGCTCTTCGATCTTCAAAATCCGTGCCGCCGGGTATACCTGCTCCGCTCGGGTCAGGTGCGCCTGACGGGAGACCGGGGAGCAATTGTAGCCTATCTCGGTGAGGGGGACGTTTTCGGGTTGAAATCACTGCTCGGTGCAGGCTCGGGAGGTCTGATTGCCAAGAGCCTGTCCGCCGTGGAGCTCACGAGCTTCCGCAAATCCGAACTTCTGGGCTACCTGCAGGAGGATCGGCGTCTCGCGGCGGCACTCCTCAAGAGTCTGGCGCGTCGCCTCGACCTGTACGAACAGACAATCCAGAACGCTGTGCTCGAGCGCGCGGAACGAAGACTGTCCTTGGTCCTGCGCAGTTTCCTGCCGGACCGGCCCGCTTCGGGTTGGGTCCGGCTGGTTTTCAGTCCCAGCAATTCGGATCTGGCGCGCACCATTGGATCGACCCGGTGGCGCGTGGCTCACTTCATGCGTGGCTTCCAGCGGCTTGGCTGGCTGCAGCGCCGGCCGGAGCTGTGGGTACTCCGCGAAGGGCTGCAGCAGTTCCTGGAGCCGGCGTCTCAGCGGTAATTCTTGTCGTCCAGCTTGGTGAAGTCCATCTGGTCCGGCAGCACCCCCAGCGTCACCACCGCAAACGTGAACACCTTCGTGCCCGGCTCCAGGTGGCCTCCGAACGATTTCTCTGGAATCGCCAGCGAAATGTGAGGATGCAGTTTGCCGTCCATCACGAAGCCGCTCATGCCGATGATATCCGCCGGCATGGTCGGGTCCTTCACAAACATGTTCTTCGAGGGAAAGTCGCGATTGCTCACCTGGTGCACCTGGTAGCCGCGCACGCTGCCGAAGGCCGATAGGATCACGGCGTTCTTGATCTTCTCCTGCTTGACCATCTTCTCCAGGCCCGCCAGCAGGTCCGTATCGAACTTGAAGCGCAGCACCACCACGCGGTCGAACTGTGTGCGAATCGCGTAGACATCGGGCACCTGGGAACTGAGCCCCCTGGCATCGTCGGCGGGATTCGGCGAAGCGTTGGTCACCTCGTGCCGCGTCTCCTGCGCGGCCAGGCCCATCGCCAGCGCCACGAACAGCGGCAGGCTTTTCATTGTGTCTTCCCCATTTCCACTCCCGCGGTCGATACGTAGTACTTGGCCAGCATGTAGGGAGTCTCCCATGCCGGCATCGATTCCGGCGCGGCCACATAGCGCGAAAAGTGATTCGCCACCTGCGCAAAGTGCTCTTCGTGTCCCACCCGGAACCGCTCCGGGATGATCAGCCGCAGTTCGTCCCCAATCCGTTCCACCGCGAGCCCCGGCCATCGCGATTGCAGCGTGGCAACATGCGCGTCCACTGCCTCCGTCACCCCCGCTGCCGCCGGCACGATGTACACTTCGGGCCGCCGCTCCTGCCGGACTTCGATCGTCGAAAGCGTCCCCCGGAAACTGGCCTCGTACACGTCGCCCGCCCCCGGCGGCGCTTCCCATTCCCAGGTAATCTCCATCGCCACCGGAACGCCGCGCAGCGTGTACTCGACCGAATTGTTGCAGTAGTAGTCCACACGCTCTGTGCCGGAGTCTTCGCCGGTGACGCGCTGGAACTGTTCCCGCGTAAGCGCCAGCGGCCAGCGGCGCGCGCGGCAGAGGGTGATGTCCTTGCGGTAGTCGATCGGCTGGTCGGGAAAAGCCGTCCACTGCACCAGGTCGACCACGTGCGTGCCCACATCCGCCAGGCCTTCGCCGTAATCGACGACGTCGAAGAACCACGCCGGTCGCCGCAGCGGCACCCCCGCCACCACCTTCATGACGTTATGCACGCTGCGCGCCCGGACCCCTTGCACGGTCCCCAACACGCCGGGCGCATTGACGAACTCCCTCTGCACCTGGCTCGTCACCTCGTAGCGCTCGGTCATGATGTCGTAGGCAGCCAGGCCCTTCTCCTTCGCAATCGACAGCGCTTCTTCCACCTTGGGCAGGTCGGCCGGCGTGATGATCCAAGGCTTGTCGGCCAGCACGTGGAATCCCGCGCGCAGCGACTCCAGGATTTTGTCGATCTTGCTCCGGTTGCGGCCCGCGAACACCACGACGTCGCCGGCCCGGTCGCGGATCATTTCACGCATCGGCTCGCAGGTGGCGTGAATATCCAGCTCCCACCGCGTCGGATGCTCCGGGCGTGAATTGAAGCGCGCGACGCGGCTCAGGTAGTCCAGCAGCTCCGCGCCCAGCGGCGCGTAGACGGCAGCCCGCGGCTCCAGCCACTCGTACATTTCCTTCTGCACCAGGGTGGCGTGAAAGTGCCCGGGCTCCGCGACGACCAGCTTACTTCTCCGGCTCATCGTATCCGCGCAGGCGGCGCACCCAGATGTTGCGGAAGCGCACCGGATTGTGATGGTCCTGAAGTGCCAGCGGCTCTTCGGCGCCGTGCGGCGAGTACGTCGCCACCTGCCGGTACACCATCGCGCCCATCACCTCTTTGTGGTTGTGCAGCATCACGCCGTTCATGAAAACCGTCTGGTAAGCCGGCTTGACGGCCTTGCCGTTCTCGAATCGCGGCGCCTCGAAGACAATGTCGTACACCTGCCATTCGCCGTCGGGACGCGCCGGGTTCGCCAGCGGCGGCCACTGCCCGTAGATCGCGCCCGCCTGTCCGTCCGCGTACGTGGGATTCTTGTACGCGCCCAGCACCTGGATCTCATACCGGTGCATGAAAAGCACGCCGCTATTGCCGTGCGCCTGGCTGATACCCTTCTGGTCGGGCGGCTCGCTCCACTCGATGTGAAGCTGGATGTCGCCGAACTTCTCTCGCGTGAACAGGTCGCCGGTGCCCGGGCCCACCTCGAAGTAGCCGCTCTTGAGCGGCCACTGCGCATTGACGACCTTGCCCTTCTCGGCCCCGCGCCCGTCCTGCGCCCACTTGGAGAGATCCTTGCCGTCGAAGAGAATGATGGCGTCGGAAGGTGGCGCGCCGGGTGTCGCGCCCGGCGTGACCACCGGTGGATGCGGACGGGCCGGGTCGTGCACGTGCCATTTGAGTCCGGGCAGGATCGGCGTGTCGGTGAAACCCTGGTCCGGCAGTTGCTTCTGCTGCTGCGCCGCCGCGGTCAGCAGAGCCAACGCAACGGCAGGCCAAAGGTAGAGCTTTTTCATAGACGGCTACCAGGATAATGGCCTGCGATCCTTCAGGCAATAGCGTTATTGTGGAGATCTCATGCCACGCCTCCTCGCCTTCTTCCTGCTTTGCCTTCTTCCGCTCAACTCGCAGCCGCCGCGCAAACGGGTCCTCGCCTGGGCCGACACCGCCACGGGCTTCCAGCACGACTCCATCTCGCACGCGCTCGCCGTGATGGAGCGCCTCGGACACGACAGCGGCGCCTACGACATGTACATCCGCACCGACTCGCAGCTCATCACCAAACAGCCCATTCCGCAGCCCGCGCGCAACACGCGCAACCTCGACTACTTCGACGCCATCTTCTTCATGGGCACAGGCGAGGGCCTCAGCGAGCAGCAGCGCCGGGATCTTCTCTCGTTCATCAAAGAGGACGGCAAGGGCTTCGTCGGCGCGCATACCGGCGACGATGCGTATTTCCAATGGCCCGAGTTCGGCGAAATGATCGGCGGGTACTTCGACCAGCATCCCTGGGGCGTGTTCGACGCCCCCATCATCGTCGAGGACCGTAATTTTCCCGCGACCAGGCATCTCCCCGAGCGCTTCACCATCAAGGACGAGATTTACCAGCACAAAAACTGGTCGCGCGATAAAGTCCACGTCCTGGCGCGCTTGGATGCATCGAAGCTCGACTTCACCAAGCCCAACATCCACCGCGAGGACAAGGATTTCGCCGTTGCCTGGGCCAAAATGTACGGCAAGGGCCGCGTCTTCTACGCGACATTCGGCCACGCAGCCGAGACTTGGGACGATCCCCGGGTGCAGACGATCTACCTGGAAGCCCTGAAATGGTCCCTGCGCCTGACCGGCAGTGATCTGTGACGCGTTTGTGGGACAGGCTTCAGCCTGTCCAGGCGCCTACTGATAAAACCCCACGTTATCCAACTCGATCCACGCCCTCGCCCCCGCCCCCCCCGATAGCTCGAACAACAGCGCCCGTGCATCCTTGCCGCTCCACACCACCGCTCCCTCGTCCTTCCGCTTCAACGCCCCAAACGGAATCTTTACCGTCTGCCACTCGCCGCCGGGCGTAAACGTCGACGTCCACGCATCCGAATTGCGCACACCGTACGTCTGCACGATCACCCGCGCCGCCGCTTCCCCCCGCACGTCGAAGGAGATGCCCGCGTAGCGGCTCACGTCGGCCAGTTCAAACGCCCCCGGCGTAAGCGGAAATTCCACCCGCACCCATGGATGCTCCTTGTCCGCCAGGGCCGCCTGGACCATCAGCGCGTGATCGTTTCCCGCGCGCACCACCGGCTGGAACAGCATGGCCGAGTGGTCGATCCCCGGGTCGGTGCTGTTGACCCGCAGCGTATTCAGCATCGTCCGGCCGTCGGCGCGCTCCATGTCGTCCACCTGCGGCGGAATCGGGTGCGAAGCCAATGCGGTCATCTCGGGAGACTGAATTGCCTTCTCCAGGTCTTCCGCCGTCAGCTCCAGTCCCCCGAGAAACACCCGCCGCGTCTTTTGAAGATCCGCGATCTGCTCGTCCGGCCGGCCATCCACCAGCGCCAGGTCCGCGAGTTTGCCGGGCGCGATCGTGCCGCGCTCCGCCAGCACGCCAAGTGCGCGCGCGCTCACGCTGGTGCCGGCCGTCAGGGCCTGCATCGGACTGAGCCCGCACTTCACCAGCAGTTCCAGTTCGCGCAGCGTCGCATATCCGTGAAACGTGCCCGGCATCCCCGCGTCGGTGCCGACCGCGATCGGTATGCCCGCCTCGAACAGCCTCCGCACGTTGCCCGTGAGATGCTGCCACCGCTGCTGCCGTGCCGCTGACGCCTCGGCCGGGCCCGCCGGCGGGCGCAGCGCGGCCCTCACATCCGGTTCCAGCAGCCCCGCCAGGCGCGCCGGACGCTCTGTGCCGCCCTTGAACTCGTACACCGCCAGAGTCGAGACATAAGCCGTTCCCTTGGCCTTCATGATCGCGATCAACTCGTCATCGACCTCCGCGTCTCCCACGCCGTGCGCCAGCACGTCTATCCCCGCCCGCGCCGCGATCTTTGCCCCGCCGAGCGTCACCGTGTGCGTGAAGATCTTGACCCCGGCGGCGTGCGCCTCCTCCACAATCGCCGCCAGCGTCTCGTAATTCATGCTGGTCAGGTCGGGCGCGCTGCCGTAGCGCCATCCGTCCGTGAAGACTTTGATCACGTCCGGCTTGGCGGCCAGCGCGCGCCGCGTCTGTGCATGCGCCTGCTCCGGCGTATTGGCCGTGAGCGTCATGAAGTCGCCCCACCCGCCTTCGGTGCCGTGACCGTTGGTCGTGCTCATGCGCGCGGCCATGTGGATCCGTGGACCGATCAGCGCGCCGGTTGCCAAAAGCTGCCGCATGGGCCAGAACATCTCGCTGTAGGTGGCGTAGTCGTTGACCGTGGTCACGCCGCAAGCCAGATACGCTTTCAGGTTCTTGCCCCAATCGCCCGATACGCCCGTGGCGGCGGACGCGGTGAGGTGCGTGTGCAGATCGAACAGTCCCGGTAGCAGCGTCTGCCCCGTGGCGTCGATGACCCGCGTTCCCGCCGGCGGCGGAGCGGTCTCCTGGCCCACCGCCGCGATCCGCGTCCCGATCACCACCACCGTCGCCGCTCGCGCCGGGGCTCCGCTCCCGTCGATGACGCGCGCGCCGCGAATGAGAATGGGCGCGGGCTGCCCGGCGAGTACCGCCGAAAAAAGAAAAACCCAGAGAATCCGCTTCACCCTAGGTAGGGTACCGCGTTAGTCCTTCATCAGCATCACTTCGGTCGACTTGATGACCGCCGTCACCGTGTCGCCCTTCTTGAGCCCGAGTTGCTCGGCGCTCCTTCGCGTGATCACGCTCTCGATCGCGTTCTTCCCCACGCGGACTGTAACGTGGGCCATGACCTCGCCCAGTTGAATGTCGCTGATTCGGCCGGTAAGTTGATTGCGGGCGGATATCGGCATGCCGTGAGTTTCCTCCGCCCCCAATTGTCGCGCGAATCGTGGACCGGCTTTAGCCGGTCCGAGTCCTCAGTTGCGACAGTCCAGCCAGCGCCCCACATCCGACGCATTGGCCAATTCGCCCCGAAGCACCCCGAGCAGTAGATCTTGCGTCAGCACCGCGTTGAACGACCGCGAATACACAACCCCCTCCCGCTGGTGGGCCATCTTCAAAATCCACGGAATCCGCGGATCGGATTTGCCGTCCAGCACCTCGGCCTCGCGATACGGATGGTCGGAGGTGATCAGCACCGTGGTCCCATCCCACGTCCCGGCCTTGATCATTTCGCGGCGCAGCTCGCCCACGGCGACATCGAGCAGCGCCAGGCTGTCCACATATCCCCGGATCGGCGAGTTCCTTAACTCGAACTGGCCGGTGCGCCGGTCGTATCCGTGCGGCGCGTGTGGAATCGGAAGGTGAATGAAAGTGAACCCGTACCGCGCGTTGTTGGCGGTCTGAATCCCGTCCCGCAGGATCGCCCGATAGGTCGCGATGTGCGACTCCACACCCAGCGATTGCCCGAACACCGAGAGCAGGCTGGTCTCGAACAGGCTGCGTGCCTGGTCGGGAACCAGTTCGCCGAAGGAGTGCCCCATGCTGTTGGCTTGCAGCGCGATCTGCCACCACTCGCAGGAGGCCAGGCCGCTCAGCACCCGGCAGGTCGGATGGAACCATTCCACGGCAGCCGTATTGAATCCAAGATCGTGAGCGCGGGTAAAGACATTCGGCTCTTTGCTCCACGGCGCCAATTTGCCCGTTCCACTGAATTCCACCTGAAGCTCGCTGGGGCCGTCGTATACCACGCCCTTCACCGGTCGGCCCGTGAAATACGCCGGGATCGAAATCGACGTCTCCGGACCGGGCGGACGCGCGTGATCGGCAAAAAAAGTCCGCCCGCGCAGCCCGTCGATCTCCGGTAGCCGCAGCGACGCATCGCGATCCACAAACGTCAGCCGGTAGTCCCATTCATCGGCCACGATCCAGACCACGCGCCGCTCGGGCGCGCCGGGAACCAGCGTCGCCGCCGGGCGCGCCGCAAACCCCGCCGCATCGTATTGGATGCTCTTCCAGATTGCCTGGCCGAACGTCACCGCGCAGAATGGTGAAAGCATCGCCAGAGCCGTCGCCGCCGCGGCTGCCATTCTGCGGTGAAAGAACAGGATGCCAAGGGCGCCGGCTAGAATGAGCGATACTCCGGCGATCAGCACGCCCCGGATTCCCAGGACTTCGAACAGCGTCGATTTGAATAGATCGGAGATGCGCGACAGCACCGCGCGCAGAGCGTTGAGCGGCACGATCAGAAAAATCAGAAACCCGCATTCCGCCACCGTCCAGATCCGCTTCGAGCCCGACCTGCGAGCCAGCGTCGCCGCGCCCCAAAACAGGACGGCCAGCAGAAGCACGTTCGTCATCGCGGCCAACATGGCCGGCGGTCCCGGCGGCAGCTTCATCAGGTAGGTGTCCCACCGGCGATAGGTGAGCAGCTCGGTCCAGACTCTCAGGTAGCAGAGGTTCGCCAGCGAGACTGCGATGAGCGCGTCACGCCTGCTTGCGTAGCACATAAACCCATCTGGTGGCGCCCTCCAGGTGTTGCACCCGGAGGATCTCGAAACGCTCCCGGCATAGCGTCTCGAAGAGTTCGTGGTTGAGGTCGCGATGCAGCTCGGCCCGCCCCCGGGTCAGCCGCTGGAACATGGAATCTTCGGGAGAAACGAATTCGATGAGGGCCAGGTCGCGGGTCAGGTCCGCTGCCATGCTCAGAATCTCGCGCAATGGTACCCGCTCGGTAACCAGCAGGTGATGCACCACCGCCAGCATCATGACGGCATCGAACCCGCCCGCCGCGCGCTCCAGAAAACTGGGACACTCCCGGTTCCGCCAGCCCATCCCCGGCGTAGGCCGCGCCAGATTGACCGCCAGCGGAAGAACATCCAGGTTCTCCGCGCCCGCCCGCCGCCACAGCGTACCCAGCACCACCGGATCGGTATCGATGGCCACTACGCTCGCCCCGGCCCGCGCCGCAAGAACGCTGAACACGCCCGTGTTGCACCCGATATCCAGCACCCGCGCTGGACGAAACTCCTGCAACGCCTCTTCCACAAAGCGTTCCTTCGCAGCCGCGTGTTCCGCCGTGTAGTTGTTGTTGGACGTCGTGTAATCCGACCAGGTCGAGACTGCCCCCTCCCGCGGAGCAACCTTGGCCAACTGCCGCCGCAGCCTCCGAATCAGCGACTCGAAGATGAACCGCGCCTTCTCGTGATCGGCCAGCGCCGTCTTGCGATAAATCGTCTGATCGTCGGGATTGTGCCGCCGCTCCAGCCATGCCGGCAGCGACACCAGCGACAAAAAGGGCGGCCTCACCCGCTGCCACGGGGAGCACCAGCGGTAAACGTCCCCCGGCTCCAGCCCATCGCGGCGCGCCACCAGGATCTGGTCCGGGGGCAGTCCGAAATCGCGGCTGGCCAATAGCGGAAGCAGGAACGTGCGCACGAACTGCGCATAAGGCAGCCAGGTGGGATCCCCCGGTTCCCGACGCTCGATCGAAAGGATATCCACGAACACCGGCCGCGGCCCGCGAAATAACACGTTGTACGGCGTCGCGTCCTTCAACCCGATGCCGTCCCGCAGCAGGGACTCCGCTAGGTCCAGGGTCAAAGCCGCCGCGGCGTACAGCATCTCCGGAGGCCACTCATAGGGAAAACTGGGAAACGGGATGCGCTCGTGCTCCAGCAGCACCGCGCCCGACGCCCGCTCGAAGTATTCCCGCAACGACCGGTCGGCCAGTACCGCGGACCGCTCGCCGTCGGAGAGCAGCGTGGTTTTTACCATGTCGCCGGCCTCGACGCGCTCCCGCACCGCCGCCGATTCCAGGAATGTCGCGAGATTCTGCTGGCCCGAAGGATTGACTACCCGAAGGATCCGTCCGCCCACCCGCAGCACCGAGCCCGCCGGATCGCGAAACGACGCACCGCGATCTGCCGCCGAGCCTTCGGTTTGGGCAGGGCTCAACGCTTCTCTCCCCCCCTGCCTTTCAGCTTGGTGGCGAACCGTCGGAAATAGTACGCAAGTCCTACGAACCCGGCGACCAAGGCCTGCCAGATCAACGCGCCTGTTCCAGGATCGGTATATGCCCGCGCCTCGCGCTCGGTTGCAAAACTAATCAGTACCGCGAAAACCGCAACCCGGATCGCGAAAGAAGAGCGGAAGTTCATGTTACGCATATTGTCCCTTCGAACGCCGAAAAATTGTTTTGGCCAGCCTGGCAAGACCACCTGTATCTCTTTGACACTATAAGAATTTAGGTGCATTGTCAACAAATCGGTTTCAATTCGGCTTCAATCATGTGACACAGGGAACCATATCCTTGTGCTGATGTCCGCTGTTGCCGTTTCGCGCTTTGTGACCTGATTGCGCCAATCCGGTGGCCATCGGCTCCAGGCTGCCCATCGCCACCACGACCGAAGGATTAGCGGTCGGCGTCGCCGCGGCCGTAGTGCTCGCGTGTGCGGGCGGCGCCTATCTCTATTCGCAGCACCCACATGCAATCCCTGCTCGAAACCACCCGCGCCGGCGCCTGGGCCGAAGGCGACCTGATCCGCGTCGCCCTCGAACACCAGATGATCGAAAACGACCGCACCCCGATCGCCCGCATGAATGGAGAACTTCTGCAAAAAATCCGGCGTAGACCGCCTGGTACTTCTGGATCGCGCCGGCTTCGAGCGCGACCTCCTAGTACCACCCGACGAGGCCGGCCTCAGCCGCGTAATCGAGACCCCAGGCCGCAGAATCCGCTCGGCATCGGCGAGCGCAATCTGTACGCAAGCTGAAAGAAATACCGCTTGCCGGTCGGACAGGTTCCCGACCTGCCCCGTAAGTAAATTCCGCTTCCGCCCAGACCCGCTACCATGAAGGAAAGTGGTCCTCACGCGAAGACAATGGCTCCACGCCGCCGCCCTTTCCCTGGCCTCCCCCTCCT
>Ga0335077_10003692_pt1 | contig 18585 bp, 14 predicted proteins | sample Lox_Sample_31_FD_207151 | JGI IMG/M metagenome (GOLD analysis project Ga0335077, IMG submission 207151) | Soil microbial communities from Loxahatchee National Wildlife Refuge, Florida, United States - Lox_Sample_3.1 | ecosystem: Environmental > Terrestrial > Soil > Wetlands | place: USA... | reverse complement strand
ACGAGGATGCACTCGAGGGGCGGCATCCCGGTCGGCGGGATGATGTGGAGCGACTTGAGCGTGTCCGTGACCGGCACGCCGCCCTCGCAGACGAACTCCTCCGAGAGCGCGTGGCCGAGGCCCATGTGCAGGCCGCCCTCGATCTGGCCCTCGCAGAGCGTCGGGTTGATCGCCTTGCCGACGTCGTGCGCCGCGATCACCTTCTCGATCTTCCCGTCGACGTCGAGGATGACGACCTGCGTCGCCCACGCGTAGGCGATGTGCGTGACGGGCTCCTCGATGCTCGGGTCGTTCGTCGTCGTGTAGTCGATTGCGATCTCGCCGCGGAACTCCCGGCCCGCGAGGCTCTCGAGCGGCTTCCCGTCGAGCGCCGCCTTCGGCTTCTTCGCCGCCTCCACGACGGCTCTCCCGCCGAGGACGGTCGAGCGCGACGCCGTCGTCTGCCCGGTCTCGAGGTCGCGCTCCGTGTCGACCGCGACGGTGACCTGCTCCGGCGAGAGGCCGAGCTCCTCGCACGCGATCTGCATGAGGACGGTGTCGACGCCCTGGCCCATCTCCGTCCACGAGTGGAAGAGCGTGATGCGCCCGCCGTCGTCGACGCGCAGGACCGCGCGTCCGAACTCGGGGACGCCGTTGCCGATCCCGGTGTTCTTCACGCCGCAGGCGATGCCGGCATACCTCGCGGCGCGGTAGGCGTCCTTGACGGCGAGCAGCGTCTTCTTCAGGCCGACGCCGGGCCCGAGCTTCTGGCCGGTGCCGAACCGCTCGCCGGCGTCGAGCGCGTTGCGCCAGCGGATCTCCCAGCCGTCGATCCCGACCTTCTCCGCGAGCTGGTCGAGGATCCCCTCCATCGCGAAGTTCGACTGGTTGACGCCGAAGCCGCGCATCGCGCCGTTCGGCGGGTTGTTCGTGTAGACGGCGGTCGCCTCCACGTCGACGTTCGGGACGACGTATGCGCTGCAGGCGTGGCCGGCCGCGCGCTCGAGCACCTTGTCGCCGACGCTCGCATAGGCGCCGGTGTCGCCGACGATCCGCGCGCGCAATGCCGTCAGCTTCCCGTCCTCGTCGCAGCCGATCGTGTAGTCGAGCCACATGGGGTGGCGCTTCGAGTGGAAGCGGAGGCTCTCCTTGCGCGTCAGCGTGACGAGCGCGGGGCGGCCGGTCGCGGTCGCGATCAGCGCCGCGTGCGCCTGGACGTTGAGGTCCTCCTTCGCGCCGAAGGCGCCGCCGGTGGAGACCTGCGTGACGAGCACCTCCTCCTCGGGGAGGCCGAGGAACGAGGCGATCTGGAGCCGGTCGTCCCAGATCCCCTGGCCTTGCGAGTAGACCTTCATCGGCCCGCCGTTCGCCGGGAGGACGAACGCGGACTCCGGCTCGAGGAACGCGTGCTCGATCACCTGCGTCCGGTACGAGCCGCCGGCGACGTGCGCCGACGCCGCGAGCGCCGCGTCGACGTCGCCGCGCTGCACACGGGAGACCGAGAGGACGTTGCCGCTCTCGTGGAGCCTCGGCGCACCGTCCGCGAGCGCGTCGAACGGGTCGGTGACCGGCTCGAGCACCTCGTATTCGACGTCGACGAGCTCGGCCGCCTCGCGGGCGGCGCGGCGCGTCTCCGCCGCGACGACCGCGAGCACGTCGCCGACGTACGACGTCGTCTCGCCGGCGGCGACGAGCTGCCGCCAGTCCTTCGTCAGCGCGCCCTGGACGCGGTTGCCCGGCACGTCGCCCGCGGTGAGCACCGCGACGACGCCGGGATGCGCGGCCGCGCGCGAGGTGTCGATGCGGAGCACCTTCGCACGCGGATGGTCGGAGAAGCGGAGCGCGCCGTGGAGCATCCCGGGCGCGGTCATGTCGCCGACGAACGGCTCGTCGCCGAGCGCGAGCTCGACGCCGCGGTAGCGCGCCGTGCGCGACCCGACGCGGCCGCTCCGGTCCGGCTCCGGCAGCGGCTCCCCGAGCTTCGCCGCCGCCGCGAGCTCGATCGCGTCGACGATCTTCACGTAGCCGGTGCAGCGGCAGAGGTTCCCGAGCAGCGCGCGCTCGATCTCCTCCCGCGTCGGCTCCGGCGTCTTGCCGAGCAGCGCCTCGGCCTTCATCACGACACCCGGCGAGCAGTAGCCGCACTGGGAGGCGCCGGCGGCGACGAAGCACTCGGCCCAGCGCCGCCGCACCTCCTCCGAGAGCCCTTCCTGGGTGACGACGCTCTTGCCCTCGACGCGCGTCGCCTTCTGCGCGCACGAGACGACGGCGCGGCCGTCGACGATCACGGTGCAGGCGCCGCATGACCCCTCCGGGGCGCAGCCGTCCTTCACCGAGTGCAGTCCGAACCGCTCCCGCAGCACCTCGAGCAGGCTCTCGTCCTCGCGCGGCTCGACCGAGACGGGCTCGCCGTTGAGCGTCAGGTCCATCGTCTTCCTCCCTCGCTACTCCATGGCTCCCAGCACGAGCGAGATCAGCGCCATCCGCATGACGACGCCGTTGAACGCCTCGACCCAGTAGCGCTGGTGGCGGGTCGCGTCGACGTCGAGCGGCAGCTCGTCCATCCGCGGCAGGCTGTGCAGGATGATCGAGCTCGACTTCGCCTTGTCGCGCATCATCTCGCGCGTGACGACGTACTCCGGCGGCGTGAGGCCGACCTGGTCGCCGCGCTCCACGCGCGACTGCGTGTAGTCGGCCTGGACGACCGGCTCCATGTAGATGACGTCGCACTCGGCGATCACGGCTTCGGCCGACGGCGCCTCCTCGTAGATGACGTTGAGCTGGTCGAGCTCGGCCTTGAACTCCGGCAGCAGCGACATCTCCGGCGGGCCGACGACGTACGCCTTCGCGTCGAACTGCGAGAGCGCGTAGAGGATCGAGTGCATCGTCCGCATGCGCATGTCGCCGACGAGGAGGTACGTGATCCCGTCGAGCGTGCCGAGCTCGCCCTTGATCGTGTACAGGTCGGTGAGGACCTGCGTCGGATGCTCGCCCCAGCCGTCGCCGCAGTTGATCACCGGCACCGACGACCAGTGCGCGGCCTCGGCGGGCGCGCCCTGCGCGTAGTGCCGCATCGCGATCACGTCGGCGTAGAACTCGAGCATGTGGATCGTGTCCTTCATCGACTCCTGGTAGAAGTCGCCCGCCCGAGTCATCTTCGCGTCGGAGAAGCCGAGCACGTGGCCGCCGAGGCGGTGCATCGCCGCCTCCGTCGACATGCGCGTGCGCGTGCTCGGCTGGTAGAAGGCCGTCAGCAGCGTCTTGTGCGTCAGCAGATCGGTGTTGCGCCTGTTCTTCGCAATCGGCGCGAGCTCGTCGCAGACCTCGAAGACCCGCTCGAACTCGTTCCGCTCAAAGTCTTTCAGCGACAGGATGTCGCGACCCAGAAAGCTCCGCATCGGTCGATTCCTTTGTCTCGGTGTGGTTGGTCCGGCTGACGCCGGTGAACAGCACTGCGATTCGCTCGTCGTCGCCGACCTCGCCGCGCCCGCGAAGCGCGAGCAGCCCGGCGAGCCCGGACGAGCCGGTCGGGTCGACGTCGATCCCGGTGGTGCCGCGGCCGAGCTCGTTCGCGCGGACGAGCGTCGCCTCGTCGACGACGACCGGGGTGCCGCCGGTCGCGCGCATGCCCTCGACGACCGCGACCCAGTCGTAGGTCTCGTCGTCGAGGATCCCGTGCGCGACGCTGTGCGGCTCCTCCTCCCACGGCCACATCAGCTCGGAGCGGTGGGAGACGGCGTAGGCGACGTCACGGTCGCCGAGGCGGTCGTAGGCGCGCTTCAGCGGCCAGGCGCCCTCGGTCTGGATCGTGTCGATCCGCGGGCTCGCGGGGATCGCGCCGAGCGCGGCCGCCTCGTGGAAGCCGTGGATGCACGCGCTCGCGAGCGCCCCGCCGCCGACCTGCACGACGACGCGGTCGATCGGGGCTCCCGCGGCCGCCAGCTCCCAGGCGAGCGTCTCGCCGCCCTCGACGGCGAGCCCGTTCAGGTTTCCCTGGCACGTGAACGGGAGCGCGCCGGCGGCGAGCGCCTGCTCGAGCGCGTGCACGGTCGGGTCGCCCGCGACCCCGGCCTCGCGCGGGCACACGGTGACGACCGCGCCGAGCGCCTCGAGCCGCGCCATCACGGCGGGGTCGGCGTCGACGGGGACGAAGACGCGGAGCCGGCGGCCGCCCGCCGCGGCGACGACGGCGGCCGCCAGCGCGGCGTTTCCGCAGCTCGCGATCGCGAGGTCGGGCCGCGTCGCCGGGTCGGCGAGGCCGAGCCGCTCCGCCGTCTCGAGCCAGACGAGGACGCCGAAGAGATGGCGCGCCTTGTGCGACCCGGAGACATTGCCGGTCTCGTCCTTCACCCACAGCTCGACGCCGAGCTCGTCGCTCAGCTTGTCGGCCCGCGCGAACGGCGTCACGCGGAAGCCGTGCCCGTCGACCGCGGCGACCCGCTCGTCGAGCGTGCGCACGAGCGCGACGAACTCCTCGTCGGAGATCCCGCCCTCGCGCGCGACGTGGTACGCGTGCAGGAGCCCGCGATACCGGACGAACGGGTTCGCCTCACCGCCGCCCGCCGGGAACTCCACCGCGGCGAGATCGAGCTCGCGCCGGAGCACGTGGTCGACGTCGTCGCCGCGTCCGGCGTTCGGGCACGCGAACGGGAACGGATCGTCCCGCGCGGGCTCGGCGCCGCAGCCGGCGCAGACGAGCCGGCTCACGCTCACAGGCCCTCCAGCACGCCGGTGCGCGCGTTGAACTCGTCGATCAGCTCGTCCCAGCCCTCGACCTTCGCGTGCTGGGCCTTCCAGAACGACTGGTCGCGCCGCGCCTCGAAGTCCTCGATCGTGATGCCCTGCTGCTCGACCCACGTGTAGTAGCCGAGGTTGAAGATCCGCGTCCGCTCCTCGTAGGTCAGCTCGCGCATGTGGTCGGTCGTCACGCCGAGCAGGTGCTCGCCGAAGACCTCGGCGGCGCCGAGCTCGTCGAAGCCGCCCGGGAAGTACTTCGCGACGGCGAGGTCGCGCTCGCTGCCGTACATCGCCGCCCCGTCGGTGGCGACGGTGGCGACGACGTCGTCCGGCCCGAGGTCGAAGTGCTTCGCCATCTTGATCGCCGCGAGGACGTTGCAGATGCTCGAGAGGCCGAGCGAGGGCAGCTCCGCGACGATCTCCGCCGCGACGCCCCGCCGGCGGAGCAGGTGCTCGCGCCCGAGCTCCGTCCCGAACAGGAGGCCCAGCCGGTCGGTGGCGCGGTCGGAGACGCCCACCGCGACGTCGGTGTTCATGACGTTGTGGATCAGCGGGATGTGCTTGTCGCCGATCCCCTGGATGTTGTGCTCGCCGAAGCCGTTGTAGAGCATCGTCGGGCACTCGACCGCCTCGACGGCGACGACGAGCGAGCCGTGGCGCTCCTTCAGGTAGTCGCCCGCGCCGATCGTCCCGGCCGAGCCGGTCGCCGACACGAACGCGCGCAGCCGCAGCGACGGCTCGTCGCGCTGCATCGCCGCGAAGACGGCGTCGAGCGCGGCGCCGGTGGCGAGGTAGTGGACGACGTGGTTTCCGAACTCGCTGAACTGGTTGAGGATGTGGTTCTCGGGGTTCTCCGCCAGCTCGTGGCACTTGTCGTAGATCTCCTTGACGTTGCTCTCGACGCCGGGCGTCCGGATGATGTCGTCCGGATCGGCGACCCAGCGCTCGAGCCAGTCGAACCGCTCCTGGCTCATCCCCTCCGGCAGCACGGCGACGCCGTGACAGCGCATCAGCCGCGAGATGGCGACGCCGCCGCGGCAGTAGTTGCCGGTGGACGGCCAGACCGCCCGGTCGCGGGTGGGGTCGAACTGCCCGGTGACGAGGCGCGGCGCGAGGCAGCCGTAGGCGGCGAGCACCTTGTGCGCGGCGATCATCGGGAAGCGGTCGCCGAGCGCGACGACGACGCGCGCGTCGACGCCGGTCAGCTCCTTCGGCAGGACGACGTGCTCGGGCACCGAGGCCCGTCCGGTCCTGGACGCGTCGTTGAACCAGTTGACGCGGAAGAGGTTCAGGGGGTCGGCGTCGTCCGCCCCGACCCCGGCGAGGCGCGCCGTCACCGACGCGGGGATCCTGCTCGGGTCGGCGAGCTGCGCGAATGTGGGCAGGCCGATGCCCGCCTCACGGAACCGCGCCGCCGTACGCTCGAGCATCTGCTCGTCGACGATCCCGCCGTCACCGGCGGAGCGTTCTTGTAGCACTGTCGCCTCCTTGGCTCGACAGCGCTGAGGCTATGAGAATACGGGGTCCGACTCGTCGGGGCGAATCCGGAACCGCCCTGAGTGGTTTTCCGCGCCTACGGGAGGGCCAGCGGGACGAGCTCGAACCGGTCGACGTCCACGAGCCCGCGGTCGGTGATCTTCAGGGAGGGGATGACCGAAAGGGCGAGGAAGGCGAGCACCTGGAACGGGTGCTGGTAGGCGACCCCGAGCCGCTGCGCGGCTGCGTTGAGCGCCCGGCTCGCCTCGAGCACCTCGTCCAGCGGCCGGTCGGAGAGGAGCCCGGCGACCGGGAGCGGCAGCTCCGAGAGGAGCTCGTCGCCGTCGGCGACGACGATGCCGCCGCCCAGCTCGGACAGGCGGGCGGCGACCCGGGCCATCGAGTCGTCGTCGACGCCGACGACGATCATGTTGTGCGCGTCGTGGGCGAGGGTCGCGCCGAAGGCGCCCCGCTCGAGCCCGAAGCCGCGCACGAAGCCGAGGCCGACCCGGCCGGTGGCCAGGTGCCGCTCGAGGACGGCGATCTTCGCCAGGTCGCGCCGCGGGTCTGCGGCGGCGTATCCGTCCACGACCGCCGGCTCGTCGGCGAGCGCCTCGGTGACGATCTGCCCCTCGACGAGCCCGATCACCCGGGCCCGTCCGCCCTTCCAGGGAATCAGGAACGGGTCCTCGGCGACGGCGCCGGTGCGGACCGTGTTGCGCACCCACTCCGGCACGGCGACGGGAGCGATCTCCGCGACCGGCCTGCCGCCCTTCAGCACGAGCTCCGGCACGAACGAGACGAGATCCGGGAGGACGAGCAGGTCGGCGCGGTAGCCGGGGGCGATCGCGCCGACCCGGTCGAGCCCGTGGTAGAGCGCCGGGTTGAGCGACGCCATCACGAGCGCGTCCTCGGGCGGGACGCCGAGCGCGACCGCGTCGCGGACGATCGAGTTGATGTGCCCGTCGTCGGCGATGTGCTCCGGCTCGCGGTCGTCGGTGCAGAACGCGATCCGGGACGGGCCGTATTCGAGCGCGAGCGGGATCAGCGCCGCGAGGTTGCGCGCGGCCGACGCCTCGCGGATCAGCAGCCACATGCCGGCGCGCAGCCGCTCCCGCCCCTCCTCGACGGTCGCCGCCTCGTGGTCGGAGCGGATGCCGACCGACGCGTATGCGTTCAGCCTGCGCCCGACGAGCCCCGGCGCATGGCCGTCGACGTGGCGCGCGAGCCGGATCTTCGCCAGCTCGTGCTCCGAGCCGCCGACGACGCCGGGGAAGTTCATCATCTCCGCGACGCCGAGCACGTGGCTGCGGCGCAGCAGCCCTTCCAGGTCGCCGATGGTCAGAGCGCGGCGGGGCGACTCGAAGTCGGACGCGGGCACGCACGACGGCGCCATGAAGTAGACGTCGAGCGGCAGGTCGGACGACGCGTCGAGCAGCCAGTGGACGCCGTCGGTGCCGAGCACGTTCGCGATCTCGTGCGGGTCGGCGACGACGGCGGTCGTCCCGAGCGGGAGCACGAGGCGGGCGAACTCGTCGACCATGAGCTTCGACGACTCGATGTGGACGTGCGCGTCGACGAAGCCGGGGACGAGGTAGCGCCCCGAGGCGTCGAGCGTCTCGCGGCCGTCGTACTCGCCGAGCCCGGCGACGACGCCGTCGACGACCGCGACGTCGGCGTCGAGCCACTCGCGCGTGAAGACGGACAAGACGCGGCCGCCGCGGATGACGAGGTCGGCCGGCTCGTCGCCGCGCGCGACCGCCAGCCGGCGGGCGAGGTCGGGGGCGCGGTTGCTCACGGGGCGAGCCTCCGCGCCTGCACGCGGTGCTCGCGCGCGATCTCGTCCTCGTCCGCGTTGACGAGGCGGCCGTCGCGGACGACGTCCTCGCCGGCGACGACGAGGCGCTCGACCCGGTGCGGGCCGGCGAGCACGAGACCCGCGACGGGATCGTCGGCGCCGCCGAGCTCGAGCCCGCCCGTGTCCCAGACGGCGAAGTCGGCGCGCTTGCCGGGCTCGAGCGAGCCGATGTCGTCGCGGCGCAGCACCGCGGCGCCGCCGCGGGTGCCGATCCGCAGCGCCTCGCGCGCCGTCAGTGCCCGCGGCCCGCCGCGCCCGCGCGCGACGAGCAGCGCCTGCTTCACCTCGAAGAAGAGGTCGCCGCGCTCGTTCGAGGCGGAGCCGTCGACGCCGAGGCCGACGCGGACGCCCGCGTCGAGCAGCTCGCGCAGCGGCGCGACGCCGGCGCCGAGGCGGAGATTCGACGTGGGGCAGTGGGCGACGCCGGTGCCCGTCTCCCGGAACCGCGCGACGTCCGCGTCGGAGAGGTGGACGCAGTGCGCGCACCAGACGTCGCCGTCGAGCCAGCCGAGCGAGTCGAGGTACTCGACAGGCCGGCAGCCGTACAGCTCGTGGCAATACGCGTCCTCGTCCACCGTCTCCGCCAGGTGCGTGTGCAGCACGAGCCCTCGCCGGCGCGCGAGCTCCGCCGACTCCTCCATGAGCCGGCCGGTGACGGAGAAGGGCGAGCACGGCGCGACCGCGATCTGGACGCGGCCGTCGCCGTCCTGGAGCTGCGCGAGCCGCTCCGTGTCGGCGAGCACCGTGTCGATGTCCTCGACGAGCGTGTCCGGCGGCAGCCCGCCCTGCGACTCGCCGAGGTCCATCGACCCGCGCGAGGCGACGATGCGGACGCCGAGCTCGCGCGCCGCGCGCACCTCCGCCTCGACGAGCCCGCCGCGGCCGCGCGGGAAGACGTAGTGGTGGTCGAAGACCGTCGTGCAGCCGGAGAGCGCCAGCTCCGCCAGTCCGGTGCGGGCGGCGGCGTACTCGGACTCCTCGTCGACGTGGGCCCAGACCGGGTAGAGCGCGACGAGCCACTCGAACAGCGTCGCCTCCTGTGCCCGTGCGCGCGTCAGCGTCTGGTACAGGTGGTGGTGGGTGTTGACGAGGCCCGGCGTGACGACGGCGCCGCCGAGGTCAACGGTCGCGTCCGCCGCCGGCGGCTCGCCGCCGCCGACCGCCTCGACGAGCCCGTCCCGCACGAGCAGCCAGCCGCCGTCGTGCTCGGCGCCGGCGTCGTCCATCGTGACGACGGTCGCGTTCCGGTAGAGCGTGGCTCCGCCCATGGGGGGATAATCACCCAAGACGGGCCCGGTGAGCGAAAGGAGCGTCATGTCTCTTCTGATCGAAGGCGGTCGGATCATCACGGCGGCCGACGACTACGTCGCCGACGTCTACATCGAGGACGAGACGATCACGCAGATCGGCACCTCGCTCGACGTCGACGCCGACCGGGTGATCGACGCGTCCGGGAAGTACGTCCTCCCGGGCTGCATCGACCCGCATACGCATTTCGACATGCCGTTCGGCGGGACGATCACGGCCGACGACTTCCAGTCCGGGCAGACCTCGTGCGCCTTCGGCGGCACGACCTGCCACATCGACTTCGCCATCCAGACGCGCGGCCGGCCGTTCACCGAGGGGATCGAGGAGTGGCACGCGAAGGCGAACGGCAAGGCGATGATCGACTACGGCTTCCACATCATCGTCAGCGACCTCGAGGAGGGCGGCACGCTCGAGGAGCTCGCGACGCTGCCGGACCTCGGCGTCACCTCCTACAAGATGCTGATGGCGTACAAGGGCGTCTTCCTCGTCGACGACCAGACGCTGTTCCGGGTGATGGAGCTGGCGAAGGAGACCGGCGCGCTCGCGATGATCCACGGCGAGAACGGCGAGGTGATCGACCTGCTCGTCAAGCGCGCGGTCGAACAGGGGAACCTGACGACGCCGTGGCACGCGAGGACGCGGCCCGCGGAGCTCGAGGGCGAGGCGACGAACCGAGCGATCCAGATCGCGCACATCGCCGGCTGCCCGCTCTACGTCGTCCACGTGACGTGCGAGGAGTCGGTCGACGCGATCGCGCGGGCCCGCGCGAAGAACTGGCCCGTCTGGGGCGAGACGTGCACGCAGTACTTCTTCATCGACGACACGTATCTCGACCGGCCGAACTTCGAAGGCGCGAAGGCGGTCTTCTCGCCGCCGGTGCGCGACAAGCGGAACCAGCCGGTCCTCTGGGACGCGGTCCGCACCGACAAGCTGTCGGCGATCTCGACCGACCACTGCTCGTTCCGCATGTCCGACCAGAAGACGCTCGGGAAGGACAACTTCGCGCTGATCCCGAACGGCGCCCCCGGCGTCGAGGACCGGCTGCTGATGATCCACCACTTCGGCGTCAACGAGGGGCGGATCGAGCTGAACCGGATGGTCGAGCTGCTGTCGACGAACGCGGCGAAGCTGTTCGGGCTCTACCCGCGGAAGGGGACGATCGCGCCGGGCTCCGACGCGGACATCGTCATCTTCGACCCGGAGAAGGAGCACACGATCTCGGCGAAGACGCACCACACGGCCGCCGACTACAACCTCTACGAGGGGACGACGGTCACCGGCGCGCCGGAGATCGTGCTGCTGCGCGGGAACGTGCTCGTCGAGGACGGCGAGCTCGCCGCGTCGCCGGGTGTCGGCCAGTTCGTCAAGCGCGCCCGTTTCGGCGAGGAGCTGAAGCCGGCGAGGGCGACGTAGCGGCTACGACGGGAGCCGGCGCTGCGCCTCGGCCCGCTCGCGCTCGTCGTTGCGCCGCGCCGCGCGGAAGAACACGAAGCAGAGGATCCCGAGGACGATCACCGGGCCGACGGAGGCCCCGAGGTAGACGACGTCCATCGCGGTCGTGCCGGAGTCCGCGAGCACGTCCGAATCGTACGCTCGGGACACGACCCGGGGTCAGACCCCGGGCCGTGTCCACGGGAGTCAGGCGGCAGCGTCCTCCGCCGCGAGCACGTCGGCGCTCCCGATCCGGCGGACCGGCGCGGGCGTGCGCCGGTCGAGCCGGAAGGGGATCAGCATCACCGCGGCGAGCGCGGCGATGATCGCGAGGTCGAGGACGGCGACGAGGACGACGGCGGCGGTGAACGACATTCGAACGGCTCCTTGGTCTCGGTGAAGAGGCTGCACTCCCAGGAAACCGGCGCCGGCTGAGAGAGTCCTGAGCCTCCGGTGAGACGGGGCTGAGCCGTAGACTGGAGCCATGCCGAGCGAGCACGAGGTGCTGGAGGCGCTCCGCCAGGTCGAGGATCCCGAGCTCGGGATGGACATCGTCGACCTCGGGCTCCTCTACGAGGTCGAGGTGGACGGCCCGAAGGTGAAGGTGATCTACAGCCTCACCTCGATGGGCTGCCCCGCCGGCCCGCTCATCGCGGGGGACATCGACCGCGTCGCGCGCGAGGTGCCCGGGGTCGAGGACGTCGACCTCGAGCTGACGTTCGATCCGCCGTGGACGCCGGACCGGATGTCCGACGACGCGAAGTTCATCCTCGGCTTCGGCTGATCGTCGCTGCGTCGCCCGCTTCGCGCGGGCCGGGCGCGCTTCGCGCGCGCGGCCTCGCGCTTCGCTTTCCGCTCGCAGGGTTCTGGGCGGGGCGAACTCGTGTCCCGCCTGGCTGGGCCGCGCCCGCCGTGTCGGGCGCGGCGGCGAACCGTGTGTACCTCGCGCTCGCGGCGTCGCGAGCCGCCCGGATAGGATTCCGCGTGCGGGCGCCTTCGAGACGCCGGAGGTGGTGGGATGAGACGCTTGACCTTCGTCGCCGCGCTCGCCGCGGTGCTCGCCGTCGTGGCGGCGGCTCCGGCCGGGGCCCGTGATGCGGGGACGACGGCGCGGGCGCCGGGAACGTGGTGCGGCGGCACGCTCTGGAAGCTGATGACGCTGAGCGACGCGAAGCGCTGGACCGTCTATCCGACGCCGATCCGGACGAGCATCGCCGCGATCGCGAACCTGACCGCGCCGAGGCGGATCATCGCGTCGCGGACGACGTCGTTCGAGCGGCAGGTCTGGTCGTTGACGGCCGTGATCGAGCGGTATCGCGTCCAGTCGAACGGCGAGATCGCGCTCGAGCTCTACGACGTCCCGTCGGCGCTGTACATGAACGCGTACATGCCGAACCCGCAGTGCGTCGCGAACGCGAGTCACCGCAGCGAGCTCCTCGCGGCGCGCTCCGCGTTCATGAAGGCGTGCGGCGCGCCGACGGCGGCGTGGAAGCTGCTCGGCGCGACGGCCCGACTGTCCGGCATCGGCTTCTGGAACCCGGTCAAGACGACTCTCGGCGCGCTCGGGAACGGCGCCGAGCTCCGCCCGGTCACCCACTTCGAGCCGCTCCAGGGCTGCGGGAGGTACGGCTAGCGCACGCGCTTCCCGGCGCCGGTAGGCTCGCGCCGCATGCCGGAATCGAGGGCGAGCTGAGCGCGACCGACCAGATCGGCCGCACCGTGAACGCCGCGTCGCGGAAGGCGATCCTGGCGGCGGCGACGAGCCCGCAGGTGCGCTCGTTCGTCAGCCGCTACGGGATGCGGCTCGGCGGCGCTCGCTTCGTCGCCGGCGAGGATCTCGACGCCTGCCTCGACGTGCTCGCCGGACTGAACGCGCGCGGGCTGCGGGCGAACACGACGCTGCTCGGCGAGGACGTCCGCTCGATCGAGGAGACGCGGGCCGTCACGGACGCGTTCCGCCTGATCCTCGACCGGATCGCCGAGCGGGAGCTGCGCGTCAACGTCGCGCTGAAGCTCACGCACCTCGGCCTGCTGATCGACGAGGAGCTCGCGTTCGAGAACGTCGCCGCCGTCGTCGACCACGCGGCGTCGCTCGGCAACTTCATCCGGATCGACATGGAGCAGTCGAGCCTCGTCGACGCGACGCTGCGCATCTACCGGCGGCTGCGCGAGAGCGGGCGCGACTCGGTCGGCTGCGTGCTTCAGTCGTACCTGTACCGCTCGCCGGCGGATCTCGAGTCGCTGCTTCCGCTCGCGCCGAACCTCCGGCTCGTCAAGGGCGCGTACCTCGAGCCGGCGGACGTCGCGCACGCGCGCAAGCAGGACGTCGACGACGCGTACACGCGGCTGCTGGAGCGTGCGCTGCTCGGCGGCGCGTACCTCGCGATCGCGACGCACGACGAGCGGATCATCGCGCGCGCGATCGACTTCACGGAGCGGTTCGACGTCGGCCGCGACCGCTTCGAGTTCCAGATGCTCTACGGCGTGCGGCCGCAGCTCCAGCTCGATCTCGTCGGCCGCGGCTTCAACGTCCTCGTCGCGACTCCCTACGGGCCCGAGTGGTACCCGTACCTGATGCGGCGGCTCGCGGAGCGGCCCGCGAACGTCCTCTTCATCGCGCGCAACCTCGTCCGAGGCTAGTGCGCTAGACCGAGAGGACGATCTTGCCGAGCTGCTCGCCGGCCTCGAGCCGCTCGTGCGCGGCGCGGATCTCGGCTAGCGGCAGCACCTCGTCGACGACAGGCCGCGCGCGGCCGCTCGCGACGAGCTCGTAGGCGCCCTCGAAGTCGGCCCTCGTTCCCATCGTCGAGCCGAGGACGGTCAGCTGCTTCCACCAGATGCGATGGAGCGCGGCCGGCGGGTTCGGGCCGGTGGTGGCGCCGCAGACGGCGATGCGGCCGTCGCGCGCGGCGACGTCGAGCGAGGTGCGCCACGTCGCCTCGCCGACATGGTCGACGACGACGTCGGCGCCGCGGCCGCCGGTCGCTTCCTTCACGGCCGCCTTCACGTCGCCGGTCGCGTGGTTGACCGTCCAATCGGCACCGAGGTCGCGTGCGCGCGCGAGCTTGTCGTCGCTCGACGAGGTGACGATCGCGTTCGCTCCGAGCGCCTTCGCGATCGCGAGTCCGGCCGTCGAGACGCCGCTGCCGATCCCCCAGAGCAGCACCCACTCGCCCTCCCGCAGCCGCGCGCGTGTGACGAGCATCCGGTACGCCGTCTCGAACACGAGCGGGAACGCGGCCGCCTCCGCGAACGAGAGACCGGCCGGAATCGGGTGGACGTTCGTCGCCGGCACGGCGATCAGCTCCGCGTTCGTGCCGTCGCCGTGCTCGCCGATGACGTGGATCGACCCGTCCGGCGCCTCGATCCCCGGGTTGAGCACCACCTCCTGCCCCGGCTCGAGCCCGGAGACGCCCTCGCCGAGCGCCTCGACGACGCCGGCGCCGTCCGCGCCGAGGATGCGCGGCTTCGGCACCGAAGGAAGTCCCTTGCGGATCCAGACGTCGAGATGGTTGAGCGCGGAGGCGCGGATGCGGACCAGCACCTCGCCCGGCCCTGCCGCGGGGTCGGGCGCCTCTTCCAGCTGCAGCACCTCGGGGCCTCCGTCCGCGTGGATACGCACCGCGAGCATTCCGGGCAGACTATCCGGCGTGCGAGCAGGGGACCTCCAGCGGGTGGGGGAGGAGCTCGGTCTCGACGCCGTCGGCGCGGCGCCGGCGGAGCCGTACGCCGAAACGGAGCGACACATCCGCGAGCGCCGCGCGCGCGGGCTGTTCGCCGACATGAAGTTCACGATGGCGCGACCGGAGGAGTCGTGCCATCCGGAGACGCTGCTGCCGGGCGCGCGCACCGTCGTCTCCGCCGCGCTCTGCTACTACGCGCCGGAGCCGGCGCTGCCGGCAGGGCACGGGCGCCTGCCGCGCTACACGTGGTTCGACGCGTACGCCGAGCTCCGCGAGAAGCTCGACGAGCTCGGGCGCAGGCTCTGTCGGCTGAAGGGGGGAGGCACGTACCGCGTGCTCGTCGACGCGAACCAGCACGTCGACCGGGAGGCGGCCGCCCGCAGCGGCGTCGGCTTCTACGGCAAGAACACGCTGCTGATCACACAGCGTCACGGCTCCTGGGTCGTGCTCGGGACGCTCGTCACGGACGTCGAGATCGAGCCGACGCCGCCGCTCGACCTCGACTGCGGCTCGTGCCGGCTCTGCATCGACGCGTGCCCGACGGACGCGCTCGACGAGCCGGGCGTGCTCGACTCGACGCGATGCCTGTCGTACTGGACGCAGGCGCCCGCTCCGATCCCCGAGCCCTACCGTGCGCGCCTCGACGCGCAGGTGTACGGCTGCGACGTCTGCCAGGACGTCTGCCCGTGGAACCGCGGCGTCGAGAAGCGCCGTGCGGACGCGCCGGCCGCCGAGGCGCACGTCTCGCTCGTCGACTGGCTCCGCGCCGACCCCGGCGAGCTGCGCGACCGCTACCGGCGCCTCTACGTCCCGCGCGACGACGTCCGCTGGCTGCGCCGCAATGCGCTCGTCGCGGCCGGGAACGTCGGCGGCGCGGCCGAGCGCGCAGCGGTCGAGCCGTTCCGGGAGAGCGAGGACGAGCTGCTCCGCGAGCACGCGGCGTGGGCGCTCGCCCGCCTGGAGGAGCGCGGTGGCTGAGACGCGGCGGCGTCTCCTCGGCGAGCGGGCCTTCGAGTCGCGCGGGCTCGTCGGCGAGCGGGAGCTCGAGACCTGGCTGACGTGGGCGCGCCTCGTCGGACTCCTGTTCGCGGTGCTCGAGATCATTGCGTTCCGGGAGCCGTTCCCCGCGCACTACGAGGCCGCCGCCTGGGCCGTGACCGGCGTGCTCGCCGTCGGCACGCTGCTCCTCTTCGTCGCCGCGCAGCGGTCGCCGGACGGCCTCGGCCCCGTGCTCGGGCTGATCGCCTTCGTCTTCGACGTCTCGATCATCTGCGCCTACGCGACGGTCTTCTCGTACGAGTACGGCAACCAGGTGCGCTGGGCCCTGATCCTCGTCGTCGCCGAGGGCGCGCTGCGCTACGGGATGCTCGGCGGCGTGCTCGTGCCGCTGCTGCTCGTCCCGTTCTTCTTCTTCAACGAGTGGTGGCGCGCGCACTACTTCGGACCGCCGCGCTTCATCACCGACCGCGCGACGTTCCCCGCGGGTGTGCTCCTGCTCGCGGGCTTCGTCCTCGGCTGGCTCGTCCGGCGGCTGGAGGAGGAGGCGCGCCTCGGGCTCGCCCGTGCGAGCGAGGCGGAGGCGCTGCGCGACGAGCTCGGCCGCCACGTGGACGCGCTCGAGGCGGCGAACCGCTGCTCCCGGGCGCTCTCGTCGTCGCTCGAGATCGAGGAGGCGTTCGGCGCCTTCATCACCGAGCTGCGCGGCTTCCTTCCGTTCGACCGCACCGCGATCGTGCTCGTCGAGGACGACGCGGCCGCGACGATCGCCACGGCCGGGCGGGGGGCCGGCGAGGTGTTCCCGCCCGGCAGCGTCGGGCCGCTCGAGGGATCGGTGCTCGAGCGCGTGCTGGACGGGAAGACGGTCGTGCGGCGCGATCTCGGCGTGACGGAGTATCCGGAGGACCGGTTGCTCGTCGCGCTCGGCCTGCGCAGCGAGCTGATCGCGCCGCTGCCCGTCGGCGCGCGCCCGATCGGGATGCTCTCCGTCTCGCGCAAGGCGGTCGACGCATTCTCGGACGAGGAGGTCGAGCTCGTCTCGCTGCTAGGCCGGCTCGTGGCCACGGCGGTGCAGAACATCCGCGCGTACGACGCGGAGCGGCGGCGCGTGGACGAGCTGCGCCGGCTGTCGGCGATGCGGGCGGACTTCGTCTCGCTCGTCTCGCATGAGCTGCGCAGCCCGATGGCGGCCGTGATCGGCGCCGCCCGGACGCTCCAGGAGCGACGGCAGGAGCTGACGCTGGAGCAGCGCGAGGCGTTCCTCGCGTTGATCGCGAACGAGACGAACCGGCTCGCCGCGCTCGTCGGCGACGTGCTCGACACCTCGCGGATCGAGGCCGGGACGTTCAGCTACACGTTCACGCAGGTCGACCTGGCGCAGCTCGTCGACGACGCCGTCGCGCTCGCGACGCTCAGCCAGGACGGCGTGCGCGTGCGCACCGCCCTGGCCGGCCAGCTGCCGGCGGTGCACGGCGACCGCGAGCGCCTGCGCCAGGTGCTCTCGAACCTCATCGACAACGCGGTCAAGTACTCGCCGGAGGGCGGCGAGGTCGAGGTGAGCGCGAGCGCGGAGAGCAGCGTCGTCCGCATCGCCGTCCGCGACGAGGGGCCCGGCATCCCGCACGACCAGCAGCAGCTGATCTTCGAGAAGTTCGGCCGTGCCGCCGGCGGCGCGGCGAAGCCGGGCACAGGCCTCGGCCTCTTCATCGCGCGCTCGATCGCGGAGGCGCACGGCGGCACGCTCGACGTCGAGTCGACCCCCGACGCGGGCGCGACGTTCACGCTGACGCTGCCGGCCGTCGGTTGACCTGGGGAGTGCGGCTGCGCGCATCCTGTGAGGCCTTCGTATCAGGGCCTGGCCCCGGCCTTCGGCTCTGACGCGACTCCTCCGCTGACGTTGCGCCTCCCGCCCCACGGCCGGGGCCAGGCCCTAGTACGGAACGCGCACGACTTCTGCGCAGCCTCGAGAAGTGCTCAGGCTCGAACGCGCAAGCGTTCGACGCCTAATTCCTTCGCGAGCGCGCGGGCGCGCGCGGCGATGCGCGAGCGGAGCTCGGCGGGCTCGAGCACGACGGCGGCGCCGCGCTGCGAGAGGATCTCGCTCTCGAGCCACTCGTCGCTGCCGACCGGGAGCTCGCGCAGCGCGCTCTTGTCGGCGAGCCGCCGCGCGCCGCGCTCGATCGCCCAGCGCGCGACCTCCGGCGCGTACAGCACGCGCGCGCTCCGCGCGTCGCGCAGCCGCGTCGGCTCGAACCCCTCGCGCGGCTCGAACCGCTCGCGCGTCAGCTTCGCGCTCCGCATCCGGTCGAGCCGGAACGACCGCTCCGCGTCCGAGGAGCGGTCCCACGTGTGGACGTACCAGTTCGGCAGCTGCCGCTCGAGCGAGTACGGCTCGACGAGCCTCGTGGACGGCTGCGCGTCGACCTCCTTCTGGTACTCGATCTCGACGAGCCGGTGCTCGCGCATGCCGCGCGCCAGCGTCGAGACGAGATCCTCCTCGGCGCGCTCGACGTGCGGCTCGGGCGTCTGCGCCAGCTCGAACTGGCCGAACGTCTCCTCGAGCTTCCGCCGCACGCGTGCGAGCGGCGTGTGCGCGTCCGCGGCGATCATCGGGCCGACGTACTCGAGCGCGAGCCGGATCGCCCGCGCCTCGAGCGGCGTCAGCCGCGGCGGCAGCCGGAACGTGTCGCCCCAGAGCTCCTTGTCGACGTGCACGTCGGCGTCGCGCAGCTCGGCGTAGACCGTGTAGCAGCCGCCGCCGAAGTTGACGAGGTTCAGCAGCGAGAGGTGCTCCTCGAGCTCGTCGGCCGGGATCGGGAAGCGCTCGAGGATCTCCGCCGCCGGGATCTGCGCCTCCTTCTCCTCGCCGCAGGCGGCGAGCAGGAACGCGAGCAGCGCCTGGAGGACGGCGAACCGCTCGGGCGCGACCGGACCCGCGGGCCGGTCGCCCGTGAGCTCGTGCTCCTTCACGGGCCGCTCCGCGGCGGGCTTCGGCGCCGGCCCCTCGTGGCCGTCGCGGACGCGGCGCAGCGCGGTCGCCACCTCGCGCCGGAGCTCGTCCGGCTCGAGCGGCACCGCGCGGCCGTCTTGTCGCAGCACCCACGACGCGAGCAGCGG
>Ga0335077_10003691_pt1 | contig 18585 bp, 11 predicted proteins | sample Lox_Sample_31_FD_207151 | JGI IMG/M metagenome (GOLD analysis project Ga0335077, IMG submission 207151) | Soil microbial communities from Loxahatchee National Wildlife Refuge, Florida, United States - Lox_Sample_3.1 | ecosystem: Environmental > Terrestrial > Soil > Wetlands | place: USA... | reverse complement strand
GATGGAGAAGGCCTGCGAGACGCGCGAGAAGTCCCCCACCGGCGGCACGCTGTCCCCACCGATGCCCTCAACCAGCCACGGTGTCATGTGCGCGGGCAGCTGCCCCGTGAGCGCGAAGCTCGCGAGCCCCGAGCCGACCGGGTCGGCGAGCACCAGGCGCACCTGCGGCGCGGTGCGCTGGAAGAAATGCGTGAGTCCCGCGAGCGTGCCGCCGGTGCCGGCGCCACACACAACGGCATCGAGCCGCTGCTGCGTCTGCGCCCAGATCTCAGGCGCGGTGGTCTCCTCGTGCGCCTTAGCGTTGGCGGGATTGCCGAACTGGTTGACGAAGTAGGCCCCGGGGGTCTCGCGCGCCAGCCGCTCGGCGAGATCACGGTAGTACTCGGGGTGTCCGCGGCTCACGTCCGAGCGCGTCATCAGCACCTCGGCACCCATCGCCCGCAGGTGGAAGATCTTCTCCTGGCTCATCTTGTCGGGGATCACGAGGAGCAGCCGGTAGCCCTTCTGCGCGGCCACCAGCGCCAGCCCGAGGCCGGTGTTGCCGGCGGTCGCCTCGATCAGCGTCGCCCCGGGCGCGAGCGCGCCGGCGCGCTCGGCCGCCTCGATGAGGTAGAGCCCGACCCGGTCCTTGATGGAGCCGCCGGGGTTCTGGTTCTCGAGCTTGAGGAACAGCTCGCAGGGACCTGTGTCCAGGCGTCGCACGGCCAGGAGCGGCGTGTTGCCGATCAGCTGCAGCACGTTGGTGAAGGCCGGTGCGCTCATGGGAATGGCCGCGATTGTACGCGGAAATCGCGGCGCGCTCGGCGCGCGCGCCCGTCAGGCGAGGCCGACGATCAGCCCGGCGGCCACCCAGGTGCGCAGGTAGGTCGCCGCCTCGAGCGCGGCACGCTCGGCGCCGAGCTGCTCGCACAGCAGCTCGCACAGCTCGGCGAAGGGCCAGCCGCTGCGCGCCGCATCGAGGGCGGCCGCCTCGGCCTCGGGGAGTGAGCGGAAGTAGCTGCCGAGCTCCTGGCGCCACAGCAGCCACTGGCACGGCTGCGCGGCGAAGGCGGCCGCGGGGCGCGGCGTCTCCTCGGTGAGCGCCCGCCAGATCTGCGGCGCATTCCAGTGCAGCGCGAGCCGCGCGACGCTCGGGTGCCAGGCGAAGCGCAGCTGCGCCCAGCGCTCCGGCGGCAGGCACGCGAGGCTCTCCTGGGTGAGCGGGGTGGCATCGGCGGCGTCGAATACCGCGCCCATGGCCCACTCCCAGCGCGCCAGCTCCGCCAGCAGCGGCGCGCCGGCGTACTCCTCGCGCGTGCCGAGGAAGCCGGCCAGGTCATCGCCGTAGTAGCGGATGGAGAAGAACGGCGAGTCGTGCGTGCGCACGTAGGCGTCGGCGAGCGCGGCGAAATCGGCATCGAGCAGCTTGGCGAGCGCGGGGTAGTTGCTCGAGAGGGCCTCCTCGAGGCGGCTGCGATAGGCGTGCGCGTAGATACCGAGGCGCGTGTCCTCGTCCACGCGCGCGCTGCCGAGCACGTGGGCGCGCACCGCGCCCGTGCCGTGCAGCAGGTAGTCCTGGAAGTCCTGCTGCAGGTGCGCGAGCTTCACGCGCCCACCGCGCGCCGCGCCAGCGGCGCCTGCAGCGTGCGCCCTGCGATGGCGCGCGCCTCGTCGAGCTCGGCCACCAGCTCCGCGAGCGGCGGGATGCGATCGTCACGCTCGATCATGGTGGCGACGGGCCCGAGTCGCGCGAGCGCCGCCGCGTACAGCTGCCACACCGGATCGGGCACCGGGTGATCGTGGGTGTCGATCAGGTAGTCACCGTGGTTTTCGTGGCCGGCAAGGTGGATCTGCTGCACGCGCTCGGGAGGTATGCCGGCAAGGTACTCGTGCGGGTCGAACTCGTGGTTGACGCTGCTCACGTAGATGTTGTTCACGTCCAGCAGCAGCAGGCAGTCCGCGCCCCGCGCCACCTCGGCGAGGAACTGCCACTCGCTCAGGGCGGAGTCGCGGAAGGCCACGTAGCTGGAGACGTTCTCGAGCAGGATGCGCCGTCCGAGGATCTCCTGCACCGTGCGCACGCGCGCGATGATGTGGCGCAGCGCCTCCTCGGTGTAGGGCAAGGGCAGCAGGTCGTGCGTGTTGCGGCTCGCGACCCCGGTCCAGCACAGATGATCGGACACCCACGCCGGCTCGATACGCGCGGCGAGCGCCTTGAGCTGCTCGAGGTAGCCGCGGTCAAGCGGCGCGGTGCTGCCGATCGAGAGCGACACGCCGTGCAGCGCCAGCGGGTAGCGCTCGCGCACCCGCGTCAGGTAGTGCAGCGGCTTGCCGCCGGGCACCAAGTAGTTCTCGGTGAGCGCCTCGAACCAGTCGACCGCCGGGGCAGCGCGCAGGATCTCCTCGTAATGATCCACGCGCAGGCCGAGGCCGAAGCCGAGCGAGGGCTGCGTGAGCGGGTTCATGCATGCGGCAGCGGCACCGGGCGCACGGAGCGCGCCCGGTGCGCCGCCTCCTCGCCTTACTTGGCTTTGGCCTTGGCGGCGTCGCACTCCGCCTTGGTCATCTGCACGAATCCCTTGCCCTTGCACGCGTTCTGACCCTTGCAGGCGTTGTTGGCGCTCTTGCACGCCGACTGGCCCTTGCAGGAGTTCACGCCTTCGCACTTCACCTTGGCTTCGTCCGCGCTGGCGGTGCTCACCACCGCCGTCGAGAACATCACCGCCGCAGCCGCGGCCAGGGCGACACCGGATAACGTCTTGGAATTCATTCGACCTCCTCGTGAGAAGACTGTGTGGCGCGCCGGATTGTACGCCCCTATCGCTCGCCGCCGGCGTAAATGCCCGGGCAGTTGGCTTTTCGCCACGCGCGGCCCTCGCCCCGCGGCGCGCATGCATACAGTAGACCGGGCTGGGCGGCACTGGATTGCACGCCCGCGCGCCGCGCGCCGCGCCGGCGGAGCGCCACGGATCGAGTAGACTCCCGCAGGCCTGCGTCTTGCTTCCCTTTAAGCGCTCCATGGATGCCCTCAGGATAGGGGACGGAATGACTGACGCCTCAACAGACCGCATCTGCCTGCGCGGCGCACGCCAGAACAACCTCAAGGGCCTCGACCTCGACATCCCGCTGAACGAGCTGGTGGTGGTGACGGGGGTCTCCGGCTCGGGCAAGTCCTCGCTGGTGTTCGACACGCTGTACGCGGAAGGGCAGCGCCGCTACGTCGAGACCTTCTCCCCCTACGCGCGGCAGTTCCTCGAGCGCATGGACAAGCCGCAGGTGGACGCCATCAGCGGCATCCCGCCGGCGATCGCCATCGACCAGACCAACCCGGTGCGCACCTCGCGCTCGACCGTCGGCACGATGACCGAGCTCAACGATCACCTGAAGCTGCTGTTCGCGCGCAGCGCGAGCCTCTACTGCCGCTGCTGCGCGCGGCCCGTGCGCGCCGACAGCGCCGAGAGCATCTACGCGGACTTAAGCGCGCGCGCCCGTGCCGCCGGCGACCCGCGCCTGCTCATCACCTTCCCCGTGCCGGTGCCGGCGAACTTCACGCTCGAGGAGGTGCGCACGCTCCTCGAGCGGCAGGGCTACACGCGCTACTTCGGCGAGCCCATCGAGAGCCAGCCCCCTGCGCCACCGGCAGCCGCGCGGGCGCGCGGCCGCGGCCGCAAGGCCGCTGCCGTGCCGCCGACGCTCACGCTCGAGGTGGTGCAGGACCGCCTGCGTGCCGGGGGCGCCGAGCGAGCCCGGGTGCTGGAGGGGATCGAGGCCGCGCTGCGCGTCGGCCGCGGCCGCCTGAGCGTGCGGGTGCTCGATGAGGGCGCCGCGGCGCAGCCGCGCGACACCTGGCGCTACTCGAGCGAGCTGCACTGCGCGGAGTGCGACCTGCCCTACCGCACGCCGAGCCCGCCGCAGTTCTCCTTCAACTCCCCGCTCGGGGCCTGCGAGAGCTGCCGCGGCTTCGGCCGCACCATCGGCATCGACTACGGGCTCGTGATCCCGGACGAGACGCGCTCGCTGCGCGGCGGGGCCATCAAGCCCTGGCAGACCAAGTCCTACGCCGAGTGCCAGGAGGACCTCGAGAAGTTCGCGAAGCTGCGCGGCATCGCGCTCGACACGCCCTGGCGCGAGCTGCCGGCGCAGGCGCGCGCGTGGGTCATCGAGGGCGAGGGCGCCTGGTCGAAGAAGGTGTGGTACGGCGCCAGGCGCTTCTTCGCCTGGCTCGAGACGCGCGCCTACAAGATGCACGTGCGCGTGCTGCTGTCGCGCTACCGCGCCTACACGCCCTGCACGGCCTGCGCCGGCGCGCGCCTGAAGAGCGAGGCGCTGCTGTGGCGCATCGGCGAGGCGCAACTGGCCACCGCGGCGCTCGCGGGGGCGGCGCGCTTCAGGCCGGCGGAGGTCAGCTGGAGTGAGGCGCAGCTTGCCGCACTCCCGGGGCTCTCGCTCCATGACCTGATGCTGCTGCCCGTCGAGCGCGTGCACGAGTTCTTCCGCCAGCTCACCCTGCCGGCACCGCTCGATGAGGCCACGGCGCTGCTGCTGGATGAGATCCGCGCCCGGCTGCGCTACCTGTGCGACGTCGGCCTCGGCTACCTGACGCTCGACCGGCAGTCGCGCACGCTCTCGGGCGGGGAGGTGCAGCGCATCAACCTCACCACCGCGCTCGGCACCTCGCTGGTGAATACGCTGTTCGTGCTCGATGAGCCCTCGATCGGATTGCACCCGCGTGACATGCTGCGCGTCATCGGCGTCATGAAGCGGCTGCGCGATGCCGGCAACTCCCTGGTCGTGGTCGAGCACGACCCGCAGATCATGCTCGAGGCCGACCGCATCCTCGACCTGGGCCCGGGCGCCGGCGAGCGCGGCGGCGAGATCGTCTTCTTTGGCAGCCCGCGCGAGCTGCGCGCGCAGCCGCGCTCCCTCACCGGGCAGTACCTGAGCGGTGCGCGCTCGGTCGCCCCGGCGCGCGAGCCCTCCCCCGAGCGCGCCGCCGCCGCTCCCGACGGTGCGGTGGTGGCCGAGGCACGCTCGAACCGCTGGCTCGAGCTCAAGGGCGCCGCCGCGCACAACCTCAAGGACGTCGACGTGCGCATCCCGCTCAAGCGCCTGGTGTGCGTCACCGGCGTCTCGGGCTCGGGCAAGTCGACGCTGGTGGAGGACGTGCTTTACCCGGCGCTGCTGAAGTACCGGGGCCGCCCGACGGAGGCGCCCGGACGCTTCAACGGGCTCTCCGGCGCGGAGCTGATCGATGACGTGGTGATGGTGGACCAGAGCCCGATCGGGCGCACCACGCGCTCCAACCCGGCGAGCTACGTCGGCGCCTTCGATGCCATCCGCGCGCTGTACGCGGCCGAGCCCGCCGCGCAGGAGCGCAAGTACACCCCCGGCACCTTCAGTTTCAACTCGGGCAACGGCCGCTGCCCGACCTGCAGCGGCAACGGCTTCGAGCACGTCGAGATGCAGTTCCTCTCGGATGTGTACCTGCGCTGCCCCGACTGCGATGGCCGCCGCTACCGCGACGAGCTGCTCGACATCCGCCGCGAGGGCGCGGACGGACGGCGCCTGCACATCGCCGAGGTGCTCGAGCTCACGGTGACCGAGGCGCGCGCCTTCTTCGCCGACGTACCGGAGGTGGCACAACGGCTGGGTCCGCTCGCCGACGTGGGCCTCGAGTACCTGAAGCTCGGGCAGCCGGTGCCGACGCTCTCCGGCGGGGAGGCGCAGCGGCTGAAGCTCGCCGGCCACCTGGCGCAGGCCGGCTCGGTGCTCTCCAGCACCACCCACAAGGGCAAGCTGTTCCTGTTCGATGAGCCGACCACGGGGCTGCACTTCGATGACGTCGCCAAGCTGCTGCGCGCGTTCCGCAAGCTGCTGGTCGCCGGGCACTCGCTGCTGGTGATCGAGCACAACCTCGACGTCATCGGCGCCGCCGACTGGATCATCGACCTCGGGCCCGAGGGCGGCGAGCGCGGCGGGCAGATCGTCTGCGCCGGCACGCCGGCGCAGGTGTGCGCCGAGCCGCGCTCCTTCACCGGACGCGCGCTGCTCGCCTACCAGGAGTCGCGCAGCGCGGCGCTGCCCGCGGTCGCGGAAGCCGGCGCGGGCTACGCCACCCGCGCGGCGCACCCGGCGGTGCTGATCCACAACGCGCGCGAGCACAACCTCAAGAGCATCGACGTCGAGATCCCGCGCAACCGCTTCACCGTGGTGACCGGCGTGTCCGGCTCGGGCAAGTCGACGCTCGCCTTCGACATCCTCTTCAACGAGGGTCAGCGCCGCTACCTCGAGTCCCTCAACGCCTACGCGCGCCAGTTCGTGCAGCCGGCGGCCCGGCCGGACGTGGACGCGATCTTCGGCATTCCGCCCACGGTGGCGATCGAGCAGCGCACCAGCCGCGGCGGCCGCAAGAGCACGGTCGCCACGCTCACCGAGATCTATCACTTCCTGCGCCTGCTGTACGTGAAACTCGGCACGCAGCACTGCCCGGAGTGCGACGTCGCCATCGAGCCGCAGAGCCCGGCCTCGATCGCCGCGCGGCTGCTGCGCGAGTACCGCGGCCGCCGCATCACGCTGCTCGCCCCGCTGGTGGTGGCGCGCAAGGGCTACTACACCGAGCTCGCGCGCTGGGCGGCCAAGAAGGGCTTCCGCGCGCTGCGCGTCGACGGCGAGCTGCAGCCGAGCGCCCCCTGGCCGCGCCTGTCGCGCTTCAGCGAGCACACCATCGAGCTGCCGGTGGCGGAGCTCGAGGTGAGCGCCCGCGCGGAAGGCGAGCTGCGCGGCGCGCTGACGCGGGCGCTCGACTTCGGCAAGGGCGTGCTGCACGTGCTGCCGGCGAAGGCGAGCCGCGTCACGGTGTTCTCCACCCGGCGCGCCTGCCCGCACTGCGGCCGCAGCTTCGCGGACCTGGACCCGCGGCTGTTCTCCTTCAACTCCAAGCACGGCTGGTGCGAGGAGTGCTACGGCACCGGGCTCGCCCTCCCCGGCTTCGAGGCCGAGCACTCGGGCGAGGAGATCTGGTGGAACGAGTGGTACGCGCACGAGCCGCCGCCGTGCGGCGCCTGCCACGGGCAGCGCCTCAATCCGACCGCGCTCGCGGTGCGCTTCCGCGACCGCTCGATCGCCGCGCTGGCGGCGCAGCCGGTGGCGGCGAGCCAGGAGTTCTTCGCGCGCCTGCGCCTCGGGCCGCGCGAGCGCGCCATCGCGCGCGACCTGCTGGCCGAGATCCGCGCGCGGCTCAGGTTCCTCGAGCGCGTCGGGCTCGGCTACCTCGAGCTCGACCGCGCCGCGCCCACGCTCTCGGGCGGGGAAGCGCAGCGCATCCGCCTCGCCGCCCAGCTCGGCTCGAACCTGCAGGGCGTGTGCTACGTGCTCGATGAGCCCACGATCGGGCTGCATCCGCGCGACAACGCGGTGCTGCTCGATGCGCTCGCCGCGCTCGCCGGGGCGCGCAACACCCTGGTGGTGGTCGAGCACGACGAGGACACCATCCGCCGCGCCGACCACCTGCTCGACCTCGGCCCGGCCGCGGGCGTGCACGGCGGCGAGCTGGTGGCCGCCGGCAGCGTCGCCGATCTGATGCGCACCCCGCGCTCGACCACCGGGCGCTTCCTGCGCGAGCCGCTGCTGCACCCGGCGCAGCCGCTGCGCGCCGTGCAGCGCAGCACCCCGGCCCTCGAGCTCAAGCGCGTGACGCTGCACAACCTGCGCGGCGCCGACGTGCGCATCCCGCTTGGCCGCCTGGTGGTGATCACCGGCGTCTCGGGCTCGGGCAAGTCGACCCTCGCCCGCGACGTGCTGTATGCGAACCTGCGCCGGCTGCTCGGCGCGGGCGCACCGCGCGCCCGGCGCCGCCGCGCCGCGCGCGAGCTCAGCGGCTGCGCGGCGCTCGGGGGGCTCGAGCACCTGGAGCGCGTGCTCGAGGTGGACCAGAGCCCGATCGGCAAGACGCCGCGCTCGTGTCCGGCGACCTACGTCGGCTTCTGGGACGAGATCCGCCGCATCTACGCCGGCACCACCGAGGCGCGCATGCGCGGCCACAGCACCTCGCGCTTCTCCTTCAACACCGCCGGTGGGCGCTGCGAGGCGTGCGAGGGCCAGGGGGTGAAGACGATCGAGATGAGCTTCCTGCCGGACGTGAAGGTGCTGTGCGACGTGTGCCGCGGGGCCCGCTTCAACCCCGAGACGCTCGCGGTGCGCTGGCGCGAGAAGAGCATCGGCGAGGTGCTGGCCATGAACGTGGACGAGGCGCTCGGCTTCTTCGCCGCGCACTCGCGCGTGCACCACGCCCTGAAGCTGCTGCAGGACGTGGGCCTGGGCTACCTGACGCTCGGGCAGCCGAGCCCGACGCTCTCCGGCGGCGAGGCGCAGCGCATCAAGCTGGTCACCGAGCTCGCCAAGGTGCGCGATGAGGCCGTCGCCGGTGCGCGCCACCGGCCGCGGCGCACGCTGTACGTGCTCGATGAACCGACCGTCGGGCTGCACATGGCGGACGTGGAGAAGCTGACCCAGGTGCTGCATCGCCTGGTGGCCGCCGGCAACAGCGCGGTGGTGGTCGAGCACAACCTCGACGTCATGGCCGAGGCGGACTGGATCATCGACCTCGGTCCCGAGGCCGGCAGCGGCGGCGGGCGCATCGTGGCCCAGGGGACGCCGGCGCAGGTGGCCGCGCGTGCGCGCGCCTCGCATACCGGGCGCGTGCTGGCGGCATTCCTCGGCGAGCGCACGCTGCCGGTCGCCGCCGCCGGGTGAGAGGTAGTAGGCTCGCCGCCCATGGCCCACGATCTGGTGTGCTGGAAGTGCGGCGCCTCGCTCGCCGACCTCACGCTGCCGCTGCGGCGCCTGGAAGAGTGTCCGCAGTGTCGCGCGGAGCTGCACGTGTGCCGCATGTGCATCGACTACGACACCGGCGTCGCCAAGCACTGCCGCGAACCCACCGCCGAGGAAGTCAGCGACAAGGCCCACGCCAACTTCTGCGACCACTTCAAGCCGCGCCCCAAGGCCTACACGCCCCCGAACACCGCCGCGGTGGATGCGGCGCGGGCGGCGCTCGAAGAGCTGTTCGGCAAGCGCTGAACGTGCCCTCGCCTCACCGCGTGCCCGCGCCGCCATGGCGCATCCGCGCACCCTTCGCGCTAGACTCGCCGCGATAATAAGCACGCCACCGGCCGCCCCCCGCGGCCGCCGCCTTCAGGGAGTCTCGCATGCCTCGGACCTCCAGCCCCGTGCGCGCGCACTGCCGTGCGCTGTGGATCGCCGCCGCCCTGCTGCCCGGGGCCGCATTCGCGGCCGCGCCGCCGCCCGCTGCGGCTGCGCCGGCCGTGCTGGCCTGGGAAGCCGGCGACACTCCGGCCGCCCTCGAGGGCTGGGTGAAGCAGCGCCTGCAGCGCGCCGATGCCGCCGTGGCACGGCTGCTCGCGGTCAAGGGTGCGCGCAGCGTGGACAACACGCTCGCCCTCTACGACGAGGCCTACGACGCGCTTTACGATGCGCAGGCGCAGTCCTCGGTGCTGTACGGCGTCGGTGCCACCAAGGAGCTGCGCGACAAGGCCCAGGCACTCACGCAGAGCGCCAGCGCCGCCCTCACCGCCCTCAACCTCAACCCCGAGGTCTACCGCGCCCTGGCCGCCGTGCCCGCGCCCGCGGATGCGGGCGTGCGCCACTACCTGGAGCACACGCTGCTCGAGTACCGCCTGGCGGGCGTCGACAAGGACGCGGCCACGCGCGCGCGCATCAAGGCGCTGCAGGACAAGATCACCGAGCGCGGGCTGGCCTTCGAGCGCGCCGTGCACGATGACGTGCGCAGCATCAGCGTCGACCAGAGCCAGCTCGGCGGGCTGCCGCAGGACTTCCTCGACAGCCACAAGCCCGACGCCAGCGGCAAAGTGAAGATCACCACCGATCCGCCGGACGCCTACCCGGCGCTGAAGTTCGCCGACAACGAGGACCTGCGCCACCGGCTGTGGCTGGTGGACCACCAGGTGGCCTACCCCGCCAATACCGACAACCTGCGTGGCCTGCTCGAGGCGCGCCACGAGCTGGCGCACCTGCTCGGCTTTGCCACCTGGGCCGACTTCGCCATGGCCGACCAGATGATCGGCTCGCCGGCGAAGCTCAAGGAGTTCCTCGAGCAGGTGGACACGGCGACGCGCGAGCCGGGCGCGCGCGAGGACGCAGCGCTGCTCGCGTTCGTGCAGCAGAAGAACCCGGCGATCAAGAAGATCCCGGCGGCGGACGCGCGCTACTGGCAGGAGCAGTACCGGCGCGCCAAGTTCAACTTCGACTCGCAGAGCGTGCGCCCCTACTTCCCCTACCCGGCAGTGGAGCGCGGCGTGCTCGACACGGCCGGTCGCCTGTTCCACGTGCAGATCAAGCCGGTGGCGGGGCTTAAGACCTGGCACCCCTCGGTGACCACGTACGAGGTCTTCGACGGCAGCCGCAAGCTCGGCACGATCTACCTCGACATGCACCCGCGCGAGGGCAAGGACAAGTGGTTCTCGACCTCGGCGCTCAACCAGGGGGTGGAGGGACGCCAGCTGCCGCGCGGTGCGCTGGTGTGCAACTTCCCCGGCGGCATCGCCGCTGACCCGGGCCTGATGCAGTACGGCGACGTGGTGGTGTTCCTGCACGAGTTCGGGCACCTGATGCATCACATCATCGGCGGCCAGCACCGCTTCGCCGGCCAGGGGGCCTTCAACATCGAGGGTGACTTCGTGGAGGCGCCCTCGCAGATGCTGGAGGAGTTCTTCCACGACTACGGCGTGCTCAGCACCTTCGCCCGGCATTACCAGACCCAGCAGGTGCTGCCGCGCGAGCTGTACGAGCGCATGACCCGCGCCGACACCTATCCGCGCTCCAGCGACCAGCTGCGCCAGCTGATGTACGCCACGGCCTCGCTCAACTACCACAGCGCGGACCCGGCGCAGCTGAACTTCGATGCGGTGTGGAAGGAGGCGTTCGAGCGCTACAACTCGACCGCCTACAACCCCGGCGATCACTTCTGGGCCTCGTTCACGCACCTGAACGGCTACAGCTCCAACTACTACACCTACGTGCTCGACAAGGTGATCGCGCTCGACTTCTTCGCGCAGTTCGACCCGCACAAGCTGATCGGCGGGCCGACCGGCATGCGCTACCGGCACACGGTGCTGGCTCCGGGCGCGACGCGTCCGGCGGGGGCACTGGTGCACGATTTCCTCGGGCGCGACATGAGCCTCGAGGCGTACCGCAAGTGGCTGCTCGCGGAGTTCGAACCGAGCGCTACGGCTTCTTCATCCGCTCGCTGAGGCGCTCGAGGAGCTTGGAGAAGGGCGAGTTCTTCTGCACCTCGACGCGCAGGTGGCGTACGCCCGTGTCGTTGAGCGTCTCGCCGCTGCCGGAATCGATCGACAGCTGACTCGCGCCCAGGATCTCGAGCGTCTCCTCGAGAGACTGCGGGCCGCGCTTCTCGCGCGCCCCGACCTTGGCGCCGGCGCGTGCCGGGCGCGCGGGCGGTGGCGGCTGCGGTGGCGACTGCGGTGGCGACTGCGACTGCGTGACCGCCCGGCCGACGGCCACCTTCGGCACGGGGCGCCCGGGTATCTTGCGACCCTGGGCATCGGTGAGTGAGGGCGCGGCCGTCGGCTTGGGAGCGACGGCGGCCGGCTTGGCTACCGCCGCTGCCGGGGCCGGACCCTTGGCGGCGAGCTTGGCGAGTTCCTCGCGCGCCGGCTCATCGTCGATCAGCTTGAACTCATCGGCCGGCGCGGCGCGCAGGCTGGCCGGTGCGCCCACCGTGGTGGCCTGGCGGTCCTGGTCCGTGGCGCGCGCCTTTTCCTGCCCGCTGACCGGCACCACCGCCACCGAGGCGAACTCCGAGCGCACGTAGTGGGCGACCTGCTTGGCCGAGATGGCATCGCTGAAGAAGCCGAGGCGCAGGCCGAACCACTTGCGCCCGTCGCGGCTGCCCTCGACGGTGTAGAGCGTGTAGGCACTGAAGATGGCGAGCGGCGGCACCTTGTCCAGCTCGACCGGCTGCACCGACCACTGCAGCTGCACGGCGAACAGCACCGGCGCGTTGCTGCTGACCGCGCTCTTGAGCGCCTCGCGCGTGCCGGTGTCGTCGGGCTTGAGCATCGGGATCGCCCCGTGGGCAGGCTCCTGCACCGGTGAGCTGTCGATGGCCTCGCTGCCTTCCGCGCGGCGGGTCTCGAGGAGCCGCAGCACCTGGGTATCGCTGATGTCCGGCGCCGGCGTCACCGGGGCCTGCGGCGCCGGCTCCTTCGCCACCGGGGCGGGGGGCGCGGCAGGCGGCGGCAGCGGTGCGCGCATCAGGCGCGTCTCGCCCGTCGCGCTGGCATCGCCGAGCGCCTTGAGCACCTCACGCACGTTCGAGTCGGCGAACACGCCGCGGGTCTGGGTGGTCTCGCCACCGGCAACGGCGGCCTTCGGGGCATTCAGCGTGCCGCGCACCGGGGCGGGCGCGGCATCGAGCAGATTCTGGGCGACGGCCGCGGCGCTGGTGCGCGCCGGCATGCGGGCTGGTTCGGGCGCCTTGGGCGCTGCGACGGCGCTCGCCGGAGCCGGGCGGGCGGGCGCGGCGCTGCGCGCCGCGGGCTCGCTCGGTGCGGGCTTCGGGGCTGCGGCCTTGGTAGTCGCGGGGTGCGCGGCCGCCGGCTTCGGCGCCGCCGGCTTGGGTGCGGCCGGCTTCGCCACAGCGGCCTTCGGGGCCACGACCGGTTTCGCGGCGGCGGGCGGCCGGGCGGGTGCGGGATCCTTCACGATGGGCTTGGCCGGCGCGGCCGCCGGGGCGAGCGGTGCGGCCGCCTTGAGCACCGGCACGCGCGCCGCCAGGGACTCCGGCGGCCCGGGGTCGGCCGGCATGGCAACCGGGGCGGGCGCACCACGCGGCGCGGGCGGCGGCCCGGCGGCGTGGCGGGCCTGCGCGGCCTGCTCGGCGGTGGCGCGCTCGCGCAGCTTCCTGCCCGGGGCCTCGCCGGCCCAGGCGCCAGGGTAGATCTCGCGCACCACGCTCAGCCATTCCTCGGCCTCGGCGAGCGTGGCGAAGTAACCCATATGCAGGCGGAAGCGCTCGCGGCCTTCCTCGAAGCGGCGGCTGACGAAGAAGTTGAAGCGCTTGAGCTCCGGCAGATCGGTCTGCGCGAGCGCCATGGGCGTCGTGGAGGAGCACAGGTTGAGCACGAATGGCCCCGTGCCGGCGGCCGGCGCGAGCGCATCCACTGCGTCGCCACCGCGCGCGCCCGGAGCGAAGTTGGGCGTTGCTGTCATAACTTCCCCGAAGCGAAAACGTCGACCACCACGGTGCTCAAACTCCGCGGGCTCGCCAACGGGGGGGATTGCATCGCTCGCGCCTGGCGCGATCGTGGCAGCCCCGCCGTCATAGGAACCCGTCCTTTAGACCGGTGGCTTTGCGTCCCCGTCTTTCGACGGGTTTGCCCTTATCACTGCAATGAAGAGTGTCAAAGCGTCGCGGATTGGAGTCAAGTACTGAAATGTGTTCAGTCTCTCAGCGTACGCGCGCAGGCGCAGCGGCGTGCTCCTTATGTCTCACGGTGCCGACGCTGCGCCTTCCCAGAAGCGTCCCGCATTTACCAGATGCTGCGCGAAGTACGGATCATCGAGCGCGGCCGCGGTGACGGCCACGCCGCGGTGGGGCGCGTGGATGAAGCGGCCATCGCCGGCGTAGATGCCGACGTGGTCGATGCCGTGCGCGCCGAGGCGGAAGAACAGCAGGTCGCCCGGGCGCAGCTGTGCGAGCGGCACGGGGCGCGCGGCGCGCTGCTGCGCGGCCGCGGTGCGCGGGATGGCAAGCCCGGCGCGCTCGTGGGCATAGAGGGCGAGTCCGCTGCAGTCAAAGCCGCCTGCATCCGCGCCACCGAAGGCGTAGCGCGTGCCGATGAGCGCCAGCGCCACGCTCGCGATCGTGTCCCCGGCACCCGCGGGCGTTCTGGGCGCGGGCCGCGGTGCACTCGCGCAGCCGGCGAGCACGAGTGCCAGCGCCACGGCGAGCGCGCCGGGGCGCATGACTAGCCGGCGCATCGGTGCGGCGCGCGCCTTCAGCGTGCGCGGGCCGGGGCCTTGGGTGGGGGCATCTGGCGCGGCCGCGGGCTGCTCACCCGGGCGAGCGCCTGCAGGCCGGCCCAGGTGTAGCGCTGCAGGCCGCGGCGCCCGGAGCGCAGCGCCCCGAGCATCGCCGCCGCCACGGTGCGCGCCGGCAGCGCGCGGTAATCCTGGTAGGAGCCGCCGAGCAGCGGGTTCAGGAGCGGCATGCCGAGGGTGGCCAGCAGCTCGAGCGGGCGCATCTCGCGGCGCCAGCCGAGCAGGACCGAGGGCTGCAGGATGTCCAGGGACTCGAAGCCGAGCCGCGCGAGCTCCTCCTCCATCTCGCCCTTGGTACGCAGGTAGAAGTTGCGCGAGCGCGGGTCCGCGCCGACGCTCGAGATCACCACGAAGCGGCGCGCATTCGCGGCCTTCGCGGTGCGGGCGAAGGCGAGCACGGTGTCCACGTCGACGGCACGGAAGGCATCCTGCGAGCCGGCCTGGCGGATGGTGGTGCCGAGGCAGCACAGCGCGGCATCGCACTGCACGCCTTTCAGCTGCGCCTCGAGCGCGTCGAATTTGACGATGCGGTTGGCGAGCTTGGCGTGCTCGCGCCCGAGCGGACGGCGCGACACGGCGATCACGCGGCTGACGTCGGCGGCCTCGAGCAGCGCCTCGAGCGCATGCTGACCGGTCAGCCCGCTCGCCCCGGCAAGCAAGACGATCCTGGTATCCCCGTCGGCCATCGCATTCACCGCGCCACAAACGGTGTTGGTTTTGCGGCTAGCTTAAGGAGTGCGGCCGGGCGGCGGCAAGTGAGCGCGCGGCGGGCGCGTTGCCTCACAGCGGGTCGTAGCAGCTGACGTTGACGGTCTGGGTCTGTCCCGGGCTGATGCTGACGTCGCGGCGCACGTCGCGGTAGCCGTCGCGCGTGCCGATGAGGGTGTAGCGACCGGGCTTCAGGTCGACGTCGCGATGCGTGAAGCCGCCGAAGCTGCCGACCCCGCTGACGGTCACCTGCGTGAGCCCGTCGGAGACCAGTGCCAGTCGCACGGGCCGCTCGAACTCCGGCAGCAGCGCGGCGACGCGCGCCATCTGCAGGCGCAGCTCCGGCCCGGGATTGCTCACCTGCTGCGCGCTCTGCAGCAGCGTGGCCGCCTGGCTGCGCGCATCGGAGGCGGCGAGCAGGTCCGGGCGGTCGATGAGCGCCTGTAAGGAGTTTTGCAGGTCGAGGCGCGCGCGGGCGCGGTCGCGTCCCGCCTGGGCGAATTCCTGCGAGGCGTCGCTGCGCAGGATGCTGCTGTAGGCGCTGAGCGCATCGTCCCAGCGCTCGTCCGCCTCGGCATCCTCGGCGCGCGTGCGCAACGTCCCGAAGCCGTGCGCATGCAGCGCCGCATCGACGCGCTTGAGGCCGTCACTCGCTTCACGGCCGTTCGGCCGCAGGGCGCGGGCGCGCTCGAAGGCGGCGCGCGCCTCCTCCAGCCGCCCTGCGCCGAGCGCCGCGTAGCCCTCGCCGGCGGCCTTGGCGTAGCGATCCTCCCCGAAGGCGCTCGGGCTGTCCGTGCCCGGGGGTGCCGGGACAGAAGCGGAAGCTCCCGCGGGGGTGGCGGAGGGCGCCGGTGCCGCGGGCGCGGGGCTGGCGGGTACGCCGGCGCTGATCGGAGGCTTCTCCGGCAGAGCGCGTGCCCGCGCCTCGCCCTCGAGCGCATGCTCGTCACGGGGCGCGATGCGCAGGGCGAGCCCGTAGGCTTCCAACGCGAGGCGGCGCTGCCCATCGGCCACCGCGCGGTCTCCCGCGGTCAGCTGTGCCGCCAGCGCCGCGGGTGCCGCCTGCTCCAGCGCATCCAGCAGCGCGCCGCCCTGCAGGACATGCCGGTCGGCGCGCGTCACGCTCGCCGCATCTTCGGCGGCGGCCGCCTCGGCCGCCGTGGCCTTCAGGGTCGCGAAGTCCGTACCGCCCCACTCCGCCGCCCCGCGGTTCTCGAGCGCACTCAGTCGCTGCTCGAAGAGGATGCGGTCGGCCTGCAGGCGGGCGCGGGCGCTGGCATCCACGGTGCCCGCCATGTTCGGCGCGCCCGCGGGGCGCGAGGTCAGGGTACCGGGCAGCCAGCTCGGCAGGTAGCGGTATGCGGCGAACCCGGCCGCCGTGAGCAGCAGCAGGAGCAGCAGCACGCGGGGCGCGCCGCTGCGCATGGGCGCGAGCTCCTCGCGCGGCCGGGCCGCAGCGCGCACCTCTTCCCAGAGGGCCGGACCGTCGATCTGCGCCTTCGGGGCGACCCGGATCGGCTCGACGGTGCGCGGGGCAGGCTCCGGCGCGGGGGGCGCCGCCGGCGGCGCGCTCGCCAGGCGCTCCTGCGGCGGCACGGTCTCGTTGGCCGCCATCTCCGGCGGCTCGCTGTCGAAATCGAAGGTAAGCGTGTCGTTGAGCGAGGCCTCGAGCTCGTCGATGACGTCGCGCATGTTCGCCGGCCGCCGCCGCGGGTCCTTGGCGAGCATCTTGGCGATCAGGTTCGCCAGCTGCGGTGGGATCTGCTGCGTCGGCACCAGCGCCGGCACCGGCTCCTGCTGCACCCGCTGGGCATCGAAGTGCGGATAGTGCGGCGGATAGCGCGACAGCAGCTCGTAGGCGAGCGCCCCCAGCCCATAGATGTCGTCCGCCGGGCGCGGCGGCTCGCCGCGCAGCTGCTCCGGGCTCGCCGTGAAGGGCGACAGGCCGCGCACCATGGCGTCCGTTCCCGGATCGAGCGTGTTGCCGGAGATGCCGAAGTCGGCGAGCTTCACGCGCCCGCGCTCATCGAACAGCACGTTCCCGGGCTTCAGGTCGCGATGGACCACGCCGCGCTCGTGCGCGTGCTCGAGCGCGCGCGCCACCTCGATCAGCACCGGGACGATGGTGAGGTAGCCGGCGCCGCGCAGCCGCTTGAGGTCACCGCCGGCGGCGAGTTCCATCGGCAGCAGGAACGTGCTGCCTTCGCGCTCGGGCGGATAGACCTGCAGGACCCCGGGGTGCTCGAGGCGGCTGGCACTCTCGTGCTCGTGCACCAGTGCCACCCAGGCGGCGGCACTGCGCCCGGGAGCCGGGTGCAGGATCTTCAGCGCGACGTCGGCGTTGCGCTCCGGGTCGAAGGCGCGCCACACCTCGCCCTGCCCGCCCACACCGATGCGCTCGCGCAGCAGGAAGCGCGTCTTCAACGGGTGCCCGTTATTGGCTTTGGCGACGTCGTTCATCGGGGCGTGAGGCCGCTCGAACGGCCGGGCTGCAGTCAGACCTCTTATAGCGCGGTGGCACGCGCAACGGTCATCTAGTATGCCACCGGCCGGCACGGCGCGGCCCGCGCCGAGTCTCAGACAGAGTTTAGAGTCCGAGGTTCAGCTGCGGCCCGGACTGGACGGGGCGAATGAAGCGGTTTGTGTGCAATGCAGCGCGCGGCGTGCTGTTGAGCCCCAAGCGCCTGCAGGCGACGTGAAAGCGCCGGCGCAGCAGTTCGGCGTAGGGCCCGGTGCCGCGCATGCGCGTGCCGAAGCTCGGGTCGTTGTCGCGTCCGCCGCGCATGTCCCGGATGAGTGACATCACGTGCGCGGCACGCTGCGGGTAGTGCTTCTCGAGCCATTCGCGGAACAGCTCCTTGAGCTCGTAAGGCAGGCGCAGGAGCACGTAGGCGGCGTGGCGCACCCCAGCTGCCGCGCACGCCTCGAGGATCGCCTCGATTTCAGCGTCGTTCACCGCCGGGATCACCGGCGCCACCATGACCATCGTGGGAACGCCGGCGGCGTTGAGCTCCTTCAGCGTCCGCAGGCGCGCAAGCGGCGCGGCCGCCTGGGGCTCGAGCGTGCGCTTGAGCTCGTTGTCGAGCGTGGTGACGCTCACTGCAACGCTGGCGAGGCCCTGGCGTGCGAGCGGCTCGATCAGGTCGAGGTCCCGCAGCACGAGCGCGTGCTTCGTGATGAGGCTCACCGGGTGCTGCGTGCGCAGCAGCACCTCGAGAATCGAGCGCGTGATCTTCATGCGACGCTCGACCGGCTGGTAGGGATCGGTGTTGGCGCCGAGCATGATCGTCTTGCACACATACCCCGGCTTTGCGAGCTGCTGCTCCAGCACCGCCGCGGCGTTGTCCTTGTAGAAGAGCCGCGTCTCGAAATCGAGTCCCGGCGAGAGTCCGAGGTAAGCGTGACTGGGGCGCGCATAGCAATAGACACATGCTGTTGCGCATCCCCTATAGGGATTGATGGACTGATCGAACCCGATGTCCGGGGAGTCGTTGGTCGTGATGACCTCGCGCGCGCGATCCGGCTCGAGCGTGGTCGGGATGCTCTCCGGCGACTCATCGACGAACCACCCGTCGTCGATCGACTCGAGCCGCTGCTTGTCGAAGCGTCCGGGCGGATTCGAGAGCGCCGCGTGCCCCTTGAAAGACTGTGGTCCGATGAGCGTCCTGCGCATGAGAGCTGACTGTATATTCGTACAGCTATGCACGCAAGCAGACTCAAAAGATAAATGTAATCAGCTACTTAACGAGCCGCAGGGAAACCGGGTAGCGGTAATGCTGGCCCTCGCTGGCCCTGATCGCG
>Ga0335077_10003686_pt1 | contig 18600 bp, 17 predicted proteins | sample Lox_Sample_31_FD_207151 | JGI IMG/M metagenome (GOLD analysis project Ga0335077, IMG submission 207151) | Soil microbial communities from Loxahatchee National Wildlife Refuge, Florida, United States - Lox_Sample_3.1 | ecosystem: Environmental > Terrestrial > Soil > Wetlands | place: USA... | reverse complement strand
GCGGATGCCGCGACCATTCACGGCGAAACGCCTCGATGCCGTGAGCTCGCACCAGCGCCGCATACCGCTCGAGGGCCACCTCCGGATCCGCTGCGGAATCGAGCGGCGGCGGCCCATCGAGAATGAGCGCCTGAACCCGTCCGGGCGCGGAGCAGGCGAAGCCAAGTGCCGCGCGTGCACCCTGCGACATGCCGAGCAGCGCGACTCGGGGTAACTCCAGGCGCTCGCACAGCGCGCCGAGATCCGCGCCGTCGCGCTCCGGGGCAGGCGTCCCGCCCGAAAGCCCATGGCCGCGGCGATCGAAGCGGATGAGGCGAAACCGGTCCCGCAGCACGCCGACCAACGGCTCCCACATCTCCAGATCCAGCGTCCAGCCGTGCAGCAGGAGCACCGCCGGGCCACGACCCTCGTCGCGCAGGCGCAGCCGCGCTCCGTTCACGACGACGAAGCGATCCGCAGCGTGGGTTGGCGGTGCCGACACCGGGGCGTGCGCAATCATGCCGTTGGCGCTTTTTCGAATAGCGAAAGAACTTTCGCTTTCAGGCTACGGCGGGCGCCGGTGGCCGTCAAGCATGCCGCGGCGGCGGCTTCACATCTGGGCGCTGAGTGACAGCCAGGGGACTGCAGCGAGGTCGGTGGAGATCTCGCGACTCGCCTCCTGCAGCATGGCAAGACGTTCGCGCACCAGGCGCGTGCGCGTCGTCCGGCGCGAATGGCTCGAGGAGTTGAGCGCCGCCACCACCCGCTGCTGGTGATCGAACACCGGTACGGCGAGCGCGATCACCCCGTACGCCAGCTCGTCCTCCACCGCCGAGTAGCCGAGGCGCCGGCAGTCCTGAATGAGGCCGCGCAGTTTCACCGGATCGGTGACCGTGCGTTCCGTCAGGGCGTCCAGCGGCGCGCGCTCGAAATAGTGGCCGAGCCGTTCCGCGCTCAACCCGGCGAGCAGCACCCGCCCGGTGGAGGTGGCGTGCGCCGGGAAGCGGCTGCCGACGTGCGCCTCGAGGCGCAGCAGGGTCCGGACCGAGGTGCGCGCGACGTAGACGATATCGGTGCCGTCGAGGACGCACAGCGCCGCGGAATCGGCCGTCTTGCGGGCCAATTCCTCGAGATGGGTCTTGGTGACCTGCTCGATGTTGATGGATTCGAGGTAGGCCGCGCCGAGCTCGAGCACCTTCGGGCGCAGGAGGAAGGTGCGGCCGCTGCGCGTCACGTATCCCAGGTCCTCGAGCGTCAGCAGGCAGCGCCGTGCCGTCGCCGCCGGAATGCGGGCGCTGCGCGCCACATCGCTGAGAGTCAGGGCCGCGTGATCGCGCGCGAAGGCGCGAATGACGGCCAACCCCTTGGCAAGTCCCCCCATGGCCTCGCGGCGCAACGGCGTTGTCTTGCGGCGTACCACTCGCCCAGTCTATTTCGATATGCGAAAAACGGAAAGCCGTGGCGGGCTCACCTTGACGCGCCTTCGGCCACGGGCTCACTATTGTTTCGAATATCGACGGTTTATTCGCTATGCGAAAAGCCGCGAGGGGACGTGTAGCTTGAAGATCGGTCGGCAGGAGGAGCGCCGCTCGGCGCTCTCGACTTCGAACGCAGACACCATCCTGGTCCGCGGGCGCGACCTGGTGCGCGAGCTCGTGGGCGCGGTCAGCTTCACCGAGCACTTCTGGCTGCTGGTAACCGGCGTCCTGCCGTCCCCCGCGCAGCGCCGCATGCTCGATGCCACGCTCGTCGCCATCGCCGAGCATGGACTCGTGCCGAGCGTGCAGGCGGCGCGCATGACGCTCGCCGCGGCTCCCGAGGCGCTGCAGGGGGCGGTCGCGGCGGGGCTGCTCGGCTGCGGCTCGACGGTGTTCGGCTCTTCGGAGGCCGCCGGCAGGTTCTTCGCGGAGATTCAGGGCCGCGCTGCGGGCGGCGCGAGCCTCGAGGACGCCACAACCGCCGTGGTGCGCGAGCAGCGTGCGGCGAAGCGGGCCATTCCGGGATATGGCCACCCGCTGCACCGGGGCGGCGATCCACGCGCCACTCGGCTCCTCGAGCTCGCCTCCGAGACGGGCATCGCGGGCCGCTACGTCGAGACCGCGAGGCTCGTCGAGCGGCTCATCCCGGGGCTCCTCGGTCGTCCGCTGGCGCTGAACGTCTCGGGCGCGATCCCGGCCGTGCTCCTCGACGCCGGCTTTCCGCTCCTTGGCCTGAAGGGCGTGCCGCTGCTCGCACGCACGGCGGGGCTGGTCGCCCATCTGGTCGAGGAGCAGCAGCGCGGCATCGGGTTCGTGCTGTCGCACGCCGCCGCCCAGGCGATCGAGTACGACGGCGAGATGCCTGCCGGTTTCAAGCCGAGCGACGAGGCCTAGCAGCTCTGCCATGCAAGCGACACTCGCCGGCATTCGCGTCGTTGAGCAGGGCACCTTCATCACCGGTCCCTGCGCCGGCATGATGCTCGCCGATCTCGGCGCCGACGTGATCAAGATCGAGAGCCCCGAGGGCGACCCCTACCGGGCGTATCAGGGCGGGCAGTATTCGCCGCACTTCCAGGCCTATAACCGCAACAAGCGCAGCCTCGCGCTCGACATGAAGCGTGCGCAGGACTGCGAGGTCTTCCGCCGCCTGGTGCGCGAAGCCGATGTCTACATTCAGAATTTCCGTCCCGGCACCGCCGCACGCCTCGGCGCCGGTCCCGGGCAGCTGCTCGAGTTGAATCCCCGGCTGGTGTACTGCTCCATCAGCGGCTTCGGTTCGACCGGCCCCTATGCAGGACACCCGAGCTACGACTCCGTCGCGCAGGCCCTGAGCGGCTTCCTGAGTGTGGTCGTCGACTACCGTCGTCCGCAGTTCCTCGGGCCGGCGCTCGCCGATGCGATCACGGGACTCTATGCCTCCCAGGGAATCCTCGGCGCGCTGGTGCAGAGAGGGCGTACCGGCCGTGGCTGTCACGTCGAGGTGTCGATGCTCGAGGCGATGGCACATTTCGCCGTCGAGCCGTTCGCGGCTTTCTTTGCGCTCGGGCAGACGCCGAGCTCGAGCGATCGACCGCGCCTCGCGCAGGCCTACATCCTGCATACCTCGGACGCGCGGCTCATCGCCCTGCACCTCTCCTCGCTGGAGAAGTTCTGGGAGGGGCTGGTGGCGGCGCTCGAGGCCCCGGAGCTCGCGCGTGACGAGCGCTTCAATTCGCGCCTGAGCAGGATTGCCGAGTACGAGGCCCTCAGGCAGGAGCTGGACGCGCGCTTCGCGAGCAAGCCGCTCGCGCACTGGATCGAGCGCCTGCGGGCGCAGGACGTACCCCACGCGCCGGTCAATCGCATCGACGAGGTCGTGCACGACCCGCAGGTGGAGCATCTCGGAGTGATCGTGCCGGTCGAAGCACCCCATGGGGCGGCGAGCTCCGTGCGGCCGGCATTCCAGTTCGACGGCATGCGCGCGCACTCCGTTCGTGCGGCGCCGCTCCTCGACGAGCACGGGAAAACGATCCGCGCCGGGTTGGCGCACGGCGAGTCCTGGCCTGCGCCGCAGCCGCAGGCAGCAGCGGCAGCGCGCGGCTGACGCGGACCGCACGAGAGGGTAACGAAAATGCTCTTGCCCACGATGCTGGTTGGAAGTTACCCGCAGCCGGACTGGCTCATCGATCGCGAGCGCCTGGCCGGCCGCTTTCCACCGCGGGTGCGGGCGCGCGAGCTGTGGCGCGTTCCCGAGCCGTATCTTGCCGAGGCGCAGGACGATGCGACGCTCACGGCGATCAAGGCGCAGGAGGAGGCCGGGCTCGACTACATCACCGACGGCGAGATCCGTCGCGAGAGCTACTCCAATCGCTTCGCCACGGCTCTCGAGGGGATCGACCTCGACCATCCGGGCACTGCGCTCGATCGCAGCGGACACCCGAATCCGGTGCCACGCGTGGTCGGTCCGATCCGCCGCCGGCACGCCGTCGGCGTTCGCGACCTCGAGTTCCTGCGCCGTCACACGAACCGGCAGATCAAGGCGACGGTACCGGGCCCGTTCACCATGGCCCAGCAGGCGCAGATCGACTATTACGACGGCAGCCGCGAGCGCGCGGCGCTCGACTATGCCGCGGCGCTCAACGCCGAGATCCGCGACCTCTTCAGCGCCGGGGCGGACATCGTACAGATCGATGAGCCGTACATGCAGGCGCGACCGGAGGAGGCCCGGGCCTTCGGCCTCGCGGCCCTCAACCGGGCGCTCGAGGGCGTGAAGGGCACGACGGCGGTGCACATCTGTTTCGGTTACGCCGCCATCATTCACGTGCGGCCGTCCGGGTATTCGTTTCTGCCCGAGCTCGCCGAGTGTCGCTGCCAGCAGATCTCGATCGAGACCGCGCAGTCGGGGCTCGACTGCGCCGTGCTCGAGAAGTTACCGGGCAAGAAGATCATTCTCGGCGTCATCGACCTTGCCAGTCACGAGGTCGAAACGCCGCAGCAGGTCGCGGGCCGCATCCGCCGCGCGCTGCCCTACGTGGAGGCGGCGAACCTGCTGGTGGCGCCGGACTGCGGCATGAAGTACCTGCCGCGCGAAGTCGCCTTCGGCAAGCTCAAGGCCATGGTCGCGGGCGCACGCCTGGTGCGCAGCGAGCTCGAAGGATCGGACGTGCCTCAGGGCACGCGTGCGAATTCCCGATAATCCAAGCAGCAGAGGGGGGTCTCACATGTTCATCGCGTTGCGCCGACTCGCAGCACCGCTCACCGCGGCGCTCGGAGCCCTGACCCTTGCCGCGCCATTCCCGGCGCAGGCTCAGACCACGCCTTCCGCTCAGGCGCCTGAGCCGACCCTCCAGGAGGTGGTGGTCACCGCGCGCAAGCGCGAGGAATCGCTGCTGAACGTGCCGGTGACCGTGAACGCCTTCACCCAGCAGACCATCGAGTCGGCGGGCATCGAAACGCCGCGCGACTTCGTCGCGCTGGTTCCCAATATGACGCTGGTCGAGGTGCAGAACGTCGGCAACTCGTTCATCACCATCCGCGGCATCTCGCAGGCGCGCAACAGCGAGCCGTCGGTTGCCGTACTGGTCGATGGCGTGCTCGAGCCAAATCCCTATGAGTTCGACCAGGGACTGAACGACGTCACCTCGATCCAGGTTCTCAAGGGCCCACAGGGCGCCCTGTACGGCCGCAACGCCATCGGTGGCGCGATCATCATCAACACCGCCGACCCTTCCGATCACTTCGAAGGGAGCGCCAAGCTCGGCATCGGCAATGGAGTGTCGGAGAAGGCTCAGGTCGCCTTCGGCGGGCCGATCGACGCGGCCGGGACGCTCAGGTATCGCGCCTCGCTCGACTACTACAACACCGACGGCTACCTGGATAACACGGCCCTCGACACCAAGGCGGATCCGTACCGCGACTACACCGGGCGGCTGCGACTCGTGTGGAAGCCGTCCGACGCGTGGACCGCGGATCTGCGCTTTTTCGGCGATCACGTCGAGACGACCGCCTATTACTACATCATTCCGCGCGCCGACGAGGCGAATCCCTTCTCGAGCTTCACCACGCCGCCGAACGCCAACGACGTCACGAGTCCCATCCAGACCAACAATCTGGGATCGGACACGCGCGACATTACCGACATCGCGCTCAAGCTCGACTACGCCGCGGCGTACGGCGTGTTCACCTCCGTTTCCGACTACAACCATACCAAGGAGATCGATACCGGCGACGCCTACGATTTCCGGCCCATTCCCTCGTCGATCGCCTACAACTGCCCGCTATGCTTCGTGCCGCCACCCGGGCCGACGGCCGCCCAGGGCGGGCCGTTCGATCTCAGTCAGAGTCAGTTCATCGACGTCACGACCTGGAGTCAGGAGCTGCGCTTCACCTCCAACAAGGTCGGCGGCTTCGCGTGGATCGCAGGCGCGTACTTCATCCACACCGAGCGCTTCATCTCTACCGACAACATTTTCGACCGGGGGCAGGGCGTTCCGCGGGTCTATTACGACCCGATCGTCGATCCGACCAACCCGTACGCGACCAACACCAACGCCACCTTCCTGGCCGACTCGCAGAACAACAACGCCTGGGCGGTGTTCGCGGATGCGACCTACGAATTCACCCGCCAGTTCGAGCTCGACGTGGCGCTGCGCTACGACGAGGATCAGCGCGAGAACACCACCCGCACGCCCACCGCGTTCCTGCCGGCGGCCACCCTCGGCACCGCCTTCACGGGCGAGGTGCGCAAGGAGACCTTTGACGCGGTGCAGCCCAAGTTCACGCTGCGCTACAAGCCGAGCGACAACGTGACTCTCTATGGCGGCTGGAGCCGCGGGTTCCGCAGCGGCGGCTTCAATCAGACCGGAGTCGGCGCGGTCGCCGCGGCTGCCGGGCAGTTGGGCGTGCACGACATCTTCCAGGCCGAGATCGCCGACACCTGGGAAATCGGCGCCAAGAGCGAGTTCCTCGACCGGCGGCTGGGGCTGAACGCGGCGCTGTTCGACACCACGTCCACCAACGGCTACTTCTTCTACTACAGCGCGACCACCTCGACGCAGAACCTCGGTAATCTCGATGCCCGCTACAAGGGTGTGGAGCTCGAGGCGACTGCGGTCGCCACCAACTGGCTCGACCTGTATGCGAGCTTCGGCTACACCGACGGCAAGATCACCAACATGGAGGACCCGACGGTGATCGGTAACCGTCCGCCGCTGCTCACCAAGGACACGATCAACGCGGGCTTCCAGGTCCATCAGCCGCTCGGCGACGGACTGAACGGGGTGCTGCGCTTCGACTATCAGATGATCGGCACCACCTGGTGGGACCCGTATAATGTGACCTCGCGCGATCCGGTCGACCTGCTGGATCTGCGGGCGGGCCTCGAGGGCGAACGCTGGTCGGTGACCGCCTGGTCGAAGAACCTGACCAACAAGCTCTACAACGAGGAGTTCTCACCGGGCGGGTTCCTGTGGCGAGCCCTGCCACGCCGCTACGGTGTCGATTTCATCTACAAATTCTGAGGAGGAGCTGCCATGGCGCAGACCGACAAACTGCCCTCACGGCTGCATCACACCGCTTACGTGACCCGGGATCAGGAGAAGACCCGGCAGTTCTACGAGGACGTCATCGGGCTGCCGCTGCTCGCGACCTGGTGCGAGTCGGACGAGCTCTTTGGCAAGGTGCGCACCTACGTGCATACCTTCTACGGCATCGGCGACGGGGGCGCGCTGGCGTTCTTTCAGTTCGCCGATCGGGCGGATCAGGAGGAGTTTGGCCCCAAAATGCCGCCGACCCCGTTCCATCACATTGCGCTGCGGGTGGATGCCGAGACCCAGGCGGCCATCGAGGCGCGCATCGCCAAGGCCGGCATCAGGCCGCCGGACACCTACGTGCTCGAGCACGGCTACTGCCGCTCGGTGTATGTGACCGATCCCAACGGCCTGATCCTGGAGTTCACGCGCGACCATCCGGACGTGGAGAAGATCGGGCGCGAGCGGCGCGCCGACGCACACCAGGCACTGAAGCGCTGGCTCGCGGGAGATCACACCTCGAACAACACCTATCGCTGAGAGGCACAGCGTTGCCCGTGAACCCCGTGCGCGAGTTCGACGAGAAGAGCATTACGCAGGCGGTCATCGGCCGGCTGGCCGAGTGCCAGGACCCGCGCTTCGCTCGCCTCATGACCTCGCTGGTCACCCATCTGCACGATTTCGTGCGCGAGGTGCAGCTGACGGAGTCCGAGTGGTTCACGGCGATCGAGTTTCTGACCGACGTCGGAAAAGCCTGCACCGCCAAACGCCAGGAGTTCATCCTGTTGTCGGATACGCTCGGGGTGTCGGTGCTGGTCATTACCCTGAACCATCCGGCGACCGAGGGCAGCGTCGAATCGACGGTCCAGGGCCCGTTCTACTGGGAGGGCGCCCCGGAGCTGCCGCGCGGCAGTGATCTGGCGCGCGGGGTCAAGGGCGAGCCGGCCTTCTACTCCGGGCGCGTGCTGAGCACCGACGGTCGGCCGCTCGCGAATGCGCTGCTCGACATCTGGTCGGGCGATGGCGAAGGCAACTACGACATGCAGATTCCCGGCGAGACGGGCATGAAGGCCCGCGGCCGGATCCGCACCGATGGCGAGGGCCGCTACTGGTTCCGGTCGATCCGCCCGACATTCTACCCGGTGCCGACCGACGGGCCGGTCGGACGGATGCTGCGCAAGATGGGACGCCACCCGTTCCGCCCCGGGCACATCCACATGATCGTCTCGGCGCCCGGACACCTGTCGGCGACCACCCACCTGTTCGTCGCAGACAGCCAATACCTGGACTCCGACGCCGTGTTCGGCATGAAGGAGTCGCTGGTGGCGGAGTTCAAGCGGCATCCCGCGGGACCGGGCCCGAACGGCGAGCAACTGGACAGGCCCTTCTACACGGTCGGCTACGACTTCCGGCTGCGGCCCGCCCCCGTGGCCTCGGGCGGGACCTGAGGGAGCAGGGGCCCCCGATCATGAGTGCCAGCGCGGGCCGCATCCTGACCACCCACGTCGGCAGCCTGCCACGCAGCCAGGCGGTGACGGACGTGCTGTTCGCGCGCGAGCGTGAGGAATCGCGCGACCTCGCGCGGGACGATGCGGTCATCACCGACGCGGTAGCCGAGGTGGTGCGCCGGCAGGTCGAGGTCGGCATCGACATCGTCAGCGATGGCGAGATGAGCAAGATCAGCTATGCGACCTACGTAGCACACCGTCTGGCGGGATTCGCCGGCGACACCCCGCGCGAGCCGGGCCAGGACCTGGTCGAGTTCCCGGGCCTGCTGCGCAAGCTCGCCGAACGGGGCTCGACGGCCAGGTACCGGCGCCCGCGCTGCGTGGCGGCGGTGACCGTCAAGGACCTGAAGCCGCTGGAGACGGACATCCGCAACCTCAACGCCGCGGCCGCGGCCGCCCGTCCCATCGGCACCTTCATGAACGCGGCCTCGCCCGGGGTGATCGCACTCTTTCAGCCGAACGACTACTACCGCACGCAGGATGAGTACCTCGAGGCGCTCGCCGCCGCATTGCAGGTCGAATACGAGTCGATCGTCGGCGCCGGCATCGTCCTGCAGATCGACGCCCCGGATCTGGCGATGGGACGTCACACGATGTATCGCGACCGGTCGCTGGAGGAGTTCGAGACTCTCGCCGCGCGGCACGTCGAGGTTCTCAACCACGCCCTGCGCAACGTGCCGGCGGAGCGCGTGCGCATGCACGTGTGCTGGGGCAACTACGAGGGGCCGCACCATTACGACGTGCCGATGGCGCGCCTCCTGCCGATCGTGCTCAAGGCCAAGCCGCAGGGACTGCTGTTCGAGGCGGCCAACCCACGGCACGCTCACGAGTGGTCGGTCTTCCGGGATGCCGACATCCCACAAGACAAGATCCTGATTCCTGGAATGCTCGCCACCACCACCAACTATGTCGAGCATCCGGAGCTGGTCGCGGAGCGACTCGAGCGCTTCGCACACCTCGTCGGTCGCGAGCGGGTCATGGCCGGCACCGACTGCGGGTTCGGCACCTTCGCGGGTTTCGGACCGGTCGAGCCCGATATTGCGTATCTGAAGCTCAAGTCTCTGGTCGAGGGCGCCCGCATCGCCTCACGTCGGCTGTGGAGCTAATGCGGCAGGCCGTGCCTCGTACCCCGGCCACTGTGACGCGCTCCGACGCTCCGGCGGCTACGAGCCCGGCGGCGCTCTCCGGACTCGCGGCGGGCGCGAGCGGGCCTTCGACCCCTTTCCGCTTCTACGACAACCGCCAGAAGTATCTCGCCTTCGTGAACACCTGCAACGAGAAGGCCTCCATTGCGCGCCGCGCCGCGCGCGAGTTACAGCTCGTGCATCCCTCGCCTCCGGCGCTGCGGCTGTTTGACGCCGGAATGGGGGACGCGACGGTGCTGGCACGGCTCATGCGCAGCGCCCATCACGCCTTTCCCGTGGTTCCGATGCTGGTGGTTGCCAAAGAGATCAGCCTGGAGGACGTGCGGCTCGGATTGGAGAAGATGCCGGACCGCTTTCAGGAGCACCCGGCCACCGTGCTCGTGATCACCAACCTGCACTACGCCGAAGCGCCGCGACTCATGCCGCGGGACGTGAAGCTCGCAGCCGCCCTGAACTGGCAGGAAGTTCACCTCAGCGGGGACTCGGCGCACCAGTACGCCGAGCAGATCGAGGAGCTTGCCACAACGCTCGGCCACGGATGGGAAACCAAGCCGAGCGAGAGCTCCGGCAATCCGGTCTACGTACGCCCGTCGGTGCTCTGCATCTACCGCGACGACCAGAGATTTCTGCTCGATTCGGTCATTCCCAAACCCGGGCAAACGTTCGAGGATTACGATTTCATTCTTGCTTCGCAGCCGTGGCGCGCGCGCATGACGGCCAAATTCAAGGTACAGAAGGTCCTGGCGCCGCTGGCGCGCAGTCTGGCGCCCGGCGGACGCATGCTCGCGATCCAGTCATACGGCAGAGATCCGGCTCTGGAGATCATTCAGAAACTGTGGCCGGGAGAGAACCCGTTCAGGGTGGATCGGCATCAGCTGATCGCGGCGCTGAAATCCGAGCTCGGCCGGCAGGCGCGCGAGTTTTCCCTGGCCGCGCAGCCCGACGACAAGGCGATCTTTCGCTACCAGATGCATACCTTGCCTTCGGAGATCGGCGACCGCATCGGCACCTCGACGCTGTTTGCGGCCTGGAACGCGGCCATCTATGTGAATCAGATCGAGGACGAGCGGCTGGATCCGGTGGTGCAGACGGGCGCGTATCTGGAAGCGACCCAGGCCGTGCTGCAGCGGCATGGCGGTTTATGGTTCAACGATGAGACCTTCGTGGTCACCCGGCGCAGATCGTGACAAGAACGCCGCTGGCGACGGCCGCAGGCTCGCTCACGGCGACTGCGGGCGTAGCCGTTCTGCTGGTAGCGGGACTCGCGTCGACTCAATATGCGAAGGCGAACGGTGGCGGTGGTGGCGGTGCTGGCGAATCCGGCACGGCAACCCATCAGCATCTCGACTCGCGCTTCTCGCACGATCGCTATTACTACGACCGGGGCTATGCCATGCACAGACCCCCCGCGGGCGGTGTGGCGCAGGACCTCATGGGCCCGAACGGCGAGCGCTACCATTTCCAGGGGGGCAACTGGTACCGCTGGCGAGGCGAGTGGTACCGATGCTGGGGCGGGGCGTGGGTCGTTATCGATGCACCCTTCGGCGTGTTCGTGCCCGCGCTGCCGCCCTATTACACGACCATCTGGCGGAGCGGGATCCCTTACTACTACGCGAACGACACCTTTTATGTGCGGGACACGGCGCGTAACGGCTACCAGGTGATCACCCCGCCGGGCGAGCCGCAGCGTGGATCGAAGTAGAAGACTGGCAGGTACGAAGTATTCCGGATAGCGGACTGTCCCGGCCAGATGCACTGTGACCGCAACTGGGATCCTGGGAGAAGTCAATGGAACATTGGTGGGGACATTCGCTTTCGACCAACATTCCGGTGCGCTTGAGATGTGTACAGTCGTGTGACAGTGGTTGCAGGTGCCTCGGTCGCGTGGAGAGCATCAGTACCACGGGAGCCTGCATCAGAACCGAGGTCGGTATCCGACCTGCGCTCAACGTCGTGGTCGAGACGCTGACCCCGGCTCTTGGTTTGCCGGGCCGCCAGCTCCCGGCTGTTGTCCTTCGCGCGGGCTCCGGAACGATGGCCGTCGAGTGGCTGGACTTGGCATCAACTGGCGTGTCTGCGGTGATGACGGAGAGCATGCTGAGCGACGCAAGAGGAGGGGACGAGCGTCCGATGCCCACTCTGGGCCGGGTCGCCTTTTGTGCGCTGGCCTCCACTCCGGTCGCATGATGCGCAACCGGACAGGAGGACGCTATGGAAAGCCGCCCGGACCGGGACATTCAGTACAACGTCGAGTATGAGCTGTTCGCCTACCCGGACGTCGATGAGACAGACATCGCCGTCACGGTGACCGGCGGTACCGTCACCCTGAGCGGCTACGTGCGCAGGCACGTCGACAAGTACGGCGCCGAGGATGCCGTCAAGCGGGTGCGCGGTGTGAGCGCCGTCGCCAACCACATTCAGGTGCGGCCGCTTTAAACCCGGCATGAAGCAAGTCTGGATCCTCGCCACCGGAGGCCCCGCGAAGCTGCAGCTGCGCGAGGCCCCCGATGTGCAGCCGCAAACTGGCGAGCTGCGCATCAGGGTCAAGGCCAGTGGTGTCAACTTTGCGGACATCCTGGCCCGCCAAGGTCTGTATCCCGATGCGCCGCGGCTTCCGGCTGTAGTTGGCTACGAGGTCTCCGGCACAGTCGATGCCGTCGGCCCGCAGGCCGATACAGCGTGGCAGGGCAAGGACGTCTTCGCTCTCACTCGCTTTCGGGGTTATGCCGACACCGTGGTGGTGCCTGCGACTCAGACCTTCGAGAAGCCGCCCGGCTTGAGCTTCGAACAGGCGGCGGCGATTCCAGTCAACTATCTGACTGCCTGGCAGCTACTGGTAGTGATGGGGGCACTGAAGCCAGACGAGACGGTGCTCATCCACAACGCCGGCGGCGGCGTAGGACTGGCGGCGATCGACATTGCCCGCCACATCGGCGCCACGATCTACGGCACGGCGAGCGCTCGCAAGCACAGTTTTCTGAAGCAGCGCGGCCTGCACGAGGCGATCGACTACACCAGGCTCGACTGGACGCGCGAGGTGGCAAGGCTGACACACGGGCGCGGCGTGGAGCTCATTACCGACCCACTCGGCGGCTCGGAATGGAAGAAGAGCTATGGCGCCCTGCGACACACCGGCAGATTGGGAGTGTTTGGCGCTTCCAAGATGACCGAATCGCGCCTGCCCGGCCCGCTGAAGCTGCTCAATGTGGGATTGGGCATGCCCTGGTTCAACCCGGTGGCGTTGATGAACCGTAATCGGTCAGTGTTTGGGGTCAATCTTGGCCACCTGTGGCACGAGGCGCCGAAGATCCGGACCTGGATGAACGCCTTGGTGGATGGCGTGAATGCAGGTTGGGTACGCCCCCACGTGGACCGGACGTTCCCGCTCGCACAGGCCGGTGAAGCGCAGGCCTATATCGAGTCACGCAAGAGCACGGGCAAGGTCGTCCTCGTCATTTGATGCGCGCGACCGGGCTCCCCTCGCATACTGGACGAGCTTCTCGTCGCCCTGGGCGCGGGCTCATGAGGGACGGCGCTTCGTGCGGTCGAGCGTCCGCCGCGTTAGGTACTAGCACTGATTGCAAAATGACAACGTGCCGCGCACGTTGCAGCGGCAATGAACAGGCTGCCGCGCGACCCCGACAACGACTACACGCGCGAGATTGCCGCAGCGCGCCGGCAGTTCGTCGGTCGAGCGGCCAATGCCTCGCTGACGCATGTCGGATCATTCTCGTTCGACCCCGCGACTCTGCCGGGTCACCTGGAGGGGTTCGCCGGCGTCGCACAGGTGCCGCTCGGATTTGCAGGGCCGCTGCTGGTTGACGGCGAACACGCCCGGGGCGAGTTCTACGTGCCCCTGGCCACGACCGAAGGCACGTTGGTCGCCAGCTATAACCGCGGCATGCGATTGACGAGAGAGGCGGGCGGTGTGCGCACGACGGTGGTCGACGACGCGATGCAACGTGCGCCGTGCTTCGTGTTCCGCGATGCCCGTGCGGCGCGCGCCTTCGGAAACTGGGTCGTGAGCAACTTCGATGCCATCAAGGCAAAGGCGGAGGAGACCACGCACTACGGCAGGCTGCGCAACATCGAGCAGTACGCAGTGGGCAAGATGCGCTTCCTGCGCTTCGACTTCACGACCGGCGATGCAGCCGGACAGAACATGGTGACGAAGGCGACCCGTCAGGCCTGCCTGTGGATCCAGGAGCAGGGAATCGACGGCCTCGAGCATTTCGCGCTGGCTGCCAACCTCGACACCGACAAGAAGCACTCGTTGCTCAACAGCCTGCACACGCGCGGCAAGCGCGTGGTAGCGGAGGTCACGCTCCCCGCCAGACTGATAGAGACGATCATGCATACCACGGCCCAGGCGCTCTTCGAGCAGCGGCAGCTCTCGAACCTGGGCAGCCTGCTGTCGGGCTCAATCAGCAACGGGGCTCATTATGCGAATGCGATCGCCGCGATGTTCATCGCCTGTGGCCAGGACGTGGCCAACGTAGCGGAGTCCTCCGCGGGCTTCAGCTACGGCGAGATCAAGAACAACGGCGACTACTACCTTTCCGTGACGATACCCTCGCTGATCGTGGCGACGTACGGCGGCGGTACCGGTCTTCCCACGCAGCGCGAATGCCTCGAGGTGCTGGGAGCCTATGGTCACGACAAGGTGATGAAGTTCGCCGAGATCGTCGCCGCCACGGTTCTATGTGGCGAGCTGTCGTTGGGCTCGGCGATCGTCGCGGACGAGTGGGTGTCCGCTCACGAGGCTCTGGGCAGGAGTCGCCCTTAGCCGGTCCTGCGGCAATGGCCGGCGATTTCCTGTGCGAGCCTCGGCAGCAACGCGTCGGGCAGGTCGTGTCCCATGCCGTCGATGATGACGAGTTTCGCGCCCGGTACGTTGCGCGCGGTGTCACGTCCGGCCTCCACCGGTACCAGCGGGTCGTCAGCCCCGTGGATCACCAGCGTGGGTGCAACGATTCGTCGCAGCAGCCGACGACGGTCGCCGGAGGCCACGACCGCGAGCAGCTGCCGGGTCGTTCCCGCCGGATCGTAGGCGCGTCGCACCCAGCCCGTGATGCGCTCTCGCAGCAGCCCCCGTTCCGTCGGGAAGCCCGGGCTGCCGATGACGGTAAATACCTCCACGAGATAATCGATCACCGCCGCGCGGTCCGCGTGCGCCGGGGGACGGTGCAGGAATACCCGCAGCGCTTCCTTCGTCGGCCGGGAGCCCTTGCGTCGGCCACTCGCGGACATCATCGACGTCAGGCTGAGGAGGCGATTCGGGAAGCGCGCAGCGAGCACCTGAGCGATCATGCCGCCCATTGAGGCGCCGACCACGTGAGCCTTCTCGATGCCGAGGGCGTCCATCAGGGCGACGGTATCCTGCGCCATGTCCTCGAGTGAGTACGGCGCGAGCACCGGCAGCCCGAGGCGCGCGGCGGCGAAGGCCAGCAGCGGACTCGGCCACCGGCGCGCACGGATGCGGCTCGACAGGCCGCAGTCGCGGTTGTCGAAGCGCACCACGCGATAGCCTTCGGCGGCGAGCCGCCGACAGAAGTCGTCGGGCCAGCCGACCAGCTGCATGCCAAGTCCCATGATGAGCACGAGCGCCGGGCTCGAAGGATCGCCCAGTGATTCGTACTCGATGGTCAGCCCGTTGGCCAATACGGCGGGCATGCAACAGCGCTCCGCTCAGGGGCCGCCCGACCGCCGCGCGCTGCCATAGATCAGGCGCCGGAGTCCCTGGCGCTCGAAAGGCTGCCAGGCGCCTTCCGGCTGAGACAGGCGGTCTGCGATGGCGTAGAGCGCCAGCGGATTGAAGCCCATCCCCAGGTGACTGGCTTCGACCTCGATGCTTTCGCTGATCGGCCCAGGGTGCTCCACGCTGCATTGCCAGGCCACGATACCGTCGGTACGGCTGAAGATGGAGGTGGTCGGGACGCGCGGCGGCTTGCGCAACGGCCCGTGGATGTCCGGTGCGCCGATCCGGTGCCCGGTGAGCCACTCGTATAACCGCCACGCATTGGTCGCCTTCGGATGGCCGGTGAACGGTGTGCCGAGAGTGATCACGACGCGGACATGCTCGGGGACGGCCTTGGCGAGCTCGCGGGCATAGATACCGCCCAGGCTCCAGCCGATGAGGCTGACCTTGCGATTGTGCGTGCGCCGCAGCCCCTGCAGCAGCGCCAGGCAGCGCTGCATCACCCCGGCGCGCGGCCCGAGGTTGATCCCCTGTTCCCATCCGTAGGGCACATAGTTGAGGCGCTTCAGGCACCGCCGCAGTGGCCGCGTCGTGAGGTCACCCGCCAGCATGCCTGGCAAGACCAGGACGGGATGGCCGTCGCCGCGTGGAGCGAAGCGCAATAGTGGCCGCGTGGCGAGGCCCGCGCCGTACTCGAGTCCCGCGCGCCACTCGAGCGCCATGCGCAACAGACCGGGACGCGGAACCGAGTTGCTGTCCTCTCGATGGTTCGCATCGTGCACGCGCTTTGCTCTCCTCATGGAGCTCGCCTCCGGCGGTGAGTTGTGCCCGCAGGGCGGCGTGGCCGCCGTGAGGCGCAGCGCTTGAGCTCGGCATGCGCCACTGCGAGGTCCGAGGCGAGCTCGCGTGCGTCCGCGACTGCGGTGCGGGCTGCCGTGAACCCAAACGCTAACGTCCCCGTATAGCTCAGCACTGTGATGTTGAGGCCCAGCCCGTGTTCGACGATCGACACCGGCCAGTAGGCTTCCATGCGTGCACCCGCGGTGTAGAGCGGCACCTGCGGCCCAGGCACGTTGGAGATCACGACGTTCGCGATCGGCGGGATCACGTCAGCGATGTGGCTGCGGCCGTACAACGCCGCCATGCTGCTGACGATCCACGGCACGCCGATCGAAGGGAAGTCGGTCGGAAGCAGCGAGCGGGCGCTGCGGGCCAGCGACTTGGTGGCACCGGCGGCGGCACTCACGGCCCGCAGCCGCCGTAACGGGTCGGCGATGTGCGTCGCCAGGTTGACGAGGCTCAGCGTGGCGGCGGTGCCGAAATGCGTGTCGCCGCGCTCGCGCAGCGAGATCGGCATGGTGGCGATCAGCGGCGCCCGTGGCAGGCCCCCGTGCCGCGCGAGATAGCGTCTCAATGTCCCGCCGCACACGGCGAGTACCACGTCGTTGATGGTCGCGCCGCAGCGTGCGCCGATCGCCCTGACCTCATCGAGCGGCAGCGAGCCGACGGCAAAACGGCGTTCCGCCGTGACGGTCACGTTGAGCGGCGTCCGCGGTCCGAATGCCAGATTGCCAAGCAGCTGGCTGCCGCCGCTCGCAGCCGGGCTGCGCACGATCCCTGCCAGGGCGCTCACCGCGGTCGGAAGGTAACGCACCAGCCGCACGTACTGCGCGGCATCGTGGCTGAACGCCGCTCCCGCTGCCGCGAGCCATCCCGGCCGATCGCCGCTCGTCCCGGGGGACGTTCGCAGCGATGCCCGGCGCGCGGATGGCGAAAACAGCGCTGCGGCCAGGGCGACACCGGCTGCTCCGTCGAGCACGGCATGGTGAATCTTGAAATAGTAGGCGCGCCGCCCGTCCGCGAGCCCCTCGAGGACGTAGATCGTCCACAGTGGCCGGCTGCGGTCCATCAGCTGCGAATGGAGCTCCGCGACGCAGTCCTCGAGAGCCGCCTGGGTACCGGGCGCGGGCACCTGCACGCGGCGGACGTGGAAGTCGAGGTCGATCTCTTCTCCCTCCACCCAGACCGGATGGGCAATATGGAGCGGCACCTCGGCGAGCCGTCGGCCCAGGACCGGCGCGACCCGGGTTCCATTGGCGAGCAGCCGCCTGACCGCCCCGTGGAAGTCACGCTGGCGGCCCTCGGGCCTGGCGAACAGATGCACCGAGCCGACGTGCATCGGCGTGGCGGGCGTCTCCAGATCGAGAAATACCCCGTCGAGGCCCGTCAGTGGCACGATGGCACGTTGCGCGCTCACGCGCTGATTCTCCCATCCTGCGGCAAGTTCTGCCAAAGTCGTACAAGGCTACATATCGTCGGGTGACACAGGATGAAAGCACTGGTATGCAAGGCTTGGGGGCTGCCCGAGACGCTGGTCCTGGAGGACCAGACCGATCCGGTGGCCGGACCAGGGCAGGCGGTCATCCGCGTGCGTGCCGCCGGGGTCAATTACCCCGACGCGCTGATCATTCAGAACAAGTATCAGTTCACCCCGGCGCTGCCTTTCATCCCCGGAAGCGAGTGCGCCGGCGTGGTTGCGAGCGTTGGCGAGGGAGTCCAACGGGTCAGGCCCGGCGATCGGGTCATCGCCCTGACCGCATCAGGGGCTTTCGCCGAGAAGGTGGCAGCTTCCGTGGACGCGCTGACTCCGCTGCCCGAGGGCATCGATTTCGTCACCGCGTCGGCCTTCCTCCTGACCTACGGCACCGCCTATCACGCGCTCGCCGATCGCGCGGCCCTCAAGCGAGGCGAGACGCTGCTCGTTCTCGGGGCCGCCGGGGGCGTAGGTCTTGCCGCGATCGAGATCGGCAAGGCACTCGGTGCGCGGGTCATTGCCGGCGCCTCCTCGGCGGAGAAGCGCGCCATCTGCCGCGAGCACGGCGCCGACGAGGTGATCGACTATGCCGCCGCGGAACTCAAGTCGGCGCTCGCGGCACTGACCTCAGGAAAGGGCGTCGATGTGGTGTTCGATCCGGTGGGCGGACCGTTCACCGAGGCGGCGCTGCGCAACTGCGCGTGGCGGGGACGGCACCTCGTCATCGGCTTTGCGAACGGCGAGATCCCGCGCGTGCCGGCGAACCTCACCCTTCTCAAGGGCTGCTCGCTGATCGGCGTTTTCTGGGGCCGCTACGTCAAGACCGAGCCGGCTGCCTGGGCTACCGACCTGCAGACTCTCTTCAAGTGGCTGCGCGAAGGCCGCCTTCGTCCCCACGTGGCCGAGCGCTATCCGCTCGAGCGCGGTGCAGAGGCGCTGTCGGCACTGCTCGCACGCAGGGCTTTCGGGAA
>Ga0335077_10003685_pt1 | contig 18602 bp, 22 predicted proteins | sample Lox_Sample_31_FD_207151 | JGI IMG/M metagenome (GOLD analysis project Ga0335077, IMG submission 207151) | Soil microbial communities from Loxahatchee National Wildlife Refuge, Florida, United States - Lox_Sample_3.1 | ecosystem: Environmental > Terrestrial > Soil > Wetlands | place: USA... | reverse complement strand
GAAATTGGTGCCGGTATCGCCGTCCGGGACGGGAAAGACGTTGATGCGGTTGATCTCTTCACGGCCGGCCGCGACCCAGTCGGCTGCGGCGGCGAGGGAGCGCGCCAGCCGCGGCCCATCGATGTAGCGGATCGCTACCGTCATCAGAGCGCGGCTACTCCGCCACGACCGTCACCCGAAGCTCCGCCTGCACCTCGTGAGGCAATCGCACCGGGACCATGTGGGTCCCGAGAGTCTTGATCGGATGATCCAGCTCGATGCGCCGCTTGTCCACCGTGTGCCCCGCGGCCTTGAGGGCGTCCCCGATGTCCTGGGCGGTGATGGAACCGAAGAGCCGGTCGCCCTCGCCCGCCTTCCGCGCCAGCGTCAGGGTGACTCCCGCGAGGCGCGCGGCCAGTGCCTCGGCTTCCGCCCGCTCCTCGCTGGCGCGGGCCACCCGGGCCTTCGACTCGGCCTCGATGCGCTTCCGATTTCCGGGCGTTGCCTCGTAGGCCAGCCCCTTGGGGAGGAGAAAATTCCGGGCGTAACCCGGCTTCACCTTCACCAGCTCTCCGGCCTTTCCCAGGTACCGCACATCCTCGCGAAGAATCACTTCCATGGGCCACTCCCTCGGGTGTCGGCGGAGCCGAAGCGCCGCCGGAAATCGATCCAGGTGTCGGCCAGGCCGATGGCGAAGAACCCGCCAAGAGCCACCGGCAGGACGGCAAGCAGAAACAGGGCGACCAGCACCAACAGCGCCCCCATCGCGGGGGAAATCGTGAGCGCGCCTAGCGCTCCCCAGACTACCGCCAGGCCGCGCAGGGCGTAGAGCGCGCCGGTGACCAGCACGATGTTCCCGAATATGCCGAGCACTCCCAGGGGGAGCGGCAACAACGTGCCGGCCGCGCACATGACCACGAGCCAGACCAGATGGTCGTCAAACCGGAAGTCCGAAAACCGGCCGGCGGGCTCCCCGGCAGGATGGGTCGCGATGCGATGATACCACGCCCACGCCAGGGCCAGCCCCGGCAGGGCCATGAGGACCAGGAGCCCGGGAAAGAGCTGGGCGATCGGGCCCACTCCCTGGGCAAACGCGTCGGCCAGCTGCGCGCTTACGTCTCCCTGAACCTGCCGGGCGTATTCCCAGCCCGCGTGCGCAACGGCCAGCTCGAGATCCTGCCATCGGCTCCCCAGCAGTCGGACCCAGACGGTGGCGGCGCCCAGCCCGAAGACGGTGGTGGCAAGCGCGCCCGGGACCAGGCGGCGCCGGTAGAGGAGCATCACCACCACGAACCCGCCGGTCAGGAACAGCGCCCAGGCATTCAGGAACTGGGCGACCAGCCCGCCCGGCTGCTGCAGGCTGACCGCCAGCCAGAGCCCCGCCGCGCCGATCCACGCCCACTCGCGGAAGGTGGCTGGCCGCGATGCGGCCAGCAGCCCGGCCAGCGGGGCGAGCACGAACAGCGGAGGGAACAGCAGGACGTACACCGCCAACGCCAGGAGCGACCTCCAGGTCACGGCAGGTCGCCGGACGGAGCTACCGGTCAGCTCGAGCCCCGCTTGATGTAGGGCAAGAGTGCCAGGTACCGCGCCCGCTTGATGGCCGTGCTGAGCTGACGCTGATGGCGTGCCGTGATGCCCGACAGGCGGGACGGGAGGATCTTGCCACGCTCGGTCAGGAACCGGGCCAGCAGCTTCTCGTCCTTGTAGTCGATGTAATGGATCCCGGCCTCGGCCAGCGGATCTCCCTTCCGGGTGCGCTTCATTCGTCGTCCTCCTCGAACTTCCGGTCCGTCGCGTCCCGGACCGGGGTGTAATCATGTTCGCTCACCACGACCAGGTGGCGCAGCACGCCCTCGTCCAGCTTGATGGCGCGCTCGAACTCCGGCAGCTGACCAGGGGCCGCCTGGAAGTTGGCCACGACGTAGTAGCCGGTGTCGCGCTTCTTGATGGAATAGGCGAGGGTGCGCTTGCCCCAATGGTTGAGCTTGACGGGTTCACCGCCAGGCTGGGGAATGAGCGCGTGAAAGCGGGCGAGTTTCTCGGAAATGGCGGGCTCTTCGAGGGCACTATCGAAGATGTAGACCGCCTCGTACTGACGGGCCATGTCACCTTCCTTTGGTCTGGGCGCCCCGACCCTGGTGCGGGGTGCGGGGAGGAGAATTGTGAGCGGGCAAACCTAATCAGCGAAACGGCTTGGAGGAAGGGGAGGAGACCCGGGCGGGGAGGGGTCACCTCCCCGCCGGTACCAGTCAGTCTCTCCGCTGGCCGAACAGGCGAAGCAGGAACAGGAAGAGGTTGATGAAGTCGAGATAGAGCGCGAGCGCGCCGACCACGGCATACGATCCCGCCCGGCCCTCCGGCATGGCCAGCGCCATGCTCCGCAGCTTCTGGGCGTCCCACGCGGTCAGGGCCGTGAAGACCAGCACGCCGCAGACCGACAGCACGAACTGGAACATGTTGTTCTGCCAGAAGATCCCGATGATCGAGGCGATGATCACCCCGATGAGCCCCATGAACGCGAACTGCCCTATGCCGGCCAGGCTCCGCTTGGTGATCGACCCGTACACGGCCAGCGCGCCGAACATGGCGGCGGCCGTCAGAAAGGTCGAGGCGATCGAGGCGCCGGTGTAGGCAAGAAGCACAAAGGCGAACGTCACGCCATTGAGTGCCGCGTAGGTGCTGAACACCAGCGCGGCGGTGTTGGGCGCGATGGTATCAACCTTGGCGCTCAGGTACCATACGAATCCGAGCGGTGCCAGCAGCACTACCCAGAAGAGCAACCGATTGGCCGCCAGGGTCTGGACCACGGCCGGGGATCCCGCCACCAGCCAGGCCACCGCGGCGGTGATCGCGAGTCCGGCGAACATCCATCCATATACCTTCTGCAGGAACCCCGCGACCCGCGCGGATTCCGCCTGGCTCGCGACATAACCTTGTGTACTACCCAACGGATTCGACATCTCAGTCCCTCAGGGAAGAATTGTCCGAGTTCAAATCTAACCGGAACGGCCGGAGACTGCAGGCTACCAGTCCCGTCCGTGGCTCCCTTCCGAGCCGGCGGGACGTCCCTGGTGGGTCTCCAGTTGCTGGCGCTCAACCTGGTCGAGGAGAGCGCGCGCCTCTTCCGGCGTAAGCTCGCGAACCGATTCCCCGGCGTCGCCGCCGGTGCCACCGCCGGCCATCGCACCCACGGCGCTTTCTCGGGTTCCCTCGTAACCCTCGTTGTGGCCGCCGGGGCCGAAGTCGGCGCGGCCGCCGTTCGGCGATCCCTCCTGACCGGGATCACCGCGTCGCTTGAGGGCGATCTCGAGATTCCATTTTGCGTCCCGGTCCGTCGGGTCGAGCACCAGGGCCTCCTCGTACGCGTCGAGCGAGCGTTCCAGGTACCCGCTCAGGAAGTTGGCGTCCTCGGCCGCCAGAACGAAGGCGTTCCCCATGTTGTAGAACGACCGCTCGCGCACCTCGCGGTCCCCGCCCCCCGCCGCTTCCCGCCAGATCTTCGAGGCATCCGAATAGTGCTTGAGACGGTACAGGGCGTTGCCCGCGTTGTAGCGGACTGCCGGACCGCCCTGCTGGTTGATCACATTCTCATAGGCCTGGTAGGCCTCGAGATACTTCCCCTGATCGTAAAGCTGCCGGCCGCGGGTAAGCTCCCGATTCGCCGAGCTGCAGGATTGGGTGAGCAGCAGCGCCACCACGGATGCCCCCGCCGCGGCCAGCGGTGGCCGGGCCGACCTCTTCGGAAGGGACCGCCGTTCCGGCCGCCTCGCCCGTGAACCGGCGAGCAGTGCCTCCGTCACCAGCAGCATGATGCCGAGACCGAGCGGCCACTGGTACCGCTCGGCTGGCTCCTGCTGTTCCTCAGCGGACACTGCCCGGGTTTCGAGATTGCCGACGCTCTGCTTGAGGCGATCCAGGGCGGCGGGATCGTCCCACCGGGCGTAGGCGCCGCCCGATTCCAGCGCGATCTTCTGCAACGAGGCCTCGTCGAGCCGGGAGACCACCGGGCGACCGATGTCATCCAGATGCCACGGGCCGAGCGGCGAGCCGGAGTCCCCCGGCACGCGACCGCCCACCACGGTTCCAACACCGACGGCGAAGACGGGCACCCGGCTCCGCCGAAACACCTCGAGGATCGGATCGAGGGCCCCCTCGGAGCGCTCACCATCGGAGAGCAGAATCACGCCGCGCGAACCGACCACCGTCCCTTCCCGCCGGAGGCTCCGCTCGGCAACAGCGAGCCCCGCCGCGATGTTGGTCGAGGGGTCGCCGATTTCATCGAAGGACGCCCGGTCGAGAAAGAGGCGGAACGCGGCGAGGTCGGAAGTGGGAGGGAGCTGGAGGAAACCCGCGCCACCGAAGATGACCAGCCCGATGCGATCGCCGCGATGGGCTGCCGCAAGGTCCCAGGCGAGTCGCTTGGCCAGCTCGAGTCGCGATTGACCCACGTCCCGAGTCCGCATCGAGCGGGACAGGTCGAGCGCCACCACGAGGTCCCGGCCGGTCCGCGCCAGGGCCCGGGGGACGTTCCCCCACTGTGGTCGGGCCAGCGCCACGATCAGCGCGCCCAACCCCGCCCAGCGAAGCACGTTCCGCCAGCTCGGCCGGGCAGGGCCGGGAAGGGGGGAACTCCGCCCGAGCAACCCCGGATCGCCGAAGCGCCGCACCGCCCGGGCCTGATCGCTGCGGGCCAATCGGCCCAGGAGCCAGAGGGCGGGCAGCACCAGCAGCAGCAGGAGCGCGGAGGGCTGAACCAGGTCGATCATGGCGCCGTCCGGAACCAGGTGACGCGAAGCAGCATCTCCGCCAGCAGGAGGGCCAGGCCGACGCCCACGAGCGTGGGGAAGAGATCATGCCACTCGCGAGTCTCGCTCACCTTGACCTCGATCCGCTCCATGGGATCGATCTCCTTGAGGACCGCGCTCAGCACGTTGGGGTCGGTGGCCTTGTAGAACTGACCCCCGGTCCGGGTCGCGATGTCCTTGAGCACGGCCTCGTCGCTGCCGGAGAGGCGGGCGTTAATGTTCCGCACCGACCACACCCCGTTGAGCGCCGCCGAGAAGGTGTCGGCGGAGCTGAGGCCGATTGTATGGATGCGCACGCCGACGGCGCGGGCCGCCTCCGCCGCCTGTTCGGGCGAGATGTCGCCCGCGTTGTTCGCGCCGTCCGTGAGGAGGATGATCGCGCTGGAGTTCTTGGGGAGGTTCTTGAGCTGGTCCAGGCACAGCATCAGCGCGTTGCCGATGGCGGTGCCGTCCGGCAGGTCGCCGATATCCACCTGCGCAGCCAGACGATCGAGCACGTTGAGGTCGTTGGTGAGCGGCGCCTGGAGAAAGGCGCGGCCGGAGAAGATCACCAGCCCGACCAGATCGCCTTGTCGGCGCTTGATGAAGTCGCGCAGTACCTGTCGGGCGACCGCCAGTCGATTTCCCGGCTGGAAATCGGTGGCCTTCATGCTGCTCGAGATATCGAGCGCGAGTATGAGGTTGCGGGAGCGTACCCGCGTCGGCTCCGAGTCCCCGGGGATCTGCGGTCGCGCAAGCGCGGCAACCAGGATGGCCAGGCCGACCAGGGTCACCATGCGGCTCCACGCCGCGAGGCGCGCCCGGGTGGAGGGCCGCGCCACGGCGGCCAGGCGCAGGGCGGGAAACGAGATGCGATGCGGGGGCAGCTGCCGGCGGCTCCGCCACCAGCGCCACCCGAGCCACGCCGGAGCGAGCAGAAGGAGCAGCAGCCAGGGATCGACGAACCGCATCAGGCCTTCTCCCCGTCGGGTTGGCTCCGCTCCCGCCAGGCCTCCAGCAGGCTCCGACCGCGCGTGAGCTGTTCCAGGGCCGCGGCGAAATCGGGCCGTACCTTCGCGAACTTGACCAGGTCGGCGTCCCGCAGGATGACCTCGAATCGCTGGCGAAGCTCCGGCGTGGCCAGGGCCTCGGGCAGGGAGGCGCTCACCTCCGGTGTGGTGAGGCCCGGCTCGGGAAGGGCTCCCAGATCGCTGAGACAGGTGCGGATCACTTCCGCTACGCCCGCGTACACGGGGAGGACGCCGTTACCACTCTGGCGCGCGACCGCTTCCATCTGGGCCAGCCGGGCCAGCGCGGCGTCGAACGCCCCCAGCACGACCGGAGTCGGAGTGATCTCGCGGTCGGCCGGCCGAGTCCGGCTCCGCCGCCAGAGCCACCAGGTCCCGCCGGCCACCGCGAGCAGCACGATCAGGAGCGGGAGCCAGGGCGGCCCGCCGAGCGGGATCAGCGGCTTGATGTCCTTGAGCGTCGGGTTGCCCCCACTCAGGATGGAGGCGATCTCCACCGAGACGGGCATGTGGAGGAGGGTGTCGAGGGGACCGCCGGGCGTCCGCCGGTAGAGCAGCGCGAGGGTAGGTACCGGCTGTTGACCGGTCCGGAAGAAGGCCATGCGCGCCGTCCCCGTGAACTCTCCTCCACCGGCGGGCCGCAGGGTGTCGGCGGAGAGAAACCGGGTCCCGCGCGGCGGGGGCACGAGGAGGTGCGGCGTGGCATCGAGCAGCTCCATGCCGGGGCCGAGCTTGACCGTGATGCCGAAGGTGACCGGGTCGCCGACGGTGGCTCCATTCCGGATGGGCCGCACCTCCATGGTCTGGCCGTGGAGGGCAGTTGCCGCCAGCGCGCCGCTCACGCCCACCGCGACCAACCACCGGGTCATGGCCCTCTCGGCTCCCGGCGGCTGAGGAAGGCCACCAGCCGCTCCCCGAACGGCTGGTCGGTCTCCAGCCTCAAGAGATCCACCCCGCGCTTCTGGCACCGATCGGTAAAGGCGTCGTCGAAGGCCTGGCGCTCGGCGCGGAACCGGTTGCGAACTCCGGCATCGTCGGTGTCCACCAGTCGCCAGTCACCGGTCTCGGGGTCCCACAGCGTCACGAGACCGATGGCCGGCAGCTCCCGCTCGCGCGGGTCGCTCAGTTGCATGGCGATCACGTCGTTGCGCCAGGCCAGTCGATCGAGCGCGTTCCAATCATTGCTGTCCAGGAAATCCGAGAGGACCACCACCAGCGCGCGCCGGCGGAGGAAGGGCTCCAGGAAGTCGACCGCGCTGGCCAGGTCGGTGGCCCGCTCCTCGGGCTGGAAGTCGAGCACCCGGCCCACGATCGAGAGCGCCTGTCCACGGCCGCTCTTGGGCGGCGCCAGCCATTCGATGCGGTCCGAATAGAACGCTGCCCCTACCCGGTCACGGTGTCGCGCGGCGGAGAGGCTGAGCACCGCGCCCACCTCCGCCGCCAGCTGCCTGCGGGTGCGGTTGGCGCTCCCGAACCCGCTCGAGGCGCTCACGTCCACCAGCAGGAGGAGTGTAAGCTGTCGCTCCTCCCGAAACCGCTTGACGAAGGGCGCTCCAAGGCGGGCAGTGACGTTCCAGTCGATGGTCCGCACGTCGTCGCCCGGGAGGTACTCACGCACCTCGGCAAACTCCACACCGCGCCCCCGGTACGCGCTCGCGTAGTCTCCGGCCACGAGGTCCCGGACGAGATCGCGGGTGGTGATCTCGATGCGCCGGACCTCGCGGAGGAGCGCCGCGGAGATCACGGGACGGGCACGGCGGGGAGGAGGCGATCCAGGATCTGATCGGTGGTCACGCCTTCCGCCTCGGCCTGGTAGGTGGGAATGATGCGATGGCGCAGCGTGTCGTGCGCCATCGCCTTGACGTCTTCCGGCAGGACGTACGCACGACCGGCCAGGAAGGCATGGGCCTTGGCGGCCTTCACCAGGTTGATCCCCGCCCGCGGCGACGCCCCGAACTGAATGAGCGGCGCGAGATCGGAAAGCTTCCAGGCAGCCGGCTCTCGCGTGGCCGCCACCAGGTCCAGCACGTACTCCTTGATGCGGTCGTCCACGTAGAGACCGCGCACCACGCCCCGGCACCGGAGCACCCGGTCCGGATGGATCACGACCCGGGTGGTGGGGTCGGGGCCATCGGTCATGCGGTCGATGATCTCCCGCTCCTCGGTGCGGCTCGGGTAGGTCACCAGCAGCTTGAACAGGAATCGGTCGACCTGGGCCTCGGGGAGAGGGTAGGTGCCCTCGTGCTCCAGAGGATTCTGGGTCGCCAGCACCAGAAACAGCTCGGGCAGCCGGTGGGTCTCGCCCCCGATGGTGACCTGGCGCTCCTGCATGGACTCGAGCAGGGCGCTCTGCACCTTGGCGGGGGCGCGGTTCACCTCGTCCGCCAGGAGGATGTTGGTGAAGATGGGGCCACGCTGCACGGTGAAATCGCCCGAGCGCTGATTGTAGATGAGGGTGCCGATCAGATCGGCGGGGAGCAGGTCGGGGGTGAACTGCACCCGGCGGCAGTCGCAGTCGATGGTCGCGGCAAGGGTCCGGACGGCAAGGGTCTTGGCCAGTCCGGGCAGGCCCTCGAGCAGCAGGTGGCCGTCGGCCAGCAGGCCGATGAGCAAGCGTTCGAGCAGCACCTGCTGGCCCACGATCACGCGACTGATCTCGGAAAGGACGTCGCGGAACTCGGCGCTTTCCGCCGCGATTTCGCCCGCGCGGGCGAGCGCGGAGTCCGGACTGAAGTGCTTGAGCGTGCTGTGAGCGGTCGAGGTCATACCGGCAGGCGATCCCCTAGAACGTGCGCGGCGCCTTCGGGTGGCGCCGCGGGGCGGGCGTGATTATCAGAACCCCGAATATGTATACGCCTCCGGGAAGGGGCGGAAGGCCCCGGCGCGGAATCGGAGGCGCTCAGCTGCTGAAGCGAAACAGCATGACGTCCCCGTCCTGAACGACATATTCGCGCCCCTCGGCGCGGGCCAGCCCCTGTTCCCGCGCCGCCTTCCAGCCTCCAACCCGGACGAACTCATTGTAGGCCACGGTCTCGGCCCGGATGAACCCCTTCTCGAAGTCGGAGTGGATCACGCCGGCCGCCTGGGGAGCCTTGTCGCCCTTGTGGATGGTCCAGGCGCGGACCTCCTTCTCGCCGGCGGTGAAGTAGCTCTGGAGGCCGAGCAGGTGATAGGCGGCGTGCGCCAATCGGTCCAGGCCGGACTCGGAGGCGCCGAGGGAGGCCAGGAACTCGCCGCGGTCCACGGGCGGCAGCTCGGCCAGCTCCGCCTCGACCTTGCCCGAGAAGATCACGACCTCGGCTGCTTCCGCGTCCCTCGCAATGGCGGCCTTGAGGGCCTCGACGTGCGCATTGCCCGAGGCCAGTTCGCTCTCGAGCACGTTCGCGGCGTAGAGGATGGGCTTGGCGGTGAGCAGATTGAAGCTACGCCAGGTCGCCTGCTCCTCCTCGGTGGGGACCACGCTCCGAGCGGAGCGCCCGGCGGCCAGCGCGTCCCGGAGTGCCGTCAGGAGCCGGGTCTCGAGGCGGGCCTCCCGGTCTCCGGACTTGGCCGTTCGGCTCGCCTTGTCGAGGCGTTTTTCGACCGACGCGAGGTCGGCGAGCTGCAGCTCTATGTTGATCACTTCCCGGTCCCGCACCGGGTCCACCGGGCCCATGACGTGCTGGACGTCGCTGTCTTCGAAGCAGCGCACCACGTGGACGATGGCGTCCACCTCGCGGATGTTGGCCAGGAACTGGTTGCCCAGGCCTTCACCCTGACTCGCGCCCTTCACGAGACCCGCGATGTCGACAAACTCCACCGCCGCCGGCACGATGCGTTCCGGCTTGACCAGCCGTCCCAGCACATCGAGCCGCGGATCGGGGACGGTCACTACCCCGGTGTTCGGCTCAATGGTCGCGAACGGGTAGTTGGCCACCAGGGCGCCGGCCGAGGTGAGGGCATTGAAGAGCGTGGACTTGCCGACGTTGGGGAGACCGACGATACCGAGCCGAAGCATGCTCCTCCGGAGATCAGCCTTCGGCTGACTGGGGCCTGGTGTTGAAGCGGCTCATCGCCCGCTCGATGCCTTCGCCGAGCCAGCACTCCACGGCCTCCGACATGGGATCGAGGATTCGCTCGAGGTCGGCCCATTCCTCTCGCGTGAATTCCTCCAGCACGAAATCGGCGGAATCGGCGATACCGGGTGGCAGGGGGCCGATGCCGATGCGGAGCCGGGCGTAGTCCTGGCGGTGCAGCACTCCTTCGACGCTCTTCAATCCGTTGTGGCCGCCCGCCGAGCCGGCGCCGCGCAGCCGGAACCGTCCGCCGGGCAACGCAAAATCGTCCACCAGAACGAGCAGCTGGCTTGCGGGATCGAAGTCGGGCGCCTTCGCCAGGGCCCGCAGCGCGGCCCCGCTCCGGTTCATGTAGGTCTGCGGCTTGAGGAGCACGACCCCACCGCCGGCGAACTCTCCCCGCGACTCGCGGGCGGCCGGGACGCGCCGCCAGGCGGGGAAGCGCCAGCGCCGCGCGAGGTGGTCCGCCAAGAGAAACCCGGCGTTGTGCCGGGTCTTCTCGTACTCCGGGCCCGGGTTTCCCAGGCCGACGATCGCGTGCAGGGCTCAGTCCTTCTCTTCGGTTTCTTCCTCGCCCTCGGCCTTCGGCTTGCGGATCAGCTCGGGTTCGGCCGGGGCCTCGGCGGTGGCCACGGGGGCGGCGACTTCCTCGGTCCGCGGGGCCACGACGGAGCAGACCGGCAGGGAGGCGTCTTGGAGGATCTCGACCTTCGGGATGTTGAGGTCGCGCACGAAGATCGACTTGCCGATCGCCAGATTGGTCACATCCACCTCGATGCTCGCGGGGATGTCGCCCGGGAAGACCCGGATCTGGATGCGGTGGAGCACCTGGTCGAGTACGCCACCGAAGTTCCGAACCCCATCGGCCGTGCCGCTGAGATGGATCGGTACTTCGAGGGTGATCTTCTCGTCCGCCCGCACCTCGTACAGGTCGAGATGCAGCACCTCGGTGTTGCGGAGCGGGTTGCGCTGGATCTCGCGGATCAGCGCCTTGACCGGGGCCTGGCCGCTCACCTGGACGTCCAGGATGGTGCTGGAAGCGGTGATGCCGCTCAGCAGCTTGGTGAGATGGGCCCGGTCGACCGCCAGGGCTTCCGGCGCCCGGTTATGGCCATAGATAACCGCGGGGATCTTGCCGCTGGTGCGCAGGGTGCGGGCCGCTCCCTTGCCGGTCGCGGTGCGGCGCTCTGCTTCGAGAAGTGTGCCTTGTGCCATCGTCAGGTCTTTCGGTCGGAGCGGCGCGTGGGCCGCTCATCGGGTTAATCGAACAGCGAGCTTACCGACTGGTCGCTGTGGGTATAGCCGATCGCCTTCGCCAGGAGCGGGGCAATCGAGAGCACCTTGAGCTTGTCGAACCGCCGCTCCGGCGGGATCGCCACCGTATTGGTCACGGCGATCTCGGTCACGGGGCTGTTCCTGAGCCGTTCCACCGCCGGCCCGGACAAGAGGCCGTGGGTGGCGCAGCAGTACACGTCCAGGGCTCCCCGGTCCTTCACGGCCCGAATCGCCTCCGACATCGTCCCGCCGGTGTCGATCATGTCGTCGGGGATAATGCAATCCTTCCCCTCGACCTCACCGACGACGTTCATCACCTCGGCCAGATTCGCCGAGGGGCGGCGCTTGTCGATGATCGCGAGCGACGCATTGAGCCGCTTGGCGAATCCCCGCGCCATCTTGGCCGCGCCCACGTCGGAGGCCACCACCACCAGGTCCCGGAGTGGCTTCTGCCGGTAGTGATTGACGAACACCGGCGCCGCGTACAGGTGGTCGACCGGCAGGTCGAAAAACCCCTGCATCTGATGGGAATGGAAATCCATCCCCAGCACCCGATCGGCACCCGCCACCGGGATCATGTTCGCCATGAGCTTGGCGCTGATCGCCACCCGCGGCTGGTCCTTGCGGTCCTGACGCGCGTAACCGAAGTACGGAATCACCGCCGTGATGCGGGCCGCGCTGGCCCGGCGCGCCGCATCCATGAGCAAAAGCAGCTCAATCAGGTTTTCGGCGGGCGGGTTGGTGGGCTGCACCACGAACACGTCCCGGCCCCGCACGTTCTCGTCGATCTTGACGAACAACTCGCCATCTGCGAACCGCTTGACGGTCACCTGACAGAGCGGTACGCCGAGGTGCTCCGCGACTTCCTCCGAGAGCGGCCGGTTGGCCGTGCCGGAGAGCAGTAGCATCTGGCTCCGCTGCAGAAGTTCGCTCATGGCAATGGCCGCCAAACCTAGCCCGGCGTGGAGGTTAGGTCAATCGGCGGCGGCTGTGCCGGCCCCGGCGCGGGTGGCGACCGGAGCCGGACCGCGCCACCTTAGGGCTTCGCGTCGTCGATTCTCCCCAGCCACTCCCGGCCATGCCCCCCTCGGAGCGACCGCTCTGGACCTGCCCCCGGTGCCGGCACCGGTTCGTGACCCGGAATCTGTGGCATTCCTGTGTGCGGATACCGATCCGTTCGCACTTCCGCGGGCGCGCCGCCATGCTCTACCCAACCTATCGAGCCTGGGCGTCCCTGGCCCGGAGGTGCGGGCCGGTGACGATCTACGCCCAGAAGTCGCGGATCGTCTTCCAGGCTCGGGTCCGGTTCGGCGGGGCGATGGTGCGCGTCGGCTACGTGGTGGGAACGCTGTGGCTCAAGCGTAAGGCAGGGCACGCCCGGCTGGTGCGCACGGAGTCGTTCGGCCGCCTGGGGTACGGGCTTCACTTCCGGCTGACACGACCCTCGGACGTCGATGCCGGGCTTCGCCGCCTCATGCGGGAGGCGTATCGGCTCGCGGTTCAGGGCCCGGAGCGCACGGGTCGGGCCTGAAAGCGTCGGCTGGCTCTATCTTGCCTTCATGCGTGTCCTTCTGGTCCATGGGCTCGGCCGCACCTGGCTGAGCCTCGCTCGACTCGGCCGCGCGCTCCGGCGCGCCGGGCATCAGCCGGAGTACTTCGCCTACTATGCCTTTGCCACGCCATACGAGACCATTCGAGAGCGATTGGCGAGTCGGCTCCGGGCGCTGGCGGAGCGCCGCGAGCCGGTGGCCCTCATCGGCCACTCCCTGGGGGGGCTCCTGCTCCGCCACGCCGTGGTCGAGGCGCCTCGACTTCGAGTGCATCGCCTCATCATGCTGGGCACGCCGAATCAACCGCCGCGTCGCGCGCAGCGCGCCGCACGGTGGCGCTGGTTCCGGATGTTGGCCCGAAGCTCAGGAGAGTTGCTCGCCTCGCCCGAGGCCTACCGCCGCATCCCGCCACCCGCGGTGCCCTATACCGTCGTCGCGGGAACCGGTGGTCTCCGGCTCCTGGGAAGGCCGTTCGGGGCGGAGCGCCACGACGGCATTGTCGCCGTGGACGAAACGCGAGTTCGTGGAGCGGACGACCTGCTGCTCTTTCCGGTGGGCCATACCTTCATGATGAACGATCGGCGAGTGCGCCAGGCGCTGCTGGGCCTGCTCGGGCCGGACGAGGCCATCGGGCTGCCCGCCAGGGAGGATCGATGAACTACAGTTTTCGCGACGCCATGGCCGTCATCGGCCTTGCGCTCGATGGCCTCGGCGTGCTGGTAGTCGCAGCAGGGCCGTTGCTCGCGATCCTGCACGTCGCGGGTGCCCGCGACCAGCCATTCAGCGAGCGCTATCGGTTGCTGCGGGAAGACATGGGCCGGGCGATTCTCCTCGGTCTGGAATTCCTGATTGCGGGCGACATCATCCGTAGTGTGGTCGTGGATCCCACTATCCTCAACGTGGCGGTGCTCGGTCTCATCGTGCTGATCCGGACCTTCCTCAGCATGACCCTCCAGCTTGAGGTCGAGGGGCGCTGGCCGTGGCAACGGTCGAGGACGAGGGCAGCCCCTCGGGAGTGAACCGTGGATGGGACCGAGTCCGAGATCGTCGGCTCGCGAAGGCGGCGAGACCCGGGACAGCGAGGGAGTGCCAGGAGCTGCAGGGCCCTAGCACATCATACTCGGCTTTCAAGGGCTACGCGGAGGAGGCTCGAAGCCTCGTGGCCTCGAGTCGACTGACGAACTCGCCCATGTCCTCAATTTCGAGGTCCTCTCCTCCGCCCAACTGGCGCCGACCGGTTCGGGGGCAGCCGGTGCGCGGAGGTCGGCGCCCTCGCCAACCGGACTCTTCCCGGAGGCCTCCCATGCGCCCTCCCATGCGCCCTCCCCGTGCCGTCGGCTTGCTGCTCAGTATCTTGGCAGTCGCTCCGAGCCACGCCGCCGGGCAGACGAAGCCGCGGGCCCGTGACCTCGGCATCGTGACCGGGACGCTGCCCCCAGGACCTGGCAACGCGATCACCGATGTCCGTGGGGTCCGCGTAGGGCAGGTGACGCTGATCCGGGGCGACTCGGTGCGGACCGGGATCACCGCCATTCTGCCCCACGCTGACAACCTCTTCCTGGACCGAGTCCCCGCGGCGATTCACGTCGGCAACGGGTTCGGCAAGCTGCTCGGTTTCACCCAGGTTCGGGAACTGGGCGAGCTGGAGACACCGATCCTCCTCACCTGCACGCTGTGCGTATGGAGGGCGGCCGACGCTCTGGTGGCGTACCTGCTCGCGCTGCCGGGGATGGGCGAGGTCCGCTCGATCAATCCCGTTGTGGGCGAAACCAACGACGGCTTTCTCAACGCCATCCGGGAGAGACCAATCACGGCGAGTGACGTCCGGGCCGCTCTCGACTCGGCGCGCGGCGGCCCGGTAGCGGAAGGGAGCGTGGGGGCCGGCACCGGCACCATCGCCTTCGGGTGGAAGGGGGGCATCGGCACCGCCTCGCGCCTCGTGACCGCGGCGGACAGTCAGTGGACGGTCGGGGTGCTGGTGCAATCCAACTTCGGCGGTGACCTGCACATCCTCGGCGTCCCAGTGGGGCGGCTGCTTGGACGGCGTGGTATGTCGCTGACTGCCCTCGACCAGCGCGCGCAGGGATCCATCATGATCGTGGTGGCGACCGACGCGCCGCTGTCGGTGCGAAACCTGTCCCGGCTTGCCGCCCGCGCGATCATCGGCCTCGGGCGGACCGGCTCGGTCGCCGACAACGGGTCCGGCGACTACGTGATTGCCTTCTCCACCCACCCGTCGGTGCGGCGCCCCTACCGCGCGAAGCGCCTTCAGGTGAGCGAGCTTGGCAACGATGAGATGTCGGGCCTCTTCCAGGGCGTGGTCGAAGCAACCGAAGAGGCGATCTATAACTCGCTTCTCGGGGCCACCACCATCCACGGCAGCGGGCATACGGTGGAGTCGCTCCCCGTCGACGAGGTGGTACGGTTGCTCCGCGAGAGGGGCGCGGTCGCGCCGTAAGGGCTTGCCTCAGCCCTGTTCCGCGCCGGCGGTCGCCGCTGAGCCGGCCGACGAGTGGGGCGCAGAGGGCCGAAGGTTGCATCGTCTGACTGGGGGGGCTAGCGCCCGGGCGGGTCCAGGGCAGCGCAATCACGTGAGGAGCGATCATGGAGAAGGTCACGCTGCGCGAAAAGCTGGCGACGTTCGACGAGCTGTGGAGCCCGAGGATCGTGGGCGAGCTGAATGGGCAGCACGTCAAAGTGGTCAAGCTCGCGGGCGAGTTCGTCTGGCATCACCACGAGGTGGAGGATGAGCTCTTCCTCGTCCTGCAGGGCAGCTTCCAGATGCACTTCCGGGACCGGATCATCGAGCTCGAGGAAGGGGACTTTCTCATCGTTCCGCACGGGGTGGAGCACAAGCCCGTGGCGCCGCGCGAATGTCACGTTCTCCTGTTCGAGCCGGCCTCGACCGTCAATACCGGGAATGTGAGAAACGAGCGGACGGTCATGGCGCCCGGCAGGATCTGAGATCGGCTGGCGCCCCATGGGGAGGGGCGGCCATTCAACGTCTGGGTCGAGGAGGGACAAACAGGCATGAAGAAAACCGGATCGCAGAAGAGCCAGTCCCCGTCGCGGCTGATCGACGCGAGAATCAAGGAGTTGGGCGACTGGCGCGGCAGGATGCTGAGTCGGCTCCGTACGCTGGTCAAGGAGGCCGATCCCGAGGTCGTCGAGGAATGGAAGTGGCAGGTCCCGGTCTGGTCGCACGACGGATTGATCTGTACCGGCGAGACGTACAAAAGCGTGGTGAAGATGACCTTCGCCAAGGGCGCGGCGCTCAAGGATCCGTCGGGGCTCTTCAATTCCAGTCTCGAAGGGAACACGCGGCGGGCGATCGACTTTCACGAGGGGGAGAAGATCGATGAGAAGGCTTTGAAAGCTCTGGTTCGGGCCGCGGTGGCCCTCAACCGGTCTGCCGCCGTCCGATCTAACAAGAAACCGCCGGTCCGGGGGACGGACAGGCGGTCATGAGACGCTCCACGCTTCGTGCGACAATCATTGGCCCCGGTGGAGTCGAACCACCATTCTCAGATCCAAAGTCTGATGTCCTGCCATTGGACGAGGGGCCAGCGGGCTGAAACGTAAGGGCTCCCCGGGAGCGGAGAAAGAGGCGCCCGCGGCGCGCTAGCCTTCCTCCTGCCGTTCGAATTCGGCCGGCGGCCCCTCCAGGGTCATCACCGAATGGATCTCCCCCAGTTTCGGGTTGAGCATCAGGCGCGCGTCGTCGCGCTCGCGGGTGGAGCGGTAGGCGGCGAACAGCGCGGAACCGGACCCCGTCATCCGGCAGAGGAGCGGGCCGGTTCTCGCCAGCGCTTCGAAGGCGTCGCGGAGCGGTGGATAGCGACCGAACAATGCGAACTCGAAGTCGTTCCCCGCGAGGCGCGCCACGCTGCCCCAGCTCCCAAGCGCCTCCAGGTCGAGCGCCACGGCACCACGGTGGCTCGTGTCCTGTCTGGCGCGATCCACCAGGGCGTACGCTTCCGGCGTCGCGATCCCGACAGGAGGGACGACCAGCAGAGCTGCCGCCGCCGGAAGCGGCGGCAGGCGCAGCATCCGCTCCCCATGCCCCCAGGCGAGCGCCAGTGATCCACCGCTCACGCAGAATGGCACATCGCTGCCCAGGCGCGCCGCGAACTGGAGCAGCTCGTGTCTCGGCACCACCCGTTCCGCCAGCTCGTTCACCAGCAACAGAGCCAGGGCGGCGTCGGCGGAGCCGCCGCCCAGCCCGGCGCGCACCGGAATCCGCTTGGTAAGGGTGAGCTCCACGCCGAAGCGCCGCCCCGTGGCTTCGAGCAGCAACTCCGCGGCGCGGACCGCGAGGTTCTCGGCCACCGGGCCACAGTCGGCGCCCCTCACGGTCAGCGAGACGCCGGGGGTCTCCACCCGCCGGGCCTCGAGTCGGTCGGCGAGGTCGACCAGGCAGAACAGCGTTTCGATCGCGTGGAAGCCCGAGGCCTCGCGGGCGAGCACCCGGAGCAGGAGGTTGACTTTGGCCGGCGCAGCCCCCGCCACGCGGAGGCTCATCCGGCGTTCCCGCGCAGGGAAGCGAACCCGAGGTTGGTCCGCACCACCGACCAGGCACCCAGCATCGTGATCGGTATGAACGTGGTGACGTGGTAGGTGAGGGCGTAGGCGGCGGCCAGGTTCCGGTCGATGCCGTACAGGCCGAGCACCAGGATGATCGGTGCCTCGAACGCGCCCACATAGCCCGGCGTGGATGGAAGCGCGATGCCAAACATGATCAGGCCCTGCATCAGGAGGGCGCCCGGAATGTCGACCGGGATGCCGAAGGCCCGGAACATGATATAGAAGGACAGGGCGGAAACGCCCCAGATGATGAACGACCAGAGCACCACTCCCGCCGCCCTGAGCGGGGACCCGAGCACGGACAGACCCTGCACGACGCCGTCGATGAGGCCCACGATCCGCGCCGCAACCCGCTCCGAGGGAATCAGCCGCTCAACGAGCCGCTCCGCGGCGCTCGGATACAGAACGACGAGGCCCGCGAGAGCCAGCCCGACCAGGGCCGCGAGGCCACCGAAGGCGACGATGTGTGCCAGCTTCGCGTGCAGCCCGGTCTCCGGCAGCGTCGCCGTGAGCAGGCCGAGCGCAAGGAGGCTCACCACCGTGAGAGCGTCGAACAGGCGCTCCACCGCGACCGAAGCAAGCACGGCGCTGAACCGGGTGGCCGTAAGGCGGGAGGCCGCGAGGGTCCGGACCACCTCTCCCACGCGGAGCGGCAGCACGTTGTTCGCCATGAACCCCATGGCGATCGCATGCCAGAGCGGGCCGGCCGCGAGTCGCCGGCCGTCGTCCCCCCGGAGCAGGAGCTGCCACCGGAAGATCCGGAGTACGAAGGTGAGTGTGGCCAGGATCACCGCCAGACACATCGGGGCGAGCCTCGCGGTACGGACGTGCGCTACGACTTCCTCGAAATGGATGCCGCGGAGGGACAGGTAGAGCAGGACCGCCGAAACGACGCCGCCGAGCAGGAGCTGCCAGACGGGAGCGCGCCGCGGCTGAGCTGGAGACGTCAACGGACTGTCAGTCGGCGATGGCGAGCTCGACCAGATCGAGCAACTCGTCGACCAGCGGCTGAATGGCGCTCATCGGCTCCGCGGCCGCTACGGCGGACCGGATGGCGCGTTGAACCTGATCGGCCCGTTCCAGGGCGGCGCGACCATGGTAGAGGAGGTGTGTGATCTCGACGACCTCCGGTTCCGGTTCGGGGCGGCGGGGCGGGGGCGGGGGCGGGGGCGGAGACGGCGCCGGGGCAACGACCGATGCCGGCGCGGGGGGTGCTGGAGCGGGCCGCGGTGGTGGCGCGGGCGTTGCCGTGGGCGGCGTCGCCACCGGGCGCGATGGTGCGAGCGGAGGAGGTGGCGCGGGGGAGTGGGCGGGGACGGGGAGCGGGGCGGGCCGGGCCGATGG
>Ga0335077_10003684_pt1 | contig 18606 bp, 14 predicted proteins | sample Lox_Sample_31_FD_207151 | JGI IMG/M metagenome (GOLD analysis project Ga0335077, IMG submission 207151) | Soil microbial communities from Loxahatchee National Wildlife Refuge, Florida, United States - Lox_Sample_3.1 | ecosystem: Environmental > Terrestrial > Soil > Wetlands | place: USA... | reverse complement strand
GATCGAGATGATGTACCCAGCAGGCGGTATGGTGCCGCGGCACGTTCATCACCGGGAAGACGAGCTCTTTTATCTTATTGACGGCGAGCTCGAAATGCGCATCGGCGAAAAGACGATCCAGGCAAAACCCGGAACTACTCTCTACGCACCGCGCGACATCCCGCACAGTTTTCAGGTAGGACCAAAAGGGCCTGTGCACTATTTGATTCTGTACACGCCCGCCGGGTTCGAGGGGTTCATCAAGGACACCAGCAGACCGGCGCACAGCTTAACCCTCCCACCACCTCCGGACGCACCGCCGACCACAGCGCAGATGGAGGCTATTGGTGAGATGATGCGCCAGCGCTACGGCTGCGAGTGGGCCTGACTTAAGCTCGACGTACGGGGTAGACAACCTAGTCCTGGATGGCTACTTCCGTTGGCCGGTTTTGAAGTGATAATCGTAGTCGCTTTTGAGGTGATCACCGAGGATAACCTCTTCGACAGTTTCAATTTCTATCAATTTCTATCAAACGCAGTTGGCCTTCGATCTCATTAGTGCGCAGTGCGATGAAAAGTACATTCTGGCCGCAGCACCCGCTCGCCCCGCGTGCGGAATCCTCAATCCAGTCCACAATAGGAACATTATCCTTGGAGGCTGTATACTTAAGCGACGGTGAGAAAAATCAGCGCCTGGATCCTGCAAGCTGCCAATGTCGTACCCTTGTGAATGCTCGACCCATCGAGCACAAGAGCGAAAAGGTGTGCCCGCCAGGACTCCTGCAAATGCCGGCGGTTCCCGTCGGCCTGGCCTCCAAGCAATTCCACAAGCTTGCCACCGCTGTTCGTGATTCTGAAGAAATGGTAGAGACATTGGGTGCAAACGGTGATGGTGGCCCTGGCTCCATCAGAAAAAGATTCTTGAAGCTGGCAAGGGAGTCGCATTGATGTCACCCCGTCTAAGGGTCCTGGTTGCAATTGCGAGTTTCGGGACCAAAAACGACCGATATTTGTTACGAGCTGTGGAAGAATACCGCTCCATGTCGTTCGACATTGACATTGTTGTAGTCTCGAACTTACACAAGCAAGTGCCCTCAGGTGTTGAGGTGGTGGTTGTGGACCTTAGCGGCGCAAACCCATGGACGTTGCCTTTCGCCCATAAGGAGATTCTCGCCACTCGCCTCAACGATTATGATCTCTTTGTTTATTCCGAGGACGACACACTCATCACGGAGCGAAACCTCGTCGCCTTTCTAGAAGTATCGGCCGCACTTCCAGAGAACGAGTTGGTGGGATTTCTCCGCTTCGAAGAAGGTCCGGATCGCAAGCGGCATTTTCCCGATGTCCATGACCATTTTCACTGGGATCCAAGTTCGCTCCGGTCCCGAGGCAACCGTAAGTTTGCGGTTTTCACCAATGAACATTCCGCGTGCTACGTGCTTACGCGTCAGCAGCTTCGCAGGGCGGTCGATTCCGGAGGATTTCTTGTGCGGCCTCATTGCGAGGGCAAATACCTGCTTCTGGAGACCGCAGCTACCGATCCGTACACGCAATGTGGTTTCAAGAAACTGATCTGCATTTCGCAAATCGAGGATTTTCTGGTTCACCATCTGCCTGACAAATACGTCGGTATGGCCTTTGGCGTAAGCGAATCTGAGCTGGTCAGGCAGGTCAATGCCTTATTGCAGATTGCTAATAATGTTCACGCTCCCGCGTCTCTTTTCCAAACCGAGACGAATTTAAGGCATGCATCTTACTCAAAGAATTACTACGAACCCGTGAGGCCTGACGTTGTATCTGCAATTCCCAGTTGTGTCCAGAGCGTACTCTCACTGGGATGCGGATGGGGCGCCACGGAGAAATGGCTCTCTGAAAAGGGCATCCGAGTAGTTGCTATCCCGATTGATCCCGTAATCCCAGGCGGCGCGAAAGCCGGGAACATTGACATCATTTGCGCCGATTTCCAAACGGCGCGCCAGAAACTGGCAAGCGATCGTTTTGATTGCCTTCTGGTGCCGAACGTGCTCCATTTAGTTCCTGACCCAATTGATGTTCTCGCATCCTTTCGGAGCTTGCTTTCGGATGGGGGTGTGGCCATCCTGGTTGTACCCAATGTGTCACGGCTTGTGACCTACTGGCGAACAATTTCTCGTAATGGGTCCCTAAAACTTTTTGGCGGCTACGGGAGAACCGGAGTCCAGCTGACTTCCCACCGTACTGTGCGTCACTGGCTTCGCAGTGCTGGCATGGTGCCTGTGAATATCGCTCATGTTTTGACTGCGCAGGCTCGGGTCGCCGGGCGTTTTACTCTGGGGTTGACCGATCGCTTATTGTGTTCAGAATTTATTGCCGTCGCAAGAAATTGTGAAGCACACTCTTTTAGGGGCCAGAGAATAGATGGTCAAGCCTAAATCCTTTCTCAACGCTTTGAAATGGTCCTACACCGCAAATTGGGGCCAGCAAGGCTTTTCTGCGCTCTTTACAGCCATTCTTGCTGGTCTGTTGGGGCCTCGTGATTTCGGTACGGTTTCGATCGCCGTAATCTACATCGCATTCCTCCAGATGTTTCTGGACCAGGGGTTCATGACAGCATTGATACAGAAGAAAAAGCTCGAGCCCGAGCACTTAGATGCTGTGTTCTGGATGGATCAGGTTCTCAGTGTCTTTCTTGTCGCAGTCAGCATTTTGCTGAGTGGATGGTGGGCCGCGAAAAATCACGCGCCCGAGGTTGCCAACATCATTGCGGCGCTATCGTTGTGCATTCCAATTCAGGGATTAACAGTGGTGCAGACAGCATTGCTGAGTAGAGAGATGGATTTCAAAAGTCTTTCGATCCGCTCCAATGTGGCGCTCCTCCTCAGCGGGCTCGTGGGCATCGGCATGGCCCTTGCAGGCTTCCGCGCTTGGGCGTTAGTGGGGCAACAAATTGTACGGGACTCAACGGCGGCGGTGCTGCTGTGGAAGCTGAGTTCCTGGCGCCCTCGTTTTGAGTTTTCATGGACTCATTTCAGGGATTTAACCAGTTTCTCCATTTCGAATTTTGCGGCCCAGCTTGGAATTTTTGCTGATGTGCAAGCTGCTGCAATGTTGCTCGGCTTGTTATTCGGACCGGTCGCAGTCGGGCTCTACCGGATTGCAGAGCGCATGGCCAACGGGATTCAAGCAGCCGCGACCTCGTCGATTCAAGCAGTCTCCTTACCAGAATTCTCACGTTGGCAAGACCATCCAGAAGAATTACGTCGCAGCGCCCTTGCGTGTCTCAGGCTCTGTGCAGCCTCGTCAGTGCCGGCCTTTGCCGGGCTGGCAGCGGTAGCTGCTCCACTGATGGCAACCCTAGGAACGAAGTGGGCTCCTGCCGCCAACGCGCTCAGGATCTTGAGCGTCCTTGATATGGCACTTGTTTTCGCTCACTTCACTGGCCCCTTGTTGCAGGCACTCTCCAGGCCTCATCAACTCGCAGTTCTTGAATGGGCACGAATGGCGGTAGGAACTGTATTGTTAGTGGTCACTGCTTTTCTTGTAAGAAGTAGCTCCTTGAGCGCGCAGATTACGGCTATGGCTGGTGCTCGTTTTGCTACCGGAGCCCTGATTGTGACTCCGGTTTTCGTCTATATATTCATGCGGCTTTGCAAGATCTCCCTGGCCGAACTGCTTTCGGCAGTGGCTCCTTCCCTGGTGTCGGCGGTAAGTGTCGTGGCTTCAGTGATGCTGGTTCACCTCTCGGGTTGGCTGCCCAATGACGGGGCTGCCGGTACATTGATCGCGGAGGTGGCGACTGGTGCGGTTTCTGGTCTAATTGTCCTGTTCAGTCTTGATGACGAGTTGCGCAGGTTAGCGGTAGACCAGTTTCAGCGCAGTTTCGGACGACAAATCGTGCCCAAGAAGTTAACATAATGCCGATGAGTGTTTCCAAGGATTCTCGCGCAGAGACAGTTGAAACTTCCTCGCGTCAATGGCATGTGCTGCCTTCACGCGATGAGTAATTTATCAGGGGGAGAGATCGTGGGCAGTAGCGGCGCGAGCAAGAGAAGCCACTCCGGTAGCCTCCTCGAGCGGCATTCCCTCGAACATTCAAAAGCTAGCTCCCGTTATGAGCCAGAGGAAGAAGCGCTCTATGACAAGCACAGTCGTAACTGGATTCTTGTGAATTGGGTGGGGATGGGAAAACGCGTATTGGAGGTGGGTTGTTCTACAGGATACATGTCACGGCTTATGCAAGAGCGCCATTGCATCGTAACGGGCATCGAACAAGATGCGCAGGCTGCAGCGCACGCCCGAGATTATTGTCAACAGGTCCATGTACTTGATCTGAATTCGAGTGATTGGATCAAAGAGGTTCAGGCAAAGACCTTCGACGTGGTCCTTCTGGGCGACGTATTGGAGCATCTGATCGACCCGCGCACTGTACTCCACAAGTTCCGGGAAGTGCTGGATCCTGCGGGATCCGTTGTGATCTCTCTACCAAACGTTGTGTTCTGGCAAACTCGCCTGAAGATTCTGCTGGGCCGCTTCGATTATCAATCCTGCGGGACTCTGGACCACACTCATTTGCGCTTCTTTACCCTAAAAACCGCCAGGGCACTGATCGAATCGGCCGGATATCGTATCGTTCATTTCCACCCCACATTAGGGGGAAGAATGAGCGGACACGTGCGGCCGTTGTGGCAGGTTTTGGCCAGGCTGATGCCTGGTTTATTTGGATTTCAGTTCTTGTTCGAGGCGAAGCCCGCGCTCAGCCGAGCTGAGCACGTCTCCTTCTGACTCATGTAGAGTTCAGTTTGGCCAGCGCGGGGGCTTCGAAAGTCTTTTATTTTTCCCAGGTAACTCCGGGATAGAGGCTTGGAATACGGTATGCGCGATAGGCGTACTCGCCAGTAAGATCTAACTGCCACAGAGTCTGTGGGGGCTCGGTCTGGGTGACTTCCAATACTCGGGAGGTGGGTGTGGTAAAGGCAGCGGTCAAATCGAATTCGACATTCCCGTTATTCAAGCTCTCGACACTTCCTCCCCAAAAAGAAAACAAACCGGGGAAATCTTGCCAGAGCAATTCCGCAGTCTTAGCATCCTCGTCTATTTGGAAAACAGTAGGTCGGCTGTAGCAAGGTACGGCGCTTCCACAGGTATTGCCATCTGGTTGAACCCGGAGGTTTCCATTATCCCAGATCGATAACGTCGTCTGCGAACCGGTACTCGAGATGATATTGGGATTGTGTTGGGCATAAAACCAATCTCTGGGATCGCCTCCCGCCAGCGTGAAATCGCCCTGATAACCGAGTCGCCAAAGAATATCTCCGGATCCGGCGCCATTCTCATAGTCAATCTTGACAATCCAACTTTGATTCCGCATGGATAGCAGCAAATTGCCGTCGGCGGTGTAGTCGAGGGCATTGGCGTGCGTCCAATCGGCCCCGCCGTTAAAAGGTGCTAGGCCCAAGGGGTGGCGGTTAATGTCGAAGTGGTCAAAACCCGACCAGGCCCATACCACCTGTCCGGCTTCATCAATATCGACCAGGACATCTCCCAGAACGTTGGTGACTCCTGGATGTCCGGGGAGGTCTGTGAATTTTTTGAAGATGTTCGCCAGCCCGATCCAGTGACCATTCGGCAGAACGAGGAAATCGTGGTGAAAACCGATTATGGAGTAGGACTGACCCGCGGCCTTCAATGATTGGTTTACCTGCACCATGTTGACAACGCGAATGCTATTGCCTGCCAGGTCGATTTCCCGCAAATCGAAGCTCTCGTTGACTAAGAAATGTCCGTTTGGCAGTGGCTTAATCGGAAATGTGGTTCCTGGGAAGTACCAGATAATGTTCCCGTCAAGGTCGGTGACAAAGCTCTGTATCAGGTTGGGTGTAGTAGGCACAAGACAATCGACCAATTCGACCCCTGCCGATGGCTTCAGGTCCGGAGTGGGCCGTGTAACTACAATCTGCGGCGGAACGAGTCCGGTAGTTGTCAGGGCGCCGGTCTGGAAGGTCCGGTCTTGATCCATCCAACCGCCGCCGTCGCCGAAATCAACGTGTGCGCGCATGTGGTACGTCGTGTTCGCTTTCATTCCAGCGACCAGAACTCTAATTGTCTGGCGAACGTTGGTTGTCGGCGCAGAGGGCGATGTCTGTCGGCCGTAATTGGTGTCAGTTCCAAATTCGACCCAAGCCGTACCACCAGGCCGAAGTACGGTGACGTCATATTCAGCCACGAGGGGATGTTGTGTTGCTGCCACCGCTGCGGCTGGCAAACTCCCCATGCTGCCGCTTCCACAGTTAATGGATGCTAAGGCGAGTAGAGTCGTGACACACAGATACAAATACAGAGAAGGCGTAAGCCGTTTTTTCATGCTATTCCCCAACTGAGACGCTCAAATCGGAATGCGTATCGGCACCCTACGTGACACCAAAGATCGGCGATAACGGGCTTTATATCACACAGGGATCATGAATTGTCAATAATGTGGTGGGACACCGGACAGCGTGACACGACGTGATACGAAATCCGCGCTAAGGAATCCTCAGCGAACCTTCAACCTGCAAGTAGTTGAACCGATGACATTCGCGTAAACCAGTTTCCTCGATTTCTGAGCGCGGGGGGCACTGAAAGGAGTCACAAACGCGTGCAGGAAATAATACGGTTCGTGCCACCGCCTGCGGATCTTACCTCGGGCAGACCACTAGGATGTGTGCTCGGACACCAAACCCGTCGCACGAAGCCTAGAAAGTGGAGGGGGTAAGCTTGCGGATACGGTGGCTTAGCTGATCAACAAACAAGATGGCACCGGCGGAATCCAGCACAACTTGAACTGGAGATCCTAATTCTGCTTGGTTAGCCTGTCCACCGTCACCGGAGTATCCTGGTATGCCAGTGCCGGCCACGGTCTGAATGATGCCGGTTGCCGCCACCACTTCCCGGATTCGATTATTATCACGATCTGCAATAAAAATGTTGCCCGAGCTGTCGAGCCACACTCCGTCCGGATTTTTTAATTTCGCCTCTGTGGCTTTCCCGCCGTCACCAGAGTACCCCTCTGCACCGCTGCCGGCTACGGTTTGTATGACTCCGGTCGCGGCTATCACTTCGCGAATGCGCTGGTTGGCGAAATCAGAAATGAAAGTGTTTCCCGAAGCGTCCACAAAGACGGCATCGGGATAGTACAACTCGGCCTGAGTGGCCGGGCCGCTATCGCCGGAGTAGCCCAATGTGCCGTTTCCGGCCACGGTCTGAATGTTGCCGGTCTTTGCGTCTATTTTCCGTATGGTGCCGCCACCATAGGGTTCGCAGAGAGGTTCCGGGTAAGTGGCGCAGCCTAGGATATAGCCGTCGGCGATAAATAAGTTCCCGGAGCCGTCTACGAACAATCCTGCCGGAGAACCAAGTTCCGCCTGAGTAGCCGGCCCGCCATCACCGGAGTAGCCGGAGGTTCCGGCTATTCCCGCCACAGTTTGAATCATCCCCGTTGCGGCCACCACTTCGCGGATCACGAAGTTACCTGCATCCGCTATGAAGATGTCGCCGGAATTGTCAACCGCGACGCCTTGTGGCGAGGATAGTTCCGCCTGAGTGGCTGGTCCTCCATCACCCGAATAGCCAACTATGCGGTTTCCCGCGACCGTTTTAATGATGCCGGTCGTAGCCACCACTTCCCGGATTCGGTTGTCGTCAGCGATGAAGATGTTTCCCCCGCCGTCGACAAACACACTGCCTGGATTGGCCAGGTTCGCATCGCTGGCCGGGATCGCATTTCCGGAGCCACCGGTACTGCCATCTCCGGCAAGCGTATCAATAATTCCGCTGGTTGCCGCCACCTTGCGCACTCGATTGCTATTGCTCAAGAGAGCAGAGATAAAAAGGTTACCTGCGCTGTCGACCGCCACTGCGCTCGGATCGTCAAGCTCTGTTTGAGTAGCCGGGACTCCATCGCTATAACCAGATGTGCCACCTCCGGCCACTGTTTGGATAATGCCGGTGCCCGCCACCACCTCTCGGATTCGCCCGTCCCAGGTATCGGCGATGAAAATGTTGTCCAGGCTGTCGACAGTCAGTCCTGAAAGAGAGGAAAACTCAGCTCGAGTGGCCGGACCTCCGTCGCCAAGACCAGATGTGCCACCTCCGGCCACCGTTTGGATAATCCCGGTGGCCGCCCCGACCTCCCGAATTAGGCTGCCGCTATCGATGAAGATGTTCCCCGAGCCGTCGATAGCTACCGAGGGCGGACCGCCCAAAAACGCTTGAGTAGCCGGGCCTCCGTCGCCAAGACCAGATGTGCCACCTCCGGCCACCGTTTGGATAATCCCGCTGGCCGCCAGCACTTCACGGATCACGCCGTTGCCGCTATCAGCGATGAAGATGTTACCAGCATTGTCAACCGCTACTCCCGCTGGATTGGCTAACTTTGCTTGAGTAGCCTTGCCGCCATCACCCGAGTAGCCGTCTAATCCACCTTTTCCCGCCACCGTCTGAATGATCCCCGTCTTCGCCACTACTTCGCGGATCCGGTTAACATCGACAATGTAAATGTTCCCCGAGCTGTCGACGGCTATACTGTACAGATTCGTAAAGGATGCCTGAGTGGCCGGCCCACCATCTCCCGAAATACGCCCACCGTCGAATCCGTTACCCGCGACGATCGTAAGAGTTCCGTGGGTGTCGACCCTGAAGACAACCGGAAGGGGAGAAAACGAGGAGATGTAGACATTTCCAGCAGCGTCGGTGGCAACACCGGACGGAAACATGCTCGCACTCACTGCCGGAACATGGTTCGGTCCTCCTCCAGCCACCGTGCTAATCAAATACGCTTGAGATGAGCTTGGCTTAGACCCTGACGGAGAAGAACCGGAACCAGCACAAGCTGTAAACCCCAAACTCAGGACGAGGACAATCAACAGTGGTTTCATGGATTACCTGTTCCAAGGCCGATGCTCGGCGTTAAGGAGTCAGCCTACTTATGAATCTTGGAAGACGCTTCATCCATCTTAGTTCCTCGAAAAAGCCACAACCGTGTCAGGGGTCACCGAATGGCGTGATAGGAACTTCGCCCCAACGAGCGTTTCTGTGCCTGCCAGAGGTCCTGCCGCATACCTCGAAATCGACCGCATGCTTCGCAGCTACTGCACATTCAGCAGGATGGTGGTTGACGGTTTCAGCGTTCCGCTGGAAGCAGTGATTGTCACGGCGTAATTTCCCGTAGGCGTGCCCCCGCCGCCGCCACCACCACCCCCGCCACCACCGCTACTGCCTCCGCCTCCGCAGGCTAGCCACAAGGCCGCCAGGCCCAACACCCCAATCAATATCAGCAGGTGCCAGCTTGCCCACCTACGGCGGGAGCCCGTTGCAAAGACCACGCCGAGGAATCCGAAGAGTAATGAAGCGTAGAACAGATGCTGATTTCCGAAAGGTGTCCGTAGATGAGCAGCGGTGCTGGTGATTGTCAGACCTATTTGGTTATTCGCATTGATGTTCCCGAAGCTGCAACTGCTTCCCTTCGGCAAGCCTGAACAACTCCAGTTGGTCAGGCTCTGAGGATCGAGGGTGCCATTGGCGAATATCGTTATCGTGCTAGTACCACTCTGTCCTGGACCCGATATGGTTACGCTGGCAGGGTTGGGCACAAGCCCGAAGGAGATACTGGTATTCAAGAGCACGCCGATGACGCCATCCCCGGCACACGCGTTGGTAGCACAGGGGTTCGCTACCAGTAGATCGGGCCGACCATCGCCGTTCACGTCTGTGACAAGCAACGAAGTTGCGGTAACTCCCCCAGAATCGTATGTCACAGCGGGTTGGAAGGTACCGTTTCCGTTTCCTGTCAGTACGCCCACCACGCTGTCGTTGAAGCAGCTATCGAGTCCAGGGCCGGCGCACTGGCTTGCCACTGCCAGATCGGGCGCGCCATCACCGTCGACGTCTCCCATCGCGACCGATACAGCCAAGAAACCTCCTGCGTTATACGTCACTGTGTTTTGAAAGCTCCCGTCACCTTTGCCCAGCAGCACTCCGACACTGTCCGCAAAAGGAAAACAGTTATCGAGCGTGTCTACGCAGTAATTCGACACCACGATGTCTGGTTTGCCATCGCCGTTCACATCGCCCACGGCCAGAGAAGTGGCATCCTCATCACCTGAATCGTAAGCCGTTGCCGACTGAAATGTTCCATCCCCTTTCCCCAGCAGCACACTTACAGCACCTTCGAAGCCGTCTGGGGTACACACTGGGGTGCTCAAGCAATAGCTGGAAATCACCAGGTCGGGTTTGCCATCGTTATTCACATCCGCTACCACTATGGAAGTGGGCCCGACTACACCCGAACCGAGCGAATAAGTCACCATGCTTTCAAATGTTCCGTCACCGCGACCTATCAGTACCCCCACTGAGTCACTGACGGTCCCGACGCCACAATTAGCGATACACTTGTTGCCGATAATGAGATCGAGTTTGCCATCGCGGTTCAGGTCGCCGAGGGTCACTGACGTGATCGGTTCAGTTTCAGAAACCAATGCGGTGGCTGTCTGGAACGTGCCGTCGCCATTGCCCAGCAGTACGTCTACTGTTTGGCTGTTCACAACAACAATGTCAGCTGCGCTGTCGTTATTGATGTCCCCTACCGCAAGCAATCTGGCTTGATCGCCGCCGGAACTGTAGGCTGCCGGCGGTTGGAAAGTGCCATCCCCGTTGCCCAGCAATACACCGACGCAATTGTTGGTGGCGGGACACGCGTTCGCCACCAGCAGGTCCGGTTTCCCATCGCCGTTTACATCCGCCACCGCGATGAAAGAGGCCATGGGGCCTCCAGAATCATAGGTAACGGCGTTCGCAAAAAGGGGCGTCGCAGAAACCGCAGATAGGTGTCGGCGGCTCAGCGAGCTTCTGGCACGCTGCTGGCTTTTCCTCAGCGGGGCGAACTCTGGTGCGAAACCTTGACGCGCTCCTCCGGCATCCTCGGCCCGTTTCGCTTCCCCTGTGAATGGGTTGCCTCTCGTCTGTGCCAGAATTAGCACGCTACTCAGAATTGCGAGTAAGCACACGGTGGAACACAACGGACCACGGCAGGGCATCGCATCCTCCGGAACGCGAAGTTAGGGCCCAAGGTCGTCCATTTGCGCGGACGACTACAACTCATGTAACACGTCATTTGAATTTTAGTTGCGAGAAACAGGAGGGATGTAGTGGGATCACAAGGCGGGGTGAGCAACCGGGGAAACGGCCGGGTGTACTAAAAATGTGGAGGAAGTCTCAATGTGGCAGTCGCGTGCGCTTGGAGCGAGCCTTTGCAGACCGGGCAAACCATTGACAGGCTCTCTCGCGCATTGCATAATTACCAGAGTTCCACAATATTCTCATCTTCTCACCAGTATTGATTATGAAGCGACCCGATCCCGCGGTGACACTATTCTTCTTCTTGTTAGCGGCATTGCCAGCGCACGCCTATGCGGATCCAAGCGGTGGCACGCTCTTCCAAATCCTTATGCCAATGCTGGCTGGCCTGTGGGCGATCTGGATGATATTCGCCAACCGCGTTCGCAATGCGTTCACCGCCTTGTATCGCAAACTGCGCGGAGTCGAAGCAGAGGAAAGCACGGAATAACTTCACGGCAATCGCCCGCCGTTAAAGGGGCGTCAGCTAGCCACCTTCAGGTATTGTGCCGGCCACTCGTAGCCTTTGGCATTGATCAGCGCACCCCAGCACTGTTCAACCCGGTCCTTCTGGGCCGGGGATAGCACGAAGCGATTGCGCGTATGACGTGACACTTTTTCCCGGTACTTCTCTACCCCTGAACGCACCGCATCAAAATTACCCAGGTTCAATTCTCCGTAAATCCGCTCCATTTCGCGCACGGGATCCGCAACTATGTCTTCGTAACGCACACGGGCTAGTTGATGTGAACTCGCTCGGCGTGATCCCTCTGAGATTGCCTCCTCGTGAACAAGGTAGGCCTCGAGAACGAAATTCTCGATCTCCTCGGGCGTCCAGGGCTCTACCGCGTACAGTTCCAAGAGCGTTCGCCATAGTTTGAGATTTGAAGCAAACACCTCATAAGGATTTCGCTCGATGACTATGTAGTGTGCCTTCAGAAATTCCGGCAAAAGTAATGGAAGCCTGTACCCATGCGGAGGCGATTTAAGAACGATCGGTTTGCGTTGCTGAACGGTTACCATTCTCAGAAATGTGTGGAGGCTGCCAAGCCAGCGTTCTTGATCATCTCGTGAATGCTCCCGCATATCGACGAGGGCTCTGGGTGCACGCAGGAGCGAGGGGAAAATCAGGGCTTGGTAAGGCGATGGTGCGCCCATTGCAAGCAGTGCAAATTCGTCTTCCTGAGGAGAAGCCCACGAATAGGACATGGCATCCATGGGCCGCTTGATCTCAGGGGCTTTGCGAGTGCCGGCCTTCGACTCAGTCAGCAGGAAATGAGAGGGATTGAGGCAAGCGTAGGTGCTCGGAAACCCGAACTGCGGATCACAACACAGGATTTCGTGCAGCAGCGTGGTGCCCGAACGCCAAAATCCAAGGAGAAAAACCGGGGGGTAGGGGGTGACACTGTTCAGAGCCTCTGCATAGCTTGCATTCTGGAGTCTGAGGAGTGAGGAATGAACAATGCCGCTGAGAGAATACGCCAGATCAGTGTGCCATTTAACTTGGCTGCGGCGACCATCGACGGCTTTTGCCAGGCGCCGCCAAGCGTCCAGAGACAAACGGAGTCTTCGTGTCATCTCAATTTATGGGGTGGCGGGATATCCCGGCCAGATCAGTGCACCGGTATGGCCTGACGGTTCACCTCTCCAAGCTGGGTAGCGAGAACATCCTCCATGCGCCGTGCCATGGCTGGCTCCGAATTGATCAGGTTCTGTTCCTCGAATGGATCTGTTTTGTATCGGTAGAGGGAACGGTCCTGAGTACCCAAGCGTTCGATGTATTTGAATTCATCATCAATAACTGCGACTGTGCCCTGCGTAATCGGCCGGAAGATGCTGTTGCTCTCCAGTGTCATACTGAAGAGGAATCGTTGCGGGAGGGACCTGCCTTCCAACGCGGGCACGAGCGACGTGCCTTCGCTCCAACTCGGCGTCTGTCCGCCCACCAAGTCAAGAATCGTGGGTAGTAGATCCACCTGCTCCGCCGTTTGCGAGATTCGTGAACCTTGCTTGTGTCCCGGGAGGTGCACCAGAAGAGGAATCCGGATAAGGTCGTTGTAAAGGTAGGGGCCACCATGCGTAAACCAGTTATGCTCGAACGATTCCCCATGATCCGCGGTGACGATGACGATCGAGCGATCAAGGCGCCCGGTTTGATCCAGCCAGTCAAGAAAATCTCCGATAACGTGATCTGCATAGCAGATATGTTCATCGTAGCGTGCCCGTAATTCCGCGACGGAAACACCCGATGGCGGGGCGTCGGTGCGGAGTCCAAGAAAATCATACTTGCGCGTTAACTTATTGCCTGTCAGGAAGCGTCCCCGATAAGCCGGCGGAGGAACGTAAGGATCGTGAGGCGGAAGTATGTGTGTCCACACGAAATGTGGCTGCGCGGTATCTTGCCGCTCAAGCAGAGCGCGGGCACGATCGAAAGCCAATTCGGGCCCCGCATAACGGGTACTCCAAGGAAGAGCCTCCAAATATCGCCGCAGAATACTTATTGGTTTGAGCAGCGGTCCAGACAAAGTGTATAGAGTATTGAATCCTGCCAAATTCGTGGCGCGTTCCCAGACGTCGGGATCGCCCCCATAGCCCCCAAGTTCGACGGCATCGTAGCTGTCTTGCGTCCTATGGTGAAATGGGCTCGCAAAGTAGTTGGACGCGATCATCGCGGTGTAATATCCATGCTGTTGCAATAACCGCGCCAGGTTCTCCTGCTCCCCGGGACCGCGCAAGAACCCTCCCTGATGAAATACCCGGTGGGTCCACGGCAACCTTCCAGTTTCAATGGAGGTGGTTGCGGGATCTGTGAAGGTCGCATTTGCGAAGAAGTGATCGAATACAAAAGCCCGCTCTGCGAAGCGTTGTAGATTCGGGGTGGTGGGACGCTGGTAGCCATACAGCGACATATCATCCGCTCTTAGAGCGTCCACGGTAATAAGGTAAACGTCAGGGCGTTCGGAGCCGGCAAATGCTCTCCCGGGATGCACAAAATCGTGAAGAAGGTGCACGCCGCGTCCCCCAAGCGCCATCACGGCAGCCGCGGTAACTGCAATGTGCAACCAGCCCAGTGGGCACAGCCGGCTTCTACAGAAACTTTGCAGCACTGACAGGCGCGGAATCCACAGGCACGCGCTGCAAAGCACAATCGCTATGAGACTCAGTGTTGCGGACCCAAAAGCTCCAGGGTGCCACCCCGGATAGACTCGCAACCGCAGTGCGTTGCATATGCAAAAAGCAAAGTACGAGAGGGGTAAAGCCAACCCAAAATACCAGAAGACCGATGTACTGTGTCGGGATATCGGCGGGATGACTTCTACAAGCTTCGCGATTAGCAGAAGGCACAGCCACCACCCGAGTGCGGCGCCGAACAAGATGAGGATCGCTACACTCGCGTCCCACATGACCTCCCCTGACGTCATGTAGGCTTTCATGCCGTCAAGCCGTTCGAGGAGCTCCAGTTCCAGACTGCAGCAGACAACAGCCACGATACTGAGCAATAAGACAAAGGATCTCCGTTTGACGTCCTTAGATGGAGATTCGATTATCTTGATTTCGAGATTTCTTGAAAAAGGTACTTGTTTTGCAATAGTCATGGTGCGAAATCAAAGGCTGGAGGTCGCAACATAGCTCCTAGGGCCAACAGATCTCCCGACCCCAAGGCTTCATGCGACGGCAGAACATTTCGTAAAGGCCGAGGCTGCAAGCATGCGCTTTCAGTCAAACTCGATTGATAGCACCAAACCCCGATCTACTTACCCGATCCGGCGAGGACCACCACCACTGTCTTGAGTAGAATCACAATGTCCAACCAAAGCGACCAATTTCGTATGTACTTCAAATCAAGACGGACCCACTCATCAAAATCGCTAATTTCATTTCGTCCGTTCACTTGCCATAGACATGTCAGACCGGGCTTCACCGCCATTTTTTGCTTTTGATACGAAGTAAACATCTCAAATTCATTTACCAGTGGCGGGCGAGGCCCCACCAGGCTCATGTCGCCCTTTAAGACACTGTAGAGCTGTGGAAGTTCGTCCAGACTATATTTTCTAATCCACCTCCCCAGCGGAGTAATTCTTGGGTCGCGAGTTATCTTGAACATGGGTCCGCGCATTTCGTTAAGATGCGCTAACTGGTGTTTCACTTCGTCAGCGTTGATGTACATGGAACGGAACTTGTAACCGACGAAGGGGTACCCTCCCTCCCCCATGACATACCAACGGTAAAAAATCGGCCCCGGAGAAGACAACTTCACAAGCAGCGCCAGTGCCAAGAGCAGGGGCGACAGAAGGACCAGAAGAATACTGGAACCGATCACATCCATGATCCTTTTTGTCAGGCGCAGAAGCTGACTGCTCCAAGCAGGGGAAAAAACCAGGGTCTCGTAATCCCGGTCGACCGTCTCAAGTAAGGGAAACAGGTTTGCAGAATCCACGTCTAAGCATCTCCGGCGTTGGCAGCTAAGTACTACCTTGGGTTTAACCCCGGACCGGGCAAATTGTTACTGAATGGTGTCTCGCCCATAGTTGCAGGGGAAGCGGTTGTCCCCAACATCTTACGCGACCTCCTGCGGTGAACCATATTCATGCGATTTTTCTACTAAGGTCAAAGGTAATCGCTCATCCGTACGGTGCATAAGTTGATGCCGCTGGCAGAAGTACACTCTTCTTGAGCAACTGGGTAACAACCTGGAAAAGTTCCTTGGCGCTGGCGGCTACCGGCAAACCTTCCGTCCAGGTTGATGAGTGGGAGCAGGCCGTGAGTCCCGCGCCGAACAACACTGGCTTACAACCTGCCGCCTCAGCGGCTCGTACGTCTGCGTCGGAATCACCAATGAAGACCGACTTAGCCAGCTCGATGCAGAAATCAGCGGCTGCCTTGTGGAGCAAGGCGGGCAGAGGCTTGCGGCAAATACAGCCATCCTCAGGTTTGTGGGTACAGTAGTAAACCGCACTAACAGGCGTGCCATCGCTGAGCAAGGCCTCGTGCATTCTGCATGTGATAGTTTCAAGAGCAGCAGCGTCGAGCAATCCCCTTCCCACCGCGGATTGATTCGAAATCACAATGATCGGCAATCTAAGGATGGCAAGGTCCCTTAAAGCTTGGCGAATTCCCGGGGTAAATGTGAATTGGGACCATGACAGAACATAATCATCAGGCCGTCGGTGATTGATCACTCCATCGCGGTCGATGAAGATTGCCGGGCTAGGTGGATTCCAACCTCTTTTGGAAAAAACAAGCCGCATGTGGTTAAGAGGCACTTTCGCTGGGCACCGCGAAGGCAGGCTGGACCGCGGTTATTCGCCGCTTATGTTCGCGGTCGCGGCATAGCACCTGCTCGACAATTTCGCAGATTATGTGCCCTACGAGAATATGGCACTCCTGAATTCTCGGTGTGTCCCACGAAGGGACGCAAATGGTGCGATCCGCAAGAGTTCTCGCAATTCCGCCAGAGTTGCCGGTCATGGCAACACTGAAGATCGATTTCGATTTCGCGACTTTTAACGCCTGAATAACGTTGCCCGAATTTCCACTGGTGGTGATGCCAACGGCCACATCGCCGGGCTGGCCCAATGCTTCCAACTGCCGGGCAAATACCCTTTCGAACCCGTAATCATTGGCAATTGCCGTAAGCGAAGAAGTATTTGCATTCAACGCCAGCCCGGGTAAGCCACCTCTTTCTTTTAAATAGCGCCCGGTAAATTCTGCAGCCAGGTGTTGCGCATCGGCAGCACTTCCGCCGTTTCCAAAGAAGAAAACCTTCCCCTGGGCACGTAATGATTTCACCATTTGCATGGCCACGTCGATGATCAAGCTGTGAAACGTCAGATCAGCGAGCAACTTCTGTTTTACTTCGATATTGCCCGCGATTCGTTCCCGCACGAGTTCGCTCAGCATCGCTAGGCGGTCATAATGTTCCATGTCTATACTCTGTAGTTCTCGGGAACGTTCTCAGAAGTTGTTGTGAAAACTGCACTAGGTATCAAACTGCCCTGGGTTCGTTACGCTCGGCAGTCGCCAGTACCGCTTGCGCGATTCGGTAGCGCTCAGGGGTCCCAATGTCGACGCACTCGCTAGAACATAGTACCGCATGAAGCAACTTGTTCTCCTTTAACCATCGCGGGAACAGTTCATGCTCGATCGAGACCTGGACGCCTGCCGGTATGGCGGAGAGCAAACTACTCACTAGAACATATATGCCAGCATTGACGTAAACAGATTCGGAGGAAGACACCTTCTCCTTAAACTCCCGAATCCAACCCCGGCTGTTCATGACCACCGATCCACAATCCTTGCGCCCGTCAGCCCTGACAACGAGCAATGAGGCATCTGCCTTGTTAGCATAATGGCCCTCTACAAATTGATCCAGGTTCGCGTCCGTGTAGCTATCTCCATTCAATACAAGAGCGGCGTCGGATTCCACCAAGCAAGCTGCATGCCGCAATGCACCACCCGTCCCGAGAGGGAACGGCTCGTCGGAGTAGAGGAGATTCAACCCTAGAAATTCATCCCCAAAGTGCGAAAAGATCGTTTCCTTGCGGTAGCCTACCGCCAAGATGACACGCCGGAAAGAGTGCCGTCTTAATTGCCTCAACAAGAGTTCCAGGAATGGCCGATTGGCAATTCGAGCCATCGCTTTTGCACCATCGCCCGTGATGCCCCGCAGCCGCAGGCCGGCGCCCCCGCAAAGAATGATGGCATCCGGTAGGCTAACCATAAGCCAAGTGCCGTTCAGACATCAGCGATTTGTCGTAGACTTCCTCCGGCTCATAGACAACCACCTCGCTACCGCGGTTGGAAAAGGCAAAGGGCACACACAACAGCTTACTGAGTTTGGTGCGCAATTGTTGACGCTGTTCGGGTGGTACATAGAACAGCATAAAGCCGCCTCCCCCGGCCCCGAGCAGTTTTCCGCCGAGCGCTCCCGCATTCAGTCCGGCTTCGTAGATCTCATCGATGATGGGGTTGCTGATTCTTTGTGTCAACGACCTCTTGATCTTCCAGCCCTCGTGCAGCAGACTCCCGAATTCATGGAGCGAACGATGCGGCACGGTAATGATCGCCTCGGCCTCATCCACCAGCTCAAGCATCAATTGCAGTTCCCGCTTTCTCTGGAGAGTGACGTGGAGCTGCTCTTGCGCTACTTCCGATGCGATCCTTGAAAACCCCGTAAAGTAAAGCGCTAAGTGCTGCTCCAATTCGGCCAGCCTTTCGGTTGAGGCCAGCATTCGGTTTACAACGATATCCCCATCCGACAGAAAATCAATGCGGTTGAAACCACCGTATGCGGCACTCACCTGGTCCTGCGCTCCGACTGCTTCCTTCAGCAGTTCTTGTTCCACGTGGATCGCCTCGGCAGCGAGCGCCCGCTTGTCCCGCATTTGATTCTTGAGTGCGTACAACGCGAGCAGCAGGCCCACAGTAAACGCCGAACTGGTGCCTAAACCAGCACGAGCGGGTAGATCGGCAATGTGGTGTACTTCCACACCCTCGTAA
>Ga0335077_10003682_pt1 | contig 18608 bp, 14 predicted proteins | sample Lox_Sample_31_FD_207151 | JGI IMG/M metagenome (GOLD analysis project Ga0335077, IMG submission 207151) | Soil microbial communities from Loxahatchee National Wildlife Refuge, Florida, United States - Lox_Sample_3.1 | ecosystem: Environmental > Terrestrial > Soil > Wetlands | place: USA... | reverse complement strand
CGCGACGTATGCCTCAACGGTGGTGGACAGCTCAGGCGGGCCACCGTGGAAGTTCGCCCAGGTACCATCGGCACGCTGCTTCGACCGGATCCAGCGCGCCGCGGCGAGCGTTTCATGCTCGGTCCGCACGCCGAGAAACTCGCGCAGCAGCAGGTCTTCTGCGTCCATGGTGACGTTGGTCTCCAGCTCGCCCTTCCACCAGCCCTGGGCATCCTGCAGGCCGAGCAGGTGATCGCGGGCGCGATCAAGCGTCGCTGCCGCCGCGCCGCGCAAGCCCGCGGTCCCTGCTCCCCCTCCCGCAGCCGCGGGCTGCTGGGTCAACGTCATCTCCGCGCCCCTCACGACTCCCGGTTCGCGATGAACCGCGCTATCTCGGTCAGTTCTGCGTGCACGTCCTCGGGGATCGGCGTGCTGGCGAGGCATTTGCACGCCGCCTCAAGCTGCCGCGTGGCCTCCTCCTCGGCCCACCTCCTGCCGCCCGCGTCCTCGATCAGCCACGCGGCGTGGCTGAGGTCGTCCTCGGTCAGCGGATCGGGACGGCCGAGCAGATCGCAGAGCTGATGGCTCGCCGCGTCTGCCGACGGCGGACCGGCCATCGCAGCCACCACCGGCAGGCTCTTCTTGCGGGTGCGCAGGTCGGACCAGACCGGCTTGCCTGTTACCTCGGGTGCCCCCCAGATCCCGAGCAGGTCGTCGACCAGTTGGAAGGCCAGCCCGATGTGCGAGCCGAAATCAGCCAGGCTCATGGCCAGGCTCGGCGGCGCGCCCGTGAAGATCGCTCCGATGCTGCACGCGCACGCCATCAGCGCCGCGGTCTTGTCGCCGGCCATGGTGAGGCACTCATCCATGGACACGCTGCGGCGCTTCTCGAATTCCATATCGGCGCTCTGACCGCTGATCAGCCGCTGCACCGCGGCGAGCAGGCAGCGGGCCGCCCAGCGCCCCTGCGGCCCGCCGTCCTCGAGCAGGAGGTCCTGCGCCAGCGCGAGCAGGGCGTCACCGGCCAGGATCGCCGCCGGGATGCCGAACACCGTCCACGCCGTGGCCCGGTGCCTGCGTTCGGTGTCGCCGTCCATGATGTCGTCGTGCAGCAGCGAGAAGTTGTGCACAAGCTCGACCGCCACGGCGGCGGTGACGCCGCGTTCCGCGGGCGCGCCCGCGGCCCGCACGGACAGCAGCGCGAGGGCAGGCCGCAAGGCCTTACCGCCGCCCACACCGCTCGCGGTCCCGGCAGGAACGGCGCCGCCAGCGGCTACGGTACCCGCTTCGGCAAGTCCCAGGTGGTAGGCGGCCACCTCGCGCATCGTCGGAGTGAGCCGCTCGAGCGACGCCTCCAACGCGGGCCGCACGATGTCGCGTGCAGTCGTGACGCCCGCGGGTATGACGGCCGTCATCGCCTTACCCCCAGGCTTGCCAGCGTGTTCCTGGCCGCTTCGAGTCCGCTCCGCACGGCTCCCTCCATCGTGTCCGGCCAACCGGTATCGGTCCACGCGCCGGCCAGCACCAGCCCGCTCAGCGGGGTGGCTGCTCCTGGCCGGAGCGCTGCGGTACCCGGGATTTGGCGGAACGTGGCCCGCCGCTCCCGGGTGACAAAGAAGTCGCTCACCCGTGCCGTTCGCGCCGCTGGCAGGATCTGCTCGATCGCGGGCAGGAACGTGGCACGCAGCCGCTGGGTCCGCTGGCCCGCGTATTCATCCGCCGCTGACAGCGATATGGCGAGGTACTGGCCTTGCTCGCAGCCGGATACCTTCGTCCTGTCGAAGATCCACTGGACCGGCGAATCGACCGCGGCGGCGAACCGGAGCCCCGTCACCGGGCGGTCGTAGACCACGTGCACATTGACGATCGGCGACTCACCGAGACCGCGCCAACTCGCCGGATCCGCTGCGCTGCCTGGCGGGCCTGCCGCCGATGCGGGAAGCAGGTTCGCGGCCTGCTGCGGCGGAACCGCGAGCACCACGCCGTCGGCAGCGAGGAACCGCTCCGATCCTGAGCCGTGCGTGGTCGCGGTGTCCCTGTAGACGGTGTCGCTGTAGACGGTGTCTGTGTAGACGGTGTCTGTGTAGACGGTGTCCCTGTAGACGGTGTCCCTGGAAGAGCCGGCCGGGTCGTCGCCGCCGGTGCCGTCCGCCGGAAAGCCGTCCAGATAGTCAAGGCCCCACCCCGCCGCGCCTTCCGCACCCGCGTCCGGGTACGCGGCCGGGCCACCGAGCCGGACCATGAAACCACCGCTTTGGTCCCGCCCGCGGACGCGACCTGCGCCGCCTGCGCCGCCTGCGCCGCGGACGTCGCCTGAGCCTGGTCCGTCGGCTATGTCGCTGTCACGCGCTTGCGTGACGGCCGGTCCTGGCTCGTTGGCGGCCAGGCTGATGGCGGTGACCTTGGCGCCGGTCAGCACGGTGGCACCGAGCCGGCGCAGCAGCGCACCCGCGGCCCGGCCGTGCAGGTCACCGAGCGGCACGGTCGGCACTCCGATATCGGCGGCACCAGGGCCGCCGAGCAGCGCGGTCTTGATCACCATCGCGGCGAGCGCGAGCGACGCGTCGTCGCCCGCGATGTTCAGCGCCGAGACGACGAACAGATCCCACAGACCGCGCCTGGCCCGCGGCCCCTGGCCGTGGGCGGCGAGCCAATCGCCGAGCCGCCGGTCGTCGGTACCAGGATCGGCCGGGTCCAGCCGGAGGAAGGCGAGCGCGGCACGCACCGCACCTGCCCGCTCCCTGGGCGACAGCAGCGGATAGGTGGCGAGCGCGGACGCCAGATGAAATGGGGCGGGTAGCCCTCGCCTGCGTAGCCGTGCCGCGCCCGCCGGGGTGAGCACCCGAACGTCGAATTTTTCCTGCAGAACGGTATTCGAGGTCATGCCGAGCCGGTCGAGCAGGCCGCGGTAGGCGGTGCAGCAGCGCAGGAAAATGTGCTGGCCGTTGTCCACGGTCAGGCTGCCGCGGGTGAACGAGCAGGTTGCGCCGCCCAGCCGCGGCCGCGCCTCGGCGAGCGTTACGCGCGCACCCGCGTCGCACAGCGCGATCGCCGCCGCAACCCCGGCGAGACCGCCGCCGACCACCACGATGTGCGGCGCTCGGCCGGCCGTCATACCGCGGTAACGTGGGCCGGCCGTCGCGGCGATGCCACGCTGGGTCGCCGTCACGCCAGCCCGCCAGCCAGCGAGCGGGCGGCGACCCATGCTTTCTCCCAGCCAGGAAGCGACATCCGGCCGCTGACCGCCACGGCAGGTGCGGCAGCGATCCGGTCCAGCAGCCGGCGGTAGATCCCGGCCATCGCGGCTGTGCATGCGGCGCTGCGCCTGTCGAGCATTGGCAGCAGCCCGAGCCCAGTCGAGTACCACTCGCGCGCCCGCGCGGCCTCGAATCTGACGAGGTCGGCGAACCTGTTAGGGTCCGCGGCGGGCGGCGGCGAACCGGGCGCAAGCTCGCAGCCGAACCGCTCGATGTCCTGCGCAGGCAGGTAGACGCGGCCGCCTGCGTGATCTTCGCTGATATCGCGCAGGATGTTGGTCAGCTGGAGCGCGACGCCGAGCGAATCGGCCAGCGGCGCCGCCACCCGGGGGTCGGCGGCACCGAAGACACCAAGCGACAGCCGGCCAATCGATCCGGCCACGCACCTGCAGTAGTAGAGCAAGTCGTCGAACGTGCCGTAGCTGGTGCCGCGCACGTCGGCGGAGCAGCCGTCGATGAGCTCGCCGAACGCGGCGAGCGGGATGGGAAAGCGGCCCGCGGCGTCGGCCAGGCCGACGAGGGTGGGGTCGTCCGGATAGCTGGCCGGATCGGCCGCCGCCGCCCTGGCCTGGTCGAGCCGCGCCAGTTTCTCCGGCGCGGTAAGCGTCCCATCGCCTATGTCGTCGATCCGCCGGGCGAACGCGTAGATGGCGCTGAGCGCACGCCGCTTGTCCGGCGGGAGCAGCCGGATGCCGTAAGAGAAGTTGCGTGCCTCGGTCCTTGTGATGTGCTCGCAATGGCGGTAGGCGGCCGCCGTATCGGGGCCCATTGCCCTCGGTGCCGTGGTCAATGGTCACCTCCCCCTCAGGTACGCGCGGATCAGGGCGGCCGCGGTCCGCGCTCGGCCCGGTCGTGGCGTCACGCTCAGCACGTCGAATCCGGCCGGGCTCGCGTCAGGAGCGGCAGAAGCCGCAGGAGTGGCAGGAGTGGCAGGAGTGGCAGGAGTGGCAGGAGTGGAGCCGGCCGCGGCGATCGCGGCGAGGGTGGCCCGGCCGCCCGCCACGTAACCCGCCACGGCCAGCCTCGCCCAGCCGTGCAGGGTGCCGATGAGCGGAGCGCCCTCGGCGAGCAGCCGTCCAGCGCGCTCCGTCTCGAACCGCATGAGCTCGCGGACGGATGGCGGCGCGGCGGCAAGCTTCAGATCTGCCTCAACGCAGCCGAACGCCGCCATGTCCTCCCGCGGCAGGTAGACACGGCCCCTGGCGAAGTCCTCGGCGACGTCCTGCCAGTGCTCCGCGAGCTGCAGCGCGGTGCACACCAGGTCGGATAGCCGTTCACGTTCGGGGGTGGCGGCGCCGAAGATGTGCAGGACGACGCGCCCCACCGGGTTGGCTGACAGGCGGCAGTAGGCGAGCAGATCGTCGAAGGTCGCATACCTGCCGACCTTCTGATCCTGCCGATTGGCTTCGATGAGCATCCTGAACGGCTCCGCGGGAATGGCGCAGTCCGCAGCGGTCCTGGCTACCTCGCGGATAACCCCGAGCCTGGCCGTCGCACCCGGCGAGGTGGCTCCGGGCGAGGTGGCTCCGGGCGAGGTGGCTCCGGGCGCAGCGGCTTCTGCAGAGAAGGCACGGTCAAGATCGTCCTCAACCGCGTCGAGCGCCCGCAGGCGGTCCCCGGTCCGGTCGGTGGTTTCCGCCACATCAGTGGCGACCCAGCCGGCTAGCAACGGGAACTGCTCGTCACCGATGTCATCCACCAGGCGCGCGAAGCGGTAGACGGCCATCAGGTTGCGGCGGTACGCGCGCGGCAGGATCCGGAGTGCGACAGGGAAGTTCTCGCCCGTGGCCCGGTCCGAGAGGGCATCAGTGCCCGCCGCGCTGCCGCCAGCGCACGCCTGGATAGCGGCGCCTCGGGTACCGTTCCCACCGCTCACTGGCGTCGCCTCGCGCGTCACGATCTCTATTTCGGCACACTTCTCAAGCTATTGCAAACAATGACATAAGCGTCACGTCAGATGCATGACATAAATGTCAGATCAGGCGACGCTCCGTACCAGCGGAATTACCCAGCCGCGGGTCACGCAACCCCCTGCGCAAATCCGGCGTACTTGTGGCCGGCTGGTTACGGCGCCGCCAGGCTCACCTGCCGTGGGCACCCGACACAGTTACCCTGCGCACCAGCCCGATCGCAAGCCGCCGCGCCGCCTCTGGTTTACCGCTGAACCACCACTGAGCCGCCAGTGGGCCCGCCAGTGGGCCGCCCCGGTGGTTGCCACCGGCCGGCCTCGCCGACTCGTGGCGTTCCCCGCGCTAGCTTCCTGCGGCTGTCCACGCGGTACAAGGAAGCCTCGAAACCTGACGTGACGCGGCCGGCCAGGTTACCCGATTCCACGGCTCGGCTTTCCCTCCCTAAGCCGCTGACGCGGAGTTTTTCCGCGGCCCGTGTAGCCCACGGCCGGTACGGTCTGCCGCGGGCAGTCGGTTTCGCCGGCGAAACTCAGCAGTTTCCCCCGCGAAACGTGCGGGCCCTCCGTCGTTACTCTCGGCCATATCGTTACCTTGGCCAGCGACATATTTCCGCCGGCCATGCCCCGGATCACTGGGCGCCCGTCCTCACTCTCTGCCCTGCTGCCGGCTCTGGCCCTGGTGCCGGCTGCTCTTTGCCCCTGCCGCCAGCTCAGCCCTTCGTCCCGATTGCCTCGTCACTGGTCAAGCCGATTCATTGCGCGCTTGAGAAACGCGTCAGAGCATCCGGCCAGCTTTTGGTTAGATGATCAGACGACGACGCCGCGAACATGAACCTGTGCAGAGGATCACGACCATGTCAGCCGACAGTCCACGTCCACGCCGCTGGGTGCCGCGCCACTGGATGCGGTGGCTGGTGGGCGCCGTCGTCGTCATCGCCGCGCTGGCGGTAGGCGGCCCGTTCATCTACATCCATTTCGTGGCGGCCAAGGCGCCGGCGCCGTTCTCCATCGCCACGAAGACTCATGGCACCCAGCCGGCGGCGCCCGCCGCCTCCACGTCCGCGACCGTGCCTGCGACAGCTACGCCGCTGGCCGGGACCTGGACCGTGGTGAGCGGCTCACAGGTCGGCTATCGCGTCAACGAAGTCCTCTTCGGCCAGCAGAACACCGCTGTCGGCCGGACGAGCGCCGTCAACGGCCATCTCACGATCACGGGTCATGCGGCGGCCGCAGGCACGTTCACCGTGGCGATGGCCACGGTGAAGAGCGATCAAAGCCAGCGCGATGTGCAGTTCAACGGCCGGATCATGGACACGTCAAGCTACCCGACGGCCGCTTTCACCCTGACCCACCCGATCAGCCTTGACCCACCGCCGGCCGCGGGCGCGACCAGGACCTACACCGCGCAAGGCAACTTAACGCTGCGCGGCCAGACCCGTCCGGTCACCTTCAAGCTGACGGCCGAGCATGTCGCAAGCACCATCAAGCTTTCGGGCTCGATTCCCGTCACGTTCGCCATCTGGGACATCCCCAACCCCAGCTTCGGGCCGATCACCACCCAGAACCACGGTTCGCTCGAGTTCCTGCTCAACCTCAGCCGTTCCTGACGCCCGGGACCGAACGGGCCGACCCCCGCCAGCTTCAGGTTCGCCAGACCAGGACGAGCGCGCAGTCATCGGCATGCCCGGTCTTCATGGCACGCACAAGTTCGGCGGCGCCCTGCCTGAATCCTGTGGTAACCAGGCGATCGGCCTCCGCGAGCAGGCGGTCGATGCCGGCGTCGATGTCCCGGCCAGGCGCCTCCACCAGCCCATCGGTGTAAATCAGCAGCGCGTCGCCCTGCCGCAGGATGCCGCGCTCAGGAATGCAGCGCAGGTCCGCGACTACGCCGAGCACGATCCCCCGTGCCTGCGTTATCCGCCAGCTCCCGCTGCCCGCGTCGAACTGGACCGCGGGCGGATGCCCGGCCGAATAAAGCACGTACTCGCCAGTCATCAGGTCCAGCGCCAGGTGAATGGCGGTAACGAAGCCCTCGGTGGTGGCGCCACGGCGCAAGTACGCGTTACAAGCGCCAAGGAACTCTTCCTTCGGTACCGACCCGAGCAGTCCCCCGAACGCACCGGAGAGCAGCAGCGCGCGCGTCCCAGCGTCGATCCCCTTGCCCGAGACATCGACGAGCGCCAGTTCCAGCGCCTTACCGTCCGCTGCGGACACCACGAAGTCCCCACCGAACGACGATCCGCCGGCCGGTTCAAGCACGACCCGCGAACCCCAGCCACTCGGCAGGGCGGCCAGCCGCCCCTGCGCACGCAGTCGGTCCCTCAGCTCGATGAGCATCTGGTCGCCGCGCAGCCCGCGCACGCCGAGCTTCTCCCTTGTCCTCGCGAGCACGTAGGCGAAGGCAGCGACGACGACAATGGTGGCGATGATCCCTGGCCCAGCCCGGCCCGCCATCACGTCGTAGGCGAGCATCAATGCGACGACGGCGAACAGGATCCGCAGGGCCCGCACCCGCAGCAGCAACCCGCCCGCGAGGACCGGCAGGATCATGACCCCGGGTGAGAACCACGACTCGGACACATGCACGGCTGCCACGCCGATGACGATCGTCGCGGCCGCGAGCACGGCGGACAGCCGCCGGTTGCGGGTGATGAACTGCCTGCGCGCGAACGCCCGTACCCGCCTGCCACGTGCGATGAGCGCGGCGAGCGGGCCTGCGAGCTGGCGGGAAACCATGATGCGGGCACTGTAGCTCCGTAATGGCTGGCGAGCACGTTTCACGGCCAAAGCAACGCGCCCCGCCTTCCGACACAGGCACGCGCTTGCGTGTTGCGCGCCTGCCCGAGTGCGACCGGGCACGGCAGGAAAACCATTCGCCGCGGCGGGTGCAAGCGGGTACGAAGGCAAGCATGGATGAGCCCTATCCTGTACGCCCGATCACGGAAGACGAGTTCGCGGGCATGTACGCCATCGACGAACACGCCTTCCACACGCCCTGGCCCGCTGAGCCCGAGATTCAGCACTTCAGTGAGCGGTTCGAGTTCGACAGGAGCCTGGCTGCCTTCGACGGCGCCGTGATCGCCGGTTCCGCCTGCGTATTCAGCATCAGGCTGGGCGTGCCAGGTGCTGTCCTGCCAGCGGCCGGGGTCAGTGGTGTATCCGTGCTGCCGCCGCACCGCCGCCGCGGCATCCTGCGCAGCCTGATGACGCGACAGCTTGCCGACATCCATGACAGGGACGAGCCGATCGCCGCGCTGTGGGCGTCGGAGGCCGGCATCTACGGGCGCTTCGGCTACGGGATGGCATCGACGCACGCCTCGTTCAACATCCGCCGCGGTGACGGGCGGCTCACGCCCGACGCGCCGTCCGATCCGGGGCTGCTGCTGCGGATCGCCGAGCCGAGGCGGGCGAGGCAGGAACTCGCGAAGGTCTATGACGCGCTGCTGCCCTACCGCCCCGGGTCGTTCATCAGGGACGACCGCTGGTGGGACGCCGTGCTCTATGACCCGGGCTACCGGCGGGACGGCAGCACACCGCTGCGCTGCCTGCTCGCCGAGGACGCATCGGGTCCGCGCGGCTACGCTCTCTACGCGGCGTCACCCCACTGGGATGACGACGGGATACCTGGGGGCACCATCAGGATCCGTGAGCTGATGGCCGACGGCCCGGCCGCGGCGGCGGCCCTGTGGCGCGACCTGCTCAGCCGTGATCTTACCGGCTCGGTCGTCGCGCGGAACCGGCCCATCGACGACCCGTTGCTGCATCTGCTCGCCGACCCACGCCGTGCGCGCGCCCGCTTCAGGGACGGGCTATGGATCCGCCTCGTCGATCTTCCCGCGGCGCTCACCCAGCGCCGTTATGCTGCCGCGGCCGACGTGGTGATCGAGGTAGCCGACGAGGCCTGCCCGTGGAACACAGGCCGGTGGCGGTTGCGCGCGCAGGGACCGACCGGAGCCGCGGTGGCTGAGTGCGGGCCGACCGGTGATCCGGCGGACCTCCGGATGCCGGTCGCGGCTCTGGGCGCTGCGTACCTCGGCGGTACCGGGCTCGGCGCGCTGGCGGGGGCTGGGGTGATCAAGGAGCTGCGGCCAGGTGCGGTCGCGGCAGCCTCCGCGGCCTTGTCCTGGGATCCGGCCCCATGGTGCCCGATGGTATTCTGATTTGAGCCACGCTCGTGCGCCGTTTGCCGGACTGCCCGCGGCAGGAACCTGGAATCGCGGGCCGGGTCCTTTCTCCGGGCAGCCGCGCACAGGCGCGAGGTTCCGGGCAGCCACGCCGTTCCGGGCAGTCGCGCCGTTCCGGGCAGCCGCGCACAGGCGCGAGGTTCCGGGCAGTCGCGCCGTTCCGGGCAGCCGCGCACAGGCGCGAGGTTCCGGGCAGCCACGCCGTTCCGGGCAGTCGCGCCGTTCCGGGCAGCCACGCCGTTCCAGGCAGCCACGCCGTTCCAGGCAGCCGCGCACAGGCGCGAGGTTCCGGTCAGCCACGCCGTTCCGGGCAGCCGCGCACAGGCGCGAGGTTCCGGTCAGCCACGCCGTTCCGGGCAGCCGCGCACAGGCGCGAGCATCAGGCTGGCAGCTGGCTGCGAGGCCGGTCCTGGGGCCGGCGCGGCAGCCGGTGGGCGATCGGCAGCAGCAGGACCGCGCACAGCAGGCCGATGCAGAACGCGCCCGCGAGCCCGGCGCGCAATCCCGCGCCCGCCGCCGCGGCCAGGGCGATGCTCGCGCCGCCGAGGCCCGCGCCCATGGCCACGCCGAGGGTGTCCATCAGAAGTGATGACGACAGTTCCCCCGCCTCGTCACCTTCCGCCGCCGCGCCCATCACGGCGAGCGGGATGGTGGGGAATGCGACGCCCATTCCGACGCCCGCCACTGTCCAGCCCGCGTACGCCGTCGCGGTAGGCAGGTCGACAAGGCCGCCAGCCACGCCGACCGTTCCGATCGCGACGAGCGCGGCGCCGACCGTCACAAGCGACGTCGTGCTCCAGGACTCCGCGTGTCGGGACTGCCACCAGCTTCCTGCCGACCAGGCGACCGTCGCCGACGCCACCACGACGCTCGCGGCCGCGACGGAAAGGCCGCGGACGCTCGTCAGCATCAGCGGCACGAAACCGTCCACCGCGAAAAATGCCACGGACAGCAGGAACGCCGATGCCGCGGCCGCGGGTATCCCCCGACGTGCGCGGAAGGATCCGGCCGGGATGATGCGGGCGAGCGCGGGCAGGCCGAGCGCGATGCCGACCGGGCAGAGCGCGAAACTGGCGGGTGTGGGGTCGGTGAGCCCGCCGAGGAAAAGTCCCGCCCCCAGCGTCAGCTGCAGTGGCCAGCGCAGCGGCAGCGCTGGCCCGTCGGCCGTCCCGGTGCCAGGAAGCGCCGGTAGCACCAGCCATGCCGCGATGATGAGGACCGGCACCGGTGCCACGAACGCCCACCGCCAGCTGAACGCCGTGGCGATCGCCGCGCCGAGCGGTGGGCCGAACAGCCCGGGCAGGATCCACATGGAGGCCAGTAGAGCGAGCACGCGTGGCCGCAGCCGCTCCGGATATGTTTTGGCGACCGCGCCGAGGGACACCGCGTACAGGGCCCCGGCCGCGACCCCCTGGATGAATCGCCCGGCTGCGACGACGAGCATGGTCGGCGCCAGGGCGGCAATGACGAGACCGGCGCAGAACATGATGAGCAGGACCGCGAGCGGGCGCCGTGGCCCGAACCGGTCGACCGCCCGGCCGCCAAGCGGGATGGCGCCGAACGCGCCGAAACTCGCCGCGGCCAATGCCCACCCGTAGAGCGACAGGCCGCCGAGGTCGGCCTTGATCGCGGGCAGGATCGTGATCGCCATGAGCGCCTCGATGGCGAACACGACCTCAAGGATCAGCAGGCCCGCCGTCAGACGGCCCCGTTTGCCTTCAAATACTTCCCGCCAGGGCGGCGGGCGTTTCGATCCGATGTCCAGTCACCGTCCCGTGGCGGTTGCACCCAGGCCAGGCGTACGACATCACGTGCGGTTGAAGTCAGCTCACCCCTAAGGTCCTTACCTGGCCATATGGCAAGTTCAGCACAAGGCGGGTCGTGTCATGCGCACAGGCCACCCGGGGTGGCCATTGACTCGCGGCAAGTCCAAGCTCGGCGGTCGGCGCTCGGGCTCGACCTCTGCGCTCGACCTCTGCGCTCGACCTCTGCGCTCGACCTCTGCGCTTGGCGCGGAGTGCGCCGCACACTCCGGCTCGTGCCACCCCAATGAGCCATTGCTGCTGGTCTGACCCCATTGATGGGACATCGCTGGGGTCGCGATGGTGCGCCGGCGAGACTGCCGGACGATGGCACGGCGACCGGATGCGAAACTGAGTCCAGGATTCCAGGAGGCGCCCATGCCGGGAATGCGCGTGACAGTGGACGCGGCCATGCGGGCACGTGACGTGTCGAGACCGCATCCGAAGCACGAAGCGGCAACCGGGGAGCACGGCGGGACCTCCGCGGCCTCGGCCACCGAGGTGGCGGCACCCACCCGGCTGTCACGCGAGGACGAGGCATGCGGCGCTCCGGCCCACAGCGCGCCGGGCAGCGAGAGTCCGGCGCGCGGCAGCACGGCTCGGGGCTCAATGCCAGCAAGAGTCGTACCCGCGGATATGCCCCGGGCCGCCCGGCCAGCCGACGCTCACCTGAGTACATCTGGATCAGCCGGCGCTGAGCGTGCCGCGTCGGCGCCCGCAGGTTCCGCTCCAGCCGGATCTGGTCCAGCCAGTCCCGCCCCAGCCAGTACCCCCCCAGCCAGTACCCCCCCAGCCAATCCCGACCGAGCCAGTTCCGTCCCGGATAACCCCGCTCCAGCCGGTCCCCCCCGAGCCGGTTCCCCCCCAGGCATGCCCGGGCGCTCAGGGTCCGCGCCAGCCGGGTCCGCGCAAGCGGGATCGCCCCCGGCCGGCCCCTGGCGCCGCGATGCGCCGCCAGGCTGGTCCGCGCGGCGTGGCACGGCATCGGGCCAGGCGGCGTCTGGCGCCGGCATGTCCCGCGAATCCGATGGCGGCGCGGCCCCGGACCCACCGCAAGCGGAGCAGCAGCGACATGCGAAGCAGGCGCACGGAGGCGCGGCGCAGAGCAACCGAGGAAAGGCGAGGCGGCGCAAGCGCCGCCGCCGCACGCGGTAAATGATCGGGGCGGCATCGGGCTCGCACTGTCCGGCGCCACGCGGGGCGGCCTTCAGCAGATTCCAGTGACGCGGCGTAGATTCGTCGTCATTCGTGGAGGCCGCTGCGGCTTTCATGAGGACCTGGCGGGAGGCGCGATGACCCGGCGCGCGAAAGTTATCGGCGGCCTGATCGGCGGGCTGGTCGTCGGGGCCTGCGCCGTCGCCGCCGGTTATGTCCTCAGCGCGCCGGGCGTACCGAGTGCGGGGAAGCGTGCCGCGGCCGCGCCCGGGGTAGCGCGCGGTCGCGCGGCTTCGGCAGCACCCGCCGCGCGGGTCACCTTTGCGGGCTCTGACGGCGTCGAGGCCCGGTGGGTGATCGAGGAGAACAGGCGGCCCGGCACAACCGGGTGGCAGATCCATGACTCGCGGGGCAGCATCCAGGGCTTCGCCAGCCAGGTCTACGCGCGCAGCGGCCAGAAAGTGATCCTGTACGTCAGTACAGCGGCAGCCAAGTTCCGGGCTGAGGCGTTCAGGATGGGTTACTACCAGGGCAAGGGCGCCCGCCTTGTCTGGCAGTCCGCCGAGGTGGCCGCGGCGGTGCAACCGCGTTGCCCGGTCACCGCGACGATCAACATGGTGGCCTGCGACAACTGGTCACCGTCGGCCACCTTCACGGTGACCCCGGCTTTCGTCCAGGGCGACTACCTGATCAAGCTGGTGGGCAGCGGGAACCAGCAGAGCTACGTGCCGCTGACAGTATGGGACCCGGCCAGCACGGCGACCTACGTGATCAAGAATGACGTGTTCACCTGGCAGGCGTGGAACCCCTATGGCGGGTATGACTTCTATGCGGGGCTCGGGTCGTGCCCAGCCACCGTGTACCCGCTGTGCTCACGGGCGCGGGTGGTGTCCTTCGACCGCCCGTACGCGGCCGAGCAGGGATCGGGTAACTTCCTGTCGCTGGAGTACCCGCTCGTCGTGTATGCCGAGGAGCACGGGCTGGACGTTACCTACGCGACCGACCTCACCATCGAGGAGCATCCAGGCTATCTGCTGCGGCACCGCGTCCTGCTGTCGCTCGGGCACGACGAATGCTGGTCGCTGGGCGAGCGGCAAGCGGCCGTGGCGGCCCGCGGCAGCGGCGTGAACATCGTGTTCTTCGCGGCCAGTCCCATCCTGCGCCACGTCAGGACCCAGGCCTCGCCGCTGGGACCGGATCGCGAGGAAGTTGACTACCGCGACGCCGAGGAAGACCCGCTGAATGGGAAGGGCAACCCACTCAAGGTCACCGGGAACACCTGGGGGTCGGCGCCGGCGGACTGGCCGGAGAGCGACTTCGTTGGCGAGACGTACGCCGGCTTCCTCGAGCCTGGCCTGCGCGCCGGCTTCAAGGTCGCAGACGCCACCGCGTGGGTCTTCCAGGGCACGGGCCTGCGGGACGGCTCCGTCGTGCCCGGGGTGATCGCCTCGGACGTGGATCAATTCGACGCGGCGCAGAGCTACCCACCGGATGACCAAGTCCTCGCGCATTCGGCGATCCCGGCCAGCCTGGGGCAGGCGGCCCTGGGCTCCTTCTACTCCGACATGACCTATTACACCGACCCGCAGAGCGGGGCCGGGGTGCTTGATACCGGGACCAACAACTGGATCCCTGCGCTACTGCATGACCACAGCGGTTGCGGGACCCGCGCGGGCTGCGCCGCCGCGTTCGTACAGCGGATCACGGGCAACGTCTTGCGCGTCTTCGGTCAAGGCCCGGCCGGGCGCACCCACCCTTCCGTGGGCACCAGGCCCGGCACCACCAGCTAACCAGTGGGTAGGTGCTGCCCGCCGATGCCAACGCCAGCACCTGCGCCGACGACGGCGTCGGCGCCCACTCCTGCACCGGAATGCTGGCCCTGAGCTGGGTCTGCCGCGGCACATGACGCGCCATCGTGTGCCAGCAGCCATGAGTGAATTCGGGCGGACGCCCTCTGCCGCCCTCACGGCGGCATCCATTGCCATGGCAGAATCCGGCGGCAACCAATACGCAACCGGATCCGTTGGTGAGCGCGGGTACTGGCAGATCAACCCCGTCAACGGGGCGCTGTCAACTACGACGCCTGCGCAACGCACGGGCGGCAGTTTCATCAATATTGTCGCAGGACGGCACCAACTGGCTCCCATGGACGGCTTGGGTGAGCGGTGCCCAGATCTCTGGAAGTCCTATTCGGGCGTGCGGTGACCCGAACCTCATCGGATTCGAGTGTCCGCAGAAGACGGAATTCGAATTACCCGTGGATAACACATCGGAGCGGCAGGCGAACTCGGCCGGGATTCGCCTGCCCCGGCGACGAGGACTGCCGCGCCTTATGGCCGTTGGCCGCGGATCACACCATCGCGAGGGCAACCGACTTTTTGGCCGGCGGCTCAGCGGAGGTCCTGCGCAGTGGCGTGCCGGGTCCTACCGAACCAGCGGCGGATGCGCTCCGACCCGAAGGCGGTCTTGTCGGCGATACCTGCGGCGCCCGGGGGATCGGGACACCTAGCGGCATCACCAAAGACACGTGTGAACGCCGGCCAGATCCCGTGCCTGCAGGAAGTCGTGCATCAGCAGCGGCGTCTCGCTCGGAGCCCGCGGGCACCGTGCAGAACTCGTGCCCGCCCTCGACCAGCCGGGGAGTTGCTGGCTGGCCGCGGCCCGACTGCCGCGGGCTCAGTCGAACACGGGGTCGCGGGTGCGGCTCCGCTTGAGTTCGAAGAACCCGTCGATGCCCGAGAGAAGCAGCACCCCGTCCCACAGCCGAGCGGCGGCCTCGCCACGTGGGATGGGCGAAACCACTGGCCCGAAGAACGAGGCGCCGTTCACCGAGATCACAGGGGTTCCGACCTCGTAACCGACCCGGTCCATGCCCTCGCAGTGCGAAGCGCGCAACGCCTCATCGTACTCGCTTGAGCCCATCGCGTCGGCCAGCTCGGCCGGCAGGCCCACCTCGACGAGCGCCGCCTCGATGGTCGCGCGATCCCTGGGCTGGTGCTCGTTGTGGAAACGGGTGCCAAGCGCCGTGTAGAGCGGCCCGAGTATCTTCGAGCCGAACTTCTGCTCCGCGGCTATACAGACTCGGACAGGCCCCCAGGCGCGAGACAGCCCATCGCGGTAGCGGTCGGGCAGGTCAGGTTTGCCCTCATTGAGCACGGACAGACTCATCACGTGCCAGCGGGGCTGGATAGGGCGCTGCTCAGCGGCCTCAAGCAGCCATCTGGACGTGATCCATGCCCAGGGACACATCGGATCGAACCAGAAATCAACCTGTGCGGGGTCCTGCATCTCTACCATGTCGGTGGGAACCGCCGTCCGCGCCCGGTCATTCCGCGACGGAACGTGAAAGGATGCGGAACAAGCCAGGCGGTGCCGCGGGCACAGAGCGGGGCCACCGAAACAAGTGCTGCCCGACATCTGTACCGTGATATCCGTTATGCGGGGAAACAATGGAAGGGACAGCACGTGGCGGGCAATCTGACCAGGAACGAAGCGCGGGAGCGGGCACGCCTGCTAGCCGTCGACTCGTATGCCGTTGATCTGGACCTGACGGCGGGCGAGCAGACGTTCACCTCGGTCACCGTCGCCAGTTTCCGCTGCGCAAGCCCGGGGTCGAGCGCCTTCATCGAACTCGAAGCGGAGGCGGTCCGCGAGATCAGCCTGAACGGCCAGGCGGTGGGGACGTCAGCCTTCAGCGCCGGCCGGATCGCCCTTCCGGCCCTCGCCGCGAGCAACGAACTGCGGATCGTAGCCGACTGCGCGTACTCAAGGACCGGGGAGGGATTGCACCGGTTCACTGATCCTGTCGACGGTGAGGTCTACCTCTACTCACACTTCGAGCCGGCCGATGCACACCGTATGTTCGCCTGCTTCGACCAGCCCGATCTCAAGGCGACATTCGAGTTCACCGTCACCGCACCCACCGGCTGGCTGGTGATAAGCAATAACGCGCCAGACGTGACGGCTGAGCCATCAGGTGACAGCTCCGCCCGCTGGCATTTCCCGCCGACCCAGGTGATGTCGGCATACGTCACCGCGGTCTGTGCCGGCCCCTACCACGAGGTCCGCGACTCGTTCGAAGGGATCACGCTCGGCGTTTACTGCCGCAGGTCGCTTGCCGACTACCTCGATCCTGACGAGATTCTGGAGGTGACCAGGCAGGGCTTCAGGTTCTATCACGATGCTTTCGGGATCAGGTACCCGTTCGGCAAGTACGACCAGCTCTTTGTGCCCGAATTCAATGTTGGCGCGATGGAGAACGTGGGCTGCGTTACCTTCCTCGAGGAGTACGTGTTCAGGTCGCGGGTCACCGACGCCTATCGGGAGGCGCGCGCCGAGACGATCATGCACGAGATGGCGCACATGTGGTTCGGCAACCTGGTTACCATGCGCTGGTGGGATGACCTGTGGCTGAACGAGTCCTTCGCGACCTTCGCGGGCACGCTCGCCCTCGCGGAAGCGACCCGGTGGACGAATGCTTGGACAACCTTTGCCCAGCTGTTCAAGACGTTCGCCTACCGGCAGGACCAGCTGCCTTCAACGCACCCCATCTCGGCGGATATCCCCGACGTCCACGCGGTCGAAGTCAACTTCGACGGGATCACGTACTACAAGGGCGCGTCGGTGCTCAAGCAACTGGTCGCCTACGTCGGGCTGGACAATTTCCTGGCCGGTGTGCGGCGCTACTTCGAGCGTCATGCGTGGGGCAACGCAACCCTGGGCGACCTGCTCGCGGCGCTGGAGGAAACCTCAGGCAGGGACCTCGCCTCCTGGTCGAAAGAGTGGCTGGAGTCCGCGGGCGTGAACACGCTACGACCCGAGTACGAACTCGACTCCGGCGGCGCCTTCACCTCCTTCTCGGTCCTGCAGGGGGCTCCGCCCGCCCATTCCACCCTGCGCACACAGCGGATCGCCGTCGGGCTCTATGACCGCGACGGCGGCCAGATCATCAGGCGCCACCGCGTCGAGTTCGACGTCAGCGGCGCTCGCACGTCGGTTCCTGAGCTGATCGGCCACAAGCGCCCGGATTGCGTGCTTGTCAACGACGACGACCTCGGCTACGCCAAGATCCGGCTGGACGACTCGTCACTGCGCACCGTTGTCAGCGCGATCGCTGAGATCAGCGAATCGCTGCCGGCGTCGCTGTGCTGGACCGCCACCTGGGACATGTGCCGCGACGCCGAGATGCCGGCCCGCGACTACGTCAGGCTGGTCACGTCGGGCGTCACGTCCGTGCCTGACATTACGATCGGGCAGAATCTGCTCCGGCAGGCCGGCGCCGCTGTACGCAGATTCGCCGACCCCGGATGGCGGGAGACCGGGCTCGGGCTCTTCGCCGACGCGCTCAATGGGATGCTGCACGACGCGGAGCCCGGCTCCGACCGGCAGCTTGCATACGCCCAGGCGCTGACGCGCAATGCGATCTCCCACGCCCATCTCGCCCTGCTCGCCGGACTACTCGAAGGATCGACCGTGCTCGAAGGGCTCACCGTGGACGCAGAGCTTCGCTGGAAGCTGCTGCACCGCCTGGTCAGCCGCGGCGTAGCAGGCGAGAACGAGATCAGCGCGGAACTCCTGCGCGACCCGACATCCGCGGGCGAGCGGCACGCGGCCACCTGCCGCGCGGCCATCCCGGAGCCGGCGGCAAAGCAGGCGGCGTGGGAGCAGATCGTGGCCGGTGACACCATGGCCAACGCGACATTCCGGGCAACGCTGGTCGGATTCGCCGACGAGGATCAGATTGACCTGCTCGAGCCGTTCGCGGCGCGTTATTTCGCCGTTGTCGGCGACATATGGGGAAAATGGACGTCCGACATGGCGCAGACATTCGTGCAGGGCGCCTACCCGCTGGCGATCAGCAATGAAGTCATCGCCATGACCGACGACTTCATTGCCCGTCGGCAGCCGCCCGCCGCGCTCCGCCGCCTGCTCATCGAATCCAGGGACGGCGTCGAACGGGCACTCCGCGCCCAAGAGTGCGACAGGCGGGCAGCGAGCCACGGCTAGCGGGTTTCGCGGGGCGTCCCTCGGGCTATGCCCAGGCGTGCCATTCTAGCGGCGGATGCCGTACTGGCGGACAACCGCGCTGCTGAGCGGTGGCTGCTCATGCTGCCCTCGCGGGTCGGGATCTACTTCGCGCTGGCGATGTGCTTGTTCCCCGCCACCGGGTACCTAGGTGTGTGGGCGAAGCTGACCGCGGCCCTTGACGAGCTGGGCCTAGCCGCAATGCAGGGGAGTTAAGGGCTGGGCGTTTTGGTCAAGTACCGATCCGGCGTGTCGTGACGGTATATGACAACGGAGGTCCGGTAAGACGGGAAATCTG
>Ga0335077_10003680_pt1 | contig 18609 bp, 17 predicted proteins | sample Lox_Sample_31_FD_207151 | JGI IMG/M metagenome (GOLD analysis project Ga0335077, IMG submission 207151) | Soil microbial communities from Loxahatchee National Wildlife Refuge, Florida, United States - Lox_Sample_3.1 | ecosystem: Environmental > Terrestrial > Soil > Wetlands | place: USA... | reverse complement strand
CACGGCACCCTGGTATGCGCAGGCGGGGGTCGAGCTGATGCTCGGTCAGGCGGTCGAGTCGGTGCAGGACGGCGGGCTGGCCCTGGCCGGCGGCGGCTGGCTGGAGGCCGACCTGATCGTCACCGCCGTCGGCGTCAGGCCCGAGGTCGGCTGGCTCGACTCCTCCGAGGTTGAGCTCGAGAACGGTGTGGTCGTGGACGGGCAGCTGCGCTCATCGGTGCCCGGGGTGTACGCGGTCGGGGATTGCGCCGCGTTCTGGTCAGCCAGGTTCGGGCGGCGGATGCGCACCGAGCACTGGGACACGGCGCTGCGTGCCCCGGCGGTGCTGGCGGCCAACCTGGCCGGCCGGAGCGAGATCTACGATCCGGTGCCGTACTTCTGGTCCGAGCAGTTCGGCCGGATGCTGCAGTACGGCGGTGACCACCGCGGCGCGGACCGGCTGATCTGGCGTGGTGCCGAGGATGACGCCAGGTGGGCGGCGTGCTGGCTGGCCGGGGAGCGGCTGGTGGCTGTGCTCACCGTCGGCCTGCCCAAGGACCTGACCCAGGGCAGGCGGCTGATCGAGTCGGCCGCGCCGGTGGACGCCGACCGGATCGCCGACCCGGCGGTGCCGCTGCGCGACTGCCTGCTCGGCCGGTGACGAGACGGCGGCGGTCTGCGTGAGCGACCGGCAGCGCGGACGGCGCCGCAGGCCCGACATCGGGAGGACACCCGCCGTGCGCTCGGCAGTCGGTTGCCGGTTCCTTGGTTTGGGCACACGCGAGCATGGGGAAAGGATCGGGACGTGGCACAGATCGACCCCCCGTCCGACGCCATTGTCGGGCACTGGTTGTCCATTCCCGAGGTCGCCGAGCGACTCAGGCTGCCCGTCAGCCGGGTCAAGCAGCTCCTGCGCGACCGCAAGCTGCTCGGCGTGCAGCGGCCGGACGGCTCGTTCGGCGTCCCTGCCGCCTTCCTCGACGGCGACCAGGTCGTCCGCGGCCTGACCGGGACGCTGACCCTGCTGTTCGACTGCGGGTTCAGCGACGTCGAGGCGATGCGCTGGCTGTTCACCGCCGACGACTCGCTGCCTGGCAGTCCGATCGAGGCGATCGCCGCGCACCGCTGCACGGAGGTGAACAGGCGGGCGCAAGCGCTCGCGTTCTGAGCGGTCGGGCCGCTCGCGGCGCGGTACCGGCCGCGCGCGGCGCGCCTCGTCGCGCAGGCCGCGCTGGCAGGATGGGGGCGTGACCAGCGTCCGTGACACCCGTCAGGTGGCCCTGCGTGCCCGGCTGGCCGCCGCCCGGCTGTACCTGTGCACTGACTCCAGGGAGCGCCAGGGAGATCTGCTCACGTTCCTCGACGCCGTGCTCGGCGCAGGAGTGGACATCGTGCAGCTCCGCGAGAAGGGCCTGGAGGCCGGGCCAGAGCTGCGCCTGCTCGAGCAGTTCCGTAGCGCCTGCGACCGGCACGGAGCGCTGCTCGCGGTGAACGACCGCGCCGACGTCGCCTTCGCGGCCGGGGCCGACGTGCTGCACGTGGGACAGGACGACCTGCCCGCGGCGGTGGCGCGCCAGATCGTCGGGCCCGAACCGCTGATCGGGCTGTCCACCCATTCGCAGGCGCAGGCCACGGCGGCGGCGGCGGACCCGGCGGCCGACTACTTCTGCGCGGGCCCGGTCTGGCCGACTCCGACCAAGCCCGGTCGGCCCGCCCCCGGCATCGGGCTGATCAGCTTCGCGGCCGGCCTGAAGACCAGCAGGCCGTGGTTCGCCATCGGCGGCATCGACGAGACCAGCATCGAGCAGGTGATCGAGGCCGGCGCCCGCCGGGCCGTGGTGGTCCGGGCGATTACCGAAGCCGACGACCCCGGCCAGGCGGCCGGCCGGCTGGCCGCCCGCCTGGCTGCCGCCTGGTGAACTCGGCTGGTGCGAGCGACCAGCCGACTGGCCCATGACCTAGCTCGCGCGGGGCCTGACCACGCTCAACCCCGCGCGGCGTGGCGCGCCGAGAATCCCGCGCTGGACGTCTTCGCCCACAATGCGGCCGCGGTCGCCCCGTATCGCCGCGGCTACTCGGAGCGAGCGGTGGCGGCAACGGCGAGGTCGGCCAGCGCCGCCTTGGACTCGGCCGTGATCGGCGCGGCTTCCAGCGCGGACAGCGCTTCCTTGACGCTGCTCTCGATCATCGCCTCGCACTCGGCAAGCGCGCCGGTACCGGTAATCACGGCGCGGACCTGCTCGGCGGCCGCGTCGTCAAGCAGCGGATCGCCGACCGCCTGGTCGAGCACCAGGGCCTGGGAGCGGTCAGCGCGCTCCCTGGCGATCGCCAGCATGACCGTGCGCTTGCCTTCTCGGAGGTCGTCGGTGACCGGCTTGCCGGTCCTCGCCGGGTCGCCGAACACGCCGAGTATGTCGTCGCGCACCTGGAACGCCACCCCGATCGGTATCCCGTAGCCGCTGAAAGCTGCCCGCGCCGGGCCTGTCTCTGGCGCCCCGGCCAGCGCGGCGCCCAGGTGCAGCGGCCGCTCGACGGTGTACTTGGCCGCCTTGAACGTGACCACCCGCAGCGCGCTGTCCACCGTTGCCGCGCCGCTGGCCTGGCCGAGCAGGTCGAGGAACTGTCCGGAGAACACCTCGGTGCGCATCGCGTCGAGCACGGCCAGGCCGCGCCAGACCGCCTCCTGCGACAGCCCGCAGGTCCTGAGCATCTCGTCGGTCCAGGCCAGCAGCAGGTCACCGACCAGGATCGCGGCGCCCGCGCCGAATCCGTCCGCTGAGCCGCGCCAGCCGGCCTCACCGTGCCAGGCGGCGAACCGGCGGTGCACCGCGGGCTGGCCGCGCCGGGTGTCGCTGGCGTCCATCACGTCGTCGTGCACCAGGGCGCTCGCGTGCAACAGCTCAAGCGCGGCCGCGGCGGTGAAGATCCCCTGGTCGTCCGTTCCGCCGCATCCGCGCCAGGCCCAGTAGCAGAAGGCCGCGCGCAGACGCTTGCCGCCCGCCAGCAGGTCAGTGACGGCGTCGGCGCAGGACAGCAACTCCGGGCTGATCCCGGCCAGGCCGCGGCGCTGCCTGGCGATGAACTCGTCGAGCGCGCCGCCGACCTTGGAACGGATCCTGGTCATGTCCGCTGCGCTGGTTGCCATGCAGGCGACCCTAGCCGCAACCGGTGATCGCCCGGGCCGCGGCACGGCTAGCCTGTACCAATGGCTTCCAGACTGCCGCAGCTTGCGCCGCCGATCAGGGACTTGCTGGCTGGCGGCGGCCGGTCGTTCTCTTTCGAGTTCATGGCGCCCAAGACCGACGCGGACGAGGACCAGCTCTGGCTCGCGATCAGGCGGCTTGAGCCGCTGGCCCCGACGTTCGTCTCGGTCACCTACGGCGCCGGCGGCACGACCAGGGACCGCACGGTCCGGGTGACCGGCCGGATCGCCGAGGAGACCACGCTGACGCCGGTCGGCCACCTGACGGCGGTGAGCCACTCGGTCACCGAACTGCGGCACGTGATCGGCTCGTACGCCGCCGTGGGCGTGCGGAACGTGCTCGCGCTGCGCGGTGATCCGCCGGGGGATCCGGCCGGTGAGTGGCGGCCGCATCCCCAGGGCCTGCGCTACGCCGCCGAGCTTGTGCGCCTGGTGCGGGAGTCCGGCGACTTCTGCGTGGGTGTGGGTGCGTTCCCTGAGGGGCATATCCGCGCCGCCAGCAGAGAGGCGGACGTCTCATTCTTCGTGGCCAAGTGCCGGGCTGGCGCCGACTTCGCGATCACCCAGATGTTCTTCTACCCCGATGACTACCTGAGGTTCAGGGATGAGGTGGCCGCCCGGGGCTGCGATGTCCCGATCATCGCCGGGATCATGCCGATCACCAGCGTGCCCATGATCGACCGGACCGTGATGCTGTCCGGGGCCCGGTTCCCGCCCGAGCTTGCCGAGCGACTGCACGCCAACGCCGGTGACCGGGCCGCTGTGCGCAGGGTCGGCGTGGAGCATGCCGCGCTGATGTGCCGCAGGCTGCTCGACGAGGGCGTGCCTGGCCTGCACTTCTATACGCTGAATGGCTCAAAGGCGACGAGCGAGATCTATGAGATGCTCGGGCTCGCCGACCGCGGCCGGACCGCCGCCGGGGCCGTATCGCGCAGCGGCAGCGGCGCGCCCATGACTGCGTAGGGCGGGCTGCCGCCGGGGAAGCTGTAGCCGGTCAGCAGGTCGGTGAAGCCGAGCCTGCGGTACAGCCGGCGCGCCGTGGTATCCCGGTCGGGGGTGGAGAGCAGGGCGGTCCGCTCGGGCCGTCCGCTGGTCAGTGCCATCAGCATGCTGGTCCCGATGCCGGCCCGCTGGTACTCGCTGTGCACGTGGACCTCGGCGATCTCCAGGCAGTCGCCGAGCCAGGCCGCCGAGCGGCCGCCGCCCACCGCGCGGGAGAGCGCGCCGCGCACCGCGTCGTACCACCACTGGCCAGGCTCGCCGTGGAAGCCGTAGGCGAATGCCACAACCGGCCAGCCGTCGCCGGCCGGCTGCGGAGTCCTGGCGCGTACGTGCAGCGCGGCGAACCCTGGGTGCTCGACATGACGGCGCATTAGCTCCCGCCGCCCGGGCAGCAGGGCCTCGTCGGCCTCCATGGCGCTGGCGTAGATGGCGAGCAGCGCATCGAGTTCGCCGATGAACTCGGCCGGCCGGAGCTCGCTGAGCGCGGTGGCGATCGCCATTTGGCTCAGCCTACGCGACGGCCGCTGTCAGGCGGCCCATGGCAGCCCCCGCCCGCCCGGCCCGGCTTCGATGCCGGGCGGCCCATGGCAGCCCGCTAGCCCGGCCAGGCTTGATGTCAGACCCCTTCGATAAGTTCGAACGCAGCAGCAAAGGAATGGACACTGAGCCGAATTTATGTTCGAATATGAGGGTGGGAGCGCCCGCCGATCCGGTGCTACCGGGAAGGCGGGACGCAGCCGGGCGTGGTGTGGGGAAGCGCCCCGCCCGGCGCTCTCACCTCGCGGAGGAACGGCTCATCCGCCTCGGAAGGGAAGGTTGTTGCCATGACGACGTTCACGCCAGTCGGCACCGATCGCGCGCGATGCAGGATCGCGCCGTCAGCACTGGCGCTGCTCCAGTCGGCACGGCAGGGGCTCGCTTCGGCCGAGAGCGACATGTCTGCTGGGGGCCGGTACGTGGGCGCGCACCTGGCCGCGCTGCGCGCGGCGGCGGCGATAGTGGCGGCGCGGGCCGAGCCCGCCGCGCCTCGCCGCAGGCGGCCGGCCAGCGTATGGGAGTTGCTTCCGAGAGTGGAGCCGACGCTCAGCGAGTGGGCGGCGTTCTTCGCGGCCGGCGCGAGTAAGCGGGCGGCCGCCGAGGCCGGGCTGCCGCGCGCGGTCAGCAGCAGGGAGGCCGACGAGCTTCTCCGTGACGCCGGCACCTTCGTCTCGCTGGCCGAGAGCGCGCTCGGGGTACCCGCGCAGGCCCCGCTTCCGCTGCCGACCGCGATCTGACCGGTCCGGGTGCAGATCACCGGGGTGGCGCTGCACGGCGCGGGGATCAGGCGGCGCGGGGATCAGGCGGCGCGGGGATCAGGCGGCGCGGAGATCATACGGCGTCGACGGCGCCGCGCGCGGCGGAGTCCAGCAGGCCCCAGCTGATCAGGTCCTCAGTCAGGTCACCGGGAGACTTGTCATAGATCACGGCGAGGGACCGCAGGTCCTCCTGCCTGATGGACAGTACGCGGCCGTTGTAGTCGCCGCGCTGGCTCTGAATGGTCGCGACGTAGCGGGCCAGCGGTCCGGCCTGTTCCCGAGGCAGCTGCGCCATCCGCTCGAGGTCGATGACGAGCTTGGGGGCGGCCGGAGTCAGGACACCGGGCGCCGCGTCGCCGGGCAGCAGCTCGGAGACGGGCACGCCGTAGAAGTCGGCGAGCTCGGCGAGCTTCTGCACCGTGACCGAGCGGTCGCCGCGCTCGTACGAGCCGACCACGACGGCCTTCCAGCGACCTCGGGACTTCTCTTCCACGCCGTGCAGTGACAGGCCCTGCTGGGTGCGAATGGCGCGCAGTCGGGCGCCGAGGGTCTTCGCGTAGTCAGATGGCATGGTCGGGATCCCTGGTCTCAGTGGGTCGTATCTCAGCGGGGCAGGTCAGCGGGCAGAGGTCGGCGGGCAGAGGTCAGCCGGGCGGACAGGGGAGTCCGGGCGGGTCGGCGGTCGGCGGGTGAATCGGGGGGCTGGCGCGGCGTTCGGGGGGCTCCGGTTGGCGCGGGGGCCGTGAGCGAGGGCTGTGAGCGTGGTTACGGACAGTGACGGTAGGCCGAGAGCAAGACAAGGTCAAGCCGAACGGCAAAAAGCGGCTCAACTTACGCGGCCACCCGCAACTAGGGGCCAGCCACCCAAGTTGAACACAGAGTATCCCGAAACTTGCGCTGAGTTGCGCCATCGTGGCTTCAGCGGCTTAGTCGTCGAATGATCTGATTTGTCGGCGCCGCGACGAGCATGTGACCAACATCACACGGGCCGGCGCCGCGCGCCACGACCTCCGGTCGCCGAGCACGCGGTGCGAGATGCCTCGGTCGGCGGCCAGTGCTCCGCTCGCGGCGCCGGTACTCCGCTCGCGGCACCAGGGCTCCTCGCGACACCGGTGCTCCGCGCGCGACACCGGTATTCCATGCCGCGACACCAGCCGTCCTTCTTAGGCCGGTCAGTACGGTGCTGATAGGTTGGAATCCGTTCGACATCCTTTAAGGCCCGTCCCGTGAGGCGGGGAAGGAGGTCCGGTGATGGCTGGCGTCCCAGAGCCCGCGGCGGCCCGCGCGGCACACCCGCCCGGCCGCGAGGGTGACAGCGGTCGAGGCAGCGACAGCGGCTCAAGTAGCGACGGCAGCCGAATCAGTGACACTGACCGCCTGAGCGGTGGCAGCCTGCGGCGCCCAGGCAAGGCAGTGCTCGGACCCGATGAGATCCGCAGGGCGCTCGCCAGGATCGGGCACGAGATACTCGAGCGCACCGACGGCGCGAGCGACGTGGTGCTGCTTGGCATCCCGACCAGAGGAGTGCCGCTGGCTCGCCGGCTGTCGGCGCGGCTCGGGCAGACCGAGGGACTCGCGGTCCCTGTCGGCTCGCTGGACATCACGTTGTACCGGGATGACCTGCGACTGCGGCCGGCCAGGACGCTCGGTCACACCGAGGTGCCGGACTGGGGCATCGACGGCAAGATCGTGATCCTGGTCGACGACGTGCTGTACTCGGGGCGCACTGTCAGGGCGGCGCTCGACGCGCTCGGCGACATTGGCCGGCCGCGCGCCGTCCAGCTGGCCGTGCTGGTGGACCGTGGCCACCGCGAACTTCCGATCAGGCCCGATTACGTTGGCAAGAACCTGCCGACGGCCAAGCGCGAGTCGGTGCGCGTGCTGCTCACCGAGACCGACGGCGAGGACCTGGTGACGCTCACGGTCAGCGGGGAGGTGACCCGGTGAAGCGGCACCTGATCTCCGCCGCCGACCTGAGCCTGGACGATGCTGTGGCCATCCTGGACACGGCCGAGGAGCTCGCCAGGCTCGCCGAGCGCCCGATACCCAAGCTCCCCACCCTGCGCGGTCGCACGGTGGTCAACCTGTTCTACGAGGACTCGACGAGGACGAGGATCTCGTTCGAGGCGGCCGCCAAGCGGCTGTCGGCCGACGTGATCAACTTTTCCGCCAAGGGCTCGAGCGTGGCCAAGGGCGAGAGCCTGAAGGACACCGCGCTCACCCTCCAGGCGATGGGCGCCGACGCCGTGGTGATCAGGCACAGCGCATCGGGCGCGCCGCACCGCCTGGCCGGGTGGGTCAGGGGCAGCGTGATCAACGCGGGGGATGGCACCCACGAGCACCCGACGCAGGCGCTGCTCGACGCGTTCACGATCAGGCGCAGGCTTGGCCGGCTGGACGGCCTGAAGGTGGCGATCGTCGGCGACATCCTGCACAGCAGGGTGGCCAGGTCCAACGTCTGGCTGCTGCGGACGCTCGGCGCCGAGGTGACGCTGGTCGCGCCGCCGACGCTGGTTCCGGTCGCGGTCGGCACCTGGCCGTGCTCGGTCAGCTACGACCTGTCGGCCGTACTGCCCGGGTCCGACGTGGTGATGATGCTGCGTGTACAGCATGAGCGGATGACCGACGCGTATTTCCCTTCCGTCCGCGAGTACAGCCGCCGGTACGGCCTGGACACCGACCGGATGGCGTTGCTGCCCGACCACGCGATCGTGATGCACCCGGGGCCGATGAACCGCGGCGTGGAGATCGCCGCCGACGTGGCCGACTCGGTGAGGTCGACGATCGTCGAGCAGGTGACCAATGGCGTCTCGGTGCGCATGGCGGTGCTGTACCTGCTGCTCGGCGGTGCGCCGGAGGCCGGCGGCCCGCAGGGACGGGGCAGCCAGGAGGGCAGGGACGGCGGCGAGCGCGTGCTCGCCAGGGCTGCGGCCGGCCATGCTGCCGGGCGCGGGACGGAGGCCGGGCTGTGACCGGGCGCTGGCTGGTCAGGGGCGCCAGGCCGCTGGGCGGCGCGCCCGCCGACATTCTGATCGACGGCACCGTGATCGCGGAGGTGAGCCGTTCGGCCCGCGACCGCGGGCCGGCCGGCAGCGGACCGGTCAAGGTGCTGGACGCCGACGGGCTGATCGCGCTGCCCGGCCTGGTGGACCTGCACACCCACCTGCGCGAGCCGGGCCGGGAGGACGCCGAGACGGTCGCCAGCGGCACGGCAGCGGCGGCGCTCGGCGGGTTCACCGCCGTGCATGCGATGGCCAATACCGAGCCGACGGCCGACACCGCCGGGGTGGTCGAGCAGGTCTGGCGGCTGGGTATCCAGGCCGGGCACTGCGACGTCCGCCCGGTCGGCGCGGTGACGGCCGGGCTCGGCGGCACCCAGCTTGCCGAGCTCGGCGCGATGGCCGACTCGGCGGCCAGGGTCAGGGTCTTCTCTGATGACGGCCGCTGCGTCGCCGACGCCACGCTGATGCGGCGGGCGCTCGAGTACGTCAAGGCCTTCGACGGCATCATCGCCCAGCACGCCCAGGAACCCAGGCTGACTGAGGGGGCGCAGCTCAACGAGGGTGCGATGTCGGCCAGGCTCGGGCTGGCCGGCTGGCCTGCGGTCGCTGAGGAGGCGATCATCGCCAGGGACTGCCTGCTCGCCGCGCATGTCGGCTCGGCGCTGCACATCTGTCACGTCTCGACGGCGGGCTCGGTCGAGATCATCAGGTGGGCCAAGTCCAAGGGCTGGTGGGTGACCGCGGAGGTGACGCCGCATCACCTGCTGCTCACCGACGAGCTCGCGGCCGGGTACGACCCGGTGTTTAAGGTCAACCCGCCGCTGCGCACCGCCGACGATGTTGCTGCCCTGCGAGCGGGCCTGGCGGACGGGACCATCGACTGCGTCGCCACCGACCACGCGCCGCACCCCGCTGAGTACAAGGAGACCGAGTGGTCGGTGGCCTCGTTCGGGATGACCGGCCTGGAGACGGCGCTGCGGGCGGTGCACGAGGCGATGGTGGGCACCGGCCTGCTCGACTGGGCGCAGGTTGCTGACCGAATGTCTACCAGGCCAGCGGCGATCGGCCGCCTGGACGGTCACGGCCGCGGCGTCGAGGCGGGCGCCCCGGCCAACCTGGTGCTCTACGATCCGGCGCACGTGGCCGCGGTGGACCCGGCGGCGACGGCCTCGCGCAGCCGGAACACGCCGTTCGCCGGGATGAAGCTCCCCGGCCGGGTGGTCGCGACCTTCCTGCGTGGAACGCCTACCGTGCTGGACGGCAGGCTCGCCTCATGACGACCGGACCGCGGCCAGCCGCGCTGCTGGTGCTTGAGGACGGCACTACGTTCGGCGGCACCTCGTTCGGCGCCGAGGGCGAGGCGTTCGGCGAGGCGGTGTTCAACACCGGCATGACCGGCTACCAGGAGACGCTCACCGACCCGTCCTACTGCGGCCAGATCGTGGCCATGACGTCCCCGCATATCGGCAACACCGGCATCAACGACGAGGACAACGAGTCACGGCGAATCTGGGTCAGCGGGTTCGTGATCCGCAATCCCAGCCCGGTCGCGTCGAGCTGGCGTGCGGCCCGCACCCTGGACGACGAGCTGCGGGCCCAGGGAGTTACCGCGATCGCGATCGAGGGCACCCGCGCGCTCACCCTGCACCTGCGCGAGCGAGGCGCGATGCGCGCCGCGATCGGCCCCGCCGCCGGGGACACCGCCGCGCTGCTCGAACGGGTGCTCGCCAGCCCGCCGATGACCGGAGCCGACCTGGCCAGGGAGGTGTCGACACCGGCCGGCTACGTGGTGCAGCCGCCGCCCGGCACCCCGGTCAGGTACCGGGTGGCCGCCGTCGACCTCGGCATCAAGGCGGCCACGCCGCTGTCGATGGCCCGGCTGGGCTGCGAGGTACATGTGCTCCCCGCTGCCAGCACGGCGGCCGAGATCCTGGCGATGACCCCGGACGGCGTGTTCTTCTCCAACGGCCCTGGCGACCCGGCGGCCTGCGGCTATGCCGTCGACGCGATGCGCGGCGTGCTCGCGGCCGGCGTCCCGCTGTTCGGCATCTGCCTGGGCAGCCAGATCCTCGGCCGGGCGCTCGGCCTCGGCACCTACAAGCTGAGGTTCGGCCACCGCGGCGTCAACCAGCCGGTCAAGGACCTGCGCACCGGCCGGGTCCAGATCACCAGCCATAACCACGGATTCGCCGTGGCGATGCCCGGTTCGCCGGCCTCGCCCGGGGACGCGGACGGGTCCGGGCGGCCCGGAGACGCGGACGGGTCCGGGCGGCCCGGCGTTCCGGACGGGCTCGAACGGCCCGGGGTTCCGGACGGTACCGGGCAGACGCGGTTCGGGACCGACTTCGGGTCGGCCGAGGTGACGCACGTCAACCTGAACGACGGGGTGGTCGAGGGACTCCGGCTGCTCGACGGCCCGGCCTTCGCGGTGCAGTATCACCCCGAGGCCGCTCCCGGCCCCCACGACGCGGCCGGCTTGTTCGCGGACTTCTGCGCGCTGATGGGCTCGACTTCATGATCACGGTGGATTACCTACGCCATACGACAGAAACCCACCGTGATCATGAAGTCCAGCCTGACCTGCCGGGGGTGCGAGGTGCCTAGGCGGGGGGATCTGAGGTCGGTGCTGGTGATCGGGTCCGGGCCGATCGTGATCGGGCAGGCGTGCGAGTTCGACTACTCGGGCACTCAGGCCTGCCGGGTGCTGCGCGAGGAGGGGATCAGGGTCAGCCTGGTCAACTCCAACCCGGCGACGATCATGACCGATCCCGAGTTCGCCGACGCCACCTACATCGAGCCGATCACGACCGACGTGCTCGAGAAGGTGATCGCGGCCGAGCGCCCCGACGCGCTGCTGCCTACCCTGGGCGGCCAGACCGCGCTGAACGCCGCCGTCGCGCTGCATGAGGCCGGCACCCTGGCCAGGTACGGCGTCGAGCTGATCGGCGCCGACATCGACGCGATCAGGGCGGGGGAGGACCGCAAGGCGTTCAAGGAGGTCGTCACCGGCCTCGGCGGCGACGTGCCGCGCAGCGTCACGTGCCACTCGCTGGCCGAATGCGAGGCCGCCGCCGAGGACCTGGGCTATCCGCTCGTGGTCCGGCCGTCCTTCACCCTCGGCGGCTCGGGCTCGGGCATCGCCAGGAACGCCGCCGACCTGAACAGGATGGCCGGCCACGGGCTGGACGCCAGCCCGGTCACCGAGGTGCTGCTCGAAGAGTCGATTCTCGGCTGGAAGGAGTACGAGCTCGAGCTGATGCGCGACCGCAACGACAACGTCGTGGTGGTCTGCTCGATCGAGAACGTGGACCCGATGGGCGTGCACACCGGCGACTCGGTGACGGTGGCCCCGGCGATGACGCTGACCGACCGCGAGTACCAGGCGATGCGGGACGAGGCGATCGCGATCCTGCGCGCGGTCGGCGTGGACACCGGCGGCTGCAACATCCAGTTCGCGGTCGAGCCGCGCACCGGCCGGAGGGTCGTGATCGAGCTGAACCCGCGGGTCTCCCGGTCCAGCGCGCTTGCCTCCAAGGCGACCGGCTTCCCGATTGCCAAGATCGCGGCCAGGCTGGCGATCGGCTACACGCTGGACGAGATCCGCAACGACATCACCGGCGAGACGCTCGCCAGCTTCGAGCCGGCGCTCGACTATGTCGTGGTCAAGGTGCCCAGGTTCGCGTTCGAGAAGTTCCCTGGGGCCGACCCGATGCTCACCACGCACATGAAGTCGGTCGGCGAGGCGATGGCGATCGGCCGCTCGTTCGGCGAGGCGCTGATGAAGGCGCTCCGCTCGCTGGAGCAGCCAAGCGCGCCGCTGAGCTGGCGCGATCCGCCGCCGCCCGGCCCGGGCGGGCTCGCCGGGCTGCTGGCACGCTGCGCTATCCCGCACGACGGCCGCATCTCGACGGCGCATCAGGCGCTGCGCGCCGGCGCGTCCGTCGCCGACCTGGCCTCGGCCACGAGGATCGATCCCTGGTTCATCGAGCAGGTCAAGGGCATCGAAGATCATGCTCAACATATCGCCGCCGGCGGCCCGCCCACCGCGGCGAGCCTGCGCGCGGCGAAGTCCGCCGGATTCTCCGACGCGCAGATCGCCCAGCTCACCGGGGGGTCGGAGGCCGATATCCGGGCCCTGCGCGCCGAGCTCGGCGTGCGCCCGACGTACCACATGGTGGACACCTGCGCCGCCGAGTTCGCCGCGACCACGCCGTACCTGTACTCCAGCTACGACGAGCGCAGCGAGGTGCCGCCGTCGGCCAGGCCGAAGGTGATCATCCTCGGCAGCGGCCCGAACCGGATCGGCCAGGGCATCGAGTTCGACTACGCCTGCGTGCACGCGTGCTTCGCGGCGTCGCAGGCCGGGTTCGAGACCGTGATGGTGAACTGCAACCCGGAGACGGTCTCCACCGACTACGACACCTCGGACCGGCTGTACTTCGAGCCGCTCACGCTGGAGGACGTGCTGGAGATCGTCGTCGCCGAGCAGGCCTGTGGCGAGCTGGCCGGGGTGATCGTCTCGCTCGGCGGGCAGACCCCGCTCGGCCTGGCCAGGGCGCTCGCGGCGGCCGGCGTGCCGATCCTCGGCACCTCGCCGGAGGCGATCCACCTGGCCGAGGACCGGGCCGAGTTCAGCAGGGTGCTCGGCGAGGCCGGGCTGCTCGCGCCGCGCAGCGGCACCGCGCTGTCGGCCGCCGACGCCGCGGTGATCGCCGCGGAGATCGGCTACCCCGTGCTGGTGCGACCCTCCTACGTGCTCGGCGGCCGGGGCATGGAGATCGTTTACGACGAGCCGACGCTCAGGGCCTACGTGCACCGGGCCACCCAGGCGAGCCCGGAGCATCCGGTGCTGATTGACCGGTTCCTCGATGACGCGATCGAGATCGACGTCGACGCGCTGTTCGACGGGGACGAGCTGTACCTCGGCGGGGTGATGGAGCACATCGAGGAGGCGGGGATCCACTCCGGCGACTCGGCCTGCGCGCTGCCGCCGATCACGCTCGGGCACGAGTACATCGACGCGGTCCGGCGGTCCACCGAGGCGATCGCCAGGGGCGTCGGCGTGCGTGGCCTGCTGAACGTGCAGTACGCGCTGGCGGCCGGCGTGCTCTACGTGCTCGAGGCCAACCCGCGGGCCTCGCGCACCGTGCCGTTCGTCTCCAAGGCCACCGCGGTGCCGCTGGCCAAGGCGGCGACCAGGGTCATGCTCGGCGCCACGATCGCCCAGCTGCGCGCCGAGCGGATACTGGCCGCCAGCGGCGACGGCGGTACGCTGCCGCTCGACGCGCCGATCGCCGTGAAGGAGGCCGTGCTGCCGTTTGCCAGGTTCGCCGACGAGAGCGGCGCCGGAGTCGACACGCTGCTCGGCCCCGAGATGCGCTCCACCGGCGAGGTGATGGGCATCGACGAGCTGTTCGGCACCGCCTACGCCAAGTCGCAGGCCGCCGCGTACGGCGCGCTCCCGGTCAAGGGTCGCGCGTTCGTGTCGGTCGCGAGCAAGGACAAGCGTGCCATGATCTTTCCGGTCAAGCGTCTCGCTGACCTGGGCTTCGAGATATGGGCGACACGGGGGACCGGCGAGGTTCTGCGGCGCAACGGCGTACATGCGACGATCGTGCGCAAGCACAGCGACGGCCGCGGCCCCGGCGGCGAGCCGACGATCGTGGAGCGGATTTTGGCCGGCCAGGTGGACCTGGTGGTCAACACGCCGTTCGGCGGGCCGGGCGAGCCCGGCCCGCGGCGGGACGGCTACGAGATCAGGACCGCCGCGGTCCGCCGCGGACTGCCCTGCGTCACGACGATGGCGGGGCTGGCCGCGATCGTCCAGGGGATCGAGGCCATCGACAGGAACGAGGTGGGAGTGCGATCGCTGCAGGACCATGCCGCCAGGATCAGGGGGGCCGGGCCGGATGACGGCTAGCGAGCCCGACTCGGCGCCGGGCGCGGTGCAGGTGCGGGGCACGGTGCTGACCGTGCGCCGGATCGACGCTTACCACGCGATCACCATCGTCGCCCCCGGCATCGCGGCCAGGTTCAAGCCGGGCCAGTTCGTGGCCGTGGCGGTCGGCGGCCCTGACACCTCGATGCTGCTCCGGCGGGCGTTCTCGATCCACGATGTGCGGCCCGATCACGGCGGCACGGTGGAGTTCGTGTTCGCGGTGGCCGGACGCGGCACCCGGTGGCTGGCCGAGCGCAGGCCGAGGGACGTGCTGGACCTGACCGGCCCGCTCGGCCGGCCATTCCCCGTGCCCAGGGATCCGGTGAGCTGCCTGCTCGTCGGCGGCGGCTACGGCAGCGCGCCGCTGTTTGCGCTGGCCGGCCGGCTGCGCGAGCGCCGCTGCTCGGTGGACTTCCTGCTCGGCGCGGCCAGCGGCGACCGGATCTTCGGCGCGCTGACCGCCCGGCGGACCGGCCGCTCGGCGACGGTCACCACCGTCGACGGCTCGCTCGGCGTCCGCGGGATCGTCACCGACATGCTCGGCCAGGTCATCCACGAGGCGCGGACCGACGTCATCTACGCCTGCGGGCCGATGCCGATGCTCCGCCAGGTCACGGCGCTGGCCCGGCGCTACGACATCCCTGTGCAGGTCGCCGTCGAGGAGGCGATGGCCTGCGGGATCGGAGTGTGCATGACGTGCGTGCTGCCGGTGATCGGCTCCGACGGGATCACCAGGATGGTCAGGTCGTGCACCGACGGCCCGGTATTCCGCGGTGAGCAGGTCAGGTGGGACGACGTGGGCACGATCCCGTTCGACGCGTTCGGCGCGCCCGGCTGGGAGTCACGGGCCCGCCGCGCGCAGCGGCCGGACGAGCACAGCCGCGCGCAGCGGCCGGACGAGCACGGCCGCGGGCAGCGGCCGGACGAGCACAGCCGCGGGCAGCGGCCGGACGAGCACAGCCGCGGGCCGCGGCCGGATGGGGACGGCCACGCCGCTCCCGACCAGGGGCAGGGCCAGCTGCGCAGGTACGGCCGTGGCGCCTGACCTGCGGACCAGGCTCGGCGGCACCGAGCTGCCCAATCCGATCCTGACCGCGTCCGGCTGCGCGAGCTCGGGCCGTGAGCTCGCGCAGTTCATCGACGTCTCCCGGATCGGCGCGATCGTCACCAAGTCGGTGATGCTCGCGCCGCGTGCGGGCCGCCCCACGCCGAGAATGGCCGAGACCAGCAGCGGCATGCTCAACTCGATCGGCCTGCAGGGCCCGGGCATCGACGCCTTCCTGCAGCGGGACCTGCCGTGGCTGCTCTCCCGCGGCGCCAGGACCGTGGTCTCGATAGCCGGCGGCACGGTCGACGAGTACGCCGAGCTCGCCTCGCGGCTGTCCGACGCGGCCGGGGTGACCGCGATCGAGGTCAACATCTCGTGCCCGAACGTCGAGCACCGCGGCCAGGTCTTCGCGTGCGACGACGCCGACGCTGCCTCGGTGATCGAAGCGGTGCGCGCCAGGACCAGGTATGACGTCCCGGTCTTCGCGAAACTGTCGCCCGACGTGACCGACATCGTGTCGATCGCGCGGTCCTGCGTGTCGGCGGGCGCGGACGGCCTGTCGATGATCAACACGCTGCTCGGCATGGCAATCGACACGGACACCATGCGCCCGGTGCTTGCGGGCCTGACCGGCGGCCTGTCCGGCCCTGCGATCAGGCCGGTGGCGGTGCGCTGCATCTGGCAGGTGCGCCAGTCGCTGCCTGACGTCCCGATCATCGGGATGGGCGGGGTGATGACCGGCAGGGACGCTTTGGAGCTGATGCTGGCTGGCGCGTCGATGGTGAGCGTGGGTACCGCGATCTTCCACGACCCGTCGGCGTGCGCCAGGATCCTGCGCGAGCTCGACGACGAGCTGGCTCGGCGGGGGATCGAGCGGGCGTCCGAGGTCGTCGGGCTGGCGCACGAGGTGCGGGCGGCCAGCCGGAGCCGGGTAAGCGGGCCATAGCCGGGGAGGGACAGATCATGACCAGCCGAGCTCCGATCGCCGTGGCGCTCGACGCGCCCGACCTGAACACGGCCGCGCAGTGGGCCGCCCAGGTCACTCCGCATGTCAGCACGCTCAAGATCGGGCTTGAGCTGTACCTGCGGTTCGGCCCGGATGCCGTGGCGTCAGTTCGGGGTCCGCGCGGCGTGGACGTGTTCTTGGACCTGAAGCTGCACGACATCCCGGCAACCGTCGGCGGCGCGGCGAGGGCGGTCGCCAAGGTGCGGCCCGACCTGCTCACCGTGCACGCCGCGGCGGGCACCGCCGCGATCAAGGCCGCCGTCGCCGCGCTGCCGGACACCATGATCGTCGCGGTGACCGTGCTCACCTCGCTCAGCGACGGCGACCTGCGCCAGATAGGGCTGGCCGGGCCGGTGAGCGACGCGGTGCGCAGGCTCGCCGCGCTGGCCGTCGCCGCCGGCGCGCGCGGGCTCGTGTGCTCGCCGCGCGAGGTGGCGGCGGTGCGCGCCGAGGTCGGTCCGGACGTCACGCTCGTCACGCCTGGTGTACGCCCGCCCGGCCAGGAGAGCCACGACCAGGCCAGGGTGGCCACGCCGCAGGACGCGCTGGCGGCCGGCGCCGACCTGCTGGTGATCGGGCGCCCGATCACCGGTGCCGCCGATCCAGGCGCGGCCGCGGCTGCGCTCGCTGCCTCCATCCGCCGCTCGTCACTGCGCGCGGGCCCGAGCAGGTCCTGACCGGCTGCCCCGCGAGCCCGCCGCGGCGGCCGAACGCAGCCTGAGCGAACGGCTCCCAGCCGGCCGTTCGCGTGCGCGGCCGTTTCGGCGCGGCGTGAACTGCTCGCGCGGTGCCGTGTGATGGCGTTTGCCGCGATGGCGCGCGGTGAGACGCAGACCGGCACAGCTGCCGCTGCGCCCCTGATACCGGGCCTGACGACCCTCAATTGCCTACGTGAAGTGGTCGAACATGTTCGCTAGGTAGTATTGGATAAATTGTGGCGCGACAAACGGAGGTTTGTGTTGTCCCGGCGAGCCGAACTCGCTAGTTTCCCCTCGCGAACAGAGTTTTTCGATACGAAACCCGAGGTGACCACGCGTGGCTCTTCCTCCACTAACCCCCGACCAGCGGGCCGCTGCTCTTGAGAAGGCCGCTCAGGCCCGTAAGGAGCGTGCTGAGATCAAGAACCGGCTCAAGCACGCTTCGACGACCTTGCCTGAGGTTCTCAAGGAAGGCCAGACGGACGACGTTGTGGGCAAGATGAAGGTGTCGGCACTACTTGAGTCCATGCCTGGCGTGGGCAAGGTCCGTGCCAAGCAGATTATGGAGCGGCTTGGCATCGCCGAGTCGCGCCGCGTTCGCGGCCTTGGTGCCAACCAGAGGATCGCGCTCGAGAAAGAGTTCAGCGAAGTCTGACCGCGCCGCTGACGTCAGGTGCCACGTGCGGGGACGGGGGTGCTGCTCATGACTGGTCCGGCCGACGACAGTCGGCCGGTCGCCGGAGTCCCTGTCCCCGCAGGCCTGACGGTGCTGTCCGGCCCGTCCGCGGTCGGCAAGAGCACCGTGGTGGAGCAGATCAGGCGGCACTGTCCGCAGGTCTGGCCGTCGGTCTCGGTGACCACGCGCCAGCCAAGGCCCGGCGAGATCCCGGGCCGGGAGTACTTCTTCGCCACCGAGGCCGAGTTCCATGACATGGTGGCCGCGGGGAAGCTGCTTGAGTGGGCCCGTTACACGGGCAACTACTACGGGACTCCGCGTGAACCGGTCACCGAGCGGCTCGCGGCGGGGGTGCCCACCCTGCTCGAGGTAGATGTCGTCGGCGCCAGGCAGGTCCGCGCCGCGGTCCCCGGAGCGCTGCTCGTCTTCCTGGCCCCGCCGTCATGGGACGAGCTTGTGCGCAGGCTGACCAGCCGGGGCACCGAGCCGGCCGAGGTGATGGAGCAGCGGCTTGAGGCCGCCAGGGTCGAGCTGCGCGCAGAGAGTGAGTTCGACCTCACGCTGATCAACACGTCCATCCGGGATGTGTGCGCTCAGCTGGTAGCCTTGATGACGGCCCAGCCGGCAGCAGAGCCGGCCGACTAGGGCTCGCGGATCGGGAAGGCAGACGGTGGCAGGGACTCCGGCGCTCGAGGGAATCATCAATCCGCCCATCGACGAACTGCTCGATGTGGTGGACAGCAAGTACGGCCTGGTCATCATG